>Ga0335085_10001657_pt1 | contig 45632 bp, 35 predicted proteins | sample Lox_Sample_45_FD_206712 | JGI IMG/M metagenome (GOLD analysis project Ga0335085, IMG submission 206712) | Soil microbial communities from Loxahatchee National Wildlife Refuge, Florida, United States - Lox_Sample_4.5 | ecosystem: Environmental > Terrestrial > Soil > Wetlands | place: USA...
CGCGCTTCTCGAAAGCCGAGAGACCTGCCGGATGCATCAGCCCCAGTTTGGAGAGTTCCTTCGTGCGCTTGATATTGATCGCACTCCAGATGCTGGTTGGTTTGCGCGGCGTGAATCGGATCTTGTAACTGTGAGCGTCGATGCTTTTGCGTAGGCCGTCGATCCATCCGAAGCAGAGCGCGCTATCGACCGATTCGGGCCATGTGATGCTAGGGCGTCGAGAGTCTCGCTTATAAAAACCTAGCCAGAGTTCGTCGAAATCAGCATGATTCTTTTCGAGCCAGGCACGCCAATCAGCGAGCGTGGGGAAGAATAATGGACGCGGCTCTTTGCTTGGCTTCGGCATGCAAAGATTATTCCGCGTTTTCGGGGGTCACATCAACCAGAGGGCATCCACGTCTACGATGACCTGCGTGCGCGGAATTTTCTGCTGTGCTGCGTAGTTAAGCATCGCCCGCAGCGTGATGTTCAGTTTCTCGCGGCTGGGCGACTTTAGTACGAAGTGATATCGATAGTCGCGCTTGAGCCGCATGATGGGCGCGGCGGCCGGGCCAAGGACGCGCACGCTTTCGTGACGCGTTTCATTGAACCACTTGCCCAGAGTTCCCGACCACTTTAGGGCGTCGTCCAGCTTGTCGCTGCGCACAAGCACATTGGCGAGCGCCGAATATGGCGGATAGTGCATCCAGCTACGAAAGCGAAGCTCTTTTTCGTAAAAACCGACGAAGTCATGCTTCGCGGCATACTGAACCGCGTAATGATCCTGAAAATATGTCTGCAGAATCACTTTGCCTGGCGACTGGCCCCGCCCCGCTCGTCCGGCAACCTGGGTAAGAAGCTGAAACGTACGTTCGGCGGCACGAAAATCGGGCAGGCCCAAGGCAACGTCGGCTCCTACAACACCGACAAGCGTTACGCCGTGAATATCATGCCCTTTGGCGATCATCTGCGTGCCAACGACCATGTCGAGCTCGCCTTCATTAAGAGCGTTTAGAGTACGCTCGAAATCTTCGTGGCCGCGGACCGTATCGCGGTCCAGACGAGCAATGCGCGCCTGCGGGAACATGCCATGCAGCAACTCTTCCAACTTTTCTGATCCCGAGCCGAGGAAGTAGACATACTCGCTGCCGCAGTGCACGCACGTTTTCGGAACCGGCGCTGTGTAGCCGCAATAGTGGCAGACCATCTTCTGCTCACGCTTGTGATGCGTGAGCGCGATGGCGCAATTCTTGCACTCAAGTTTCTTGCCGCACGTTCGACAGAGAACAACAGGAGAATACCCTCGCCGGTTGAGCAGAACCATGACTTGCTCTCTACGGTCGAGGCGCTGCTGGATTTCCTCCGCGAGTTTTCGCGAGACGACCTGCTCGCGCCCAGTCTCCTGAAACTCGAGGCGCATGTCGACGATCTCGACTTCCGGTAGCGGACGCTCCTCGACGCGATCTGGAAGTTCGACGAGTGCGTACTTGTTTTTGGTCGCATTGAAATAAGACTCGAGCGATGGAGTAGCGGAGCCAAGCACGACGGCAGCACTCGCCATCTTCGCGCGCATCACGGCGACATCGCGGGCGTGATAACGCGGCGTTTCTTCCTGCTTGTACGACGAGTCGTGCTCTTCATCGACGATGATCAAAGCGAGGTCGCTGACCGGAGCGAATACAGCTGAGCGAGTTCCCACCACCATACGGGCCTCGCCGCGCTTGATGCGATGCCATTGCTCAGCCCGTTCCTTGTCAGACAGAGCAGAATGAAGAATCGCGACCTCGTCTCCGAAGATCTGGTGAAGATCGGCAGCGACCGCCGGTGTAAGGCCGATCTCGGGGACAAGGAGAATAGCGGAGCGTCCGGCCTCGAGAACGGACCGCATCCCCGCAAGATACACAGCAGTCTTGCCGGACCCGGTAACTCCGTGCAGCAACATGCCAGAAAATTTGCGGGATTCGACTCGCTCGCGCAGACAGCCAAGCGCAGATTTTTGTGCCGGCGTAAAGTCGAATTCGAATGGCTGCGGACGAGGCTTCGTGCGAGAGACAGTAAAGTCGGCAGCTTCTTCAACAAATTGGACAGCCCCGCGCCGGACCAGCGTCCCGAGCGTTGTTCGGGGCACGTCCAACGACTGCAGAGTCTCCACCGCAACCCTTCCGCCTGCCGAGGCGAGAGTTTCAACGATCGCTCGTTGATTCGCGTTCAGTTTGCCTTCTGCAGATTTCAGGACGGCGACTTTGACGGTACGGGCTGCATTCTGCTGTGCGGAGGCATCTTCGCGGGCAATCCATTTCTTGCGGACCATCCCTTCGAGAAGTCTGCGAGATGCGCCAGTAGCAGAACGAAGTGTCTGCTCGCGGACCTGCTCGCCATCAGAGCCAGCGAGATAGTCGAGTACTCGGAACTCCGTCTCTTGTTCCTCTGGCGTACGCTGCGATCGCGCCGACGATCCCGACATCCCCGCGAGATGCAGCACCATATGGCCTCGCTCGGTGACGCTATATCCGATCACCCGCTTGAACTCTGCCGTCAATGGAAGCATGGTGCGGAAAACCTCTCCGATAGGGGCCAAATAGTAGTCGGAGATCCAGCGTCCGAGTCGCAGAAGTTGATCGTCGACAACAGGCGTGGGATCGACAACATTAAGGACATTTTTACCGGCGACTTTCGGCTTGCGATCGTGCAACTCGACGACGATGCCCATCATGCGCTGCTGGCGGAAAGGTACGAGCACACGCCCGCCGACAACGGGAGTCACCCCGTCGGGCACACGGTAGGTAAAGGCCATGTCCAGGGGCACGGGCACGGCCACGTCGCAGAAGTCGGCCATTGCTTGAAAGGATAAACTACCCACCCGTATAGACATGCAATACCGCGGGCTGCGTCCGTCCTTACTGGTTCGGTTTCGTTGGCGGTTTGAGGCCCAGGTACCTCATCACCATCTGCAGATCTTTCCAGGCTTCACCTTTCTGCCGTGGATCACGAAGAAGGAACGCCGGATGGTACGTGACTGCGAGCTTGGCGCCTTGCCAATCAGGATCGCTGCTGCGCGCCCCAGACGGCATGAAGTCGTAGAAGCGTCCGCGGAGTTCCGACATGGGTGCGTTGATGGCAAGAAGATTCTTGGCTGCAACCGCCCCGAGAGCAACGATCACCTTTGGCTTGATGACTGCGATCTGGCGCATGAGGAACGGTGAGCAAGTATCGCACTCGTCGCGCTCCGGAGTGCGGTTTCCAGGTGGGCGGCACTTCACTACGTTGGCGATGTAGACCTCTTCGCGGCGAAGACCCATGGCTTTGATCATGTTGTTGAGGAGCTGTCCAGCACGGCCAACAAAAGGTTCGCCCTGAATGTCCTCGTCGGCGCCGGGACCTTCGCCGACGAACATGAGATCGGCGTGGGGATTGCCGACACCGAAAACAATCTGCTTGCGTCCCTGCTGATGGAGCTTGCAGCGGGTACAATCGCCAAGGTCTTCTCGGATGAGTTTCAAACCCGCAACAGGGTCAGTCACCGTTTGCTCTGGCTTCCGATTCAGGATATCGAAATTCTTTTCATTGGTGGACTTTGCCACGGCTGCAGATCTTTTTGGGAGCATTTCTTCTCGTTGTTGAGACTCGGGACTGAGTACGGTGGTTGATTCGACCCCGACTTCAACCATTGAAGGCGCCCCTTCCGCGCGTTCACGGCGGTAAAAATCGTAGATGCCGAGTTCGTTGTAGTAGCGGAGACGGTCGGCGAGAGCGCGGCGAAGTTCGGGATTTTCAATCAGGGGCACGATTGATTTCCAAGATTATACGTAGAAGTCCTAGCTCGGGGTAGGGATTCCTCGACTCGGTGCGCCATCGCTTCGCTCACGACGGCCCGCTCGTGATGACAGGGCTTAAGAAGTTAAACTCTGATCGCAGATTTGCGCGGCTGGATTAACTTTACCACTTGATCCAGCACGCGCTGCGCGACTTCCCATTTGCTGGTTTCGGGGACTTCAATAACCTCATCGCGCGTGATGATGGTGACGGCGTTGCGGTCGGAGTCAAAACCGACACCTTCACGCGAAACGTCGTTGACGATGATTGCGTCGAGATTCTTTGAGACGAGCTTCTGGCGGGCATTTTCGAGGACATTCTCAGTTTCAGCAGCAAAGCCGATCACGATCCGATTCTGTTTCTTCTGCGCGAGTTCTTTCAGGATATCGGGAGTTGCTTCCAGTTCGAGAGTCATCGGACCTTTTCGTTTGATCTTTTGTGCAACGGCAACTTTGGCGCGGTAGTCTGAGACCGCGGCAGTTTTGATGACGATCGTCGCTTGCGGAAGAAGACTGACAACCGCATGGCGCATCTGCTCGGCCGATTCAACTCGCGTCACTTCGGCTGCACCAGGAGCAGTCAAGTTCGTGGGACCGCTTACCAGCAGCACGCGCGCACCGCGGCGCAGTGCGGCCTCGGCGAGGGCGTATCCCATGCGTCCGCTGGAACGGTTCGTGAGATAGCGCACGGGATCGATCTTCTCGCGCGTGGGACCGGCGGTGATGAGAACCGTTTCGCCACTCAGATCCTGGCTGGCTCCAAGCGTCTCGAGCACCGTGTCGACGATCGCTTCGTTTTCGGCGAGACGTCCCTGGCCGACCATGCCGCAGGCGAGATATCCCGAGCCCGGTTCTACGACTTTCACTCCCCGCTTGCGGAGGATCTCCAGATTCGCCTGGGTCGCCGGGTGATTCCACATGTTGACGTTCATGGCCGGCGCGATCACAACCGGAACGGTCGTGGCCAGATAGAGCGTCGTCAGAAAATCAGTGGCCGTCCCCTGCGCGAAGTGGGCAATGACATCAGCCGTAGCCGGAACGACAACAAGCGCGTCAATCGCTTGCGAGACCGCGATATGCTCAATCGCGGAATCAATGTTTGGCTCTTGCTCCTCACCGGACGAGAACATACCAGTGATAACCTTTTCTCCGGAAAGCGCAGCGAAGGTGAGGGGCCGGACAAATTCCTGGGCGGCGCGGGTCATGATGACCTGCACGCGGATACCGCGGTCCTGCAGCAGGCGGAGAACTTCGGCGGCTTTGTAGGCTGCGATACCGCCTGTGACTCCGAGAGCGATCTTCATAGTAATTTTCGATTGCCGGATGTCGATTGCCGATTCAAACCTCGACTGAGATCGACCCGCATCGATTCGAAATTACTAGTCTTGACCGAGTGCCTTATCGAGGGACTCGGCAGCCTGCTCAGCGACACTGCGGGTCTCGGTCATCTCCCATTTGACTTTGCCGGCGCGAATCTCGTCTTGCGCGATGCGGCAGGGCTTGCGGGAGCTGGTATCAACTACCGGAGGAGCGCCGGACTGGAGTTGCCGTGCACGCCGTGCTGCTACAAGGATGTACCGGTAGTTGCTGTCGAAGCCTTCGATCAACTTCATTGGGACGTCCCCCTTGAGAACCGATTTGAAGTATCACCAGTGCCGAACGTCTATCCGAGCGTTCCACAGAACAGAGCAACTTACGGGCTTGTCCCGGGCCTAGCTGATTCCGGTCAGCGCCCTTTCAGGCGCCAGATAATGATACCGCGAAAGCTAGGAGCTTGCTGAAGGAGCAGGCGCACTAAAGGACGAGAGGATAGGTTGCACCCTCTCCTGAACGTTTGCTAGCCGACAAGAGTCCGCCAGATCGATGGTGCGACGCTCCTGATCAGTCAGAGCACGCTGCAACCGCAGCAACCGCTCAGACAAAACGATAGCCCGCAACTTCTCGCAAGACTCTTCGAGCATGTCGTTGATCAGCACGTAATCGTACTTGTCGTATTCGGCGATCTCGCGGCTGGCGGCGATCAAACGACGTTGGATGACAGGCTCGGGGTCTTCACCGCGATTCCTAAGACGCCACTCCAACTTCTCGCGATTCGGCGGAAGCACAAAGATACTGATGGCATCAGTCAAGTTTTGTTTGATCTGGGCTGCTCCCTGCACGTCAATGTCGAGAAGAAGATCATGCCCGCTGCGTCCGGCTTCTCGAAGGAACTGCCGCGAAGTGCCGTAGCAGTTCCCATGAACATTGGCGTACTCAAGGAATTCGCCGGCCTCAATCATCCGGTTGAACTCTTTCATCTCGACGAAATGATATTCTTTGCCGTTTTTTTCGCTTCCGCGACGCTCGCGGGTTGTGTAGGAAATGGAAAATACGAGATTAGGAACAAGCTTCAGAAGTTCGTTGGTCAGCGTGGACTTTCCTGAGCCGGACGGAGCCGAGATGATAAAGACGAGCGGCTTGGTGGATGCGGTCATTCCAGGTTCTGCACCTGCTCGCGGGATTTTTCAATTTCTGATTTCATCGCCAGCCCCGCTTCTGTAATCTTTAGCGCCTCCCCGGCGAGTCCGGAAGTCTTCGAAAGTAGAGTGTTAGCTTCACGGTTCATTTCCTGCAGAAGAAAATCCAGCTTCTTGCCGATCTCGCCGCCCTGGTCGAGAAGTCCGAGAAAATGCTGCACGTGAGTTTCGAGACGCACAATCTCTTCCTGGATGTCACTGCGATCCACCAGAAGCGCGGCTTCCTGCAGGATGCGCTCGCGCTCGATGGTGGACCCCAGCAACTCCTGCAATCGAGATTGCAATCGTTCAGCGTAATTGTGGAGGACAGTACGGCGGTGCAACTGAACGCTCTTGGCCGCCTCTGCGAGATGAGTCATCCGCTCGCGCAGCTCACGGACGATGCCGCGGCCTTCCTCCTCGCGCATCTCGTTCAGGCGATTCAGCGCTTCGCCAACTTTGGACATTACCGCTGCTTCAATCTCGCCGTCGATGTTGCCATTGGCGACATCCAAAGCGCCGGGAATGCGCAGCACGGCGTTCAGGTCGGGTTCGACAGCAATAGAGAATTCCGAAGCTGCGGCACGAAAAGCATTGATGTAGCCGCTAATCAGCTCACGATTCAATGAGAAGTTTTCGTTGGTCGAACGGTCCAGGCTCAGCGAGATCTCGACGTGCCCGCGGGCAATTTTCTCCTTTAGCAACCGGCGGAGTTGCATTTCAAGAGAGTCTGATCCTGACGGAAGACGGAAGTGAAGATCCAGAAACCGGTGATTCACGGATTTTAGAGAGAGAGTGAAACCTAGGCGTGCGCTAGGCGCGGCGGCACCAGACTCGTGGTTTTGTCGGATGTCACCTTTCGTCTGAGAGAACCCTGTCATTGAACGTATGGGCATATTGGAATAGTGCTTACGATCCTGCTACTGCTTTAGGAACATCTACACCCGAAAATTGCAATTCGTATAACCGACGGTACGTTCCGCCATGCGACATCAGATCCTCATGAGCGCCTGTTTCAGTGATGCGGCCATTATCGAGCACCACAATGCGATCGGCACGGCGTACTGTTGAGAGCCGATGTGCGATGACGAAGACGGTGCGTCCACTCATGAGGTTGTGCAGCGCCGACTGAACTAACGCCTCAGACTCGCTATCGAGAGCTGAGGTAGCCTCGTCGAGAATCAGGATCGGTGCGTTTTTGAGCAGCGCTCGTGCAATAGCCAACCGCTGACGTTCGCCTCCAGAGAGCCGCACGCCGCGCTCTCCGATCACAGTATCGTAACCCGCCGGGAGGGAGAGAATGAAATCATGAGCCAGGGCCGCGCGAGCGGCCGCCTCAACCTCTTTCAATGAGACGTGCGGCTGTCCGTACGCAATATTGTTGCGCACCGTGTCGTTGAAGAGAACGGTCTCCTGCGTGACGATTCCGACCTGAGAACGTAGGGACGAAAGCGTCACGTCGCGAACATCATTGTTATCGATGACGATGTGGCCACCGGTTACGTCGAAGAATCGCGGGATCAAATGAACCAGGGTGCTCTTGCCCGCTCCGCTGGAGCCGACGATCGCGAGGATCTCCCCGCGTTTTACCTCCAGACTCACGCTGTGAAGGATTTCGCGGGATTCATCCCCATCCGACTGGTATGAGAAGGACACGTCGTCGAAGCGGATATTCTTGGTGAATTTCGGGAGAGGCTTCGCGCCGTGCTTCTCGGTCACGACATCTTCGGTGTCCATGAATTGGAACAGCTGCGAAGATGCGCCGAGTGCCTGCTGGAAGCTGTTGTTGAAGACAGCAAATTTCCGGACCGGATTGTACATGCTAAGGACTGCGGCGACGAACGCGATGAAAGCTCCCAGAGTGAGCTCGTTGTGCGCTATCTGCTGGCGTCCAAGCAGCAGCAGAAGCGCGACAGCTACCGCCCCGAAGATATCCATCAGCGGCGAACTGATTGCGGCGGCCGCTACAGACCGGAGGTTTGCCCGGAACAGCCGCTGGGCTGCCTTACGGAATCGGGCGACCTCCCAGGATTCCATGCCAAACGCCTTGACGATGCGGTTGCCGGTAATCGTCTCGTGAAGGATGTTCTGCACGTCAGCAAGTTGATCCTGTCCAGTGCGCGTCGTGGAACGAACACGGCGGCCGATACGGACCGCCGAAAAAATGATGATCGGGATAAAGACAACGAGAACCCAGGCAAGCTGCTTACCGAGAACGACCACTAAAGCCGCCGTGAACAGGAATGTAAAGAACTGCTGCAGGCCCTCTGCCAACACGCTCGACATCGCAAACTGCACTCTCTCGATGTCGTTAATGATCGTCGAGATCAGAGTGCCCGTGGTGTGCTTCTGGAAGAAGGCAGCGGAACGCCGCAGGACAGAGTTGTACAAATCGTTGCGGAGATTGGTAATCATGCCGAATCCAGCGTGATTCACCAGATATGTGCCGGCGTAGTCGAACAGTCCCTTGAGGACGGTCGAGGTTACCAACGCGAATGCAACGATCGTCCAGGCATTGTGAAAGTGGGTGGGAACAAAACGTTGCAGGTAGATCGGCTGGTCATTTAAGGGATTTGTGAACAGTGTGATATTTTCCGAGCCGGAAGAAGGATTCAATACGCGATCGAGGACCGGCTTTAGAAGCATTAGGCGGAAGGCTTCCAGAAATCCCACGCCGGCCAGTAGGAAGATTCCAGGTAGCAGTTGTATCAGGAATGGAAGCACGTACCGGACGAGCCGCATCAGTTGCCGCATAGGGCTCCTATGCGGACCGGACCGCGGATGCTGGCTGCGAGGGGAATGATAGCAGGGTGCAAGTTTTTATTTTACTTGAGAGAGATGCAGGAAGAATGGCGTTTTAGATGCTCCGACACCTGCTCAGAAACAGCAGGAATGCGGATAGGGATGCCTCGTCTCCGGGGCCACTTTCGTCGCGGCAGCGCTCAGCATGGCATTTTGAAGCCTCCCTGATAATTAGAAGTCCCGCTCTGGCGTCGGCTGTATCGAAAGCAGGTCGATGGGCTGCTGTCGCCCTTCCACATAGACCTGAAGACAAGTGAACCGCCAAACCCCGTTTTTATACGCGATCAGCCGAATGCGACCTTTACCTCGCGAACCCGAGATGGGAATCGCGAAGTTCGCATGGCCAGAGGCGCCGCTGTAATTCAGCGCCCCAAAGATAAACCAACCGGACTTTATCGGCTCTCCGATCTGCTCGCGAACTTGCAAGTTCCCGGCGGCTTGGGACATCGCCTCCTTATAAACATCGCTCGCGCGGAAGGAGATGCTAATGATAGCGATGGTGAAGGCTCCGAGTGCAGCCATCAGAAGCACCAGCGTCAGGCAACCAAGGGGAATCTTCCAGAGCGGATGGCGTTCCATCCAGCCTCGCGTTAGCGGCTCGGGATGGAGCGGATATGGAGCAGAGGGCACGTTCATCTTTGCTAGCGCGGACTGTCACGATGCAAGACCTTGACCCTATATCCAGCGCGGCGTAGATGTTTGCCGACTTCTTCGGCAATCATCACGGAGCGATGCTGCCCACCCGTACAACCAAAGGCGATGGTGAGATAGCTCTTGCCTTCATGAATGTAGTGCGGAAGCAGATAGACAAGCAGATCGGAGATGCGAGAGATAAACTCCTTCGTCTGCGGGAAGGATCGGATATATTTGGCGACGCGCGGGTGGCGCCCGGTAAGGTGGCGGAATTCGGGAACGAAATGCGGGTTGGGTAGAAAGCGGACATCGAAAACGAGATCAGCATCCTCGGGAACGCCGTTGCGAAATCCAAAGCTCACGCTGGATACAAGGATGCTTTTCTCGGTGGACTGCTCCTGGAATCGCTCATTGATATGAGCGCGAAGCTCGTGAACGTTGAACTTCGATGTGTCGATGACGAGGTCAGCAAGACGACGGATCTCTCCAAGATGGCGGCGCTCTTGCTTTAAGGCTGATTTGACAGGAGCGTCAGTGCCCAGCGGATGCGGCCGGCGAGTTTCACTGAAACGGCGCAACAGTACCGCATCAGACGCTTCAAGGAAGACCACCTTCGTAGGAATCATCCGCCTGACAGACTTCAGCAAGTCCGGGAGCTTGCCCAGCTTCGTGCCTTCACGGACGTCAACGACAAGGGCAGTTCGCCGGATATCCCGCGACTGTACCGCCAACTCGGCAAAGCGTGGGATCAGTTCGACCGGCAGATTGTCAACACAGTAGTATCCGAGGTCCTCAAACGCCTTCAGGACCGAAGCCTTGCCGGAACCACTCATGCCGGTGATGATGACCAGTTCGGACGGACGGCGCGTTTCAGCTTCCCGATCGCTCGCCCGTCTTTTCAGAGAATGCACGCGTTTGCGGGCCCTCATGAATTGGATAGTAGCATCGAAGAGCAAGCTTAGCGTGCGACGACAATTGGCAAGGGAGATTCCACAGGTTGAAGCTGTCAGCATTTTGAAATCTCACGTTGTGTATTCGTCGCGGTGGCCTGTAATCTATGGCGTCATGAAAAAGTTCGAAGAACTCACAGAACGGGAAGTGCTGGCGCTGGCGATCGGTTTGGAAGAGGAAGACGAACGCGTGTACGCAGACTTCGCCGAAGGTTTGCGGCAGGATTTTCCGGCGACGGCCTCGATGTTCTTGGGAATGCGCGAAGAAGAGTCGGGTCACCGGCGACGATTGCTGGAACTGTACCAGAGAAAATTTGGCGAGCACATTCCCCTAATCCGACGACAGGACGTTCGAGGGTTTGTGGAGCGTCCGGCGCTGTGGCTGGTGCGACCCTTGCGAATCGATGCAGTTCGTAAAGAAGCGTCGACCATGGAAGTAGAGACACGGCGGTTTTACGAGAAGGCTGCGGCCCGGACGCAGGACGCAAGCATTCGGCAATTGCTTGATGATTTGGCAAACGAAGAGCGAGAGCACGAGAATCGCGCGCAGGAACTCGATAAGCAGAAACTGCCCGACAACGTGAAAGCGGACGAGGAAGCGGCGCAGCGCCGGCTATTCGTGCTACAGATCGTGCAACCGGGGCTGGCCGGACTGATGGACGGCTCGGTTTCTACTCTGGCTCCGGTTTTCGCAGCGGCATTGGCAACTCAGAAGAGCTGGGATGCCTTTCTCGTTGGGCTCGCAGCCTCCGCAGGCGCCGGCATCAGCATGGGGTTTGCGGAAGCGCTGTCGGATGATGGAAGCCTGACGGGGCGCGGACATCCGTGGGTGCGGGGATTGATCTGCGGTGCGATGACAGCGATCGGGGGAATCGGGCACACGCTGCCATTCCTCATCAAAGACTTTCACCTGGCATTATGGGCAGCAGCTGCGGTGGTACTGGCCGAGCTGGGTGTGATCACGTGGATCCGGCGCCGCTATATGGACACGCCATGGGTTACCGCCGCCTTGCAGGTAGGACTTGGTGGCGTGTTGGTATTTATCACAGGCGTGCTGATTGGAAGCTCATGAAACTTCCGATTTGTGATTGCCAATTGCCGATTTTCAATAGAATTTTGCGATCGCAAATTGACAATCGGCAATCCGTCAAGGTTGTGTATCCAGCGGGTGCGTGCTCTTTTCGTAGAACTCCTTCTGCAATTTTTGGCTGACGTCGTCGGCTTTCACCTGCTGGATCGCCTTCACAATCGAATCAATCCACCACTTCATCTGATATTCGCCTAACTCTTTCGTGGCAGCAGCACCTTCCCCGGAATAGTGAAATGGGAAACGCGTATACCACCAGATGCCGGGGCGCACGATCTTCGGCTGAGAGATCTGGCAGCAGTTTTAGGGAACTTCGATCAGCTGCATTTTTCCGTCCTTGGCGCGATGAAGGACCATCACCTTGCCTTTGAGATCGCGAAAGATAAAGACATCGCGGTCTTTGAAGTGCGCCTCCTTAATAGCTTCTTCCAGTGACATGGGACGAATCGCCACGCAATCGTCCGAGCGCACGAGGTGAACCTCGGTCGTCTTCGCGACAGCGGGATACTTGTGGACGAGCACCGGAACGGCAGTGTTTTCCGACAATCCAACGGCAGCGGTGATTTCTTCCTGTGTCGAATGGCCGTTCCACTTATTGGCTTCCTCTGATTTACGGGCGGAGCGCTTCTTTGATTGCCAACGAGTCTTGTGCTTGATCGCCTGCTTTTCCAGATGATCAAGAGCTTCATTGACGGCAATCGTCATGTCTTTCGCCTGGGCCAGACCGACGAGGGGTCCATTGCGGGGATTAATGGTGATTTCGGCTTTATGGCGATGTTTTTCGACTGCGAGAATGACTTTGGTTTCGAACTTGTCGCCCAGGATTTTGCGGATTTTGGTGAGGCCGGTTTCTACTTCTTTGCGGATGGCGTTGGTAACTTCGTACTGTCTTCCGGTGTACTCCACGTTCATGAGCGCCCCTCCATTTTCAATTCGATGAGGTAAAACGGGCACTGCATTTAACAATTTTGTAATTGGGTAATTTTGTAATTTGGTAATTGAAAAACCGGAGTTGAGGAAGCGGGAGATTCAGATTACCCGAATACTCAATTACACAATTACCAAATCTATTTTTTGACCCGGCGTTGGTGTGTGCTGGGGATGCGCATGTCTTCGCGGTACTTCGCTACCGTGCGGCGGGTCACCTGAATGCCCTGAGATTGCAGGATGCGGGTGATCTGCTCGTCGGTCAGCGGGCGAGATGGGTCTTCTTCCTCGATGAGCTTTTTCACGCGGCGCTTGAGGATCAGCAGCGATGTGCCGCCGCCCTCCGGGCCTTGTACGCTCTCGCTGAAGAAGTAACGCAACTCGAATACGCCCTGCGGAGTGTGGGCATATTTGCTGGCGACGGCACGGCTTACCGTCGAAGGATGCACGCCAATTTCTTCGGCCACCTCCTTGATCATCATGGGTTTCAGGAAATCGATTCCGCGTTCCAGAAATTCCTGCTGGCGGGCAACGATCGAATAACAAACCTTCGTGATCGTCTGCTTGCGTTGTTCGATGTTCTTGATGAGCTGAATGGCGCTCTTGTAGCGCTCTTTGACGTAGTCGCGCGTGTTCTTGTCGTTGCTTCCGTCGCGCGTTACAAGCTTTTTGTACGCTGGATTCAGGCGAAGCTGCGGCAAGTCTTCGTCGTTCATGATGACCAGCCACTCGTCGCCGTGCTTCACGAAGGCAACGTCGGGCTCGATCAGCCGGGCCTGGACTTTGTTGTAGCGCAGGCCGGGTCGCGGATCGAGGGTACGGATGTAGTCGAGCGCAGATTGCACCGCTTCGATGGGGCGTCCGATGGCCTTCGCGATTTCCTTGTGCTGCTTGTTCTGCACGCCACGCAGATGCTGATCGACGATCGCCATCGCATCTTGAAGGACCTGCGCAGTGCCGTTCCCATTCTTGTGTTGCTCAAGCTGCGCCTGGTGGAATCGCAACTGGTTCAGCAAGCACTGCCGAAGGTCGCGACAAGCCACTCCGGGAGGATCCAGTTGCTGAACGACCTGGAGAGCTTCCTGCAGATCGGCGGCGGCAAAGTTCGGCTTGAAAGCGAAGTTCGGCGCTGGAGCCGGGGCTGGCGCAGTCGCTACAGCGGCGGCACTTGCGCCCGATACGGATCCGACAGAGGATTCCACATTCTGTGCGGCTTCGGGCGGCGCGGCCTGAGTCTCCGAATACTCATTCAGCTCTAATCCGTTGACTACACCGGTGTCATGAGAAGCAGAAGGCGTTTCGGTGTCGCTAAGCCCCAAGGCCTGCACTTCGCTGATGATGTTCTTGGCGGCCTCAGCGTCCGCCTCAGGCGTTGCGGGAGGGGCGATGCCGAGAAGCTCCTCATCACTGGCAATCAGGTAGCCGTCTTCATTCAAGTTCCCGACGATGAGGTCAGCCGCTTCCCGCACTTCCGACCGAAGGCTCAAAGCTCCCAGCTGCCAGCTTAGATGATCCGTAAGATTCGACGGCTTCGACAGGAAGTTCTCGAACGATGGACGCTCGATGTCTTCCATCTCGCTATGAGTGCGATAGCCGGGGTCGAGGTAATCCTGGAAGAACGACCCGAAGTCGATCTCTTCGAAGGGATCTTTCTTCTCGACAGCGGTAATTGGATTTTCTTCGGTTGTCGCAGTGGTCGCGCGCTCGCGGTCTTCTTCCTTCTTGCCAACTTCGTCGAGAAGGGGAACGGAATCTTCCAGTTCCTCGAGAACCGGGTTCTCGACCATCTCGGTGTTGATCATGTCCTTGAGCTCAAGTTTGTTGAGCGCGAGGACCGACACCATCTGCACAAGCCCCGGCGTAAGGATCTGGCGTTGCGAAAGCTTGACGCTGAGTTTGTGCTGTAGCAAGACCATAGTTTCAAATTTCGCGTTTCAAGTTTCGAGTTCACGAGTTTGCATTTGAAACTCGAAACTTGAAACTCAGAAACTGCTTCGTTACACGAGCGAGAAACTCTCGCCCAGGTAAACCTTTCTTACTTCCGGATCGCCGGCCAACTGGTTCGGAGGTCCGTGACGGAATATGCGTCCGTCATCAATGATGTAGGCGCGATCCGTAACCGAAAGCGTTTCGCGCACGTTGTGATCGGTGATCAGCACCCCGATGCCGCTGGCCCGCAGGCTGCTAATGATCTTCTGCAGATCCAGAACGGCGATGGGATCGATCCCAGAAAAAGGTTCGTCCAGCAAGATGAACGTGGGATTGATGCAGAGACAACGGGCAATTTCCACGCGCCGGCGCTCTCCCCCGGAAAGGGCGTATCCGCGATTCTGGCGGATGTGCTCCAGTCCCAGCTCATCGATAAACTTTTCCATCTTCTCGCGGCGCTCGTGCCAGGAGATCGGTTGAGCCTCTAGAACCGCGAGGATGTTCTCTTCAACCGTGAGTTTCCGAAAAACCGAAGCTTCTTGCGGGAGATAGCTGATGCCATACTGACGTGCCCGCAGGTACATGGGAACGTCGGTGATGTCCTGGCCGTCGTATAAAACGCGGCCAGTGTCAGGAGGGATCAAGCCAACGATGGCATAAAACGTGGTGGTCTTGCCAGCGCCGTTAGGTCCAAGTAATCCAACAACTTCGCCCTGCTGGACTTGGAGGCTAACCCCATTTACAACGCGGCGGCCCCGGTAGGATTTCCCGATTTCTTCGGTGGCCAAGGTACGCATTTCTCTTGCCAATTACCGGGCAACCCGCGTTTGCGTTACCACAGGACTGCTTGCTTCGCCTTCTACGAGCACCCTATCATCGCGTCTAAAGAAAGTCAACGAAACCCCCGTAATCTTGCCCTGTTCGGCATCAAAAATGCTGGGCGGTCCGCCCGTCAGTACGACCTTGTCGTCAGCCGCTGTATAGACGAGGTTCTGGCCCTCGGCGCGCCGCTTTGGCTGTTCGATTCGGACATTGCCCTGAGCGGTCATGTGATCGAGCTGACCGGGAGTGCTAACCTGCCGGGCTGATGCCGTCTGGCTGCGGGGCGCGAGGTAGGCGTCGAGCGTATTGGCAGAGGCAGTGAACTCCGTCGCCTTCGCCAAGACTCCTCCGTCATAGTGCACGCGGCGGTCGGCGTCAGCGTAAGTAACCTTATTTGCCGTGATTGTGATCGGGTCCGTTGACGGTAAATTATTGATTCCCTTCTCTTGCTTCGCAGTCCGGCCCGCCGTACTCTGCAGCTTGGACTTCTGCGGCTCCACCAGGATGGTCTGCACGGGTTGCTGGTTCGTTCCTGCCGCGATAACCGCCCGGCGATCCCGGTCGAACTGGATCGTCGGTGCTTCGATGACATTCGTGTCCTGCCAGAGTCTGGCGTTGCCTTTGTAAAACGCAATCGCAGGGGAACTGCGAGCGGTCATAGCTTGCGAAGTCACGTGAATCGGGGACGACGAGGCCAGCAGAGCCCCATTCGGATCTTCTTTGAGATCGCTGTAAGTGCTCTTCACGTTGCCATCTGCCACGGCCTCACCGGTTGCGCGATTGATTCTGATCGTGTTGGCCGTTGTTGCCATTCCTCCATTGGCCACTCGCGGGCTTCCCGTCAGCAGTAGCATCTGATCCCCGGGGGTATAGCGGCCCACCTTAGCCCAGGCCTGCATACGCTTTTCAGCCGCCTGGCCATCGGAATATGCAAGATGCCCCGATTGCGTGAGCGACTGAATCCCCCCCTGAGGCAGAAAACTGGCGTCAACGGAATCGCTAGTGCTGATACGGTCTGGCTGTCCGAAAGTTGAATTGACGATGCGAGCATCCGGAGCGCCGTGAATGCTGGCCAGATGGTTGTGCACGTCTTTGTCCGAGAACTCGGCGATGAACTTGCCTGCCGTTACTACCGTACGCTGCGCAGCCGAACGATGAGCGGTATCCGAATTCGGCTGTTGATTAATCGTGATCTGCGCTGCACCATTTGTTACGGCCCGCCGCAAGATGCGTCCCTTTGCAACGACGAAATCCATGGCCGCTGCTGCCAGATCGAAGTCTTCGGGCCCGTCAGGAGTTGTCTTCAGGGAAGGCGAGCCTGAAGGTTTCTGTGAAAGATGGACGCTGTCTAGGGCATGCACTCTGTCGAGCACATTCTTGCCGACGAAATCCATAACAACTTTTCCTGCAGTGCCCTGCATTGACTCAGGCCCCGTTCGTTCAAAGTGAACATTGCCCGTCAGAGTAGCGGTCCGAAGCAGGTCTTCTCCCGGCTTGAAAAGGAACTCAGCACCGTCGGCTAGGCCGTTGAATTCGTCGGCTTCCGTGTCACCCTTTCTGGAACGTTGCACACCTGTGCTTGCGGTCGGCTTTCGCGCTTGTGCAATTACATTTCCAAGGGCGACAACTCTATCCACGTGATTCTCTGGGCCGAGATAAAACACGGCCTGATCGGCCACGACATTTCCGGTTTCACGGTTGAGATGAGGATGGTCCAGAGCGATCTGGCGAGGATCGTTGCTGATCACTCCATGGTCAGCTTGAATCACAGCAGAATGGGATCCAGTCAGCTCAAGATGAATTTCGGAGCCCAACGTCAAAGTATTCTGCTTTCCCGAATATTTCACCCCGAGGGCCCATCCCGAAGCCTGGGGCGCGCGGAATTCTACCCGCGCATCCGTGAACGCATTCCCTGTGTTCTTATTGAAAATCAGGTCACGCGTTTTCAGGTGAATTGGATTCTTGAGTTCTTTGGGCGTAGATTGGTCTGGACTGGTCAGTCCTGCCGGGTTCGCCACGAGATCAATCGAGACATCTCCCATTGCCGTTACATCGCCTGTCTTCTGGTTATAGGCGAAGTCGTCACCGTAAATCTGGTCGTACCGGGATGAATCGCGGCCATAGAGGACAATGTTGACATTGTGCAGCTGAGCATTGCCGTTGAGCTTGAACTCCTTGACATCGCTCGCCTCGACGGTAAAAAGCGTACGTTTGCCGTCAGATTTTGAGAACTGGAATCCGTGAGCAGTCTGCTTAATGTCGTAACCAATCTTGCCGGGAATCGTCTTTAGGACATTTGTGGCCTTCGAGCGAGCATAGAAGTACATTCCCGCCACCGCGAGTGTGAGGATCATGGCGGTTGCCGCTAGTATGCGGCGCAAACGATAGACCGGCAGCGTCATCTGGGTTCAGTGTAAATCAGTACCCAGTCCCCAGTACGCTATACCCAGTTTTTGATAACCTTTCCCATTCCCATGCCAGATAAGGTGAAGGCTCCACTGCTTGAATTTCGCAATATCCAGGTGATGCGCGGTCAGAAGACTGTGCTCAACGACTTCAGCTTGCAGATTGGGCCGGGCGAGCATGTCGCGATTCTTGGGCCGAACGGGTGCGGCAAGTCGACGTTGATTAAGACGATCACGCGCGAGTGCTACCCGATCGCGGGAGATGAATCGTCGATGGCAATTCTCGGTCAGGATTCTTGGGATGTCTTTTCTCTGCGCTCGATGCTGGGTATTGTCTCGAACGACCTGATGCTCTCATGCACCGGTGACGCCAGCGGTATGGATGTGGTGCTGTCAGGTTTCTTTAGCAGTACTGCGATCTATCCCAACCATAATGTCGATCCGGCTCATCGGGAGAAGGCTGATGCGGCGCTGGCAGAGTTGAAGATTTCGCATCTTGCGGATCGCCCAGTTTGCGAGATGTCGTCGGGCGAGGCACGACGGGTGCTGATTGCACGAGCGCTAGTGCATCGTCCGCGGGCCCTGCTGTTTGATGAACCCTGCAATTCGCTGGATCTCGGCGCCCAGCAGAAGGTGCGGCAAACTATGAGCCAGCTGGCGCGGACAGGCACTGCCATCATCCTCGTAACGCACGAACTGGCCGACATCGTTCCGGAGATTCAGCGGGTGGTGCTGATGAATCGCGGACGAATCGTCGCGGACGGTGCGAAAGAAGAAATCCTGAAAGTAGATCGTCTTGAAGACCTATTCGGCATCAACGTGCAAATGGAATGCCGGGACGACCACTATCATTTGTGGTGACTACGGCCATCAGAAACTTTCATCAATATTGACCTGCATGATCATACGGTCAAGCTCGACCCTTGCGGCGTTTTGCTGGTCGTTCAATTCTGCCATCTCTTTTCGAAGCGTGGCAATGCGACTCTCTTGCACATCCAACTGTCCAACATAGCGCTGGATCAAAGCCCTCTCCTCGGAACTACCCTTTAGCGCCTTCATGTTTTCCCGGACACGGTTCTGGTCGCTCGAAATCTGATCAGATTCCCGCCTGCAATCCGCGATTTGAGCCGAGATAGCGCCGATCTTTTCCTTCTGCTGAAGAATACGATCGAAAGCGGTTTGCAGAGTAGGCGTCATCCCCTTTTGCTGCACGATCAAGTCGACCCTTTCAGAATCGAGGCTGTTGAGGGCAAAGCTGTCATCCAGAGAGTGGTCCGATTCAATCTTCAGTTCGGCTGTCTTCTGGGCATCGACCTTCACGCGAAACCGGTGCTAAGACTCGGTCGACTCTTCGGGCTGTTGCGTCTTCGGGGAAAGTTTCCAATCCTCTTCCGCCGGATACTCCACGATCACCTGCCGAGGCTCACTATCTGCGTTACGAATCGCGATCTTGCTCGTTTTGTGTTCCTTGCGAGTGATTTGAACTGTTCCCTTGGCTATGCGAATGCGGCTCATGGGCATTTGCAATGACTCGTCCGAATACTTGATGTGAACCGCAGCATCTCCGGCATAGGAGAGCAAGCGACGTTCGTCGGGATGATTGTTTCGAGCACGCCCTCTCCGGCGAAGGTATCGGCCTCGAGCACATTGAATGATCCAGCATCAAGCACCTGTCCGCTGGTGTTCTTGATCCAAAGCGCACGTAGAGGAGCGGAATTAGGGTTCCAGAGCGTAACTTTTTCGGCCTCAATGTGAGCTTGCAGAATCGGAACGAGCGCTGACTGGTTCTTGCCGATCGTGATCTTTTGCTTGATGTCGTATTGGAAGAAATCGCCGGCAGACTTCCCCTCCGCCTCAGTTCCCTGCTTCTCGACCGCCGTACTCATGGCCGTGTCGGTCTCCACCAAGGGAGGCGCGCCTCCTTGAACTTCGACAGTTTCTGAGGCCGATCCTACGTTCAGAGTGGCGTCGATCTCGTTATTCCTGCCGATACCAAGATAAATGTTCGTCAAGTTAAAAGCCTGGAATCCGGGCGAGTTGACGAAAAGGGCTGAGTTGCCCGCCTGAATGTCGTTGAAGCTATAGCGGCCCTGCGCGTTTGTTGTGGTCACCTGAGCCGTTCCAGTCTCTTCGTTGCGCACGGTAACGCGAGCATTGGCGACTGTCGCACCCGAGGGATCTTTTACGAAACCATAGAGACCGGTTGTCGCGTGGGAAACCGTGGGCGGGGGTGCCTGCAGTTTGGCATACTCCTCCACGGTCGCTTCATGCGATTGAGGAGTCAACATCACTGACTGTGGCAACGGAACAACTGGCCGCCGCGCATAGAACGGCTGCGAGATGTCCTGTATGAAAGACTGGGGCGCACCCGCCACCAACGAAAGTTGGACATCTTTCCAATCTTCGCCGATGGTGTTGTCGACAATCGCCCAACCCTGCAACAGCGGCTTTTCGTTCGCAGTCCGCGGGAAGATGATGCGATACGTACTCTTCCAGATCGGCACCTCGCTGATGTAACTGACAAACACATCGCGATCGCCCTGACCAGACGCAGTAAATGTCATCCTCCTAACGTCTCGAGCCCGGGAAGAACCGATCAGACTAAGGTATCGTGCAACTTCATCGGATAATTCGCGCTCTGCGATACGGACAGAGGTCGAGCTACCAAGCTCGAAATTTCTCATTTCACGCGAGTCGGTCACAATGGAGAAGGTTGTCACATCTTCGGTTTCACCATTCGTCCTGTGACGTTGGATTCTCTCCACGCTCAGAAGGCGCCCGGCGACGGTCGCCGAACCACTCCGCACTTCCACTTTGGCGCCGCGTAGCGCTTGAAGGTATTCGGCCTGAGTGATCTGCTCGCCGAATGGCAGCCGCAGCGATCGCAAGCGCTGATCCAGAGGCGCGATCGAGTTATAGCGCAAGGAAGAAACACGACCTTCACCGAGATCAACAGCAGTCAGCGACTTCAGAACGTCATTCAGTTGAGAGGTCGTAAAGTCGATATTTAGATCTTGTGTTCCATGGACCTTTGCGGTGTGCTCAAAATATCCAACGCCATTCTTGTAGAGCACGACCCGTTTCACAGGAAGACGGGACGGGTTCGTTGACGTCTCGTTCAACGCGGAAGGATTTGGGGCAGGTGCCGGCTTGGAAGCGTTAGCCTTGCCTTGGGCGAAGACCCCGGAAGAGAAAAGCAGAAAAGCAAGAGGCAGAATCGAGTGACGCACAAACACCTCCGATTCCGAGAAAATGATCCTACGGAAGCGGAAGTTTAACACCTAGCCCAGAGAATCAGCGGTTACCCCGGTCACTCATAGACGATGGAAGTCGCGGAGAGAGAGTTCCAGCCCGCCATACTCCGGATGGTCATTGTGTCCGATGCAGAATGCAATGTCGATCGAATCTCCGGCCAGCAGCGGCGTTTTCTGGAGGCGTTCGGCCATGTGCCAGGCGAGCGCGTCGAATGCGATTTTCGAGCGGAAGTCGTTTTTGCGCGAAGAGCCTTGCGGTTCGGTAACAGCTGCGGCCATTTCACTTCGGCGGATGGCCCCACTATCGGGATGGCAGCGCGGAGTGGCCAGGATGGCCTCTGCGGAGAGTTGAGATGATTCGCTCGGGGCTAAAATGTGCTCTCCTGTCCGAACCTTCAGTTTGACGTGCTTTTCCTTCAGGATTTTTGGCGGAGCCACAAGCTGCACTCCGCGAGCGGCAAAGACCGGTTCCGGATTACTCATCCCGTATGGCTCCAGAAGTTCGAGAGTGCGGAATAGCTCCGGGGTCACATCGGTAAGCTCGATTTCCCCATCGATCTCGAGAGTCGGCTCAAAATCCGACAGTTTCAGCTTGGTTCGAGCAAACTGATCAAGACGCGCCCGTAACTCGGGGACATTCGCTGTCGGCATTGCAAAGCCGCAAGCGTGAGAGTGGCCTCCGTATCGGGTGAACAAGCTCCCGCATGACTCAACTGCTTCGAGCAGATGAAAGGCACGAATGGAGCGTCCTGAGCCAAAGGCCTCATCACCCTCCCGCGAGATCACAAGTGCTGGCCGATTGTATTTCTCGACGATGCGGGTAGCTGTGATACCGATGACACCGCGATGCCAGCCGTCACCATCCACGACGATGCAATAGGAATCGCACAGTGCCGATTCGGCGGTGAAGCGCTCTTCCACCGCCTGCAGAATTCTGCGTTCTTCCTCCTGCCGGTCGGTGTTGAGCTGATTCAATTTTGTTGCCAGTTCCCTTGCCCGAGCCGGATCCCTTACGCTGAAGAGTTCGATGACATCGCGTGCGATGTCCATGCGACCGGCCGCATTGATTCGAGGAGCAATTCGAAACCCGACTTCACCTGATGTCGGCGGACGGTTCACCGCGATTTGCGCACTCTCCAACAAAGCTTTCAGCCCAGGATTCACCGCTTTCCGCAGCGCGTCGAGCCCAAGTGAGGCAAAGACCCGATTTTCTCCTGTCAGGGGAACCGCATCCGCGATCGTCGCGATCGCTACAACCTTCATGAACGAGAGCAGCAGCTTGTTCTGATCTCTGGACTCAAGCCGGCGTTGCATCAAGCCTTGCGCCAGTTTGAAAGCCACTCCGGCTCCACAGAGCTGCTTGTATGGATAAGTGCATCCGTTCTGGTTCGGATTAATTACTGCGAGTGCCTTTGGGACGCCATCGTGACCAGGCAGATGATGGTCCGTAACAATCAGATCCACGCCGAGCCGCAGCGCCGTCTCCGCGGGACCGAAAGCGCGAATACCCATATCGACACTGATGATCAGACGAATGCCGGCCGCGGCGGCGCGTTCGATGACGTCATGGCGCATGTCGTAGCCTTCACGAATCCGGTGCGGGACGTGAAAGTCGGCGGTGCCTCCACAAAGTTCAATCGCCGTCTTGAGGATGATCACCGCCATCGTCCCATCGACGTCGTAGTCGCCGTAGATCAGCATCGGCTCCTGGCGCTCGATCGCGGCATCGAGGCGATCGACCGCAGCGCGCAGGCCAGTCATTTGCTCAGGAGAATGAAGGTGCAAGAGCGAGGGAGCAAGAAATCTATGCGCAGATTCTGCATCTGTGATCCCGCGCCGCAACAGTAGTGGTGCGAGAATCGACGCTCCGCGCTCAACACCGGTGCCACGGAAGCTGGCGTCAGCGCAGAGAAGCGAACTCAGCGATTCGACCGCAGCACGATCGGAGGGCTTCTGAATCCACTGCATGGGTGATGGAGCAGTTTACTCCAGCTAGGACTGTGCAGTGATGTTGGAAAGTTGTTAAGGCTAGTTTTCTTCGTCCTGATCAGGCTCGTCGATCGTCAGGCCACCAAATTCGTCGGAAACTTCGAGCAGATGCTGGTAGCGCTCGTACCATTCGGTGCTGACTTCGCATAGAAACATCGATCCCTGGTAGGCCCAGCCGAGCTGCAGATATCCTACTTTTCCAACGTGAGCACGAAGCCAGCGTGCGTCATCGACGTCGTCACCATCGGTAAACTCCGAGTTAGTGAGGCGCTCGACCATTTCGTCGAGCTCCTGGCGTTCGAGGACCCAGGAGTGCATGGTCAAAAAGGGCGCCCCTGCTGACTTGGCGAGTTCCACAAAGTCTTTCCAGCCGTCAGGGTTATCGCCCATCTCCCACATGACACATTGGACTTCTTCATAGTCGACATAGCCATGAAAGCGGCGCATGCCGTGGCCTTCGATGAAGGCAATCATGTCATCTTTTACTGTAGTGAGATCGTCTGGAATAGGCGACATAAACTCGCGAAAGACCGCAAACTTTTATTGTATGCCCTTCAGAGTCTAGCTGCCAGCGCCTGCCATCAGCGCGCAGGCGTGGGGCCGCTCATCAATTGCAGGAACATCCGATAGAACTTCTGCGTGTCGACATCAAACTGGATCTCCACCTTCTGCGTTGCAGGTGCTGGATTGGCGGTTTCCGGCCATGTGAGCGTGTTACCGTACGTCGCCCCGTGGTCCAGGTCAACACTCATGAAGCGGGTATCGGCTTTCGTGATGATGCTGGGATCGATCCAAGCCGCGGCCGCCAGTTCGTCCCACATAATGTCAGCGCCGGGCGTCAGCATGGCGTATTTTGCAATGTAGCGCGCGATCGGAGTTCTCGCAGACTCGATCCGGTTCACGAACTCGGCTGTCATTTTTACCTTCACCGAAACGTCAGTCGGAGTGCAGACAATTTTCTTCCATGGAGCCCGCAAAACAATGGCAGCGGCTTCCGGATCGAACCAGAAATTGAATTCATGGCGGGGATTGTTTACGAACTCCGGATTGTCACTCCGCGGATTTAAGCTGCCGCCCATGAACACCAATTCCTGCGCGAGTTCGGGAAGCTGAGGATCAATCGAAATCGCCAGCGCAAGATTCGTCATGGGCCCTCCCTCATAGATGGTGACTTCATGCGGATACTTGTGCACCATTCGAATGAGAAAATGAGGAGCATCCCCATCAGCAGGCTTCGTCGTAGGCTGACCTTCAGGCATCGGTGGAATCACTGACGCCTCGTGCCACCAGCGGTCATCCCAAGCACCGGCATAGGCGACCTGCCCGAATTGCTGCTGCCATAATTGCGCTTCATGACGCGTGCGAACCAGAGGGAATTCGGCGCCAGCCATAACAGGAATGTCAGTACGGCCGATGATTTCAAGTAGGCGAAGCGTGTGCGCAACTTCTTCCCGAAGCCATTGATCCCCACTGACCACAGTGATTCCCAAGACTTCGACTTGGGGCGACTGGATCAGCGTTAGCAGCGTCTGCATGTTGCTGCCGCCGGGACCGGAACAGTCTTCGTTGATGATGATTTTGCGGCGGGGCTGAGCCAGCGCGGAAGGACTCAACGACAGAACCCACAACGCAAGAACGGCCGTTCTAGCGATTCGCATGAATCTCCCTTGTCCTCCCTAAAAAGCTTGGGCAGATCGGCATGCAACCGATCTGCCCGGGTATTTGCTCATTCTGGGCGTCTTCGGCTCAGAACGTGAGTTTGAGGCCGAACTGAATCAGACGAGCATTGTTCACTGTGTTGTTGATGACCCCAAAAGTGGCTGGAGCGTTGATATCCTGCTCGCCGCTGCCGCCCGATCCGCCCATATAGAACTGCGGATGGTTGAAGAGATTGAAGAACTCGGTGCGGAATTGCACGTTCATTCCCTCCCGGAAGGGTAGCGGAAAGTCTTTGATGATGGAGAAGTCTGTATTCACAAACCGCGGACCATATAGCGGAGCCCGCGGCGCGGTTCCGAGTTCGCCAACTGTGACTTCCTGGGCAGTTCCAGGGTTCAATGTAAACGTTGGTGCTTGCGCAAACGCGCAAGGGTTAAACCAGTTCTGAATCGTGTGGACTGCGGACGGTGCCGTGCAAGTGGGATTGCCCGCAACGGGTCCTGCCCTGTTGGGATCGCCAACTTCGTTGGGCCGTTGGAAGGTATTTCCGTTGTACGAGAAATACACTCCGGAACCGTCGCCGCTATCAACCACGAACAATGGGAATCCGGAAGTAGCCCTCTGAATCACGTCCACCTGCCAGTTCCCGAGAATCGCGTTGGTGGCGCCAGTCCAATTGCTTCCAAAATGCTTGCCTTTGCCAAATGGCAAATCGTACACGATGCTGGCCGTGAAACTGTCGTTAAGGTTCAACTGCGACAGTCCCCAGTCGAGCTTGGCGCTTCCGGGCAACGGATAGTAAATCGCGCCGGGATTCGTGCCCAGTCCATCCGGCATACCGGAGTCAAAGGTTCGAGACCACGTGTAGCCCAGCAACGCATAAAGTCCGTGACGTGTGCTCTTGGTCTCGGCCTTGATCTGCAGGGAGTCGTAGTGAGCTGTTCCCACACTGTTGTTGCTGCTCACTGCCTGGAACGGGGCAGCATACGGATACGTTGGGAAGCCGCACCCCACGGTATAACCCGGTATCACACCGCAAGCACTTGGCGAGGAAAGATTTTCGTTCGCCTGCCCGACCAGAAGATGCGTGCTGCGAGTCCCGGCATAGCCAGTGGTCAGCACGACATTCCCCGGCAGTTGGCGCTCAATATTCAGGTTGAATTGCTGCACGATGCCCTGCCTGAAGTCACGATTCATCGACTGAATCGTGCCAGTGTAGGTCTGGGGATTTTGGGGCCCGGACAGCACCGCGCCGCCATTAACCGGAGTGCTATTAGGAGTGCTGGGGTCAACCAGGAAGCCTCCGGAGAGCGAACCGAAAGCGCTCTGGTATCCAAGACAGAAATCGCTCGGGCAGGGATCAACTTCGGCATAGTACGGCGGGTTCTGCCATAAACCTTGTCCGCCTTGGTTCCAGGACGAATCGTGCAGAATGCCGTAGCCCGCGCGGATGACCGTCTTGTCGCTGCCCATGACCTTCCACGAAATACCGATGCGCGGCTCAATCGCGGTCTTGTCAAATTGAATTCCGACACGCCCGTCAGTCGTAACACAGTTTGTGCATCCGCCTATAGCAGGACTTCCCTTAGGCACATACCACTTCAGTGTCTGGATGTCGAAGTTCGCTTGCCGGTTCTGCACTTCGGTGGTTGGAGTCGCGAGCGCCCAAGCGACACCCAAGTTCACAGTAAGATTCGGCGTAACGCGCCAATCGTCTTGCACGAAGGGCCGGAACAATTTCCACCGGCGACCGGTCGTCCCGCCTAGGAACGTTTGATCGTGCGCGGCAAAGATGCCCGTGCTCCCGAGAAGCAGGTCAGCGGCGTCATCTCCAGTCAGCGCCGCATTTTCCACGACGAAGCCGTCCTGAAATGCGTTGTTTCTCACGTTCATCTGGCTCGCGCGGAACGTGGCTCCGAAGCGGATGTTGTGCTTGCCGCGAATCAGATCGAGCGTGTCAGAAACTGAATAGACGTTGGTGCCGCCCTGATATGGAGCGTATCCGCGGTCGCCGATGGCGAAATAGTTCGCCATCAGGAATGACGTCATGCCGCAACTGATGCAGTCCTTGCTCGACTGATTCAGAGTCGTCGGGTATCCCGTGATCGTGGAGCATTTCGATCCCAGATCTGCGCCGGGAATGCCGATGACAGCCGCTTCGCAGGTTCCGGTCCCGAACGAAAGGATGTGGTTGAAGATGCGGTTAAATCCAACGGTAACCTGGTTGATCGTGTTCGCCGAGAATACGTGCGTTTCCGAAAGTGCCGCATTGCGCCCGTGATTATCGATGTACTGGTTGCTGCCGAAGGCGTTTTGCTCCGTCCATGTGGGTGAACCGCCAGGGATGAAGTTCGTCGCCTGGTCGTAGCTGAATCGCGCAAAGATCGAATCTTTGTTTGAGAAGTTGTGATCCACGCGAATGTCACCAGTGCCTTCATTGGTCTTCCGTACGGGCACATTTACATAGTTGTAGCCCACCGCATTCGCAACATTGGGAGTTGGATAAAGCTGCAACACCTTGGCACCAACCGGATTAACCACAGCGGCCGGGATGATGCTGCAAGCAGTTCCCGCGGCCTGAGCTCCGGTTGGACCAACCGGCTCTGGCGTTGAGGTTCCGGGCATGCACTGGAATGGAACACCAGAAAACGGGTTGTTGAGGACGGTGCCATTTAGCACTGTCGGGGCGCCACTGAAATCGTAATTACCATTCGTATCAGGAGTCGTCATCCCAGTTGTTGGCACAAACCCGGTAAACGGAACCCCGCGGCGCTGCATCTTCGCCTGATAATCCAGAAAGAAGAATGTCTTGTCCTTCTTAATCGGACCGCCAAACGAAGCGCCGAATTGATTCAGATTGAACTTCTCTCTCTCGCTTGCGAAGTAACTGCGCGCATCCAGCTTAGTATTGCGGAAGAATTCGAACACTGACCCATGAAACTGATTTGATCCAGACTTCGTTGTCACGAGCACGGTTGGTCCGGCACGCTCACCGTATTCGGCCGAGTAGTTGTACGTCAGTACCTTGAATTCCTGAATCGCGTCGATTTCGGAGAAAATTGCGATCCCGCCTTCATCAAGTTGGTTGTTGTCGTTGCCATCCAGCAGCCAGTCCGTACTCTGCTCGCGGGAACCACCGACGGATAGCGAGAATGCGCCGCGAGTTGCCGCCTCACTACTCGCCGCGCTGGTGAAAAAGCTGTTCGGGTTGGTCGATTGGGTCGTCCCCGGCGTAAGGGTCGCCAATTGCACAAAGTTGCGCCCATTCAGCGGCAGTTGGGAGACCTGTTCGGCGGTGATCACTTGCCCCAGAGAAGGCGTAGACGTTTCGACAGCAACTTCCGTTGCGTTCACTTCAACGTTAGTGGTCACTGAGGCGGGCTGAAGCGAGAAATTCAATTCACGTTGTTCGTCGACTTGCAGGCGGACGTCTTTTTGCTCAGCCGCGGCGAAACCAGATGCTTCCACGTGAAGAGTGTACGTAGCGTTGGGCAGCAGGGGGACAATGTAGTGGCCAGAGTCATCCGTTTTGACATCGCGGGTCAGGCCGGTCGCCTGTGACGTGACCCTGACATTCGCCCCAGAAATGACCGCACCTGCTTTGTCAGAAATCGTGCCGGAAAAACTCGCCGTGGCCTGCCCTTGAACAAGCGGAACGCAGAAAGCCAACAAAACAGATGAAAACAGCGCCCATAGCACGTTCTTGCTCGACATTTGCATCACCCTTTCAGCGGTCGCCCCAAATGAAAAGACCGCTCCCCGTCCCATGAAGCCGAGAGTTCAAGTCACCGTGAATGCAGGAAGATACACAGAACCGCAGACAGCGCTTATAAATTGCCCGTCAGCGCTTAGTCAAGAAGTTTCGGCACAGCCGAGGCAGCAGCGAGATGCCCCTCTATGAGGTCAGGACCGAGACGACCATTCCACTTCGAACTGCGCCCGGTTGTAAAACGATTTTTGGGTGCCAACACCGGTAGTCGAGAGTCCCGCATAGAGATTGGCACGGCGGAGAGCGTCCCGCTCCGGCATGCCTTCACCAAGAAACACCGCAAAGCTGCCAATAAAAGCATCTCCGGCGCCGGTGCTGTCGATCGTCTTCACAGCAAAAGGTGCAACGTGCTCAGTTCCCTCGCGGCCTGCAATCAGTGATCCGTTTGCACCGAGCGTAACGATCACACGCTTCACACCTCCGGAAACCAGTTTCGCAGCGCAACTCTTCGCATCTTCAACCGTTTTCACCGGCATGCCGGAAATCGTTTCGGCTTCGTGCTCGTTGGGAACGAAGTAGTCCAAGTCCTTCAGCGCCCCCATATCAACCGATTGCGCCGGCGCGGGATTCACGATGCAACGGATACCGTGCTTTCGCGCGAAGCCAACGGTGTAGTAGACGGTTTCGAGCGGGATCTCGAATTGCAGCACGATACAGTCAACAGATTTCAGGACATCGGCAGCGGCATCGACGTCTGCCGCTCTCAGGGCGTCGTTCGCACCTTTCACAACCAGAATCCTGTTCTGGCCGCTTGGTTCGACAAAGATGGGCGCTACTCCACTCGAAAGTCCTTCCACTTGCTTGACGTGAGTAGCATCGATTCCCTGCTTCCGAAAGTTCTCGATCGTCGCCGGGCCGAACAAATCGCTGCCCACGCGGGCAATCATGAAGACTTCTGCACCACACAGGCGGGCGGCCACCGCTTGATTCGCCCCTTTTCCGCCAAATCCAAGGTCGAAGTTCTGGCCGAAGATGGTCTCCCCAGGTTTGGGAAACTGACTGGTGAAGGTCGTGAGGTCAACGTTCGCGCTGCCAACTACCGCAATCCGAGGCCGCTTTGCCATTTGCTCGCTTTCCGAGGCTTAATAGGGCAGAACGGAGAGTCTATGCAGCGCGATGTACGCATGTCAATGTGGGGAAAACTCCATCAGGCATCACAACATCTGCTGTTTCTGAAAGCTAATGCGCAATCGAGGAGTCTAACTGATAACGCTGAAGTATCCCTACCTCTAAAACATTGTCTGCCCAGAAAAAGAAGAGTATCGTTACTCGTTTTCTGAGGGAGAACGCATGTTCATACCGCCAAGTCTGACCGTCGCCTTACTCATGATGATCATAAGCGCCATTTGCTGGGGTTCCTGGGCCAACACATTCAAGGGCGTCAAGAACTATCGATTCGAATTGTTCTATTGGGATTATGCGATCGGTATCTTTCTGATTTCCCTGGTACTCGCTCTGACGATGGGAAGCGCCGGCCACGATTCTTCCAGTTTCTTAAACAATGTTCACTCGGCAGATACTTCCAACATCATCTCTACGCTGATCGGTGGAGCGATTTTCAATCTTGCAAATCTACTGCTGGTCGCGGCCATCGATATGGCAGGACTCGCGGTCGCGTTTCCAATTTCGATCGGAATCGCGCTCGTCGTCGGAGTCGTACTGAACTATATCTTGCAGCCAAAAGGCAGCGCGGTGCTATTGGCTGCGGGCGTGGCATGCGCACTGATCGCGGTCGTCCTGGACGGCAAGGCCTATGGAAGTCTCGCCCGCGCTGGCCGGGGCGCATCTCGCAAAAGCATCATTGTTTGCGTGGTCTCCGGAACGTTAATGGGCCTATGGAGCCCCTTCATGACTTATGCAATGACGCGCGGCAATTCCTTGACTCCCTACAGCGCAGCTACATTTCTCACGCTCGGAGCATTGCTCTCGTGCTTTGTGTGGAACATCTATTTTATGAAGAAGCCTCTGGTTGGAGAGCCGGTGAGTTTCAGTGGATTTTTTAGCGGACCGCCCTCCGGACACATCCTTGGACTACTCGGCGGGTGCATTTGGGGTTTAGGTACGGTCTTCAATCTGGCAGCTGGAAGCTCCACGGCCTTCGCGATCTCCTACGCGATCGGCCAGTCGGCTCCGATGGTGGCCGCTCTTTGGGGTCTGCTTGCGTGGAAAGAATTCGCCGGCTCGGGCTCGCGCGCCAAGGTCTATCTCACACTGATGTTCGTCTCTTATGCGCTTGCGATCGCGCTCGTCGCGCGTGCGAGTGGCTGAGATTTCTGTCGCCGCGGTCTCAACGCGTGTCGTAGTGGAGTCTGCCGCCCCATTTTAGCCCGGCACTGAAACGCTAATTCATTTCCCTTTGATTCTGTTCACGAAGAGCTGCAAGAAACGCTCTGCATTGGAAGCCAGGCACACACGTGCGTTCGGCTTCAGCTCAATGACTCCTTCGATCTCGTAGTGGTCCCCGTGCAGCACGTTGTTCTCGTCCGAACCCATGCGATTAGCAACAGTCTCACCGCGGGTAAACTCGCCCTTGGTCTCAACATCAACATGCATGTCTTTCAGAGTAACCACTGCAGGATCAATCACCGTCGCCACGGCCAGCGGATCATACATCGCGGCCCCTTCGTATCCACTCTTTTCCGACCGCGTGATGTAGAAATCCGCAAGCTGCGCAATGAAATCAGTTTCAGGCCCGTGTGCCGCCTGCAACTCTCTAAGATGCTTGCGGGTCATAATGGTGCGCTCGCCGACATCGGAGCCGATCATTGTCACCATCCATCCGGCATTGAAGACGATGGAGGCTGCCTCGGGATCGCCATAAATATTGGCTTCCGCAGCGCCATCCACGTTTCCACCTGTGATGGACCCGCCCATGATGACGATGTCTTTCACCAACGGGACGATCGATGGATCCTTCGAGACTGCGAGCGCAATATTCGTCAGCGGACCGACCGGGATGAGCGTGATCTCGTACGGATACTTGTGAACCAACTCAATGATCAGATCGGGACCGAAACGTGAGTCGGCTTTGCATTTGCTTGCAGGTAGTTCCACGCCTGCGAGTCCATTCTTCCCGTGCCAGAACTGCGCTGTCACCAATTTCTGATTCAGTGGATGCTGCGCTCCACCGGCCACGGGCAAATCGCATCGTTGTGCAAGTGAGGCTATCTTCAGCGCGTTCTCCAGGCCTTGGTTCCCATCGACGTTGCCCGGCACGACCGTAAGCGCTTCGACTTTCAGTTCCGGAGAGTTCAGAGCCAAAAGAATCGCCATCGCATCGTCGATCCCCGGATCCGTATCGATGATTACTCGGCGTGGAGTTTGTGCGGCAGCGTTGGCAAGCCACAAAAGAATAGTTAGAACACAGGTTTGTAGCGCTATGAATCGCTTCACGAAAAAGTCCCTTGAATTGATTTCAACGAAAACTGCGTCACAGCAACATGCCGGCGATGGATGCCGACATCAAATTTGCCATGGTTCCAGCCAGCATGGCACGCACTCCGAGTCGCGCCAGTTCCCCGCGCTTATTTGGGGCCAACGCGCCAATGCCACCGATCTGTATTCCGATCGAACTGAGATTTGCGAACCCGCACAGCGCAAAGGTGGCGATCGTGACCGTGCGCGGATCCAGCATGGCCTTAGTCTGTCCAAGAATCGAGAACGCAACGAGTTCGTTCAACACCATACGCGTTCCGAGTAGATTTCCGACCGCCAGGCAATCGTGCGCCGGAATGCCGATGACCCAAGCCACGGGAGCGAATAAATAGCCGAATACCTGTTCCAGGCTTTGTGGAAACCACGAAGCGTGGTTGTGTATGCCACCGAAGATCCCGTTCGTGAGTGCGATGAGAGCAAGAAAAGAGATCAGCATCGCCGCGATGTTAAGTGCCAGATGGAGCCCATCCGTAGTTCCACGCGCGATGGCGCCGAGCAAATTTTCTTCCTTCTCCGTCTTCTCTTCTTCAGCGCTCATGACGACTTTCCCTTCTGTCTTCGCTTGCTCAGTCTCCGGGACAAGCATCTTCGCCATGAGCAACGTGCCTGGCGCCGTCATAATCACGGCACTCAGCAGATGTTTTGGGTCGATTCCAAAGGCGATGTAGGCAGCCATGATTCCGCCCGAGACGTGCGCCATGCCACTCGTCATGACAGTCATCAACTCAGACCGTGTTAAGTCTGGCAGGAAAGGACGGATCGTGAGCGGGGCCTCAGTCTGCCCCATGAAAATGCTCGCCGCCACGTTCAGCGACTCCGCGCCGCTCGCGCCCATAACGCGCGTCATCACCCATGCGAAGATCCGGATGATGATTTGCATGATGCCGAAGTGATAGAGCACTGCGAAAAAGGCCGCGATGAAAATAACCGTGGGCAGTACGCCGAACGCAAAATATCCCAACTGCGAACCTGGTTTTGCCAGATCACCGAAAACGAAATGCGAACCCGCATACGCGTAGCTGAGGAGTTTCGTCACAGCGTCGCCAGCTTTTTGGAAAGCAAGTCGTCCCGCTTCAATTCTCAGGACGAAAATCGCAAACAGCAATTGCAACCCCAGTCCCCACGCGACGGTCTTCAGGCGGATTGCTCTGCGATTCGTCGAGAACAAATAGGCCAGCGCCAGGATCGTAATCAACCCGAGAATTCCTGTGAATCGTCCCATTTAGTCTTTCTCCGCAGCCTTGCCGATGGCTTGATGAATTAACGGACGCTTCTTGGCGGGCGGCTCGTCTATGATTTCATAGCTCTGCACGATCAACTGCCGCGCTCGTTCGGCGCGCGCTTGTGTATTGAAGTAGATCGTGGCCAATGGTTCTCCTGTTTCTACCTGGTCGCCAACTTTCTTGTGCAGCACGATACCCACTGCCGGATCGATCGAATCTTCCTTGCGCTCGCGGCCACCGCCAAGAACCACCGCGGCGGTACCAATCTGTTCACATTGCATGCTGTTCACATAGCCCGCGTCGGTGCTTGTGATCTTCAATGTTTGTGTGGCTTGGGGCAGTTTCTGGGGACTATCGATAACGCTTGGATCTCCACCTTGCAACTCGATCAACTGACGAAACTTCTCCAGAGCTTTCCCCGATGAAATCAAATCCGCGCTGACCTGCTTTCCTTCGGCAACTGTCTTGGAAACATTCCCGAGCTGAAGCATCCAGCCAGCCAAATGCAGGCACAACTCGCGCAAATCCTCTGGGCCTTTGCCCTGTAAGATTTCAATGACCTCGACCACTTCCAAAGCATTCCCAATCATGTTACCCAGGGGCTGATCCATATCGGTGATCAGTGCGACCACCTGCTTTCCCATCCGCTCACCGGTTTCAACCATAAGCTCAGCAAGGAACATAGCGTCTTGTTGGCTTTTCATGAAAGCGCCTGAGCCAGTCTTCACATCGAGCAGCAGAGCATCGATCCCCTCCGCTAATTTCTTGCTCATGATCGACGCACAAATCAGAAAGGGACTCTCCACCGTGGCAGTCACGTCGCGCAGGGCGTAAAGTTTCCGATCCGCCGGAGCGATCTCGGCGGTCTGACCGATCATGGCGCACCCACACTTTTCGAGCACGCGGCGAAACTCTGCAACAGGCAGATTCACGTTGAATCCCGGAATAGCCTCGAGTTTGTCGAGCGTGCCGCCGGTGTGCCCCAGTCCACGGCCACTGATCATCGGAACAGCGACGCCGGACGCGGCGACCAAGGGCGCCAGTACAAGGGAAGTCTTGTCTCCGACTCCTCCGGTCGAATGCTTGTCGACCTTTCTCTTGGTCAGAGAGGAAAGATCCAGAACCTCACCCGAATGCAGCATTGCATCCGTTAGCGCCGCTGTTTCGGGACGCGTCATCCCGCGCAAGACGACAGCCATCAGCCAGGCTGACACTTGGTAATCGGGAACATCCCCCTTCGTATAAGCATCGACAAGAGCTTCGATCTGCGCGGGGGTGAGTTCCAGTCCGTCTCGCTTCTTACGGATGGCATCAATCGCGCGGAAACTTTGGGCGGCGTTCGACGGGCTCACTTGAGTCGGAATCCTTCCGGAAGAAGCTCTGTGATGTGGGCCTGCTTGGGCCCGTCGGAACCTTGAAAATAGATGGTGGCGTCCGGGCCGAACTCGTAGATCACCTGGCGGCAAGCCCCGCACGGCGAGCACGCTACCCCGTGATCGTTGGTCACAGCAACGGCGGCGATCTGAATCTTCGGCCCCAACGCGGCGACGGCGGAAAAAATTGCAGTGCGCTCGGCACAGTTCGTCATGCCATAGGAAGCATTCTCAACATTGCAGCCGACAAATATTTTCCCGTTCGTAAGCAAGATTGCCGAACCAACGTGAAAGTTTGAGTAAGGAGCGTGTGCGTTCTTCATCACACGCGTCGCTGCCTTATCCAGCTGTTTCCGCGTGCTTTCGCGCAATTGAGTTTTCTTCTTTGCCAAAACGAGCCTCTACTCGACACACCGCCGACTGGGACAGAAATCGTGCGCCATTGTAAACCCTCGCCATGGATGGGTGTTCTGCCGTCGCCTGCGAAATATCCAAAGTCCTCTCGACTCGCCTTGTGCCATTGCCTGCCGTACAATGCAAATCAACGCACCAGTTCCTGAGTTGGCGGAGACAAGACCAGAAGGCAATTCATGACGGCCGATCACGAATTCTCTAAGCTGACGCGTCCCTCCGACTCCGGCATTTCGACCGGGGATGTCGACGCATCAATTGTGATCGCCTCATTGAACGATCGTCCGCTCATTTCGAATCGAGGCATCCCGCTCGACCTGCAATGGGTGCAGAATGTGCGCAGTAATACCAGCGCTGTCGAGCGCCGCGCACAATCGCAGGTCGCCCGTCGCACGGTAAAGAAGGACTGGCAGGCCGCATGGCTTCTTCGCGCAATTTCGTGCATGGACCTGACTACTCTCTCGGGGGACGACACGGACGAGCGCGTACTCCGATTATGTGCTAAAGCGAAGCAGCCGATTCAGTGGGAATTGATTGAAAAGCTTGGGATCGAGGATCTGCACGTCAAAGTGGCCGCCGTTTGCGTTTACCACACCTTCATCGAAATTGCGCTCAGCGCGCTCGAAGGAAGCGGCGTGCACGTTGCTGCGGTCTCCACGGGATTTCCCGCTGGGCTGTCGCCGCTCGCAGAACGTGTCGCAGAGATCCGCAGGTCCGTAGAAGCTGGAGCCCACGAGATTGATGTTGTCATCACCCGCGCGCACGTTTTCGGCGGACGTTGGCAGGCCCTCTATGACGAAGTCGCCGCTTTCAAACAGGCCTGTGGCACAGCGCACATGAAGGTAATCTTGGGCTCTGGCGATCTGCTTACGCTTCGCAACGTGGTACGCGCCAGCGTGGTTGCGATGATGGCCGGTGCCGACTTCATCAAGACCTCGACCGGCAAAGAACCGACGAACGCGACGTTACCCGTAACCCTGGTCATGCTTCGCGCCATTCGGGAATACGCCCAACAGACTGGCATGGCAGTTGGATTCAAACCGGCAGGCGGCATTCGAACTGCGAAACAATCTCTGGATTGGCTCGCCATGATTAAGGAAGAGTTGGGATCATCATGGTTGCGCGCGGAGATGTTCCGCTTCGGCGCCAGCGGATTGCTGGGAGATATTGAGCGTCAACTTGAGCACCATGTAACGGGACGATATTCCGCCGAGTATCGCCATCCCATCGCTTGATAACCAATGCAGTCGAAGACTGAGGGCGGATGAGCATAGCGGAAAAATTCGTCAGCATGGAATACGGACCGGCGCCGGAAGATCCGAAGGAAGCCGGCGCGTGGCTGGAACGGCACAAGCGCCGTTTCGATTTCTTTATCAACGGCGAATGGCGGTCTCCTACTAGCCGTGCGTACTTCGACACAATTGATCCATCTACCGGCGAAAAGCTGGCTAGCATAGCGCAAGGTGACACAGCCGATATTGATGCGGCGGTGAATTCTGCCCGCGGCGCCGTTCCAAAGTGGAGAGCGCTTCCCTCTCACATACGTGCGCGATATCTTTACGCGCTCGCCCGCCTTGTACAAAAGCACTCACGCCTGCTTGCCGTACTTGAAACGATGGACAACGGCAAGCCTATTCGTGAAAGTCGTGATCTCGACATTCCGCTGGTGGCCCGGCACTTTTACTACCACGCTGGTTGGGCGCAACTTCTACCGCAGGAATTCCCCGATTACGAACCATGTGGCGTGGTGGGCCAGATCATCCCATGGAACTTCCCGCTTCTTATGCTGGCGTGGAAGATTGCCCCTGCTCTAGCAACCGGAAACACTGTCGTTCTGAAGCCAGCCGAATTTACTCCGCTTACGGCTCTTCTTTTTGCTGAGCTCTGCCAGGAGGCTGGACTCCCAGCGGGAGTGGTGAACATCGTCACCGGTGACGGATCGACCGGCGAGGCGCTGGTCAAACATCCGGACATCGATAAAATCGCATTCACTGGATCCACCGAAGTCGGACGCGCGATTCGCAGCGCCACGGCTTCAAGTCACAAACGACTCTCGCTGGAACTTGGAGGCAAGTCGCCGTTCATCATCTTCGAGGATGCCGATCTCGACAGCGCCGTTGAGGGTTTAGTCGATGGCATCTGGTTCAATCAGGGACAGGTGTGCTGTGCGGGATCGCGCCTGCTGATGCAGGAAAGCATCGCGGAATCTCTGATCGCCAAAATCCGCGATCGCATGAGCACGCTGCGCATCGGAGCGCCTCTGGATAAAGCGATTGACATCGGTGCCATTGTTGCGCGCGTTCAACTCGAGCGCATTCAAAAAATGGTGGCCCAAGGCGTAGCTGAAGGGGCGACGTGCTGGCAGCCACAAGTTGCACTTCCCTCTCGCGGTTTCTATTTTCCGCCCACGCTCCTGAGCAACGTTCATCCCACTTCGATTGTTGCGCAACAAGAAATCTTCGGCCCGGTGCTGGCGGCAATGACCTTCCGCACACCGCGCGAAGCCGTCGAACTGGCCAACAACACCGTGTATGGCCTTGCTTCATGCGTCTGGAGCGAGAACGTTAACGTCGCCCTGCACGTCGCCGCACAATTAAAGGCCGGTGTCGTTTGGGTGAATTGTACGAATCTCTTTGACGCTGCGTGTGGATTCGGAGGGTATCGCGAGAGCGGATACGGCCGCGAAGGTGGCAGAGAAGGGCTATTAGAGTATCTGCAACCGAAGTGGCTCAGGCAAGCGCCAAAGCTTCCCGCATCAGCGTCCAAAAATGCGCCTGCAAATGGTAACACCGAGTCAACTAGTACTCCCGCCATCGATCGCACCATAAAGCTCTATATCGGGGGAAAGCAGGCTCGTCCGGATTCCGGCTACAGCATGGAAGTACGGTCCTCGGACGGACGCTTGCTCGGCGAGGCTCCTCTCGGCAACCGAAAGGATATCCGCAACGCTGTAGAAGCCGCGCGCAAGGCAGAGTCCTGGGCAAAAACCACTGCTCACAATCGCGCCCAGGTTCTCTACTACTGTGCCGAAAATCTGGGACTGCGGCGCAACGAGATCATCGGTCGGCTGAGTGCGGTTATAGGTGAGCAGCAAGCCACAAAAGAAGTCGACCTCGGTATCGAGCGCATATTTTCGTACGCCGCTTGGGCCGATAAGTTCGATGGCGCGGTACACAATCCTCCATTTCGCAACATCGCGATTGCGATGAATGAGCCCATTGGCACGGTCGGCGTTATTTGCCCAACTGAAGCACCTCTCCTGGGATTTCTTTCGCTGGCGATGCCGCTTCTTGCAATGGGGAATACGGTGGTCGCTGTTCCGTCAGAAACATACCCGTTGATCACAGGGGACTTGTATCAACTCTTCGATACCAGTGATCTTCCCGGCGGAGCCGTCAATATTGTCACGGGCTATGTCTCACAACTGCTAAAAACGCTCGCTGAACACGACGATGTTGACGCGATCTGGTGTTATGGAGACGACTCGACTGTCGCGAGCGCCAAGGCCATGTCGATCGGCAACCTGAAGCAGGTCTGGACCAACGAGGGCCGCACCATCGACTGGTTCAATCCCGCCCTGGCAGAAGGACGCTGGTTCTTGGAGCATGCGACGCAAGTAAAGAACATCTGGGTTCCTTACGGCGAGTAAGTTACCCGATTGCATTTTCTACCCGAGCGGGACTAGCATACCCGAGTTCAATTTTCATTTCGCCCGGCTTCATTTTCTGCCTCAAGTCCAAGTCGACAAAGGAGGATCTATGGGCATCGCAGTCTCTCCGCAAATCCATCCGCGCGTCGCGGAATTTATTGATAAACCGCGCCAGATGTTAATTAATGGGCGCTGGGTGAATGCCGCGTCCGGAAAAACTTTCCCTACCTACAATCCCGCAACTGGTGAAGTCCTCGCGAAGATAGCCGAAGGAGATCGCGAAGACATTGATCGCGCAGTGAAGGCTGCTCGCCACGCCTTCGAAAACGGTCCCTGGTGCAAAATGACGGCGTCTGAGCGTGGCCGCCTTCTCTGGAAACTCGCCGATCTCCTCGAACAACACACCGAAGAGTTCGGATATCTTGAGAGCCTCGATAACGGCAAACCACTGGCCGTCGCTAAGGCCGCAGACGTCCCACTGGCCGTGGATCTGCTCCGCTATATGGCAGGATGGGCGACGAAAATAGAAGGCAATACAATTCCGATCTCCGTGCCCTACACGCCCGGGGCTAAGTATCTCGCCTACACACTGAGGGAGCCAGTCGGAGTTGTTGGACAGATCATTCCGTGGAACTTCCCCTTACTGATGGCTGCATGGAAACTCGGACCAGCGTTAGCCACGGGCTGCACGGTCGTTCTGAAACCCGCCGAGCAGACACCGCTGTCGGCGCTACGCCTCGGCGAACTCGTTTCCGAAGCCGGATTTCCCGATGGCGTCGTAAACATCGTTCCGGGTTACGGCGAAACCGCGGGTGCAGCACTCGCCGCACATCCCGACGTTGACAAGGTTGCTTTCACGGGCTCGACTGAAGTCGGCAAGCTCATTGTTCATGCGGCAGCCGGTAACCTCAAGAAAGTCTCGCTTGAATTGGGAGGCAAATCTCCGAATGTGGTTTTCAAGGATGCTGATATGGAGACTACGATTCCCGGAGCGGCCAGTGCAATTTTCTTCAACCATGGCCAGTGCTGCTGCGCCGGTTCGCGTTTGTACGTCGAAAAATCTGTATACGACCGGGTCATCGAAGGAGTCGCCGCACAAGCAAAGAAGATCAAAGTAGGATCAGGGCTCGAACCGGATACCCAGATGGGTCCGCTCGTATCGGAAGAACAGTTGAATCGGGTCTGCGGATATCTGGAATCCGGATTCTCGCAGGGAGCGAAAGCTGTGGTCGGCGGCCGGAAGGCCGGCGATCGCGGATACTTTGTCGAGCCTACGGTTCTCGTCGACACAACCGAAAACATGAAAGTCGTGCAGGAAGAAATCTTCGGGCCAGTCGTGACGGCGATGCCGTTCACCGATCCCGAAGAGATCATCCCGCGCGCCAACAACAGCGAGTACGGGTTGGCTGCCGCCGTTTGGACGCGTGACATTAGCAAGGCACATCTGGTGGCCGGACAGCTTCGGGCAGGAACTGTCTGGATCAACTGCTACAACATCTTCGACGCGGCTATGCCGTTCGGAGGCTATAAGCAGTCCGGATGGGGCCGCGAGATGGGCCACGACGTGCTCAATCTGTATACACAAACGAAGGCCGTTTGCACCAAGATCGCTTAGGTCTCCCAAAAACAAAGGACGGTGGGTTCGGCCACCGTCCTTGTCCTTTGCAGAAAATTTCGAATCCTACTTTTCCATCAAGAGCACTTTTTCCGCATCATCGATTTCCTGGAGTTTTACTTCGATCACTTCATTCATCGTGGTTTGCACGTTACGGCCGACGAACGTCGCTTCTACCGGAATCTCGCGGTGCCCGCGGTCGATCAGAACGCAAAGCTGTACTCTCCGTGGACGCCCGTGTTCAAAAAGAGCATCGAGTGCCGCACGGGTTGTGCGCCCAGTAAAAAGTACATCGTCGACGAGTACGATGTTCTTGTCGGCAATGTCGAAGCCGACTTCCTTCTCCTGCACAACCGGCTTCGGGCCCACGGTTGAGAGGTCATCGCGATAGAACGTGATGTCAAGCGTCCCAACAGATACTTTGGCGTTTTCAATTCTGGCGATGATTTTTCCCAACCGCTCGGCGAGAGGCACTCCGCGGCGACGGATACCAACGAGGCCGAGCGCATCGACTCCCCCATTTTTTTCGACGATCTCGTACGCCAGACGCACCAGTGTCCGCTCAATTTCCGATGATGACATCAGTTGTGCTTTTTGACGAAGGCCGGGTTTTCGCGAAGAGTTTGTTTCCATTGGAAGTTAGCCTTTCAGCCATCAGGCCGGATTCTCACTGTAGTCAACGCGCAGCGCGCAGGTCAAGCCGATGCTCTGCATTCGTTGAAACGTAATCAGAGAGGGAGAACGGAGCCAAACTCAGCCCTGGGCGAGTCAGCCGACGACGCCCCAGCAGCGGCAGCCGATCTCCGTGGTGGGCACGCTGTCTCAATCATGCGTGCCAGCGGGGCCTTGCCTTCGCGGATAGCCTGAAGCTCGATTGCTTCCGGCGTGCGACCGGCTTCATCCGCGGCGACAATGCCGACGCTCTGATTTCTTCCGTAGGCCTTCGCGTGATACAGCGCGGCATCGGCAAGTGCGATCACTTCCTCGGCGCAGATCGCTTCATACGCGTTGCGGCACCACGGATATGCCGCCCATCCGATAGAGCACGTCTTCTGCACCGCAATGCCACTCCCCAGATCGAATGGTTCCGAAGACATCACTTCGAGAACACGGCTGCAGAATGCTGGGGTTCCCCAGGGATCAGTCGAGCGGCTCATAATCAGAAACTCTTCACCACCCCATCGCACCAGAACATCAGACTTACGCACCACGGTCGAGAGTCGCTGCGCAACCAGTTGTAGCACGCGATCTCCCGCCGGATGCCCGTGCACGTCGTTAACGTCCTTGAAGAAATCCATATCCACCATAATGAAAACGAGATCGCGGTGATCCATTTCGCGAATGTCACTCCCCTGAGCACGCTGGTAGTTGCGCAGCACCTGCCCCGCCTCGGCAGTCAGAATTTCTTCCAGATAGCGACGGTTCCAGACTCCGGTCAAAGCGTCGGTAAATGAAATCTCCTGCAGTTCAAGATTCTTTCTTTGCAGCTCCAGGCTGTGCCAGCGAAGCGACTGCTCTTTGTTTTCAAGCTCGTCTTTAAGGCGGCAGGTTTCTTCCAGGTTTTCACGCGATTTCCGAAGTAGTGCAAGCAATTCGCGATCGAGGAGATGCTGTTTGAAAAACACAAGCCCACCCATCACAAGCATCACAGCAGTCGTCAGCAGAATGCGATACGTGCGTACCCGCTGTGGCGCATTTCCCTCAAATTGTGCCCACGCGAGCATGAGCGGAGTGATAAGAACAGCGAGCATAGCAACCCGAGCTTTCCATATTCCAAAACCGCGGATCGGTGCTTCCTCCGACAGAGTTTGCTCACCTGTCGCTGCTCCGAGAAAGCCAATTCGCACAAACCAGGCCATCGACGCGACCAAAGGCACGTCGTAGAGGCTGCCCGTGTAGTACATATGCAAATCGATCGCCTCGCTGGCGACAAAGGAGGCCGCGCAATAAAGTAGCGTCGCCCCGAACAATTGCAGATATATGCTCCGCCACGCGCCGTGCGTTCTGCGTTGAACCAGAAGTACTGCCGCTGCGAACACAAGCTCTTCGGCGAAATACAATAAGTCGAAACTCTTGCCGTACAACGCCTCCGACAGGTCCACGTATTGCCAGGGAATTACTACGAACAGGTACAGAGATAACCACCCCGTGAGCAGCAGCGCAAAGTCGAGCGAGCCGGCATGGATGGTGCGGTCATCCTGCTTTCGATGCGGCAGGACCGCCACCGCCGCCATCAGAGGAACAACATGCAGGAAGAGAATTACATCGCCAATAAATGGATTGGGAGCTTCCTGGCGCAGGATCACCTCGAAATAGCTCCACATGACCTGCGACAGCAACCAGATCGCGAAACCAAGGCTCATCAGTATCCAGAACACCCGGGTTCGCCCCGATGTCGTGCGAATGTTCCGAGCAAATGCAATCAGCGCCCCGCACAGAATGACGTTCTGGAAGATGTCCCCGAATGCAGTAAGGAAGAATCCTCTTGGGATGAGTAATGAGAACAAAACATCGAAGCACACGAGTGTGCAGATCCCGATCAGCCACTTCCTGCCGGCTTGAGACGCAGCAATCCCCACGGCATGGATTGTATGTTTTGCGGAGATGACTCTCGTATTACTGAGGTAATCGATGTGTGATGGCGAAAAGGTTATTTCGCTTCAGGCCAGGGCGGTCACGAATTGCTGAGCGAAACGGTAAGCGTCATGGTATGAGTTATATAGCGGTACTGTGGCAATCCGATATATGTCCGGTTCGCGCCAGTCGCCAATGACTCCCCCCGTCGCCAACTTGTCGCAGACATTGCGTCCGCGGTCACAAATCCGAAGGGAAAGTTGACATCCTCTTCGCGCTTCCTCTCGTGGGGTAATGATCGAAAATCTGCGATTCGCAGATTCCTTCAGAAGAAACTCCAGATAAGACGTGAGCTTTATACTCTTCGCTCGCAGCCGATCAATGGTTGCCTCTTCGAAGATCTCCATCGAGGCCCGCAACGGAGCCAGCGCCATGATCGGAGGATTGCTCAATTGCCATCCTTCGGCACCTGCCATTGCGTGGAAGTCAGGATCCATCTTGAAACGGATCTTATCGTCGTGCCCCCACCATCCTGCGAAACGAGGCAGACTGCGATCATGTGCATGTCGGGCGTGTACAAAACATCCAGCAACGCAACCAGGTCCGCCATTCAGATACTTGTAACTGCACCACACTGCGAAATCGGATCCCCAATCATGAAGATGCAATGGCACGTTTCCCGCAGCGTGCGCCAAGTCAAATCCAACTGCGCAACCTTTTCGATGGCCGACCTCCGCAATGCCCTTCATGTCGAAAACCTGGCCCGTGGCGTAATTCACTCCACCGAGCAGAATCAGAGCAATCGAGTCACCTTCGCGCTCGATCAATGCCTCAATATCTTCGTCGCGGAGATAGAATTCTCCCGCCCGAGGCGTCAGTTCGAGCAACGACGTAGTCGGATCGAATCCATGAAATTGAATCTGTGACTGGACTGCATATTGATCCGACGGAAACGCTCCGCGTTCCACCAGAATCTTGTGTCTTTCAGAAGTAGGCCGATAAAACGAGACCATCATCAAGTGCAGGTTCACCGTCAACGAGTTCATGACGACAACCTCTTCCGGTTCGGCACCGACCAGCGCAGCCGTTTGCTGGGTGAGTAATCGGTGATACGGCATCCAGGGATTCTTCCCATGGAAGTGCCCCTCCACTCCGAGTCGCGCCCAATCTTTGAGTTCCTGCTCTAAATACGACTTCACCGACTTGGGCTGCAGACCGAGAGAGTGTCCGGCTAGATAAATACACATCTTGCCGTCATCCGTTTCAGGGATGAAAAAGCGCTCGCGAAAATGCGCCAGAGTATCGCCCGCATCCATCTCGCGCGCAAAATCTTCACCAAGCCGGAAGCGGGGATCACTCACGACAACTCCAGTGGCACAAGTTGAGCGCTAATTAGGGAGTCCGCCAAATTCCAATTGAGATCTTCGACACGCTGGATCGGGTCACATAGCTGGGACAGTATCCCATCCTGCACTCTTCCTCGCTCTAACGCCGTGGAATATGGCACTCGATGAAATGTCACCATTGCATACTTTGGGACGAAGCGCCGAGGATATTTGTTTTCCAGTGCCAACTCAATTTTCTTGCGCAGCAAAAATCGCGGATCGGCCACTCGATCGCGCATCTCAACGAAATTCTCTACGGCTAGATCGGCAATCGCGTCGGTATTTATCTTTCGAGCGCGCTCAAACTCCGTGAAAATTCGCGGCCAGTCAAGCTCGTAGCGATCCAGCAACGCGAGCAGCACCGTGCAATCTTCGAACCCGCAATTAATTCCCTGCCCGAAAAACGGGACGATGGCGTGCGCTGCATCTCCAAGCAGTAACGCGCAGCCGCCCACATGCCATGGTGAACACTTGATCGTCACCATTGATCCCGTCGGATTCGCAAAGAAATTGTCCGCCAGATCAGGCATGATCTTTACCGCATCCGGAAAACTCGACTGAAATAACCCCTCGGCCGATGATCGCGTATTCAGTTGCTCGAAGCTGTCTGCGCCGGCAAACGGCAAGAATAGAATGCAGGCAAATGTACCGTCGATGTTCGGTAGCGCAATCAGCATGTAGTTGCCGCGCGGCCAGATGTGTAGCGCATGCGTCTCGAGTTTATGCTTTCCGCCAGGCCCTGCCGGTATCGTCAGCTCCTTGTATCCGTAATCCAAATGTTCCTGCGAGAAATTGAAGCGAGGCAAGCGAAGCATCTCGGAACGAATCGCCGACGCCGATCCATCACAACCAATCACAATATCGCATGACACCGTGCGTTCCTGACCCAACACCTCATCGCGCAATCGAATATCCCCGCTCCTCGAATCGAAGCCGAGACATCTCTGCTGAAAATGAATCTTCACTCCCTCGCCTTCCGCCGCATTCATCAACGCAATGTTCAACTCAGCCCGCGAAATCGAGTTGATGACCTCAGACTCATCTTTCCCATAAGGCTGGAATGTCAGTTCTCCCGACGGCGAATGCATGACACGGCCCTTCATCGGGATGATGATGTCTTGCATCTGCTGCCACAACCCGGCTTCTGTGAGTGCATGAATTCCGCGAGTCGACAATGCCAGGTTAATCGAGCGGCCCGCGCTCATTCTCACCCGCCGCATATCCGGGCGTCGCTCGAAGATCTCCACATCGAATCCGCGCTTCACCAGCCCTAGCGCAAGCAAAGGCCCGTTCAACCCGGCGCCGATCAAGGTTATGGTTGGACGTTCCTGTGTCATGACGCGCAATAGCGGATGGCGATTACTCGGTCAGCAGTGTGCGAGCCTCCCATAATTCGGGAAAGAACTTCTTATCCAACGTGAGCTTCAGGTAAGACGACCCGGCGCTACCCCCAGT
>Ga0335085_10001658_pt1 | contig 45625 bp, 35 predicted proteins | sample Lox_Sample_45_FD_206712 | JGI IMG/M metagenome (GOLD analysis project Ga0335085, IMG submission 206712) | Soil microbial communities from Loxahatchee National Wildlife Refuge, Florida, United States - Lox_Sample_4.5 | ecosystem: Environmental > Terrestrial > Soil > Wetlands | place: USA...
CAGATGCAGTTCACGCGGATACCCTGGTGTCCGTGATCGATGGCCATGGCTTTGGTCAACAAGACCACGCCGCCTTTCGAAGCACAATAGGCGACGGCTTTATCGCCGCCGACCAAGCCCCAGCCCGAACTGTTGTTGATAATCACGCCGCCACCTTCAGCAATCATCGGCGGAAGCGCGGCTTTCGACATCAGGAACGTGCCTTTCAGGTTGATGTCGATCTGCAGATCCCATTCTTCTTCCGTACATTCCAGGGTGGTCTGCGGATAGAAGACACCCGCGTTGTTGAAGAGGATATCGAGGCGGCCAAACGATCGAAGAGTTTCATCGACGGCGCGTTGACACTCGGCGGCGTGGCGAACATCGGTGCGAATGAAGATCGCGCGACCGCCCGATTCGAGGATTTTCACAGTCACGGCATGGCCGCGGGACTCGTTGCGGCCGGTAATAGCGACTCTCGCCCCTTCGCGCGCGAAGAGAAGAGCGCAGGCCTCGCCGATACCGGAGGTTCCACCGGTGATCAGGGCTACTTTGTTAGCAAGACGCATAGGGAAACCATGGGCTCCTTCGTGATCCATTGTGGTCGCCGGTGGCTTCAAGGAAAGCGCAACCACCAAGGACACTAAGGTACACGAAGGGATCAAATCGAACCGGCCAGGCCGCCGCCGTCCACGACCAAGGCCGTGCCGGTCACGAACGACGCCGCGTCGCTGGCCAGATAGAGCGCGGCGCGGGCAATCTCTTCGGGTCTCCCGATGCGGCCGAGCGGACGGTTGGCGGCATCGGCCAGAAAGCGGGCGTCGGGCTCGCCGAGTTGCTTTGCCTCGCCACGCAGCATGGCGGTGTCAGTGTCCCCCGGGCAAATGCAGTTTACGCGGATGTTCTGCGGGCCGTGGTCGACGGCCATGGCTTTCGTAAGCAGCACAACCGCCCCCTTCGATGCGCAATAGGCGGCTGCTTTCGCACCGCCAGTGAGGCCCCATCCAGAAGCGGTGTTGATGATCGTGCCGCCCTGCTTCTGCAGGTGCGGGATTACTTCACGGGAAAGCAGGTAGATGGATTTGACGTTGACAGCCATCACGCGGTCCCAGTCTTCTTCGCTGAGGTCGAGGATCGTGGAGCGGCGGATGATGCCGGCGTTGTTGAACAAGATGTCGATCCTGCCGAACTCTTTGATCGCTCGATCGACGATGCGACGGCAATCCGCTGCGAGGGTCACGTCAGCGGGTTCGAAGACGGCTCGGCCGCCGGATTGCTCGATCTCTGCGGCTGCGGCCTGGCCCGATGGCTGGTTGCAATCGGCAATGATGACGGCAGCCCCCTCGCGCGCAAACAACAAGGCGGTCGCGCGGCCGATGCCGGATGCGCCTCCGGTGATGATCGCAACTCTATCGGCGAGCTGCATGGCCTATCGACTTGCCAGGCCACCGGCGGTCTCTCCGCCGTCGCAGGTGTAGACGTGGCCTGTCATGTAGGCCGCGTCGTCCGATGCCAGAAAAGCGAACACCGCCGCGATTTCTTCCGGCTGAGCGTGGCGGCGGAGAGGAATCTTCTGATTCACTTCCTCGAGCATCACGTCGGTGTACTCGGCGCGCTGCATCGGCGTAAGAACATAGCCTGGCGCGACTGCGCACACCCGTACCTTGGGAGCGAGTTCCAGCGCCATCGATTTCGTCAGTTCGATCACGCCAGCCTTGGTGGCATTGTAGTCGGCGTAGTAGGGATAACCCATCACACCGTTGGTGGAAGCGGTTTGGAGAATTACGCCGCTGCCGCGCTCCATCATGTGGCGCGCGGCAGTCTGCGCCAAGTAGAAGACGCCGGTCAGATTCACAGCGATGACCTTGCCCCACTCTTCGGCCGTGATGTCGAGGAAGCTGTGACGAATACTGATGCCGGCATTGTTGATCAGGACATCCACGCCGCCCATCAGTTCGATGGCCTGGGTGAAAGCAGCCTGAACCTGTTTCAGGTCGGACACGTCGGCGTCGAGCGCGCCGGCGAGATCCGGGAGTTCATGCAGAATTTTCTTGCGGGCGTCGGCGTCGCGGTCGAGCACGCACACAACCGAGCCCTCGTCGAGAAAGCGTGCGGCGGTGGCCGCGCCGATTCCGCTGGCGCCGCCGGTGATGAGAACTCGCTTGGCTTCGAGACCGCGCACGAAGGCCTCCGCCGAAGGAATCGGGCAGATCAGGATACCTGAAAGCTCGTTTGCCCGGAGCGACGGCGAGGCGTCGTCGCGACCGCCGGCAAGTTGCCGGCGCTGCCAAGCACGCCTTACGGTTGCGGGCTCACTTCGAGCAGCAGATGACCGTTGAACTCAACGGGAATTTTGGCGGTGCCGTTCGCTCCGGCTGCAGCCGAGCCCAGGTCTTTCGCTTGCGAGTAGTCGCTGACACGATAGTTGCCGGGCTTCAGGCCGCGAAGTTCAAGTTCGCCCTTCCACGCCGATGACGATGGCGCGAAAAACGCATAGTACATATTGCCGTCTTTGGCGATAGCGTAGGCTTCGGGCGTATCGTAGCCATACACGTACAGGTCGCGGAATTCACCCTTGGACAGCATCTTCTGGTTGTAGATCCCGATCCACTTCTTCCAGTGCTCTTCCTTCGCCGGAGTGAGGTTGACCGCTTTGAACTTTGGTCCGGGATCGGGCCAGACGAACTTCGTTCCCACTACTCCGCCTGTGCCGATGGTCGAGGCGAAGTCGTCGCCGTGCTCGACCCAGTTCTTGCCCGAGCGGTCCATCACGGAGAGTTCGACGTGATCGCCGTAGACGGCGGATTCGGGACCGAGGAGAGCTTTGTACATTTTGATGCGGCGGCGAACCTGGACCGCGCCGACGGGATCGGCGGTAACCGCCTGATCCATGAACGGCAACCAGGCCAGCGACGGCGGCGTGCCGCAGGGGCAGATCTGGGTCACGCTCTGCGGCTTCAGGGCACGCGAAGTCTGGAAAATGTCTTTGTAGACATCCGCCATGGCATTGGTGGAATCCTGCGGCGACTTGTGATGGTGCGCCGGGTTGTAACAGGCGGGCATGCTATAGATGTTGTCGAGCTTGCTGCCGTCGAATCCCCAGTCACGAATGAATTTCTCGGTCAGCTGCTTGTGATAGGCGCGCACTTCCGGAACGGCCGGACACATTGCGGCCAGGTTGCGAGTGATGCGGGCGTGTTTGCCATCTTTGTCGAGAATGAGCCAGTCGGGATGTTCCTGAACAATTTTCGACACGACGTACTTGTGTGACTCCCAGCGGCCCTCGCCGTCTTCCACTCCGAGAGGCAGCCACCAGAGTTGGACGAGCATGCCTTGCTTGTGGAAGTCGTCGGTCATCTTCCTGATCGAGTCGCCCGGGAATGTTTCGTTGCGCGGGTTCCACTCCCCGTAGGTGTCGAACCAGCGATCGTCGAGCGTGGCCCACTTGATGCCCATTTCCTTCAGCTTAGGAACTGTACCCAGCATCTGGGCGGGCGTGACGTTGAATTCGTATCCCCAGCCGCACCAGCTCACGTTGTAAGCCTCGGCTGAGGGTTTAGGGAGCTCCCAACCTTCTTTCTGCAGAACACTCGACCAGAGGCGCAGGGGCTCGTAGAAATCCCCGGCATAAACGGACACGAAGGTCCGCGGGCTGGAGTAGGTTTCGCCAGGCTTCAGCGTGACATTGGCGGGGAATTCGACCTCGGCATCAACGCGGCTGTCGGCGTCGACGCGGACGGGGACGGAGGCGGGAATCGGCAGAGTTTCCACGTGGCCGATGGCCTCGCCGACCTCGCGCGTCCAGAATGCTACGACCGGGACGCCGCCGCCATAACCGCCCTTCACCATCGGTCCCATGATGTTGGGCTGAGAGAATCCCTTGGTCAGCCGTACGACATCGTCCTTACCCCAGTCATAGCTGGAGCCGTGAAACGACCACATCTCCCAGGGCTGCGCCTTGGCATCGGCGAGCGTTGCATTCAGGCGGTGACGCTGATCCACACTTTTCTCGAGGGCAAGGTCGGCGCTGCCGGTGTTCTTGTACTCCACCGTGCTGAGGAGGATGTTGGGGAACTGATCGTAGATCTCGAGCGCAAGAATGCGCTGCAGATTGGTTCCCGAAGGCCCCAATGGCCGGGCGGGAATCTCGACTCGTTTGCCGACACCCATCTTGCCCACGGCTTCGAGCACCTGCGCCTGTTCGAAGTCGAGCGTGAAGTGGATCTCTTTTCCCCCGGCCAGGGCATAATCACTGTCTGCGGTGGAGCCAACGCGTGGTTCATCGAGAGAAAGCTTCCGCCCATCTTTCAGGAGGAAGGCCTCGATGTATCCGTCAGGCCGCACCTGGAACTCCGTCGTACGGGTGGTGAACACGACCGGGCCGCCCGTGCTCACGTCAACCTTGATCGTGGAGGGAGTCGTCGCTCCCGGCTTGGGCTTCTCTTCCTTGCTGAAAGGATGCTGCAGCCGTGAGCACGCCAGCAGCAAAACAATCGAAGCGATGAGGACGAGTCTGAGCTTCTTGAGGATCACGAAAGGCCTCACTTCCCGGAAGCAACGGCAGAATTCCGTTTAAACGATATCAAACGAAAGCAAAAGTAACATTTCGGAATATACACCGGGATTGCCCCCGGACTCCAGTGGAAAGTCGAAAGGCGGATTCAGCCAACCTGCCATACGGTATCCAGAACCGTGCCGTCCACCCACTTCACGACGGCGCACGGGCGATCGCCAAGCCTGGGTTTGGCCGGCTTTCCACCACAGATTTTCTCGACTTCGGCCTTGATGTCCTGGATCGGCCGAAGGGGAAGTTTTGAACCTTTGACCGCGTCGAGCAGATCCTGGCGGCGCGGGTTGATGGCGATGCCACGCTCGGTCACGACGACGTCGATCATCTCGCCGGGGCCGGTCATGGTGGTGACTTCATCGACGATGACGGGGATGCGATCACGGAAAGAGGGGACGGCGAGAATTGAGCAACCGGAGAACAAGCAGTTTTGCCATCCGCCGATGCCGTGCAGCAGGCGGCCGTCGGAGTGCGTGACCACGTTGGCATTGAAGTGGACGTCGACCTCAGTGGCACCGAGCACGACGGCGTCAACCAGTGACGCGAAGTTGCCCTTGCCGTGATAGTTGTACGAAGTGAAGGGCGATGTCGCCACATGGCGTGGATCGCTGGCGATGGAGCGCACACCGTCGAGGTCGAAGGTCTGGCCGTCGAGGATATAGTCCGTCAAACCTTCTTGCAGGAGTTCGACGAGAAACTTCGTGGAACCGCCGCGGACGAAGCGCGCTTTCACGCCGTCTTCCTTCATCATCTGTTTCAGATACTGAACGAAGGCCAGCGCGATGCCGCCGGAGCCGGCTTGAAACGAAAAGCCGTTCTTCATGATGCTCGCTTGGCGCAGAAACTTAGCGACGAATTCGGCGATGCGCAGTCGGTCGGGCGAACGCGTGATTTGGGTCGTGCCGGAGACGATTTTGGCCGGGTCTCCGATGGACTCGATTTCCACGACATAGTCAACGTTGTTGCCCTGGATCTGCCACGGCACGCAGGGAAACGGAACCAGGTTGTCGGTAACGACGATCACGTAGTCGGCGAAGGTCGAATCGGCAAGGGCAAATCCCAGGGAGCCGCAGGCGGACTTGCCGTGGGAGCCGTCGGCGTTGCCGAAGAAATCGGCGGTCGGCGCGGCGATAACCGCGATGTCGATGTGAACCTCGCCGTCCTGGATCGCCTGGTGGCGGCCGCCGTGCGAGCGGAGCACGCCCATGCCACGCATCTTGCCCTGCGTGCAGTAGTCGCCGAGAGGGCCGTTCATCGACCCTTCGATGTGATGGATGACACCTTTTTCCATCAATTCGATGGCGCCTTTTTGCGAAGGAAAAGACGCGCTGGGAAACCACAGCAAGTCCTTCACGCCGATCTTCGCGGCAGCTTCCAGAGCCATGAGAGCCACTCTGTCGCCATCGCGCAAATGGTGGTGCGAGGAGATCACCATGCCGTCGCGCAGGCCGCATTTGCGGAGCGCTGTTTCGAGATCGGGGAGGCGCTTGTCGCCGCTATCCGGATAGTCCTTGTTGGAACGGATCGGCGTGGTTGCCTTGCGCCCGCGCGGCTGATATTTGCCAACGCCGAGAAAGGGAATCTGGGGGCGGCCGTTGACCATGGTGGGAACGGAGCGCCCGGCGGCATTGTGCGCGAGTTCGGCGCGTTCGCTCACGAAATGGCTCCCATGGCTTTGGCGCGTTCCACCAGCTTCAGCGCCCGTTGTACGACCGGCGGATCGATCATCTTGGAACCCAGACTGACCACAGCCAGTCCTTTCTTTTGCGCTTCCTCGAAAGCGGCCACGATCTTCTGGGCCTTTTCAATTTCAGCAGCAGTCGGGGTAAACGCCTCATGCACGACCCGAATCTGACCGGGATGAACACATCCCATGCCTTCGAAACCCATGGCGCGCGAAGCCTCGCCCCAACGGCGGAGGCCGTCGAGATTGCTGACGTCGCCGTACGCGGAGTCGATCGCCTGAACGCCGGCAGCGCGAGCGGCATTCACCACGCGAGCGCGGGCATATTGCGATTCGCGGCCGTCCGCGGTCTTCACCACGCCGAGATCGGCGGTGTAATCTTCGAGGCCGATCGTGAGCGCGGCCACGTTCTCGCTGGCCGCGGCAATCGCAAACGCATTCTCAATCCCCAATGCCGATTCCAGAATGGGCATGATCCAGACAGGACGTACGATTCCGTGCCTCACCTTAAGTTCGCCGATCATACGGTCCACTTCCATGACGTGCTCAGGCTGCTCGACCTTGGGCATCAGGATCATGTCGGGACTTTCGCTGACGACATCGGCGAGATCTTCCAGTCCGAGCGGAATTTGATTGATGCGTACCATGCGTTCGCAAGTGCCGAAATCGACCGCGCGGAGGGTGTTGCGAACGAGGATGCGGGCGGCATCCTTTTCGGTGCGATGGACGGAGTCTTCCAGGTCGAGGATGACCGCATCCGGCGCATGCAGGGCGGCGTTGATGTAGTACTTGGGCTCGGAACCGGGCAAGTACAAGCGCGATCGCCGCAAGCGATCTTTGGGTGATGGGGGTGGCAGCGGATGTTGCGGCGGCAGAGAGCGCTTACCGAGCGCCAGCCCAGCGCGGCGCACCGCAGCCTCGATGCGGGCGGCGATGACGAAGGGCAGCGCGCCTTCGTCGTGGATGGCCACGCGAGCGTGTTTGACACCGAGTTCGTCGAAAGCGGTGCGTGCCTGCTCCAGGATGGCGCTCCCGTAATACGGTGCTACTCGCGATTCGAGCGAGATTTCGACCCCGCCGCCGTCACGGACCTCGAATGCTACGTGGACATCAGAGCGGACTTCTTTGCCCCAGTGGCCGGCTTCGGTGGATCGCGGCGGAGTTTCGATTGCGGTCATAGGACCTTTTCAACCACCAAGGACACGAAGGTTCACGGAGTAAATCCGTTGTGATCCGCTGTGCACTCTGTGGTTCATTTCAGCTTTTCCAGAATTGCATCTGTCATCTGGACGGTCGACGCGGCTCCCTGGCTGATCGCTTTCGCTCCGCCCGTCAGACGCATCATATCGTACGTCCGCACTTTGCCTTCGCGCACTACGTCAGCGATAGCTTTTCGAACACGGTTTGCCTTGTCCAGTTCGCCGACGTGATCGAGCATCATGGCGGCCGACAGGATCATGGCAATCGGATTGACGATGGGCGGGTCGAGTTCAGCATATTTCGGCGCCGATCCGTGCGTGGGCTCGAACACGGCGACATCGTCCCCGATATTTCCCGAAGCCGCGAAGCCGAGGCCGCCGACCAGACCGGCGAAGGCATCGGAAAGAATGTCGCCGAACAGGTTCGAGGCGACGATCACGTTGTAGTCTTCGGGATTCTTGTTCAGCCACATGAGCTGCGCGTCGATGTTCGTCGACCAGAGCGCAATGCCAGGATAATTCTTCGCCACTTCCTTGCAGACTTCTTCCATCATGCCCGAGGTTTCGCGGACCACGTTGGGCTTCTCGCAGATCGTCACGCCTTTGAATCCGCGCTTCTTCGCGTATTCGAACGCCGCGGTGCAAATGCGCTTCGCGGCGCTGCGGGTGATCACGCGGCAACTCACTGCGAGGTCGGGACCGGGCACGTTGGCAAACGCCTTGAACTTCGGGTGCGAGGCGAGCGCGGCGCGAACGTTCTCGGGCGGGTTGGTCCACTCGATGCCGGCGTACATGCCCTCGGTGCCCTGGCGGAAAATGGTCGAGTCGATTTGCGGTTCGTCGAACCCGCCGCCCGCCTTCTTGCGGATGTAGTTCAGCGGGTTGCCCGTGAAACCGATGCATGGGCGCATGCAGATATCGAGATTGAACCTCTGCCGCATGGTCACGATCGGCGAGTAGTAGACGTAGCCCTTGCCCTGCAGTTCTGGTTTCAGTTCGGCTTGCGCAGCTTTGTTGGGCTTGGAGGTGATGGCGCCGAAGAGGCCGAGCTTGTGCTTCGTGAGCAGCTCGATGGTGCGGTCGGGCAAGGCGTTGCCGTTGTTACACCAGCAGTCCCAACCGATGTCGGCGTGGATGTACTCGGCGTCGAAGCCGACGGCTTTCAGGACGCGCAATGATTCCGGTAAAACCTGGTTTCCGATGCCGTCGCCCGGCATGGTGATGATGGTGTGTTTAGGCATGAATGCTCCTTATTAAATGCGACAAAGCCTCATCCACAGAGGACACAGAGATCACAGAGATCACAGAGAACCCCAGAACTTGTCATCCTGAGCGCAGCGGGAACGGAGCGAAGAGGAGTTCCCGCGGAGTCGAAGGACCCCTCTTGCGCCGTTAGTGGCAGAAGCGCAACAAGGCGTTTCCACCGCACGGCCGGTGTGCAGAGAACTCCCAGATGCTGAACTGAAGGCGCGGACTGGGTAGGGATCCTTCGACTCCACAGCATCTGCTCGCTGCGCTTCGCAGATGCTGTTCCGCTCAGGATGACAGTGGTTGAGGGTCTTCATTGAAATTTCATTCCTACGTCGCCGCCAACTTCTTCGCCACCAGATTCTCCACTCCCCCCGCAATCACCAGCGATTGCGGCACGCTGCCCAGGGCCGGGAAGGTGAACTTCTCGCCGCGCCAGGAGATGGTGCTCGACGTGAAGTCGATGTCGATGTCATCGCCGGGAATGACGGTCTTCTCTTTCGCGGCGATCTCGCTCTTGAACTGCTCGCGCACGCGCGCCACGAATTCAGGCACCTCGATGCACAGAAATCCGTTGTTGAAGGCATTGCGCAGATAGGTTTGCGAAAAACTGGCTGCGATCACCAGCGGAATGCCCTTCGCCTTCAGACAGGTGACGGCCTGCTCGCGGCTCGATCCGGTGCCGAAGTTGAATTGGCTGACGATCACATCCCCGCCCAGCGTGCGCGCTGCGAATTGCGGATCGTAATTCTCCATGACGACTTTCGCCATCATCTCGGGCGTCATGTCGTCGCGATATGTGTAGTCCTTGCCATAGATGGCGTCGGTGTTGACGTTGTCCTGCGGCATGAAGACCAGGCGGCCCTTCACGCGCTGTGGGAATCCGGGAAGGATTTCGACTTTCTCGGCGGTGCCGGTGGCTGCGGCAAGTTCCGTGAAATTCCGTTGCGGTGCTTTGCGAGCGAACTCATGCGGCCCACGGATGTATCCTGCAACCGCTGATGCGGCGACGACTTCGGGACTGGCGAGATAGCACTTCGCGTCGCGCGATCCCATGCGGCCCTTGAAGTTGCGGTTGGTGGAGGAAATCCCCACTTCGCCCGGCTCGAGCAGGCCGATGCCGAGGCCGATACATGGCCCGCAGCCGGGCGGTAAGGGTTGCGCACCCGCATCCAACAGCGTCTTCCAAGCCCCGCGCTTTTCGGATTCCTCCTGGACCCATTTGCTGGCGGCCGCGAGATAGAACTTCACTCCAGCCGCGACCTTCTTGCCCCTCAGGATGGCAGCAGCAGCGTCCAGGTCCTCAACCCGCGAGTTCACACAGGAAATCAAATAGGCTTTCTGAATGGCGACTTTGTTTTTCTCGATCTCAGCCAGCGACTGCATAGCCTGCACGGTATCAGGGCCGGAAACGTGCGGTGTGATTTCGCTCAGATCGAGGACGATACGCGCGGCATAGTTGGCATCGACGTCCGGCGCAGGCGGGTTCTTCTCCCAATTGATGATGTCCTGTTCCGTGAAGCGCTCAACGCCCAGAGCCCTCACACGCTGATGAACGCCCCGCAAGTAGCCGATCGTGACCGAGTCCACGGGAAACCAGCCGACCAGCGGCCCCCATTCGGTGGTCATGTTGGAGATGGAGAAGCGCTCGTCCATGGTCAGCGATGCGACGCCCGGTCCGGCAAACTCCACGGCGGCGTTCAGGCACTCGTCATGGTTGTAGAGGCCGCAGAGCGTGATGATCACGTCTTTGCCGGTGACGCCTTCCGGCAGCTTGCCCTCGAGCACCACCTGGATCGAACGCGGAATCTGCCACCAGAATTCTCCGGTCGCCCAGACGGCGGCGGCATCGGTGCGAACGATCGGAGTGCCAATCGCGCCGAGTGCGCCATACATATTGGAGTGCGAGTCAGACGCGACCACAAACGAACCGGGGACGACATATCCACGCTCGACCATGATCTGATGGCCGATGCCCGACCCGGCGGGATAGAAGTCGACCCACTGTTCTTTGGCGAAGGCTTCAATGGCTCGGTACTTCTTCAGGTTCGACTCGTCCTGGTTCTGGATGTCGTGGTCGAGGGCGTAGGTGAGTTGGTTCGGATCCTTGACCTTCTTTGCGCCGATGCCTTTGAACTTGCTCATCACCGCGGACGTGTTGTCGTGGGTCATGCAGCGGCGGGGGCGGATGGAGAGGAAGTCTCCGGCGCGCAGAGGCCGGTTCGGCCCCTCGGCCATGTGTTTCTGTGCGATTTTCTCAACGATGGTCTGGCCCATACTCTACCTCATCACTTTCTCTTCCACTCAAATCCCAGGTACATCATCTGCCCGATGTGATGGTGCAGGTGCGTCGCACATTGCAGCACCATCTCGAAGCGGTCTCTGGCGTCGGCGCCGGTGGCTGAGTACGGCTTGGACCAGTCTTCGGACGATTGTCTGCTGATCGTCTGGATGACCATCGCGACCGCCTCGTCGAATTTCTGCATCACTTCCTGCTTCGAAAGCCGCGTTGCCTCGGAGAACTCGCGCTGGCGGTCGCGGACGTATCCGGTGCCGGCGATTTGCGCGCCGATGTAGTAGTTCAGGTTGCCGGTCAGGTGCAGCACCAGGTGCCCGAAGCTGTTGCCGAAACTGAACGGCTTGGTCCAAAACTGGTCCTCGGTGAGCGGGGCGGCGAGGTCGCGCACTGCGGCCGCTAGCTTGGTGTAGCGGGTGGTCAGGGCGGCTGCGGTGGTTTGGTTCAGGTCGCTCATTTCGAATTTCGCTCGCTTTCGTCGGACGACCGCGGGACGAGCCTATCTGAGAACTTTTCTTTCGCCCCGGCCGGGGCTTGTTTATCTCCCATCTTTACCCACGGCTTGCGCCGTGGCTGCATTCTATCGCCGCGTCGCGGCTGGAGATTGCCGATTGGGTTTGACGACTCGTTGCAAAAAGTGAGTTCTCATACACGGGTACCCGTCTCCACACAATGCGGCTTCTGCCTATCTGCGGCTTTTCTTTTTGTCTTTCGCTTTCGCGGGCTTCGACTTCGCGCTCGCTTTCTTCTTTATGTCCGCTTTCATTAACGCCATCAGTTTCGCGACCGATCCAATCTTTTCCAGGTTCCAGATGGCCCCGATCAACTTCTTCTGCGCTTTTTCCGACAGCACGCCTTCCGCAAGGGCCGAGAATTTTTCTTCAATTTCGGCGTCGCTCAGAGGATTGCGTGGATCGCCTTTCGGATAGTCGAGTTGCTTCGAGAGCTTCCGGCCGTCAGTGGTCGTGATGTTGACGAACACGCGCTGCAGCGCGGGAAAGACTTTTTCAATCTCGGGATCGGCGACCACTTCGACTTTCTTCAACTGTGCCCGGATGGTCGGGTCCATGATCTTCTTCATTTCGAACTGTGCGGGCGTTACCTGACGCTCGGCCAGAGCGGCGGCGATCACGTAGGGCAGCGAGTGGTCGGCGGTTTCTTTTGTGTGCGGATCGTACTTGCTCGGATCCGAAAGAATGTCGGCCGCGCGTGCCAGCGAACGGATCTGAATCTTTTCGACGTTGTCGGGATGCAGGTCGTTTTCTTTGACCAGATCAAGCACTGCCGAGATAGGCGTGTGTGTGAGCGCTTCGGTCGGGAAGAACTTCATGCCGCACTGCGTGATACGCCAGGTTTCGCCGAGGCCGTCGGTCAGGATGTTGAGCTTCCAGTCGGGACCGAGGCAATGCACCAAGCCCTCTTTGCCGTCGATGACGTGCTCTGGGCCCGTATAGCCCTTTTCGGCGAGGAGCGCGGCGAACACGCCGCTTTGTGTCGCCATGGGGTCAACTGTGTTCTTGATCATCGTGAGCTTGCCGGATACCGCCGCGCCCAGCGTGCAATGGCGCGAGGCCGACATGCCGATTGCGTGCTGAATTTTTTCCCAGGGGAGGCGCAGAGCCCGCCCGGCCACGATCGGCGACGCAAATGCAGTTAGCGTTGCATGGTGCCATCCGCGCTCGCGGATTCCCGGAAACGCCGCTTCGCAGAGGCGCATTTCGAACTCATGGCCGAGCACGAAGCCCACGATCAGTTCTTTGCCATCACTCTTGGCGCGCTCGCAGCAGGCCATCGCCGCGGGAAAAATGTCCGAAGGATGCGACGGGTCCTGCTTCCAATAGATGTCGTTGTAGTCCATGCAGCGGATCATCAGCGCATTGGCGAGCGAGGCCGACACAGGATCAATCTTCTGACCGGTGCCGATGACGGTGGACGGCCCGCGTCCAGCGATTTCCTTGAGCACGTCGAGGGCGATGATAACGTCATGCTGTTGGTAACCGCCCAGGGCACAGCCGGCAGAGTCGAGCAGGTAGCGTTTGGCCTGGTAGACCGCGTCTTGCGAGAGATGTTTGTACTCGACTCCCGCGGCCCAGCGGGCCATCTGGGCGGTGATGGTTTCTTTCGTGGCCGTTTGCGGTGTGGACAAGAGAGCGTCTCCTAATGAAACCTTTATCTGACTTTCACGTTCTTTGGATTCTTGAACGGCAAGAAGGCCATGAAATCCGCGTGGTGCACGATGAAGGCTTCGGTCGTGCGCTTGACCAGATCGCCTTCGGCCGCATGAGCTGCAATGATGTGGCAGACCTCCTCAGGAACGCCGCATTCCAGCGCCAGCGCAACTCCGGTGAACGGATGCCGCAGGGCCTCTCCGCGCTCGCTCTGGCGGCTCTTGCCGTCGGGACCCAGCTCATATTCGAGCAGCTTGCCCACGTCGGCGAGAATCGCGCCGGCGATCACCACGTCATGATTGATGGGCAGTGCGCGGCCCATGAAGCTGTCCATTGCTTTCGCAGCATCGCGCGCGATATGCACCACGCAGCGCTTGTGCTCCATGAAGGTTGTAGGGCAGTTCGGCACCAGCAACGTGAAGGGAATCTGGTTCAGGTCGTCGGGCTTCAGCGGGCTGCGCTCAAGAGCTTTGATCCAGGTTTGCGTCACCTGCTCCCGGAGCTGAGTGTTGCTGATCCATTGAATCTCGGGCCAGAGACATTCGACGGCCTCCCGCATTGGAGAACCTCCGCTGACAAACTCAATAGATTATCGGACGCGGTGTGAGGGCGTCGAGGGGAGGACGCACACCGCGATGTGACCGGAGACCGCATTCGGAAGGCGGCCAGTATGAGACGGACAGCGAGGTCGCCTTCTGGACGGCCGGCGCTATTTGTTGGCTGTGGCGGCCACGGCTCCGCTCGATTGCGCCTTGTCTATTGGCAGGAGCTCGATGGAACATCCGGAGCTGCTGCAGTTGAGTTGGCCTTGGCGAATGATCTTGACGGACGAAACGTCGGGAAATTTCACCGGAAAATCTTTTTCGCGCAACTGAGCTGCGGCGGAACGCAGGGATTCATCGCCGTCCAAAAACTCGGCGCGCTCGGGACGCGGCGACGAGTCAAACACAAGGTTGAACTTGGCAGAGCCGCCTTTCACCGCGATTGGGGCAAGTTGGACGGTCCTGCCCCGAACCAGATCGCTGGCGGCCTGGGTGAGATCTTTCGGGACATCGGTGCTGAGTTTGGTCAGGCGCTCCCTCGAGTCGGCGGTTACGCTTCCTCCGGCCGCCACCGCCAATGCATACATCTGTCGCGCTTTTTCCCGTTGCCCTTGCTTCTCGAGCGCCTGACCGAAGCGGTTCGCGACCGTTCCCGACTGGCTCAGCAGCCAAGCGGAATTGAGAAACTGGAGCGCGTCCAGGTTTTCACCACGAAGAAATTTTGCCCATCCGATGCGCGACCAGGCAAGCGCGACGAGTCGCATCGCCGAGAATGCGGAGGGCCCCAGGCGGTCGTATTCCCCGGAGTCGAACTGATCGCCAATGTCGTAGAGAACCTGGCGGGCCTCGGTCTCAGACTGCGTGGGATCGGCGTTTGGAGTCAACGCGACGGCAAAAATGTCTTCGCTCGAGTCGCCACCCGCGGCTCCGGTCAAGCCTTTCAGCAGCTCTTCTGCTTTCGTCTTTTCGCCCAGACGCGTGTACACCTGAGCTAGAGACATCTTGGTTTCGGGATCGTCCGGCGGAATCGAAGACGCCGCCTCCAATTCCGTGCGCGCATCGGCGTCGCGTCCAATCTGCGCCAGCAGCATGCCGAGGTTTTTGTGGGGCAGCTTTTCGAACGGAGCTATTTCCAGCTGTTTGCGGTAGGCGGCGATCGCCTCGTCGGTATTTCCCGCCTGCTGCAATTCCTGAGCCAGCTCACCGTTCGCGCTCTTGTGATTGGGATCGAGCTCGATCTGCTTGCGGAAGGCGCGGATCGCGTCCGCGTGATTGTTCGCTCCGGCATAGGCCAGACCCAGGTCGTACCATCCTTCTTTCAAGGCCGCATCCAGGTCTACAGCGCGCTTCAGAAGGTCGATCGCGCTGCGATAGTCTTTGCTCTCAAGCGCCTTGACTCCGGCTTTGTGCAGTTCCGACGGAGTGCCTGTGAGTGTGGATGCGGCGACTTCGGTATGCGGATTCGCGGGCGCCAGGATGGTCGCGGTGAGCACCTGGCCTTCGTCGCTGCGCGTCACATTGCGAAACGATTCGTAGTCGGCGCGCCGGGCAGCCGGCAATTCGTTCAGCTTGACGATGAGCTTGCGCTCTCCCTCCAACACGCCTTTCGTTTGCGTGTACGACGCCCAGTATTCGCCGTAGTCGCGCGCCATCTTCACCGCCGAGGGTGTACGAACCGAGAAATTCGACGGAAACTGCAGCCGGACGCGGTAGTCGACTTCGCCGACCGGACCGATCGGAAATGGCTCCTTACTCTTTGCCGAGGTGGACACAGCAGGCACTCCCAGCGGCGGAATCGGACGGAAATTTGCGCTCGCCGAGGGCACCTGAAAGTATTGATCCTGACGCAGGTGATATTTCAAATGGAAGGGTTTGGAAGTGTCTTCGATGGGATCGACTTGTATGTCGTCGACGTCACCAGGCAGCCCCCAGCTGCCCGAAACCATGCCCACGAGATCTTTCCATCGTGACTGGGGAACCTGACGGAAACCAGCCCGCATCGGGTAGTCGCGGTCACCTTGCGCGGTGAACTCGACGGTGGCGTCGAGAGCGCCAAATTCAGAGAATTTGCCGTCCACAAAGAAGTGCGCGAAATCCTTGACCGGCGAGTCGGCCGGAGTGCGCGTAAGGCCGCCGTCGGGATTGTCCGACGCCAGCACCGCCTCTTTGTTGCGCAGGGGATAGAGGAGCATTCCATACGGAGCAACTTCCGTGGTCGAATCGAGCCACGTCAGTCCGGTACCGATGCGTGCCGCGGTAATGACGTGATCGAACTGCGCGGGAGAAGGGACGTCGGCGTCGAGCTTGCGGTCATGATGAATGAGGACTGGAAAACTCTGGATGCCTTCGGCTTTGAGCATGGCCGACAGCAGCGTGTGCTTGTCCTTGCAGTCGCCATAGCCGTTCTGCAGAACCTCGGAAGCGGAGTGCGGCTGGTAGCGCCCGACGCCGAACGACAGGCTCACATAGCGGATATTCCGGGCCACATAATCGTAAAGTCGGCGGGCTTTCTCTTCCGGAGTGGCAGCGCCCTTGGTCAGTTCGGCAGCCTTCTTGCGCACGTTGTCATCGACTACGACACGTTCGCCCTGCAGGCGTGCATACCACTGGGCAATCTGTTTCCAATCGGTGAATGTGGTGAGTTGCACGTCGGGCCCGGCGTCCTCATCATCGTCGCGGTCCTCATCTTTGTCGGCCTCGGGACGAATGTCTTTCACCACCCAGGTGTAGATGCGACGATCTCCGGCATCACTGATCTCGGGCTTGCGCACAAGCGTCTTCAGCTTCACCTCGCGTGATTTCGGGATGTCGATCTCCAGCCGGTCTTCGTTGACCACTACGCCTTTGGGAAAGGAGTGCTCGTACCAGAAATTGCCTGTGGCCAGCGGGGTCACAATGCGGGTTACCGTGCGGTACTCAAGCGTATCTCCCGGCTGAAGCGAAGCGACGGAGATGTGGCGCTGCCGGTAATCGCTGTACATCGGCGCTTCCCGGAGGACGTCGGGGGCGAAATCTTGTGCCGTCGAGTCGGGCGTGGTGACGACCTCTCCGCCCGGCTTGCGCACGCGGACATATTCGACCTTCAATTGCTCGGTCGCAGCGGAGTAGCCAAAGACCAACTGGCCGAAGTCCTCCACCCCGGCGCGGCTCTGGATGCGAATGACAGCTTCCGTCTCTTCTACGCCGGTGCCATCGTTCTCGAAGCGGGCGCGATTGAGAATGCGTTCGAATATCACAGCCTCTGCAGAGTTGTCCGTTTTGGATGGGGCGGCGGTCTGGGCGCTTCCATCCAGAGCGGCAAAAAACGCGGCGAGAAAGGCCATAAAAAGGGGCACTACGCGGGAGGACATATGAAATTCTTGTACGCCGTAGGCAGCGTAAAATCAAATGACAGGAGTGGGGAATACGGTTGTGATGATGCGAATCGTGACCCTAGCGATGTTGCTTTTTTGTGCGATCGCGCACGCGCAGAAAGCTGCGCCGCTGGCGGTGGCCGAAGACGCGCTGCCCTCGCTGGATGCGGGAATCGAAGCCCACATTGTCCTCCATGCCAAGGGCGGCGTGCCCCCTTACCGCTGGAGAATCGCATACGGCGATCTGCCGGAAGGAATCCAACTCACTCCCGAGGGCGTGCTGGTGGGGCGCTCGGTTAAATCCGGCATCTTCGCTTTCACCGTGACCGTCGAAGACTCAGCGCATCCGGCAAACAGCATCAACAAAGAACTGAGCGCACAAGTCACGGCGAGCCTGGCGCTGGACTGGCTCCGGCCTCCGCAGGTGCGAGACAACCGGATCGATGGTGTAGCGCAGATTTCTAACGGCACTAAGGACGATTTCGACCTGACCTTCATCGTGGTCGGTGTCAACGACATGGGCCGAGCTACGGCGCTGGGATATCAACATGTGACGTTGAAGGCGGGCACGATGAATCTCCAGGTTCCGTTTGGCTCCACACTGCCGCGCGGTGCCTACGTCGTACACGCGGACGCCGTCGCCGAGATTCCCGCCAAGAATACGATCCTGCGGAGACAGTTAGAGACCCCTGCGCCTCTACCTGTCACACAGGGACCTTAGAAAATGGGAACCGGACGGGGAAGCAGCCCATTCGACCGGTGGCAGAACGGTTCCTCAAGACCGCGAAGCAGATACCCCTGCGGAGCATTTGCTCCGCTAGACGGGCGAGGCGCCCGTCGCTCCATCCTCAGAAAATAGAGAGTCCCGAGGTGATGTTGAACTCATTCCTCTCGGCCAGTAGCTCGCGTTTAGACCCTTGCTGACCTTCTTCAGAAAACGCCCTTGCGGGTTTGCTTTCTGCCGATCTTGCTCGGGCTCCGGGCTCACCGCCAACCGGATAAATCAGTCCAACGCCTCGGGACTCTATCCTGCCTTCGACATGGGTTCCTGTTCTCCTCGACCAGCGCTTAGCTATAGACCCTTGCTCACCCTCCCTGACTCACCTCGCGGCTATCAGGGTGACTTCGCTTGAGCCCCGGACGCTGCACCAACCGGAAAAACTTCAGAACGTGTCAAAGAACGAGTATGTTTGTACGCTTCTTATTTTCTGCGTCAATGAAATTTCTGCGCCGGTAACTTCTTGTAGATCAATCGAGTGCAGCCCGTCCACAGGGGGATGATGCGGAAATGGTGCAGCCCCGCCACCGCCCCTCGCAAATCCTCAATGTTCATGCGGTATTTCGCGGTTTTGAACAGGTTGAGACGCTTCCTTTGTCGATACGCACGCACAAAACCGGTTGTGAAAATTTGCGCGGAACGCAATCGTGGTGCGGATTCTCGACCCATAGTTGAAACTGTTCTCTCGCCCCTAGGTGGCTCTGCGTCGCGTTTTGCGCGACCCACAACTTACGCTCTGGGCTGCGTTCTTACGCCGCATGCCGGCATGTGCGTGGAGAGTGGCCGCGTCGTGAGAACAACCGCCTCCCGGGCATCTCAATTACAATGCGGACTTCGAATGATGGTTGAAGCTCCGGGAAACCACGAAGGACACGAAGTATTACGAAGGCTACAGCTTTGAAACATCAAGACATGATGCAAGACCTTTTTACACGCGCCGAGTCGGCCGCCGCTTACGTGCATTCGCAGAGTCAGGTGCGTCCGCAGATTGGACTCGTGCTGGGTTCGGGACTGGGCGCTTTTGCGGACGAACTCGCCGATGCGGTCCGCATTCCTTACGCGCAGATTCCTTCTTTCCCGCGCTCGACTGCCGTGGGGCATGCGGGGCAACTCGTGGTCGGGAAGGCTGGAGAAGTTCCTGTGGCCGTGATGGCCGGGCGGGTTCACCTGTACGAAGGGTACTCGGCGAGCGAGGTCGCGTTTCCCGTGCGCGTGCTGGGGCGGATGGGGGTTCGCGTTGTGGTCCTCACCAACGCGGCGGGCGGAATCAACCTTGAGTACGGACAGGGTGCGCTGGTGGTGATTCGCGATCACATCAATCTCCAGGGGCAGAATCCGCTCGTTGGCGAGAACGACGAGCGACTGGGACCGCGATTTCCTGATATGAGCTACACCTACCCCAAGAGCTATCGTGGGATCGCGCTGGAGGAGGCGAAGAAGCTCTCGATCCCTCCCCGAGAGGGTGTGTACGTAGCGCTGCTTGGGCCTAGTTACGAGACGCCGGCGGAGATTCGCTACCTGCGGACGATTGGCGCCGATCTGGTGGGGATGTCGACGGTGCCAGAAGCGATTGCCGCGCGTCACATGGGAATGAGCGTGCTGGCGATTTCGTGTGTGACGAACATGGCGGCAGGAGTTCTCGACCAGCCGTTGAATCAGGAAGAAGTGCTGGAGACCGGGCGGCGGGTCATGGGACAGTTTGTGGCTCTGCTGCGCGCGGTGTTGCCGAGGATCTCTGCGGAGTTGCAGAAGACCTAGTTCGCCGCGAACAGAGACGCGGATAGCTGCGTTTCTACATTCGATTTCTTTCTACCCAGAACACTAGCTTCAACTCCGGCAGCCGGGAACCTTTACCGAATCGGCCGGCAGAGCCCAGGGAAAAGGCCTTCTGCATGTCCCCTCCTTGTCGAAACCTAGTGTTCCTTACGAGGGATAAATACGGGTACTGGCGGGTCGATCTTGTAGGTCGCGGCGAAGTTTCCCTGATTTACCGCGAAGCTGACCCGGCCGCGCGAATCGATGAACAGCAATGGCTGTTTCAGCGGGACGTCGCTGAATGTTTTGACGAACGGCATCTCGATCTCGTAGCCCGCGATCGTCACCTTGAGCCGGTCGCCGCGCTGGTAGCCGAGTTTTGCGAAGGCGTCAGCGTCCATGTTGGTGACGAGATTGCCGAAGGGACCATCGAGGGCGATGATTTCCCCGCTCATGCCCTTGTCGTCAACTCTCGCAGGCTTCAGGTCGAGCCGCACCAACTGCTTCAGTTCGGGGCCGACCTGGGTCCAGTCGTCACCGCGTGCGATGCGGGCCCCGACGGGCGAAAAGATGTCGCGCCCATGGAAGGTCGAAGATATCTTGGCGCCGATCATCCAGTCCTGATTGGTAATCTCGCGCACGCTCTCGATGCCGTCGCGATCCTCGACCATCGTCATCAGGCCATTGTCCGGCAACACGAAGAACTGGCCTCGTTTCGACTTGACCACCACCGGTTTGCGCGTGCTGCCGACGCCCGGGTCCACGACTGCAACAAACACGGTTCCGGCGGGGAAATAGGGAGTTGCACCGAAGAGGAAGCGGGCGCCGTCCTGAATGGAGTACGGAGTAACCTGGTGGGTAAGATCAATAATGCGCAGGTTCGGGGTGATGCCGTACATCACTCCCTTACAGAGGGCGACCGAGTCGTCGACGACGCCGAAATCAGTCATGAAGACGACCGTGGGTGGATACTTAGGGTCGCGCTGCTGGCCGGATAGCGGAGCCGCGACCAACGCGGCGAGTGTGAGGCAGAAGCGGAGCCACTGGCGGCGTGATTGGCACTTCATGAATGCACGTCCTCCAGAAAGACGACGAGTTTACTAGAGATTCCTACGAACATGGCAAGGCTTCGAGGAGAATTCAACATTTTAGCGGGTTGAGACTTGCTTGCCCAAGTCCCTCGATGACACACGGCCTGGAGACCGTGAAGTGTTCGTGCGGGACGCAAAGAAAATCATGCGTGCGGTCGAGTCGCTTCTGGCATCTATAATTGTTGCGCAGCGTAGCCAGTCCACAAGGAGCGGCCATGTCCAACGTCATCCCAGAAAAATTTCGGGACCTCTTCCAGAAGAAGGCCTTTGCCAGTCTCGGCACGCTGATGCCGGACGGGCGACCGCAGGTCACGCCGGTGTGGGTAGATTTCGATGGGGAACACGTCATCTTCAATTCCGCAAAGGGACGCCAGAAAGACAAGAATGTGCGGCGAGATCCGAGAGTTGCGTTGGCGGTCATTGATCCTGAGAATCCGTACCGGTATCTCGAGATTCGCGGGACGGTCGTTGAGATCACGGAACAGGGCGCGAACGACCAAATCAACAAGATGGCGAAAAAATACCTGGGAGTGGACAAGTATCCGTATGCACAGCCGGGCGAAGTGCGCGTGTTGTACAAGATCCGGCCCGAACACACCACCGTGATGGGGTAGTCCCAGTTCCAGTTTGCGGCTACGTGGTGACGCTATTCACCTACGGGCTGTTTTTCGGTATCCTCCCTCGGAGGTCAATTTCAGTGTGGGGGTGCGCATGAGGACATGGCTTCGTGTTGTCGCGGTGATCCTGTGCTGTCTCCCGTTCTCCCTGTTAGCGCAGGATTCGGGAATGGTGCTCGCCAAGGCAGCAACGAGCAAGTTTGTTGCCTTGCCCGGTTTGCCCGCGTGTATGACGGTTGCCGTGCAGCGCGGTGATCCAACGAAAGAGTCGGCGGCGCTGCTGCTGAAGTTCACCGCTGGATGTTCCGTGCCATGGCATTGGCACACCGCGGGCGAGCAATTGTTGCTGGTAAGCGGCAAGGGGACTGCGGAGATGAAAGATGGCAAACCTGCCGCCATGAGTTCGGGAGACTATGCCTTTTTACCGTCGAAGATGATTCACCAGTTCAAGGCGGTAACGGCAGTGACGATGCTCGATATCCCAGATGCAGCGTTTGACATTCATTACGTGGACAAGAGCGGCAGCGAGATTCCTCCGGATCAGGCGCTGAAAGCAGGAATCAGGAATGAAGAAGATGGCATCTCCCAAAACCGAGAAAAAACAATAGATATCTACCGTTGCGCATAGGCGGGGGATCGGCCGATCCCGCGCCTATTTTTCTTCCCACCATTTACGCTTCGATAACTTTTTCCTCCGCCGTGAGTCTAATGTGCAAAGGATTCCCCGTCTGGGGGAGTTCCCTATCAACGGGAACTTTCGCGAATCCGCTGCCGTAGTAAAGACCTAAGGATAACCCTGCAGTCTGAGGGTTGGAGGGGGCAGGTTCCGGGCTCGGAGGCAGTTTATGGAAGTGGGGAAAATTGACCGGGATGGCGCCGGTGGAATGGATCCACGAGTGAGTGGGATCCCCGTGCAACAGGTGGTTAAAGCCGCGCATGATGAACTTCGCCTGCTGATGCGTCAGCGGGGCGAAATCATGAAGCGCATCGGCACTGTGAAACAAACGATCGCCGGCCTGGCCAACCTCTTCGGCGATGATGTGCTGGGCGAAGACCTTCTCGAACTAATCGACCGCAAACCCAATGGCCGGCAACCCGGCTTCACCAAGGCCTGCCGTCTGGTGCTGATGGAAGCGCGAGGTCCGCTGGGAGCTCGCGAAGTCTGTCAGGAACTGGAGCGGCGGGCGTCCGATATTCTGGTGCGGCACAAGGATCCGATGGCCTCGGTGACAACCGTGCTCAACCGGCTGGTGGAATACGGCGAAGCACGCAGCTTGACGAACGACCGTGGCCGCCGCGTCTGGGAGTGGGTGAGCGAGACTGAATCGGGCAGCGAACCGCTGCCCGTACAGGTGACAGCCTGATCCTGCAGTGCGCCGAAACTACATCGGCAGTAGCTTGCCTTTTTCCAGGTGCCGGGTGACGTGTGCGTATTGAGCGGCGTGCGGATCGTGCGTCACCATCACGATCGTCTTTTTAAACCCTTCATTTAGCCGCTTCAAAATCTCCAGAATCTCAGTCGCGGAATGGCTGTCGAGGTCCCCTGTCGGCTCGTCCGCGAGGATCAAAGTCGGATCACTGACGATGGCACGCGAAATTGCTACGCGCTGTTCCTGCCCGCCTGACAGCTGTTTGGGGAGATGGTTCACGCGGTCCTCGAGACCTACCAGTTTCAAGGCGGTCATGACGTGATCGCGGCGTTGCTGCACCGTCATTTTGGTCAGCAGCAAGGGCAGCTCGACGTTTTCAAACGCGGTGAGGACAGGGATCAGGTTGAAGGTCTGGAAGACGTAGCCGACGTGGGTATTGCGCCAGCGCGCGGATTGGCCGTCATTGAGGTTGAAAATGTTGTCGCCCAGTACGCGTAGTTCGCCCGAGGTTGGGCGGTCGATGGCGGCAATCATATTCAGCAGGGTCGTCTTGCCGGACCCGGAAGGACCCATCAAGGCCAGGAATTCGCCGGTGGCAATATCGATGGTGACATTGTCGAGCGCGGTCACCTGGAAGGCATCACGCTTGAAGACCTTGGTGACTCCTCGCGCCTGCACAACCTTGGTTCCCGCGGCCACTGGTGTTGTCATTGCTACGCTCATGATTGCCCCTTGATACGAATTTTCTGCCCGTCCTTGAGATCTGCGGGTCCAGCTGTAACGACACTCTCGCCGCCCACCAGCGAGTCGACCAGATAGCCCCCGGAGCGCGGCGCCAGGACACTGACGTCGCGGCGCATGGTGCGTCCGTTGAGGGCGATGAACACGAACTTCTTGCCGTCCTTGTCGCGCACCGCTTGCGTGGGAACCACCGCACCCACCTGCTTAGTAGCCGTTGCAGCCTTGTTCTCGTCCGCCAGGAATTGCACCGTCGCGTTCATCTCCGGACGGAGAAACTCGTCCGGATTGAGAATCTGAACTTTTACCTGGACGGTCGCTTTCTGGCGGTTGGCCTCGGGAGAAATCTCGGCGATCACTCCTTTGTAGTGCCGGTCCTTGAACGCGTCCAGGGTCACGGTGGCTTGCTGCTTCGGCCCGAGCTTGGCGAAGTCGTCCTGGGCGATGTCGAGTTCCACCTGGATGTCGTTCAAGTCGGCGAGCGCGACGACAGAGCCGCGTGGGCCGCCTTCAGCGCCGCTGGCGAACTGCGCCGTGACCAGTTCACCCTTCTCCGCTGTGCGTTCCAGAATGGTGCCGGTTACGGGCGCTCGAATGATGGTGGCATCGAGCTGAGACTTGGTGTAGTCCATCTGGCCCTTGTACTGCGCCAGGTCGCCGCGGGCACGCTCGATCTCCTCGGCGCGAGGCCCGAGCTTGGAAAGGCGAAAGCTCTGTTCAAGCGAATTGACGCGTTGTTGCGATGCGTCGTAGCGTGCGCTGGCATCGTCCAAGGCCTGCTTCGAAACTACGCCCTGTGCAAACAGCTCTCGAGTGCGATCGAGCGTGATTTTGTCGTTGGCAGCGGTGGCGCGTGCTTCGGACAGGTTATGTTCTGCCTGCTGGATTTCCTCGGGCCGCGATCCGTGTTCCGCCTCGTCGAGTCTGGCCTTGGCGCTCTCATAGGCGCCACGCGCCTGCTCATAGAGGGCCCGGAATTCCTGGTCCTCGAGCCGCACCAGAATTTGTCCTTCCTTGACTTTGTCGCCCTTCTCCACGCCGATCCAGGCAACGCGACCGGTAACTTTCGAGTTCACGCTGATCTTGTGGTGGGCGACGACGTATCCGGTCGCCGACAGGACCGTGGCGCCGGGGGAATCACTGGTCTCGGCTGCGGCGCGCGCCACTTCCACTTCCGGGGCGTCGGAGGCAAAAATACGGTACGCGAGAGCGATGAGTCCGAGCAAAACTACAACGGCAATGCCGCTGAGAATGACGCGGCGGGACCAGGCGGGGGGCTCTCCGCCGCCGTCGCGCAGAGAATGGTCAATGCGTAGACTTTGAAGCTCGTCGTGCTTGGTGTCGATGGTCATTTACCTGAATTCTCTAAGCTGCAGCCGCGGCACCCAGAGTCAGCCGCGCAAGGCTGCCAGAATCTCCTGCCGGGCCGCGTGATACGCCGGGGCAAAACCTCCGAACAGGCCCATCACGAGGGCAAAAATGACGGCTGTGATGACCACTTGCGGCGTCATGTGGAGGCTGAAAACCGTCTCGCTGAACGTGACTTGGTTGCCGATGCCGGTGCTCATGCCGTTAAACGGCAACATCAGAATGATGCCAACGGCCGCGCCGAGCAGCGACAAAAGCAGTGATTCGAGGACGAACGACGTGAGAATGCTGGGCCGCGAAAACCCGATCACGCGCAAAGTGGCGATTTCGCGCGAACGGTACGCCACGGCAGCGTACATGGTGTTCATGGCGGCAAAACTGGACCCGATGGCCATGATGATCGCAACCAGAAACCCGATGTACTTGATCGCGCCGCCGGAACTGGTTTGCTTCTCGTAGTACTCGGGTTCAAGTTGACCTTCGAGTTTCAGGCGCTGATCGTCGCTGACCCGGTTCTTAAGCGCGTCGGCGGCCACGGCGTCGGTGGCGCGCAGATATGCGGAACCCAATCCGCCGGTGCGGTCGAAGTCCGCGGCAATCTGGTTGAGGTCACCCCAGATCTCCGAATCATAAGCCGTGCCGCCGGAGTCAAAGATGCCGACGATCTTCCATTGCCCCTTGGCGAAATCCATGTTGTCGCCGACGTTGGTGCCGGAAAAACGGTCGTGAATGGATTTGCCGACGACAATTTCCCTTTGTCCGGGAGTGAACCAGCGCCCCTCAACCAGTTTTGCCTTGGGACGCAACTTGAGCCCGGCTTGCATCAAGCCGCGGACCGACACGTTGACGTCCCCGGTCCCATCTTTTCTCGGTAGAACAGCAACCACTACCCATTCACCGGAGGCAATCGGCTGCCCTTCGCTGTCGCGGGCAATTCCCGGCAGTTCCTTGAGCGTCGGAAACAGAGAGGCATCGAAGCCGCCGGAAAGTTCAGCGGTAGAGCCCTTTCGCATCACCAGCACGTTGAGGGGATCGCCGCTGGCGACGAAGGCTTTCTTCAGTCCTGCCAGGAGCGCCATAAGAAACACTGCGGTCGTGACCGTGAGCGCAATGCCAAGCGCGGTCATGACCGTCAAGCCCTTGCGGAGTGTCAGGTTGCGGATGTTGTAGCTGATCGGGATCGCCATGCTGTGTCCTTGCTAGCCGATGTAGCGGAGGCCCTCCACAATGTCGAGTTTGGCCGCATGATAAGCGGGAATGATGGCGCTGAGAAATCCCAGCAACGCCGAGACAACGATTGCCAATCCCACAGTCTCCGGCCCGATCTTCATTCCGAGGAAAAAGAACTCCATCCCGGGAGCATGTTTCATCGCTGTGATCAGCAGAACCGCGAAGACGCACCCCGCGAGCCCGCCGACCAGCGTTACCGTAACTGCTTCACCCACATAGAGCCGGAGGATCGCTTGGCGTGTGAATCCCAACGTCTTCAGAACGGCAACTTCACGGGTACGCTCACGGATCGACATGGCCATGGTGTTAGCGGAAACCAGAAGCGTCGCGAAGATCACGGCCAGACAGATGCTCAAAATAAACGCTTTTACGTTGCCAATACTGTTGATGAAGCTGAGCTGGAAAGCTTTTTCGCTCTCGGTCTTGGTCGGCTGTGGTGAATTTCGGAACATGCCGTCAATCGCACTGGCCACCTTCGGCACGTCATCCGGAGAATCGGCCAAGATATTAAACGTTCCCGACGTGCCCTTAAAGAACGGTACAGCCTCTTCAACATATTTCCGATTGAAATACACGGTGATGGAAGGCTGCGGGGCGACGAAAACTCCACGAATGGTGAGTTCAAGGGTCATCGGAAAGATGGTGCCCTGGATCATCAGCTTGTCACCAATCTTCCACCCGTACTTCTTGGCAAGTTCGCTGTCGACCACGGCCCCGGCCTGATCTTTCTGCCAGGCCGCGAGCTGGTCCTCGGGAATTTTGAAGTCGGTCACGACCTTGAAGATCTGCTCCGGGTCGGTGGCGAACTGGGCGAAGAAATTCTCTGGCTTCTCGTCTTTGTAAATCCCGCCAAACCACTGGGTAGGAGCTACCGCGACAACTCCAGGCACGGCGCGCATTTTGTCCGCGTAATAAATGGGCAGGGTCTGCGTCAATGAAACACGGTGGCGCGTAATCAGCCGCTGGGCGGACTGTGCCGTTCCCTTGTCGATATACCAGCTTTTCCAGACCGTCATCATCAGCGTGAGCAACACGAGCGAGAAAGTGATGCTCAGCACAGTCAGGATGCTGCGGCGCTTGTTGCGGAAGGCGCTCTTGGTCACGAAGCGGGTCAGGGTCATACCGGCAAGGCTCCAGGGAGCAAAACGACAGGGAAAAATCGATTTGCTGGGCGGCGCGTCGAACCCGAAAACGTCAGACCATTCAGCATAATGCACCGGCCATAGAACCGACAACTGGCTCGGGCGGAGTCACAGAGCGGCAGATTGAACACGGTCTCTTTCATCACACTCTCCTCTCTATCCGACTCCTTCCGTTTTGCTGTACCATGATGTATCTGATATCTCGATAAAGCGTTAATCTCGATGGATCGAAATAATACAAGGAGCATTTCCCGCTTGTCAACCCGGCGCGACACCCCCCGGCTTGCCAGTCCGAGAAGGAAACAACTGGTGGAGGACATCCTGCACGCCGGTCGCGAAAGCAGCGCGGCCACGGTGATGTTTCACAGCGTGATCGCGGCTCGCGCCGGCCTGGCCGCTACCGACACCAAGACGCTCGACACTCTGATGCGGTTGGGGCCGGTCACCGCCGGAGAACTCGCCCAACACACAGGGTTGGCCACGGCATCGGTCACCAGCCTGATCGATCGTCTGGAAGAAAAAGGCCTGGTGCGCCGCGCCCGCGATGCCAACGACCGGAGGCGCGTAATCGTCGAGCCGGTGCGCGAGCGGATTTCGGATGGCATGTCCGTGTTCGGCTCCATCCGAAACGCGTATGCTGCCTTGCTGACTGTTTATAGCGACGACCAACTGGCGACCATCCTCGACTTCATGCGCCGCTCCGCGCAACGAACCCGTGAGATGACGGCGGAGATGACCGCGAATCCCAAGGCGGCAATCCTGAATGCCCCCTGCCTGCGCACGGATGATTAGAGCGCTTCTGCGATGATCCGCATCCTCAGTCTCAAACCGAACGTTACTCGCGAGGACGCCCTCAAACACTTCACTGGTACGTTGAATCCGGCGAAATGGTTTCATGGTCCTGTGCGTTCTATTGCGGAACTCTACATCCCGTTCCGTCTCTTTGAGGTCAAGGTTGTCAACAGGGCTCGAGAGGAGAGCCACATTTTTGGCGTTGATGCTACGCAAGGCGTCCTGGATCCCTATCAATTCCCAGTCCGGCCGGCCGATGCAGACTTGATGTCACTTCAGACCCGCAATGTGCTTCCTGCCGCACTCGACGCAAACGAGGCCAAAGCACGCCTGCTGGCGAAGGTCCGGCGGCTCGTCTTCGCGCGAGGTTTCTTCCGGCTGCGAGATGTGCGGTTTGACGCCATCGAGATTCCCGAGCCAATCTGTGTGCCTTATTGGGTGGGGTTCCGCGGAATCGAGGGACGAGTGCGGATCTCAGTTCTCGACGCCGTACGCCGTCGCGCCGAGGGGGCCAAGGCGCGGCGCCTGATCGAAGACTGGTTGCATTCGCAAGTAGTCGTGTAAGTTGTTCTGCTTCAATCAGAAACGCAAGTACTTTCGTAACTCTCGATCCCAAGTTGGCGGCGTTATTCTAGGGGTGCCTCTCCCCCGGTCTTGGCCAAATCCATCTCAGAGGAGTAGTGCGGGCTGTCACCGCGAAGGCGACTGCAATGACGATGATGTTTGGTCGGTTCGAAGTCCAGAGTGAGCTTTCCAAGTCGGATACTGCCCTGATTTATAAGGCCACGGATACAGAAACCAATCAGACCGTGGCGCTCAAGACGCAGAGTCTGGAGCCCCTGGGAGAGCGGGCATCTGCCTTCGTAGATACCCTGATTGCCGAAGGCGAGCAGACACGCGAGTTGGCGAGCCAGAACATTGCTGTGCTCTATGGCGCGGGGGAAATCGAGGGCCAGTTCTGCGCGGCGATGGAGTACGTGCAGGGCAACAGCATCGCGACGATGCTGAATCGCCGGGAGGGGTTTTCGATCTGGGACTTGCTCGACATCACGCGCCAGGTTTGCGCGGGCCTGGACTCCGCGGCGTCCATGGGGGTTACGCACTGTTCGCTGGAGCCCGCCAAAGTCATGGTGCAGTGGGATGGGCTGGTCAAGATCCTCGGCTACGGCATTTCCAATATGAGTTTGATTGGCGCCGAGTCGGGCCAGGGCCTGGGGCGTCTGCTGCCCTACGCATCGCCTGAGCAGGTGCGCGGCGATGCTATCGACCTGCGCTCGAATCTGTTTACCTGGGGCGCGGTCCTGTACGAAATGGTGACGGATCGCAAAGCGTTTGACGCGGAAGATCCCGCCGCTCTGGCCGCGCAGATCTCAAATGAAATGCCGCCCAGCCCTTCCTCGATCAACCCCAAGATTCAGGCCGGTGTGAGCGCGCTGATCATGAAGGCGCTGGCAAAAGATCCTGCGGAGCGCTATCAGACGGCCCGCGATCTGGTTGACGATCTGGAAAAATGCAAGGAGAGGAAACCGGCGGCAGCTCCGGCCAAGAAACCTGCTGCGACTGCGGCAAGAGCCGCGATCTCGCCAGAGGCTCGCGCCGCCGCAGCGAGCAAGTTTGTGGCGTCCGCTCCGAAAACGGCGGAGGCGGACCTGTCCGATGACTGGGCGCCGCCGCAAGCGGCAGCGCCGCGCGTGTCCACACCGCCACCCGCGCAGCCTGCGGAAAGACGGGCGTCTGCAGCGGCCGCGGGTGTGGGAGCGGGATCCCGCGCCGGCCGCGAATCCGTTGCCGATCCCGGCTCGCGCATCATGGAGAGCCCGCGTGAAGCGTCCCCTCGGCCTCGCTCCACGCCCAGCCCCATGAATTCGGCTGCGACCACGGAACCGGAAACAAACGAAGCCTCGCCCGGGTTGGCGGTCGATCCGATGATGTCCGCTCCAGCTCCCGCGGCATCCGGCGGCAGAAGTTTTTCTGACATCGATGAACTGCCTCCCATGAAAGAGCCGGCCTATGTTGAGCCTCCGCCTCCGGCACCGGTTGTAGAAGTGTCCGAGCCCTCGCCCTTGAGCCAGATGCGGCGCAAGGAAGAGAAGCCCAAGGTGCAGCCGCGCGAAGTGGCCGAGAAGGCGATCAAAGAGATCAAGACGGTTCCGCCCCAGCTGATGATCTACTCCATCATGGGTGCGATCGGCCTAATTCTGATCGTAGCGATCGCGGTCTACTTCCACGTTCGCTCCGAAGACGATGATTCCACCGCGGCTCCGCGCCCGAGCAAGGCCGTAGTGAGGCAGCCGCAGCCTGTAGCCCCAGCGCCCGCGCAGACAGAAGCTGCCCCGGTCGAGCCGCAGCCCGTACCGGCCATCGAGCCCGAACCTGAGCCCCAACCAGAAGTCACGGTCCGCCAGATTGAGCGGAGAAACCCAAATGCCGGTCGCCGGAGGGCGGCTACTCCACCTCCGGTTGCGAAGACGCCGGGTGCCGTACAAATCGATTCGAACCCTGAGGGAGCACAGGTTCAACTCGACGGCCGAAGCGATCCCTCGTGGGTTACGCCGTTCAGCCTGGGCGGCTTGGCGCCCGGCCACCACACGATTTCCGTCAGTAAGACCGGCTACTCGCCGGACGTCCGCACCGTCGAGATTGCTGCCGCCAGCAAAGCTGTCCTGAGCGTGCACCTGGCCCCGATCAACGCTCTACTGGTTGTGGGCAGCACGCCCGCAGGGGCAGAAATCGTGCTGGATGGGAAGAATACGGGTCGCGTCACGCCCGCCCAGTTTGCGGTGGAGAAGGGCACACACACCTTGCTGCTTCGCAAGCAAGGCTACCTGGATGAAAGCAGCAGCGCAGAGCTGGCGCCGGGACAGAATTTCCACTTCACTCCTGCGCTGCGAGTGCTGGGGAACGCTGATGAGATTCGCAGCGTAGGCCGGTTCAAGAAGTTTTTCGGAGGCGGTGGCGATAGCACGGCCGGCATGGGCACAATCAGCATTCGCACCCAACCCAAGGGCGCTCAGATCGCGGTCAACCGGAAACTGCTCGATAAACCTTCGCCGGCGGAGTTCATGCTCGGTCCGGGCAACTACATTGTGGACATTACCCTGACGGGGTTCAAGCCGGTTCACAAAGTGGTCACGGTCGAAAAAGGCGGCAAGGTGGCGATCGACGAAGTGCTCGAGCGCGAGTGAGGAGCAGGCAATTCTGAGGTTTCCGGCTACCCCCTTCTCAGATCCGATCCATTCCCAAGACCCTATTCTGTCCGCCTTAGGGCATGACGACCCCCTGTCTCAACGAGATTTTTCCCTCGTTTGCGAACGGTCGGCGTACCATCACCCAAAGCGGTGATCGGTATCACAGCCCAGCAAGCGCACCTTCTTCAGGATAATGCTCAAGCGAAAGGGGTGAAGCAGGTGTCCTCGCAGCCCGTACCGGGCAGGTTGAGTCCTGATCTGTGGCAGGCTCTGCACGGGATCAAGTCGGTCAAAGTCTATCCGAAGGGAACCATTCTCTTTCAGCACGGCACGGCGGTGGATGGCGTCTACGTAGTGGAGTCCGGACAGGTTCGTGTTTTGCTGCCCACCGTGCAGGATACTCCCCAACTTCTGGATGTTGGCGGCCCAGGGACGATCCTTGGGTTGAGCGAGAGCATGTCGGGCGACCGCCACCGTATTACGGCCGAAGCGGGGGATCACACGACGGTTGCCTTTATCCCGCGCGAAAGCTTCGTAGAGTTTCTTCGCCAGCACAGCGACTTCTGCATGCAGGTGGTACGGCTGTTAAGCGAAGATTTGCACGCCCTCTACCACAAGTTCCGCAGCATCAGCGCGCACCCGGGCCGACCGCGTCATCGGGTCCCGGACGAGCGGTTGAACTAATTGGGCAATTTGAAATTGACCGTGATCTGCGTCTGGATCTCAACCGGATCGCCGTCGAGATAATACGGTTTGTATCTCCATTGATGCACCGCGTCAGTTGCGGCACGGGACAGAATGGGGTCTCCGCTGATCACTTTCAGGTTGGTGACGTTGCCCTCCCGGTCGATCGTGGCTTCCATCTGCACGGCCCCCTGGATCCGCATGGAGAGGGCGTTCTGCGGGTAGCGTGGCTGCACTTTCTTGATCAGTAGCCCTTGCGATACACCTTGCGAGATCTTCAGAGTCTGCGCCACCGCCTTGGGCAGATTCACCGGAGTGGATGCCACCAGCGTGCTGAGATGCTTGTCGTTTGCAGCCTCAACCGCAAGCGGATTTGGAACTTGCGGAGAGGACTCCTCCGCTTGCGCCGAAACTTTCTTGGCGGCGGGAGAGGACTTCACTATGATTGCCGGCGGCTCTGACTTCTTGGTCACCACATCGGGCTCGGTCTCGTCCTTGACCGCGGACGAACTATTCAAGGTGGCGGAAGGCTTGGAGATGTGCGGTAGGGTCGCTGCCGGGCTGGCCGGTTGCGCTGGCTCCGGGGTATTCACGGGACCTGCAGCACCTGCGGGCGACGACGATGGGGAAGCCTGACTCTGGGGCGCGCTGACGGGCTGCGAGTTTGCGCTTTTTTGCCCGAGCTTGGACCAGCCAAAGAAGGCAAGCGCTGCTACGACTAACACCGCTGCGACAGCGATCAGGATCTTCTTGCTGTTTCCGGAGCCGCCCGTATCTTCGTCGTCTGATCCAAGCGCGGCAAAGGACGGAGCCTCCACATAGGTGGACGCGCTCGGCACGGAGGCAACCGGTGCGTGTCCGACGAACTCTGGGGCCATGGACCTTTTTTCGACAGGAGCCGGTGCCTCCTTGGCGGGCGCGGGCGCGGCGGCTGTTCCGGGCATTGCCGCAACGGTAGAGATCGGAGCCTTGATCGGCGCTACCGGAATTGCCACCGTCGCAGGCATGTCCGGTTCTGGTGCAAACAACTCCTGGTGAGTCGCTGTCGCTGTTTCTGCGATTGCCGGATGGATCTGGGCCTCAGGTACGGGCACGGCAGCGGGACTGGCGTCGATTCCCGCAGATGCCGTCATTGCAGGTAGCGGCGATTCGAGCTCCGGAATGTCGAAACTGTCGGGCGCGGATAGAACCGAGGCTGTTTCCTGACTCGCCGCTTTGAATGATCCGGCGGCGGGAGGCGGAGTAGGCTTGGCTGCGGCAGGAGCGGCATCCAGAGTCTTTCGTAGAAGGCCCCGGGCGACCCGCAGCGTACCCTTAGCTTGCTCAACATTGATGGGTTTCGTGAGAACCAGATTGGCGCCAATCCGATAGGCCTTGGCGACTCCAGCCTGGCCTTCAACCAGTGCCAGTGCCAATGAACTTTGGTTGGAATTGGAATTCCGTGCGCTCTTGAACAGCAAGGATGCGTTCTGCTCGTTCTCGCAGTCCACAACGATGGCGTCGTAACGCTGCGCCATCAGCTTTTTGACGGCGGAGAAGGGTTCATTGACCAGCTCAACGGAGAAATCGAGGTCCGTGAACACCTGATTTACGACACGCGCAAGTTTCTCGTCGGGACAGAACAGTAACGCTTGGTAACCCATAATGACAAATCCTAGGTACAGTCATAGGCACCAGCAAGTTACGGGGGTAACGGCGAATCGCAGTTCGTCGCCTGGAGACCCGCAATTACCGTCAGTGTCGCTGGAATTCCACGAGTACGATGGTTTGGAAGGGTTGAGCCTTGTCGTTACGCAGATAGGGCCGGTACCGCCATTGTTTGACGGCACTGATGGCGGCCGCGGCCAGGGTCGGATTACCCTCAACTAAGCGCACTCCTGCAACCTTGCCGCTCTCGTTCACCACTGCCTTCAAGACCACCGTTCCCTCGATTCGCTCCTTGCGCGCTTCGGCGGGATAGACCGGTGGCACATGATGAACGAGCCGCTTTTCCGCGCCGACGGAAGACAGAATCACAGCACTCTTCTCACCGGGCAACTCGGCATCGGAGGCAACTGCCGCGATACTTTTCTTTTTGGACTCACTCTGTGTCGCGGCGGACTTGGCGGAATCAGCCGGTGGGGCTTCCGAGTCACCGGATTCCGGCGAGGCGGAGCCGTTTTCAACGGGGGCCGGCGTATTCGACGCCGGCGCCTTTGCCGTAGGTGCGTCTGCATTCGCAGGCGCGCTGTCCTTAACAGAATCGTCTGAACCGGTTGCTGGAGATGTCGCGTCTGGAACTGGAGCCAAGCCCGTGGATGGGGTCTGCGTCTGCGGTGCAGTCGCTGGCGCGGGGGCAGTCGTTCGCCGCGGCGGCGCTGAGTTCGGCGATTGTCCGGGTACGTGGATCGCCCCGATTGCCCGTTCGACCCAGGGCTGGACCATCTCGCGGAATCCAGGCTGATACAGCCAGGCAGCGTAGAAGCCGCCTCCGGCCAGCATGAGGAAGAGCAGCAACCACAGGGATCCGTGGCCCTTCTTTTGCGGCGCCTCGCGGCGAGAAGGCAGAACTGGACTCGGCAGGTCGGATTCCAGGTCTGCAAGCACGGGATCGTCGGAAGGCTTCGGCACGGGCGGCGGGGCTGGCGGAGCGGGCTTCGGAAGTGGAGCAAAACTCTGCGGCGGCGTCAGATCGCGCGCAATCATCGGCACCTGTTTCGACTGCACCCGCAGGTTGCCGATCTCTTCGGTGGAAGATTGCATTTTGCCAATCGCCGGCATCGGAGTATCAACCGTGGCTTGCGCCTTGGCGGGCGGCGGTGTCACTTCTACGGGTTTCGCGAAAGACGACGTCGCGGCCACCGCCGCGGCCTGTGCACGAATTTCAGTCGGAGCGAGACTAACCGCCTCGGCAGGCGCTTCCTCGAACAGATGTGGAGCGCGAACCGGTTCATCCTTTTTAATGCGATTGACTGCAGTCCGGATGGTGGTTCTGGCCTGGTCCTTGGCCACGGGCTTGGTCAAAATGAGTTCAGCACCCAGGCGGAACGCTGTCGGCAGACCGGCTCGTCCATCTACGATCGCGATGGGGACGGGATTTACGCCTGCGTTCGGACGCCGGCACACGTCAAAAATAAGTTTGGCCGCGGGCAGATTCTCACAGTCCACGAGCACAAGATCGAAACTCTCGGAGTGGAGTTTCTTGGCGGCGGAAGGCCCGTCCAGAGGCCGTTCGCAAGTGACCGACAACTCTTCCAGCACGCCGGTGATGGCGCTCACCGCCTGGTCGTCCGGCGAGAGGAGAAGGGCATGGGGCATAGCCCTTTATGCTAGGAACCCCCCGCCCCTGCCGCAAGTTACGCAGGTAAGGGACAGGCGCTTACCGGTCCTTTCGTGCGGGGGAAGTCGAACGCATTGGCGGACTAGCGCGGCCCGGCGCCAATCGCCGATTCGGGCGGCGGGTAAACGATCGAGCCTCGAAATCCCGACTTGTCGGCAGGAGCGAAATCAGGGAAAGGAAGTTGCCGCTGATTCCTCCATTCCTCGACCTGGCGTTGTGCCGTCTCTGTCTTTTCCTTGTCGAGGCCCGCATCGTGCGCCATGTAGAGCGTACGCGACGGGAAGGCAAAGCCGGTTCCAGCCTGACCGACGATTTCCATGATCCGCAACAGCAGATCCTCGCGGATGGCGGTGAATTCCGTGAAATCCGCCGTCATGACGTAGCTGAAGATCTCGAGCGTGACCGCGTTGTTGTCGAGAGACGCGAGGCGAATGCGGGCGCTGTCGGTTTCGACCTTCGGATGCTCATACAACATGCGGCGCACCTCCGCCAAGAGGAAGCGCAACTGATCGGGCGTAGTCTCGTACCGCACGCCCAACGTGGGATTGAAGAGGATCTTGTCGCGGCGGGCAAAGTTCTCGAGATTCATCGTGGCCAGCGCACCGTTCGGTATGGAAAGTTCCGATCGGTCTGGAGTGCGAATCCGTGTGGAGCGCAGGCTGATGTCTTCGACGGTGCCGACGCGGTCTCCGAAGCGGCAGAAGTCACCGACGCGAATCACTTCATCCGCCAGCACCGACACCCCGCCGAACAGATTCTCGAGCGTCTTCTGAGCGGCGAAAGCGATCGCCAGGCCGCCGATGCCGAGGCCGGCGAGCACAGTGGTCAGGTTGAAGCCCAGTGTGCCGAGGATGACCAGAACCGCAATCCCGACCACCACTGCCTTCACCAAGCGCTCTCCCAGGACCATCAGCGATCCGGTTCCGGTTCGTCCGGCGGCGACCGCATGCGCCCGCAGACGCTGCATGGTGATGCCCGTGATCCGCAGTGCGAACCAGAAGAATCCGATGGCCATCACAACGCCGGTGGTGCGGTAGTAGTACAGCCGGGGCAAGAGCGGCAGGCCCAGGTACGCCGCCATCACGCGGTGGGCGAGCGCTCCGAAGAACAACAGAAGTGGCGGCGAAACATGGCCATAGGTGCGCAGATTTGGCTTCCGCCTGTACCGGAGCCACAGTCGTCGCGGGATATTCAGTCCCATGACGATGACCCATCCAACGCCTGCCGCCAGAGGAACCAACACGAGCAACGCGAGCCACTGCCATAGGGGCATGCCGAGGAAGGTCCGGGCTACCAGCGCCTGGGGCAGCCTGGTTTCGATCTGGTGGGCTTTGAGATTGTCGTACAGATCGGGGACCTTGCTGAGCGTGTCGGCGGAGAACAACCAGACTTTGCCGGCGGCAGGATCGTTGGCTCGCACCAGTACAACGGGGACATCGGGCTCGCTACTGGAGGAAAACGTGCCGATGTTTTGCGTGTTCACGTCGCCGTCTTCTGGATTCCCCTCTGGTCGCGTGCTGATGCGGCGCAGATTTCCGACGAAGGCACGGTCCATCAGAAGCTTCAGTTCGCCGGCCAGTTCGGCGCCCTGCGACTGCCTGCGCGTCGGGCTCATCTGCAGGTAGTCAGCCGCAGCTTTGTAGTTTCCAGCTTGCGCTGCCTGCAGAAATCCCAGAACAGTTCCCGAGGGTGTGTTGCGTCCGAGCGGATCTGTGGCCGCAGAGGAATTGTTCGGCGGCGGAGTAACCGGCGTGAGCAGGTTCGGGATGGACTGAGCCATGACCGTCCCCAGGATCAGGGCAAGGAGCAAGGCTGTGTGCGAGAGCTTTTTCATGCAGCAACTCCAGCGGCGGCGGCTGAGAGAACTTCCCCTGGGTAACTCTGTGTCCCCTGTGGTTCGAGGTTTTGCTTCGCGACTAGAGCGGGCACAGGCGTCACAGAGAGAAAAATTGCTACGTTTTTTTCGGACGATAGATGTCGGTGGCTTGTCCGTAAAAAACTTCTGCCGATTCCATCATCGTCTCTGAGAGGGTCGGATGCGGGTGAATCGTCATCCCCACATCGGCCGCCAGCGCGCACATTTCGATGGCTAAAACGCCTTCCGCGATCAGTTCTCCCGCGCCGGGTCCAACGATTCCGACTCCCAGGACTCGCTCAGTCTTCGGGTCGATCAACAACTTGGTCAGGCCCTCAGGCCGGTCGAGTGTGATGGCACGTCCGGAAGCGCCCCAAGGAAACTTAGCGACGCTGATAGCGCGACCTTGCTCCTTCGCCTGCGTTTCAGTCAGGCCGGCCCATGCGATTTCAGGATCAGTAAACACAACGGCTGGAATTGCATTAGGTTCGAACGCAACTTTGTGGCCGGCGATGGCTTCGACGGCGGTGCGGCCTTCGTGCATGGCTTTGTGCGCCAGCATGGGTTCGCCGGCGACATCGCCGATGGCGTAAATCGACGGATCAGCCGTCTGTCGCTGCTCATTGATCTCGATGAATCCCTTGGCGTTCACTTTGACTTGCGTCTTGTCGAGGCCCGGGATTTCGGAATTCGGGCGCCGCCCAACCGACATCAGCACTCGGTCGAACACCTGTTCCTTCTCTTTGACATCGGCACCGTCGAACGTCACGCGGATGCCGTTCTTCTCTTCCTTGAGCGATTTCACGGTCGTGTTGAGCATGATCGACGAGAAGAGCTTTTCCAGGCGCTTGTGGAGCGGGAGGACAAGGTCGCGGTCGGCGCCGGGCAACAGGCCGGAGAGCATTTCGACGCAGGTCACTTTAGTGCCGAGGGTCGCGTAGACCGAGCCAAGTTCGAGTCCGATGTATCCGCCACCGATGACGAGCAGCGTTTTCGGTACATCGGGGAGATCGAGCGCGCCGGTCGAGTCCATCATCCGTGGACTATCGAGCTTGAGGCTCGGGATCACGCTGGGTCGTGAGCCGGTGGCAATGATGATGCGGTCGAAGGTCAGAGTTTCGTCGCCACCCGCACCGGTCTTCGTTACTTTCAGCGTGTTTGAGTTGACGAAGGCAGCCTTGCCTGACACAAACTGCACCGAGCGTTGCTTCGAGAGTTGTCCGAGGCCACCCGTCAGTTTCTTGACCACGCCCTCTTTCCATCCACGAAGCTTGTTCAGGTCAACTTTGGGCGTGGCGAATTCCACACCCCAGTTCTTGGCCTGCTCCGCTTCTTCGAGCAGCTTGGCCACGTGGAGAAGGGCCTTGGACGGAATGCATCCACGATAAAGGCACACACCGCCGGGATTTACCTCCGGGTCGATGAGCGTGACCTTCATGCCGAGGTCGGCAGCGAGAAACGCGGCGGCGTAACCACCGGGGCCGGCGCCGATGACTGCCACACGAAGATTTGTGTCATTCGCCATGTTCGCTTTCACCTATGTGTTTACCGCAGAGATCGCTGAGCACGCAGAGAATGCCAAACGATAGCAGTTTCTTTTTTGCCGTTCTCTGCGACCTCTGCGTACTCGGCGGTTAGAAACTAGCCCTGAACCGATAACAGGAACGGCTGCTCAAAAGCCTCCGCGATCCAGCGCAGGAAACGCGCGGCGTCGGCGCCGTCAATCAACCGGTGATCGTACGAGAGCGAGAGCGGCAGAATCAAGCGCGGCTCGAACTTGTTGTTCACCCACTCCGGTTCCATGCGCGATCGCGAGAGGCCGAGAATCGCCACCTCGGGATGATTCACGATGGGTGAAAATCCGGTTCCACCAATGCCGCCGAGATTCGTGATCGTGAACGTGCCGCCCGTCATTTCTTCCGGAGTCAGCTTCTTGTCGCGTGCTTTCTTGGAAAGCTGCGTGAGTTCAGCCGCCAGTTCGACGATGTTCTTCTTATCCACGTCGCGGATGACCGGCACCAGCAGACCGCGGTCCGTGTCGACCGCCACTCCGATGTTGATGTACTGCTTGTAAATGATTTCTTCCTTCCCCATGTCAATCGACGCATTGAACTGAGGGAAGACTTTCAGCGCCGACGCCACGACTTTGAGGGCGATGGCAGTGACGGTCATCTTGCCGCCAGCCTCCTCGGCCCTCGGCGCGAACTTGGAGCGCAACTGCTCGAGTTCCGTGATGTCGGCACGGTCCTGTTGGGTGACGTGGGGAATCGTGTTCCACGCTTGCCGCAGGTGCTCGGCAGTCTTGCGGCGCACGCCGCGCATCGAGACGCGCTCGATCTTGCCCCATTTGGCGAAGTCCGGCAGCTCCGGCTCGGCGAGGCCAATTGCTGGAGCTTGGGCGGCTGCGGTCGCTGCGGCCAGCATGTTCTTCGCGTGCAGCTTGACATCATCGTCACTGATGCGTCCGCCCGGTCCGCTTCCCTTGACGCTGTGGATATCGACGCCTAATTCGCGCGCCAGACGACGAACACTGGGCGCGGCGGGCGCGGGATCGCGATGTTCGGTACCGGCCACCTTGCCCAACTGCACCGGCATAGTGAAAGCCGGTGGCGCAGGGAAGGGCTGGTCGGGAGGAAGCGCCTGTTCTTCTGTCTTGCCTTCCGCCTGCATCGCCATCTGAAACGCGAGGCGGGCGGCCTGCTGGCCCGACATGTGCTCGACGGGAGCTCGCTTCTTGGGAGCCGTCACCTGCGCCAGTGCGCCGCCTTCCAGTGTAAAGATCACCTGGCCGACCTTGACCGTCTCGCCTTCTTTGACTCTGATCTCGCGCACCACGCCGCTGACGGTGGACGGAACCTCAACCACCGCTTTGTCGGTCTCCAGTTCCATCACCGGCTGGCCTTCGGAGACCCGCGCGCCCGGCGTAATCATCAGTCGCACCAGATCGCCCGAGTCGATGTTTTCTCCGAGTTCGGGAAGGCGAAAATCGGCGGCAGGAGTTGCGCTGGAAGGTGAAGCTACGGAGGCTTCGATTTTTGGCACGACCTCCGCGGGGCTGGGCGCGGGCGCTCGCCGCTCCACGGGTGGCGCTGGAACAGGGGTTGCGCCAGCCGCCGTGGGCTCGGCCTTCGGCGTGCCAACCCCCGCTCCGTTGTCGACCGTAAAGATAACCTGCCCGACGCGGAGCTTGTCACCTTCTTTAACTCTCACTTCGCCGATCGTCCCGCTCACCGATGAGGGTACCTCGATGACCGCTTTGTCGGTCTCCAGTTCCATGACCGGCTGGCCCTCGGTGATGCTTGCCCCGGGAGCGATCATGAGGCGCACGAGATCTCCGGTTTCGATGTTTTCGCCGAGTTCGGGGAGTTTGAATTCCGTCGACATTCTTTCGCGTTCGTCCTTAGCTGATCGCTGGGTTCACTTTTTCAGGGTTGATGCCGAGGTCGCGGATCGCTTTTTCGAGAACATCGGGACCGATCTGCTTTTCGCGAGCCAACGCAGTCAGCGTTGCCAGTGCGATGTGTTTCGCGTCCACTTCGAAGAAATCGCGAAGCGCAGCTCGATTCTCGCTGCGGCCAAAGCCGTCCGTACCCAGCGACAGCAGCCTTCCCGGTATCCACTGCGCGATGCTCTCCGGCAGCACCTTCATATAGTCGGACGCCGCAATAAACGGCCCGGGCGCGCCCTGCAACGTGCGCGTTACATAGGGAACTTTCGCGGTCTGTTCTGGGTGCAGCATGTTCCAGCGCTCGCAATCGTTGGCTTCGCGATAGAGTTCCTTGTAGCTGGTCACGCTCCACACGTCGGCGGCAACGCCGTAATTCTTCTCCAGGATCCCCTGCGCTTTAAGTACCTCAAACATGATCGTGCCGCTGCCCAGGAGTTGCGCTCGCAGCTTGGCGTCTTTCCTTTCGGAAGTACGGTAGCGATAGAGTCCCTGCAGGATGCCCTCGCGAATGCCCGGCTGGCTGGGCATTTCCGGCATGGGGAGCGGTTCGTTCGTGACCGTCAGGTAATAGAAGATGGACTCCCCATCCACGTACATGCGCTTGATGCCATCCTGAATAATGATGGCAATCTCGTAGGCGAACGCGGGATCGTACGCCTTCAGGTTCGGTACGGAAAGCGCCAGCACATGGCTATGGCCGTCCTGATGCTGCAGGCCCTCGCCGGCCAGCGTCGTCCGTCCGGCCGTTCCGCCAACCAGGAATCCGCGGCAACGCATGTCGGCAGCAGCCCACACCAGGTCGCCAATCCGCTGGAATCCGAACATCGAGTAATAAATAAAGAAGGGGATGGTGTTGATGCCGTGGTTGGCATAGGCGGTGCCCGCCGAAATGAACGAGCACATCGAGCCCGCCTCGGTAATCCCTTCTTCCAGAATCTGCCCGTTCTTCGCCTCCTTGTAATAAAGGAGAGTGTCCATGTCGACCGGTTCGTAGAGTTGTCCGACGCTGGAGTAAATTCCGACTTGCCGGAACAGCGCCTCCATGCCGAAGGTGCGGGCTTCGTCGGGAACGACCGGCACGATGAACTTTCCGATCTCCGGATCGCGCAACAGCTTGGACAGCATGCGGACGAAGACCATGGTGGTGGAGACTTCGCGGCCCTCGGTTCCTTTGTAGAACTCTTCGAAGTGCGCTTCAGGAACCGGTTTCAGCGGCGTCGCGCGGTTCTTGCGAACTGGCATGTATCCGCCCAGCTGCTTACGGCGCTCCTGCATGTACTTGATTTCTGCACTGTCGTCTGCGGGACGGTAGAACGGCGCGTTGTGCAGTTCATCGTCCGGGATTGGAATTCCGAAGCGCGAACGGAACATTTCCAATTCGTCTTCATTTAGCTTCTTCTGCTGGTGGGTGATGTTCTTGCCTTCGCCGGCTTCGCCCAGGCCGTAGCCCTTGATCGTCTTGGCGAGAACAATCGTCGGCGATCCCGTGTGTTCGACCGCTGCCTTGTATGCGGCATGAACCTTGATCGGATCATGTCCGCCGAGCCGCATGCGGGCCAGTTGTTCATCGGAGAGATGCTCGACCATCTTGAGCAGCCGCGGATCGGTGCCGAAGAAGTTCTGCCGGAAGTAGGCGCCGCTCTCGACGAAATATTTCTGATATTGGCCGTCGGTAATCTCGCCCATACGCTTCACGAGTAGGCCGTCGCGGTCGTTCTGGATCAGCGAATCCCAGTCTCCTCCCCAGATGACCTTGATGACATTCCATCCGGCGCCGCGGAAGATGGCTTCCAGTTCCTGAATGATCTTGCCGTTGCCTCGCACCGGTCCGTCGAGTCGCTGCAGGTTGCAGTTCACGACGAAGATCAGGTTGTCGAGCCGCTCGCGCGAAGCCAGCGTGATGGAGCCGAGCGACTCGGGCTCGTCCATCTCGCCGTCGCCCATGAACGCCCACACCTTGCCGCCGGTCGAGGTCTTGAGCCCGCGATTCTCCAGGTACTTGATGAAGCGCGCGTGGTAGATGGCCTGAATCGGAGCCAGTCCCATGGAAACCGTCGGAAACTCCCAGAAGTCCGGCATCAGCCAGGGATGCGGATACGAAGAAAGGCCGCCGCCGGGCTTCAGTTCGCGCCGGAAGTTTTCCAGTTTTTCGCGGGGGATGCGGCCTTCGAGATAAGCACGAGAATAGATGCCGGGCGCGGCGTGTCCCTGAAAGTAGACGATGTCGCGATCGCCGCTCTCAGTCGAGCCGCGCAGGAAATGATTGAAGGCGACCTCGTAGAGCGTTGCCGCGGAAGCAAAAGTCGAAATGTGTCCGCCGATGCCTTCCTGAATCTTGTTGGCGCGAACCACCATGGCCAGCGCGTTCCAGCGCACCAGGCTCTTGATGCGGCGTTCCATCTCCTGACTGCCGGGAAACGGCGCCTGCTGACGCGACGGAATCGTGTTCTGGTACGGCGTGGTGGCAGTGAACGGGAGGTTGATGCCCGCCTCGCGCCGCGCGTGCAACGCCAGTTGCTGCAACAGTCTGCCGGCGCGCTCCGCTCCGCCGCGGGAGAGAACATAGTCGAGTGAATCCAGCCACTCGCGTGTCTCGACAACTTCCAATCCGTTCGTATGCTGCGTCTGTTGGCCTTGCTGCGTCTCAGCCACCTCTGACCTCACCCCTGAGAAGAATGGAATCTTCTATGATAAAGAATTAGGAGAAATTTTGCTGGGAAGCAGTTGTCAGGTGACAGGTCTCAAGTATCAGGAAATGGGAGTCGCGAAAGAAGTGCCGGTTGTTCCTCTGTCCGCTCGATGGTTTCCCGACATCTGCCCCCTGAGACCTGACACCTGCTCTACTCCAGCGTTACCGATTTCACCAGGTTCCGCGGCCGGTCCACATCCAGGCCACGCTTGGCGGCGACGTAGTAAGCAAATAACTGCAGGGGCACGATCTCCAGCATCGGCGAGAGGAGTTCCGGCACTTTGGGAATAAAGAAGGTGTGATTCGCCAGTTGCGGAATTTTCGTGTCGCCTTCGGTCGCTAATGCGATCACGGTGCCGCCTTGCTTCTTGAATCCTTCCATGTTGCTGACGTTCTTTTCATAGCGCAGTACCGCACCAGGGTCGTCGGGATCCTGGGTCGCGATCATCACCAGCGGCAGCCGGTAGTCGATCAGCGCATTCGGGCCGTGCTTGGCTTCGCCCGTCGGATAACCTTCCGCGTGAATGTAGGAGATTTCTTTCAGCTTGAGCGCCCCGTCCATCGCCACCGGATAGTGAATCGCGCGGCCAAGAAACATGAAGTCGTCCACGCGATAGTAGAGTTCCGCCAGTTTTTCGACTTGGTCGGCGGCGGCAAGAATGGTCTCAGTTTTCTTCGGTAGGACCAGGAGTTCGCTGATGTATCGCTGGGCTACTGTCTGCGAGAGCTTCTCCTTCACCTGGCCAAGGTAAAGGGCAAACAGAAACAGGCACGCCATCTGCGCGGTGAACGCTTTGGTTGATGCAATGCTGATCTCCGGCCCGGCGTGGGTATAGATGATGCCATCGGCTTCGCGCGCGATCGTCGATCCGACGACATTGGAGATCGCAATAGTGCGCGAGCCGCGCTGATGGGCCTCGCGCAGGGCGCCGGTCGTATCGGCCGTCTCGCCCGACTGAGTAATAAAGATGCTGAGCTCGCACTTCCCGATCATCGGATTGCGATACTCGAACTCGCTGGCGTAGTCCACGTCGACGGGGACGCCCGCCAGTTCCTGGATCATGGCCTGCCCGGCCATACCGGCATGGCGACTCGTGCCGGAAGCAACGATGTTGATCCGCTGAATGGCGCGTAGTTCCTCACGCGGAATGCGGACATCCTCTAACCGCACGGATCCCGTCTCCCGCGAAACGCGCGGCTCGATGGTGCGCTGCAAGCCCTGCGGCTGCTCAAAAATCTCTCGGATGAGATGATGCGGAAACTGGCGATTCTCAGCCATCGCTCTCCTTATTCTGTTATGCGGAACACTCTTGGCCGGCGATAAAAGTTCGCAGCACATCCCCGGTCGGGCTCAACGCGACGAAGTCAGCGTCGGCTCCCGGAACCAGGGATCCCTTCTTTGTAAGTCTGGCCGTCCGCGCCGGGTTCCGGCTGGCGGCCGCAATCGCCTGCGGCAGACTCCATCCGGCATAACGAGCCAGGTTGCGCACAGCCAGATCCATCGTCAATGCGCTGCCTGCGAGTTTGCCGTTCGCCGTTACCTTGCCATCCTTGACCTCGACTGCAAGAGATCCAAGACGATAGGGACCGTCAGGCATCCCGGTCGCAGCCGTAGCATCCGTGATCAGAACAGTTTGCTCCAGCCCCTTGGCCTGTGCGAAGAGTTTAATGATCGATGGATCGACATGGATTCCGTCGGCGATGATGTCGGCGCTCAAACGGCAGTCTGTAAGAGCCGCCCCGAGAATGCCGGGTTGACGGTGGTCCAACGGACGCATGGCATTGAAAGTGTGAGTAGCATGACAAGCCCCTGCCGCAACGCCCCTCTCCGCTGCCTGCGTGTCGGCGTCCGAGTGCCCGAGACTGACACAAACCTCGCGGCGGGACGCTTCGGCGATCACCTCGGCCGCGCCTTCGAGTTCCGGAGCGATCGTGATCACACGGATGTGGCCGCGTGCCGCTTGCCACAGACTCTCAAACACTTCGAGCTTGGGAACCAGAAGATGCTCGGGCGGATGGACACCTCTGCGAGCATGGCTGATAAACGGCCCTTCCAGGTGAATGCCGATCGGTTGTGCCCGACCTTGGACGCCCGGCCCCGCACTGGCGCGATCTTCGATTGCAGTGGCGAGCCGTTCTAGGGCGCGCAGTGTCTGGTCCATCGAGGCGGTGACTGTGGTAGGAAAATACGTGGTCACTCCACGACCAGCCAGGAATCGCTCGATCGAAGGCAGTGAATCGGCGCTCTCATCCATGACATCGAAGCCGGCGCTGCCATGAATATGGAGGTCGATATAACCGGGTGCAAGCGTACAGTGGCCCAAGTCGAGTACCCGAACACCCGAGGGCAGGGAACTCGCGCTTCGAGCCACAACGTCGGCAATGGTTCCCTGATCGACAAGCAACAGCGGATGCTCGACGGTCTCCGTCGGCGTCACCAGCTGATGGGCGGTGAATGCCAGCATATAAACGTTTTAATAGCGATGAAAGAGTGCCGTGACGAAGATTGTACCAGTCAAACCTCA
>Ga0335085_10001659_pt1 | contig 45617 bp, 32 predicted proteins | sample Lox_Sample_45_FD_206712 | JGI IMG/M metagenome (GOLD analysis project Ga0335085, IMG submission 206712) | Soil microbial communities from Loxahatchee National Wildlife Refuge, Florida, United States - Lox_Sample_4.5 | ecosystem: Environmental > Terrestrial > Soil > Wetlands | place: USA...
TCCGTTGTCGACGACATAGATATTGTGGCTGCCATCGATAGCCAGCCCTTTTGGACCGTTGAACGAAGCCGACAAAAGAGGGCCGTCATTAGTCCCGGTCTTCAGAACGGTGCCGGCGTAGGTCGTAACGTCACCATCGGGAGTAATCTGGCGCAGAGTCTCGTTATTTATGTCCGCCACGTAGACGGTTCCGTTCGTGTCGGCAGCCACAGCAATAGGCGAACTGAATCTGGCGTCGGTTCCAAAACCGTCATTCGTACCGTGAACGCTGCCCGGCAATCCAGCGAATGTCGTTACGTCACCTCCCGGCGTGATCTCCCGAATCGCATTGTTGAGGTCGTCCGCAATGAAAAGGTTCCCGTTGGGATCCAGGGTTAAACCCGCCGGGCCATTGAAGCTGGCCGCGAGGCCATTGCCATTGTTGGTCCCAGTGACGCCAACCTGGCCCGCCAGTGTCGTAACCGTGCCATCCGGCGTTACTTTCCGGATGGTTTCATTTCCAAAATCTGTTACGAACACGACTCCATTGCCATTAACTGCCACGGCGGAAGGACCCTTGAAGCGCGCGGCGCTGCCCATCGCGTCCACGCTGCCGGAGCCGCCAGGCGAACCAACGAGGGTTGTCACCGTAAAGCCCGCATCTGCTTTCCGAATCGTGTTGTTTCCGAAATCCGCGATGTAGAGATTCGTGTTTGCATCGACGCAGATGCCGAGCGGCAAATTGAAGCGGGCGGAGGTTCCATTGGCGTCCACACTCCCGGGGCTTATCACGACCCCCAGCGGTGTGCTCACGGTTCCGTCCGGCGTGATCATTCGAATCGTGTCACTTCCCGTATCTGTGACATATACATTGAAGTTGCCGTCCACCGAGATGCCTTCCGGGGAATTGAATCGTGCCTGCTTGCCGGGACCGTCCGCGTAACCCGGCACGCCCGCCGAACCAGCGAGTGTTGACACCACCGCGGACGGTGTGATTTTTCGAATCGTGTCATTGCCAAAATCGGCCACATAGAGGTTTCCGTTCGCGTCCACAGCAATTGCGAAAGGATGATAGAAAGTCGCACTGGTGCCTTTTTTATCGGCGCTGCCGGCCACGCCTGCAGACCCCGCGAAGGTCGTCACCACACCGTCGGGCGTAATCTTTCGAATCGTGTCGTTGCCGGTGTCGGCAACATAAATGTTGTCGTTGCTGTCGATCGCCAGCCCGGACGGAAACTGAAAGCGCGCCGTGCCATTCGTTCCGTCAACCGAACCCAAAACTCCCGCCAGGCCCGCGAAAGTCGTGACGTTCCCGGAAGGCGAAATTTTCCGGATGGCGTGATTGCCCTGATCGGCCACGAAAACATTTCCACTGCCATCCACAACCACGCCAAATGGGCTGTTAAACCTGGCCGCGCCTCCCATACCGTCTGATGTTCCAGAAACGTCTGACAGTCCCGCAAAAGTGGTGACTTCGCCCGCCGGCGTGATTTTTCGGATCGTGTTATTGGCCGAATCTGCGACGTAAAGATTCCCCTGCGCGTCGCGGGCAATTCCAGCAGGCCCATTGAACCGCGCTGCGCTTCCGATGCCGTCGAACCAACCGGGCCCGGCCATTCCCGGTCCGGCGAGAGTTGTGAAGGTGTAATCCTCGTAAACGGACTGCGCGGTGGCGAGGCTGGCCGATCCCAAGCTTACCAGCGTCAACAGAATAACTCTCTGCCACGAACAGACAAATTGCTTCACTTTCATAAGACACATAACTGGAGCGAGATGTTCCTGAAATTCTTCAAGGGGAGGCTGTATGGAAATTAAAAGAAACCTTCAAAACAAAATCCTGTACTTCTGAATTAAAACACAATCTTTTCGATGACCCTGGCAAACAGTTTCACGAGTTTCACCTGTAGCATCATCCCAAAAACACAATTTCTGTAAAGCGATTTGTGACGCAGCGCAAAGGATCCATCGCTTCTGCTTGCTTCCGATTTGAGCCGGCTTATCATTTGCCAAAATGAAGCGACCGCAGTTAGTTTCGAAGGGAACATTGGCTCGATTACTTAACGCTGCGGACGAGGCAAAAAAGAAGAGGGAATTCGAACAGTGCACTGAACTTTTGGAACGTGCCACCCGTCTCGATCCCGGAAATCCCATTCTGCTTCTCAATCTAGGTCACGCCCTCGGCACCCGTTTCGATTACCCGGCTGCACAAACAGCCTTTGAACGGGCAATACGCATCAGTCCCAGAAAAGCCGAAGCTTTCGCTGCAGCCGGCTTCAGGGCACGCGACTTCGGAAATCATAAGCTCGCTGAACATTATTACCGGCTTGCCGCTGCGCAAAAGGATGTCACCGCGGAGACGCTGGTCGCTTTGGCTGAAATCTCCGAACGGTACAGCCGATTGGAAGAGGCCGCCCAACTGATCGATCAAGCGCTTCGCTTGAAACCAAATTTCGCCCACGCCCTGCTCGTCCGCGCCAGATTGGAGCGCCAGGCGGGAAAGTTGAACGAAGCCGAATCAACCCTGAGGTCAATTCCCGTAAATGGCGACTACATCAGCGTGCAGGCACTTTACGAACTTGGCGCAACTCTGGACAGACAAGGCCGCTACGATGACGCGATGGCGGCATATTTGAAAGCGAAGGCATCCCACGGTCAAAGCGCGGCAATTCATAGCGGCGAACTAAAGATCATTCGCGCCAGGCTGAAAAATCTGCGAGATTGCCTCAGTTCAGATGTTCTCAGGCGTTGGCACAAGCAAGCCGAGGAACTGCAGCCGTTGCGGCGCCTGGCACTCCTTTGCGGCCATCCTCGCTCAGGAACCACCCTGCTCGAACAAGTCATCGATTCGCATCCGGAAATCGTTTCCGCCGAAGAGACGGAAATATTTCATGACTGCGCCTATATGCCGCTCATGCGGATTTTTCCGCCGGATGCGCCCATCATCTCGTTCCTCGAATCCGCTAATCCCCCGGCGTTGCGTCAGTCGCGAGAGAACTACTTTCGGTCGATGGAGCTTTTTCTCGGCGAAAGCATCGGCGGCAGGTTATTGGTGGACAAAAACCCCTCGTTGACGTTCCTGATGCCGCATTTTATCCGGATTTTTCCTGAGATTAAATTCATGGTTGCTTTGCGCGACCCGCGCGACGTTGTGATGAGTTGCTTCATGCAGCCGTTGCCGCTCAATCAGATGGCTTCCGCGTATTTGACTCTCGAAGGTACCGTTGAGGACTATATCGAACTGATGACAATGTACCGAACCGTGTCGGCCCAAATGGCTAACGAATGCCTTGAAGTTCGGTACGAAGATATGGTGAATGATCTGGAGAGCGTGGCGCGGCGAACCTTGAGCTTTCTCGGTGTGCCGTGGGATGAACGCGTGTTGCGCTTTCATGAACACGCTCAGCAGAAAGTGGTACGCTCGCCAACCTATGCCGATGTGACCAAACCCGTTTTCAAACGAGCGGTCGGCCGGTGGCATCATTATCGGAAATACCTTGAGCCGCATCTGGAAAAGCTCGCGCCGTTTGTGAGGGTTTTTGGATACGAGTGGACAGACTAAATCCCCCACCATCGCGGCGCGCACGGGATGACGCGCCCTACCGCGCATGGGTTCTGCATTGCACGATTCATTGCGCGCGTTTTTTTTCATTCCAAAATGCTCAAAAAACCCGAAAAATCCGCCAAAATCAACCACTTGCGCGTCGCAAATCTGCGCGAATTCAGTGCGGAAACACTTGAACGCCGAGCGGGGAACCGGGAACGTAGAAATAGGGTCGTTTTTAGCTTTTGCATTCGCTTTTTCCCTTCGGCCTTTCCATTCATTTCTCTCCTTGAGGAGCATTCAATCATACTTCGGGAATTGTTCAATGGAAAAGTTTAAACTCATGCCGCTTGGGAACACAACGGCCACGGAGGGGCTGCACCGAGGTTACCGGAGTTTTTTGCGATTGGATGTCAGAAGTGCAAAAAACCCCGCTCCGTCTGCGAAGCGGGGCATAAAAACAGATTCCAAACTTATTTCTTGCGCCGATACACCACCAATGCGGCAGCGCCAATGCTGGAAAGCGAGAACATGGAAGGTTCCGGAACCGGAAGAACGGAGAAGGACGCAAGTCCCGGACCAAACTCGCCCGCCTGCGAAGAGCCGGTGGCGATGGATGACAACGTGAAGCCAGGCGAATGTCCTTGTGCGGTGGTCGTGGGACTGCCGTAGGCCGTCCCGTTGTAAGCCGTAACTGCAAAGGTGATCGGGCCGCTTACATAATCCGAGATGGTCGCAATCGGACCAACGAACAAACCAACCTGACCTTGAGCCGCACCGCTATCGAACTGCTGCGTGACCGACGCCTGCTCCCAATTAGTCGGAAGACTGTCAGTTCCGGTGCCCACACCCAGAGTCGCCGTTCCCAGGAAATACCACAAACCGGCGGTAAACGTATCATTCACACCGGTCCCTACTGTTCCACCAGTGTTAGGCCCATAATTAACCCGTGCAAACGTATCATAGCCATAGTTTTCAAAAATAATACGCCCCTGAGCCCGCGCCGACGACGTAAGACTTACCGACGCTATGATGCCAAGTACTGCCGCCGCTAGTTTTCTTTTCATAATTTTTAGATTTTAGTGTGTTGTTTTTCGGGTGACTTTTGTTTTGGACGTGTAGGAACTATGTCCAGTCGGTGCCTGCACATCAGATGCTACAAAATATACCTCTGGCCCCATAAAAAGCAAAAACCCCGCCCTGTTTAAGAGCGGGGTTTGAAAACAGATTCCAAACTTATTTCTTGCGCCGATACACCACCAGTGCGGCAGCGCCAAGGCTGGAAAGCGAGAACATGGAAGGTTCCGGTATAATGATAAAGAAGCTCTGCAGTCCCGGACCGAATTCGCCTGCCGGGTTTTGCCCGGTGGCAATGCTCGCGAGGGTAAACCCAGCTGAATGGCCTCGAAGGATCGAACTATCGTAGCTCGAGCCGTTGTAAGCGGTAACTGCGAATGTGATCGGTCCACTCACATAATCACCGATATTTGCAATCGGCCCATTGAAATACCCGGCGGGGGCAACAGTGGCAAATTGAGCCGTTACCGGAGACAATTCCCAACCGGAAGGCAACACATCGGCCCCATTCCCGGAAGATAGAGTCGCCGTTCCGAGAAAATACCAGAGGCCCGCGGTAAACGTGTTATTCAGGCCGGTACCACCGCCGGCATCGTAAGTGACTTTAGCATTAGTCGAGTAATTGTAGGAGGCAAAGAAAATACGCCCTTGTGCGTAAGCTGACGTGACAAGGCCTGCCGACGTCGCAATTCCAAGTATTGCCGCCGCTAGTTTTCTTTTCATAACCAAGATTTGAGTTTGTACCTCCCACCAATAACGTCCGAAGGGCTGACGTTCTCCGGGAAGGATAACCTTTTTCCTGTGAGTTTTACAAGAAAAAACCTCTGAAAACCGTCGTGCTTAAGAACTTCCACGATTTGGAAATCCGAAAAATAAAAAACCCGCTCTTGTTTCCAAGAGCGGGCTGAAGAGAATCTATAAACTTATTTCTTACGGCGCATTGCCATCAGAGCCGCAGCACCGAGGCCGGAGAGGGCAATGACAGACGGTTCCGGAACGGGGAGAACAGAGAAGCCCGTAGCTCCCGCGCCGAATTCACCCGTCGGAGAAACCCCGCTGGCAATCGACGACAGCGTAAACCCAGCCTCATTCCCTTGGGCCGTGGTAGTAGCGCTATTCAGCGCCGTCCCATTATAAGCGATAATCGAAAACGTAATCGGCCCGCTGACATAATCGGAGATATTTGCAATCGGCCCATTGAAATACCCCGTGGGGGCAGCAGTAGACAACTGAGCTGTTACTGAAGATTGCTCCCAACCGGTGGGCAGGGTCATATTAGGGCCGCCGCCAGCGGCGAGAGTGGTTGTCCCGAGAAAATACCACAAACCAGCGGTAAACGTGTTATTCACACCTGCACCTACTGTTCCGCCAGCACCGGCACCGTAGACTATTTGAGCTGCAGTCGAATAATTGTAGGAGGCAAAAAAGACACGACCTTGCGCGTGAGCTGAGCTCACGACGGCCACTGAGGCCGCCATTCCAAGCATTGCTACTATTAGTTTTCTTTTCATACTTTTAGGATTCTGCTTATGTTGTGGGTTTTAAATTTCCAAATCAACCGATTACTGGAGCTGCAAGGACTGGACCCAGTTGGTCGCGCCACCAGATTTGATGAAAATACCTTCACCAGGAGTGAACGTAATATTCGCACCCCAAGAACCGGCGGCTTTCGAGGTGCCAACAAACGTCTGAGCTACCGGATCCCAAACCTGCACCGAGCTCTTGTTCGGCAGCGTCGCGCCGAGATTGAACGAAGCGGTGTTGTAGGCGTCCGTCAAGTTGCCCGAATAAGGAATTGCACCACCAAGGAGGATAAACTGCCCGGCTGCAAGCGCGACCGAATTACTGGCACCATTTGCCACAGCTACGGAGCCAACGAAAGTGTTCGTTACGTCCGGTGCCGCACCATTTTTGACAAAGAATCCAGTCCCCGGCGGAATCGAAAAATTAGTACCCCAAGCGCCAGCGGCTTTTGATGAACCAACAAACGTCGAGTTCACCGGATCCCAAACCTGAACGCTGGACTTGTTCGGGAGAGAAGCAACGAGATTGGTAAGCTGATTGCCGTTGCCATCATCGAAAGGATTGGCAACCAACGTAAATGCGCCACCGCCCTTAAAAACGACGTTCACATAACCAACGATGTTGGCGGAGTAAACATTGGACTGTGCCATCGAGGAGACGAGACCTGCGGCCATGGCCGCAGCCGAAAGAAGTAGTGTTTTTGTTCTCATTTATTTGCTATATGTTACCATGTGTGAAGCGACTATCCCAAAGGGCAAGAACAGTGTCAATAGTTTTTTGAGATTTTTTTGAACGCTTTTGGGACACATTCGGGGAAATTCCAAATTCCAAATTTCAAGCTTCAGAATTCACGGATAATCAATGGGATACGAGAATTTTTAACGATTCCGGAGTCGGATGGGAGGCGAGGGCGATGGCGTCGGCAGTTTTTTCCAGGGGAAAACGGTGCGTGATGAGGCTTCGGACATCCAGCTGGCGCAAAAAAACAAGCCGGGCAACCTCCTTTTGCAATGTAAAATCGGCGGAGTAGCTGCCCAGCAGATCTTTTTCATCCACGCAAACGGAGGCCAGGTCCACTTCCGTCATGGCGCCGCGTTTGGTGTGGGCAAAGAGGAGTATTTGGCCGGCGCCGCGAACGTTTTGAAAGGCGTGACGGAGCGCGGCGTCGGAGGGGACGGCGAGAATGGCGGCGTCGATGGACGTAAGTCGATTCTGCCGGCAGGATGCCGGCAGCACTTTACCGGGAGACGGGCTGGAAGCCTGTCCTGCGTTTAAAGTCCATTTGGCGCCGAATTTTTTGGCGAGGCGCAAACGGGAATCCAGCAGGTCGGTGGCGAGCACGTTCATGCCACGCAATTGCAAAAGGCTGGTGAACATGAGCCCGATAGGGCCCTGGCCAGCTACCAATACATTATCGCCGGGCAACACGGCAAGGCGTTTGACGGCTTTCAGCACGGTATTGACCGGTTCGAGCATTGCGCCTTCTTCAAAGGAGTTTTTGGCGGGGATTTTCACGACACCGGGGAGGACAAACGACATGACGCGCACGTATTCGGCAAAGCCGCCGCCGGCAGGTTCAAAGCCGGCGGTGATTCCGGTGCGCTTGTATTGCTCGCATTGAGCGAAGGCGTGGTGCCGGCAGAAATGGCAATCCATGCAGGGCACGTGATGGTGCAGGGCGACGCGATCGCCGACTTTGAACGGGTTCGTGAGCGGGCCTGCGCCTATCTTTACTATGGTGCCGGCGGTTTCGTGGCCGAAGACGCGGGGCGGCGGGAGGGTGCCGTATTGGATTTTCTTGATGTCGGTGGGACAAACGCCGCAGGCGGCGACCCGGACTAATAGTTCATTGCGGCCAATGCGCGGGACCGGAACGGTCTCGGCGCGGAGTTGGTTCGGGCCGCGATAAACCGCGGCGCGCATGGTTTTTGGAATCACAGACACAAGAACGTTTTAATGCACCAAAGGAACGGAAGAAATGTTTATCTAAGGGGAAAGGGTCGAGGGTCGAGGGGAATCATCGAACATCGAACATCGAACGTCGAATAACACAGACGCATTTAGAGCCCGGTTGGGAACTGCGGAGATTCAAGCCAATCGACAAAAAGATGCAATTCAGGGGCCGTGAGGCCGAGTGTCGACTTTCGCGTAAATGAAAGCCGGTTCGTTCCGGTTTGAGCGATCTGGGTGTCCGTCTCTCCCAGGCGCAGTTTAATGGTCCCCAGCCATACCAGGCCGGCGGATTCCATGGATAGTGAGGGGCGGTGCAGAATGTTCCGCGTGACCTGGCTGAGGTAGAGCCATGGTTCCACCCTCGTTCCGGTCATCTCCCAATCATAAAGAACGAGATTCGTTTGACCCGATAAATGTTGAAGCGGCGCGGGGTCCATCGCGGAGTTGGTTTCCAAACTTCCCTCGGATAAGCCGCCAAGAACAAATCCATCCACTTTGTCCGCCATGAGGAACGGTTTTCCCATTGCGAGGTTGCCCCAGGTAAAGCCATTGGAGCCCGGCCTTCGTTCGAAGCCGACGTACCCGCGGGAATTGAGCCACGGATTGGCTTTATTCATCAGTTTTTCGGTCAAATCATTCACGCGCTGGGAGGCGTCCGCAGCGGGAACGGCAAAAAAGGTCTGAAACTGGCCGCGGGCTTGCGACCAGAAATAAAGCTGATCCGGTGGCGGGGCGAGGTTTCCGAGGAAAGCGGAAAGGTCAGTCCAGCTTTTCGAAGATGCGATGAGGGGCTGAATGCCGCGCGCCGCGGTAAAACTCGTCAACCGTCCACGAATCAAGTTGGTGGGGACATCCCAAGGCGCGTTCGCGGCCTGAAAGGCGTGGGGAAAAACCAGATCGCCATGCACGAGGACGTTTCCGCCATCGCCATTCACCGCCACGGAATACCGCGGCGAATTGGTGGGAGAAATCGAGCCCAGGTTCAGGGCATTGGCTATGGGCTGCAAGTTGCCTTGCGCCTCCAGCCAGTTATCAGCGCCCGGTTCAAGACAAAACGGGTTTTTGGAACGCCGCGCTTCTGCGACTGTTTCCTGAAGCAACGAGTTCTGATCCTGAGCGACGCCAATAAACGTCCAATCACCGTCGCGAAACATCTCAATCAAATTGGGCGGGTTGCCTCTTTTAATGACCCAACCGCGACGCGATCCTGAAATTGGAACGGCGGGAGTGCCGGTGATGGATTCCGCCAGCACGGCGAGGTTTGTTTCCCAAAAACCATCTTGATAACTGCTCAACCGAATCGCAAAAGCGATCTCGGTCGGCCGGTCGGCCGGATGGCGGAGCGCCAAGTAGCACTCTTCCTGAAGCGCATCACTCAGCAGCGGGCGCAACACCATGGAGAACGATTGCGCAACCGCCGGAGGAATCGATGCCGGGGCCGCACTGAGCTTGTTCAGCGTTTGGGCTTCCAGACGTTTGCTGTCCGGGAGGTCCCAAATGCGCATGAGATAGTATGCGCTGGCTTCCACGCCGAGACGCCGTTTTCCCTGCCAGTGGACCTTTGTAATGGTTTCCTGAAGCGAACCGGGGGCGGGCGTGGAGGAATCCGCTGCTGCTTTTTCGCAACCCATCAGCACAAGGAAGAGCAAAGCCCCCAGGCGAAGGAAAGTGTTTCGCATAATCATCGCGCAGACGTTCAATGCCAGAAAGCGCGCGGGGCCTCAAATGAATAATCCGTTGAGAAAGGCTTTAACGCGAAGACGCATGAACGGTTGCGACGCTGAACGCGGCGCGGACAGCGCAGCGTGCTGTCCCTACCATAAAGTTTCGAACCTTGCGAACTCATTTGTGCCACCGCTATCATGGCAATATGCGATTCCAAAACCGCGGCGGGATTATCCTGGGTTTGTTCTTCTTCTCTGGAGCGACCGCACTGGTTTATGAAGTCGTGTGGTCCAAGTTCCTCTCGCAAATGCTGGGCAGCACCATTTACGCACAAACCGTGGTACTGGCCGCGTTTATGGGCGGATTGGCGTTGGGAAACTGGGTTTTCGGCAAACGCTCGGACCAATTGCGTCATCCAGTGCGCGTTTACGGTTGCCTGGAAATAATTATAGGGATTTACGCGCTTCTATATCCTGCCCTCGACCGGTTGGCCGATCACATTTTCGTTTCGATCGGAACTCACATTGCTGAACGAGCGGGGGCGTTGCTCCTTTTAAAAGCGCTGTTAAGCGCCGCACTCCTGCTTGGTCCAACTCTTCTCATGGGGGGCACATTGCCGTTGCTGGCGGCATGGCTGCAAAGGTTCCATACGGACGCAGGTTCCCGTTCAGCGCGTTTCTATGCGGTGAACAGCCTCGGGGCGGTGGCCGGCGCGGCCTGTGCCGGCTTCTGGCTGGTTCAAAGCTATGGGATGGTGCGGACGCTGCAACTGACTGCATTCGTTAATCTCGCTGTTGGTGTCAGCGCGATACTCTTGAGCCAACCCGTTCCAGCCGGGGCTGAAGTCGCCGGAAAAACCCAGGAAAAACCGCCGGCTGAAGGAAAGCTGGAAGCCATAAAGTATCCCACCCTTGTAGTGGCACTCACTGGCGCCATTTCAATGGGACTTGAAGTGCTTGCCTCCCGTTCGCTGGCTTTGATTTTCGGTTCCTCGTTGCAGTCGTTCGCCGTCGTGCTCATCGCGTTCATTCTCGGCATTGGTCTGGGGAGCGCCTGGATTTCCTCCTCTCGACGCTCGGGCTCCGCCGAACGTCTCGTTGTGATATTAACCTGCGTCGCGGCGGGTTGGATAGCCTTGCTGATATTCAATATTGAGCATTGGGTCGATTTGTATCGCATCGCCCGGACCGGACTTGCGCGGACGCCGACGGGCTACGTTTATCACGAGTTGCTCACGGTGGGCATCGCCCTGGTGGTCTTGGGGCTGCCGGCGGCCTGCATTGGAGCAGTGCTGCCGTTGATGATGCGCGCGGTGTCAGATGGAGGGCGTTCTTTGGGCGCAAAGGTGGGCGCACTCTTAACCTGGAACACCCTTGGCGCCGTTTTGGGAAGCTTGATTACCGGGTTTATTCTGATGCCGCACATCGGACTGCGCAATGCGTTCGCCACGCTCACATTGGCGCTGGCGCTTATTGCCGCGATGCTGGCGTTTCGCCGCTTTTGGTTCATGGGCATGGCCTGCTCGGCGGGCGTGTGCATCCTCGCCTTGTCCATTTTCATTTTTGGCGGCAAAGGCTGGGAGTACGCGATGAGCGCCGGCATCTTCCGCGTTTGGGAAACCACTTTTGATCCCCGCTTGATGCAAGCGCGAAAAGACCACATCAAACTCCTGTATTACAAGGACGGAGCGGATGCCACAGTTTCCGTGGAACAGGTGGACGGGATTATTGGCGCGCCGGAAATCGGTTTGCGCATCAACGGGAAACCGGATGCGGGCACGCAATTGGACCTGGGCAACCAATTGCTGCTGGGCCATCTGCCCTTGCTGGCAAAACCGGATGCCAAAGACGTTTTCGTGCTCGGCCTGGCTTCGGGAATGACGGCCGGCGCGGTTCTGGCCCACCCCGTGAACCGGCTGGACATCGCTGAAAATTGCGAACCCGTTGTGCAGGCGTCGCATTTTTTTGATGATTGGAACCGGCACGCGCTCGCCGACCCTCGCACGCATTTGTGGCGGGAAGATGCTCGCACCGTGCTCAAGCTTCATCAACAGCTCTATGACACGATCATCACCGAGCCCTCCAATCCGTGGACCGTGGGCGTAGGGAGCGTGTTCAGCAAGGAGTTTTACGAACTGGCCGCAAAACGCCTGAAGCCGGGCGGCATCATGGCCCAATGGTTTCACGTGTATGAAACGCAGGACGGGATAGTGGATTTGGTGCTGCGCACTTTCCGGTCCGTTTTCCCCTACGTGGAAATTTGGGACACGGGCACCGGAGATATGATCATGCTGGGTTCACTTCGTCCGTGGCCGACAGGGCCCGATGTTTTTCGGCCGGCGTTCAATATTGACCGCGTCAGAACAGACATGTGGATGATCAACATCCAATCGCCAGAGGCTTTGATGGCCCGCCAATTAGCCTCCCAACAGACCGGCTTTGCCATCGCTGGCGATGGCCCGTTGCAAAGCGATATGTTTCCGATTTTGGAATACGAAGCACCGCGCGCGTTCTTTTTGAGCGCGGGGTCGCGGCTGCTTGACCGATTCGATGAACGCTCGCGGCAACAATTGTTGTCACCAGCGGGGAAAAGAGAGTTGCTTCGCACCTTTTCACCGGCGGACATTCAGTTGATTTTCAGTGATTTCTCAACCATGAACGGCGAACTTTACGGTTGTATTTTCGGGAACAATTCCACGGTGCCCTGTATTTTCCAAACTTCGCCTCAGGCTCCGCAACCCGCGGCTTCAACATCGCCGGTGGATCAGGCAGAACAGGCCTTTGCAGCGGGTAATTTCAACCGAGCCGAACAATTGGCCGCCCTCGCGCTCAAACAAAAACCTGATGACGCCATGGCCGCCTACGTTTTGCGGGTCATCGAACGTGAGCGTCAATCGCCAAAAGGCATCCAGCAGACGGCGTCTCGTTAGGTTTACTGAATGAAACCTTTTGCTTCGTTTTTGCAATCTTCCAAAGCCCGGGCGTGGCTGCAAGCGGCTGTACTCGCTTGCGCGGTCATTTTGTCCTATCGCCCGGCCTGGAATGCGGGGTTTATCTGGGACGACGACGATTATGTCATCAAGAACGAGTTGCTGACGGCGCCGGATGGTTTGAAGAGGATTTGGTTCTCGCTCGATTCTCCGTCGCAATATTTTCCACTGACGTACACAACGTTTCGCATCGAACGTGGGCTCTGGGGACTCAATGCCACAGGGTATCATTGGGTGAATATTCTTCTTCACACCATCAACGCGCTGATGTTGTGGCGGTTGTTATTGCGCTTGAAAATTCCCGGCGCCTGGCTGGCGGCAGCGCTTTTCGCATTGCATCCGGTGCAGGTGGAATCCGTGGCGTGGGTGACTGAACGGAAGAACGTTCTATCGTTGTTCTTTTTTCTGTTATCGCTTCGAGCGTGGGTGGAGTTCATCGACGACGCCTGCAAACGGCGCCTACTTCAGTACGGATTGGCATTGTTATTTTTCGCGTTGGCGCTCTTTGCCAAGACCACGGCCTGCACCCTGCCCCTCGCGTTGTTGTTGATTTTGTGGCTCAAAGAACAACCGATCGGCCTCCGGCGTCTGGCGCAAATCGTGCCATTCCTCGTGGTCGGCTTCGGCATGGGGTTGGTGACAATCTGGTGGGAACGATTCCATCAGGGCACCCACGGAAAACCCTTCGCGTTGGGCGCACTGGATCGGATTTTACTGGCCAGCCGTGCCGCGTGGTTTTATGTCGGCAAACTCCTCTGGCCCGAGAACCTGACTTTCAGTTATCCACACTGGGACATCAACGGTTCAAGTCCCCTTGCCTACCTCGGCCTGGCGGCGGGGGTGATCGTCGCGGTGGTGATTTTGTTCCTGCGTCAGCGAACCGGCAGGAGCGTCGAAGTGGGGGTACTGTTCTTTTTGACCACGCTGGCTCCGGTGCTCGGGTTTGTGATGCTATACACGTTCATCTGGTCGTATGTGGCAGATCATTATCAATACGTGGCGTGCATCGGGCTTTTGACGCTGGCTGCGGCGGGAATTCATCTGGCATTCAGGCGGTGGCGCGCGCCAATTTTGGAATACGCAGTTTGTGCCGCACTTTTGGCCACGCTAGGGGGGCTCACCTGGAAACAGTGTGGGATGTATCGCGATCTCGACACGCTGTGGCGCGTCACCCTTCAACGGAATCCGAATTCGTGGCTGGCCACGTACAATCTGGGGACGAGTCTTGCCGGAAAAAATCAAATCGATGAAGCCATTCCTTATCTGCAAAAGACGGTCGAACTCCGGCCAGAACTCGCCGACGGTCACTACAATCTGGGCTCGCTTTACCTGTTTAAAAAGCAGCTGGACCCTGCCGCTGCGGAATTCCAGAAAACGATCGAACTCGATCCGCGTCACGCATTCGCTTATTACAAGCTCGGAAACGTGCTGGCTCAAAAGGGCCTCGTCGAACAGTCGATTCCTTATTTTGAAAAATCGATCGAGATTTATCCGGCCTGCGGCGAAGCACACCGCGATTTTGCGCAAGCGCGGTTTCAGCAAGGACGCCTGGATGATGCGATCGCTCAATTCAAACAATCCTCCGCGCTGGAGCCGAACGTGCCGCTGGACTATATTTTTCTCGGCAACGCGTTCATGCAAAAGGGCAACGTGGATGAGGCGCTCACTAATTTCCAAAAGGCGCTCGAACTCAGGCCTGACTATTTGACGCAAAACAACGTGGGTACGGCACTGCTGCAGAAAGGCCGCCTGCGGGAAGCGGCGGAGCATTTTCAAAAATCGCTGGAGTTGCAACCGCACTATTTGCTGGCCGAGAACAATCTAGCTTTCATTTTGGCGGCCGCGTCCGATTCCTCCGTGCGAAACGGCGCCAAGGCGGTTGAATTGGCGGAGGACGCGAACAAAACTACCGGCGGCCAGAACCCGGTGGTGCTGGGGACACTGGGCGCGGCCTACGCGGAGGCCGGCCGATATGCGGATGCAGTTGCCACGGCCAAGCGTGGACAGCAAATCGCCACCGCCCAGAATAATCCGGCGCTGGCGGGAAGTTTTCAGTCGCAATTGGAACTCTTTGAAGCGGGCAAGCCCTACCGGTCTCCGGATGTTTCCGCTCAGTAGCGACTTTTAATCCTGCACGAACGCGCGGAATGAACTCCCCGGTTCGCACAAAAACTCCCGGTCACACGCGCGCCAGATGAAACTCACCTTTTGCGCATGCAACGCCTGATTCGGAAAAATCATCCGCTGCCGATGTTCATCCGTCATGCGGTCTTCGACCAGCGCCAGGTAAACATCTTCATCGCCGCCATAGAGCTTGTCGCCAACGATCGGATGGCCGATGTGCGCGAGGTGAATCCGGATCTGATGCTTGCGGCCGGTGAGCAAGCGCACACGCAAAAGCGTGAAGTCGCCCTCGGCGCGTGAAAAGCGTTTCTCGACGGAATATTCCGTTTGCGAGGGCAAACCATCCGGTCGAACGCAATCTTTCACGGCAACACGGCTGGCTTCGTCCTTGCCCAATGGCGCATCGATCAATCCGCTCTCATCGCGCACATGGCCGTGAACGATGGCAGCGTATTCTTTCTCGACGAGCCGATTTTCCCAGAGCCGGCGCAATTCGCGCGCGGCGGCGTCGCATTTGGCAACGAGCGTGACGCCGCTGGTTTCGCGATCGAGGCGGTTCACGAGATGCGCGGGGTTTTCCTTTCCCAAATAAAGACGGACGCGGCTGATCAAGCTGGAATACTCGTCGGTTTTGGTGGGATGACAGACCAGCCCCGCCGGTTTGTTGATCACGAGGAGTTCTTCGTCTTCGTGAATGATGTCAAAAAGCGTTTCCACAATTGCGGCTTTCAGAAATAATAGAAGCCGCGATTGTTTCCGAGTATATTTCAATAAAACGAGGCAGAGGTCGGGATTCAATTGTACTGGCAGGCGTCCTCGCCTGCCAGTGATGGCACCGTCCCGGTGCCAGTTGAATTTAAAAATCTCCCACCGCGATTCGCATCCTGGCGGCGAGATGCCGCCGGAACTCGCAGCCGGGACGGCTGCGCTACGATCGATTTCCGAATTTGAAACCCGCGTGAAGGGGCGTATGCTTGCCGGGAGTGAAAGAAAAGTGGAATCACGCATTGCCCTATGTATTTATGGCGCTGTTCGCGATCAGCCGCTGGCCAGGGTTGTTTCCGCCCAGCTTCAGCATGGCTTACGCGATGGTTTTTTGCGCGGGTGTGTTCCTTTCAAAAAGAATGGCGTGGTGGTTGCCGCTGGGGACGCTGGTCCTGACGGATGTCGCACTGAATTTCTATTACCAAAGCAAAGGTTGGGACGTTTGGAAATGGTCCACCATTGCCTATCAATCAATTAATTACGTTGCCTACGGGCTGATCATTTTACTGGCGAAACGGTTCAAGCCACGCTCGTCTTTCATGAATCTGCTGGGTGGCGGCGTGCTGGGCGCGCTGCTTTTTTACGTGGTCACCAATACCGCTTCATGGCTTTTCAATCCGTTCGACAATTCGGAGTACAACAAAAGAGATTTTCTGAGCCTGCTTATGGCAATCATCAAAGGCACCCACGGCTGGCCGGATGCGTGGATGTTTTTTCGCAATACCATGCTCAGCGGCGGCCTGTTTACCGCCCTGTTTGTGGGCGCGCTGAAACTGACAGCCCCGGCGGAATCTCCGATGGAGAAGGAAGCGGGCGCGCGCGCGCCGGAATCGGAGCCTGCGGGGGAAGAAACTCCGGAAGAGGCGAAAGCGTGAGTGCGAGCGTTTTTTGGGGCCGTTGCGCCGCTGAACGCGGCGCGGACAGCGCAGCGCGCTGCCCCTACCCAAATTAAATAAATCCTTCGCTTGAACGAAACCTGCAAGTTGTGGTACTCGTCCGTCCCTATTTATGAAAATAGGCGTCATTTCTGACACCCACAATTTTCTGGATGAGCGGATCCCTGAACTTTTCAAGGGAGTGGAGCACATTATTCACGCGGGCGATGTTGGCACGGCGGAAATTCTGACAGAGCTGGAACAAATCGCGCCGGTGACGGCGGTTTCCGGCAACACGGACATGATGCTGCCGCTCAAGGAAGTGGAGGTTTTTGAATTGGGCCGGCACAAGTTTCTTTTGCAACACATCGTACAACCGAACACGCCAGCCGTGCTGCACTCTGACCGCGTGCAACGGGAAAAACCGAATGCGATTGTTTTCGGCCACACGCACAAGCCGTTCAATCAAACCATCGGCGGGATTTGGTATTTCAATCCGGGCTACGCAGGACGTACGCGCTTCAACATGGAACGCAGCGTGGCGCTGATGCATTTCAAGGGTGATAAAATCAAGGCGGAGTTTTTGAAGTTGTAACCAGCAATCAAACAGTAAAACGAATGAAATCCGACGGATATGTCGAACTTTTGACGATTGAAGACACTTTCTGGTTGAGCAGAAACGGACTGCAAATGCTCATACTCCATCCGAATCTTTCCGTACCGAAGAACTGGCAGCAGTACGATTGGAATAAACGCAAAGAACCGGTTTTTGTCGTTCGCCCGGACGGACACGAGATCGAGGCAACCGCACAATTCGATTTATCACATTTAAATATTAGCGGACCGGATGTTGACATTGACCGACGTTGGAGAATTACCATTTCGCTTACGGATAAAACCAAAGAAGAGATGCCAGCGGGCAGCAAGCTTCTGGTTCCTGAAAATATCAGGGATGCCCTCAAGGGAACCTGAATAGGATCCTCAAACATTACGAAATTCGTCAGCGACTGCGTCGCTGGCGGAATATGGGGCGGCGCGGCAGCGCCCGCCCTACCCTCTTTGGTGGGGCCGAGCCGCCGCTCGGCCCTATATCCCGTTACGCGCCTTTAGCGCGGGACGAAAGCGCTATGGCATTCCAAGTACGGATTTCTTTCGAGGATCTCGCTAGCTAACGGATGATGGCTCTGCCGCAGTTTTAGTCGCGAGATTCGCTGCTGTTTCTTTCACTCTGCGCAAATCCAGTTTGCCGCTGCCGAGCATGGGAAAATTGTCGACGTGAAAGAATTGGTCGGCGCGGGGTTTCCACAGGTTGGGCAGGTCGGTTTGGGTGAGTTTTTCCAGGGTGGGCTGCAATTGAGAGTCGGCGAGTTTGTGCAGGACCACCAAACGCTCGCCTTTTTTCTCATCCGGCACGCCGGCGACGACGAAGGTTTGCTCGGTTGAACCGGCGAGTTCGTGCAAGCGCTCTTCCACTTTAATGTGCGGGACCATTTCGCCACCGATTTTGCTGAAGCGACTCAGGCGGTCGGTGATTTGCAGGAAGCCGTCTTCGTCAATGGCGGCGATATCGCCGGTGAGGTACCAACGGGAGGAAGGGTCGAGGGTCGGGGGTCGAGGGATCGAGTCCCCCCCTTGTGCCCTGAGGGCCACCTCACCCCGGCCCTCTCCCCCGCTCCGCGGCGGAGAGGGAGAAGTTGATTCCGCGTGGGAGCGGTTCAATGCTTCGTCAGAAATTAGGACTTCCGCGGTTTTTTCGGGTTTGCCGAGGTAGCCTTGCATGACGTTGGGACCGCGCACGAGCATGAGGCCGGGCTGGCCCATGGGCAATGGCTGGCGTGTTTCCGGATCGATGATGCGGATGGAAATACCGGAGAGCGGGTGGCCGATTTTTCCCCGCTTGGCGCCGACCTGGCGGATGCCGGCGGAACGGAAATCGTGCGTGTTCACCGCGACGGCGGGAGCGCATTCGGTGCAACCGTAACCTTCAAGCGGGCGAAGGCCGAATTGTTCCTCGAAGGCATTGGCGAGGCGTTCGGGCAATTTTTCCGCGCCGGTCATCACCACGCGCAGGCTGCCGAAATCCTCCGGCGCGCAGCCGCGCATGTAAAGTTGAAGGAACGTCGGCGTGGCCAGCAGGAACGTAATCGAATAATCGCGGATGAGCGGGCCAATGGTTTTGGCGTCGAGAGGATTGGGATGATAAACCGCGCCCACGCCCACGACCGCGGGCAGGCAGAGCGTGCCAGTGAAACCGAAGGAATGGAAAAACGGCAGCACGCCCAGCACGCTATCGCTTTTGTCCAACCCGAATACCTGCTCCATCTGCTCGATGTTCGCGCCTATATTATAATGGCTGAGCATGACGCCCTTTGGCTCGCCGGTGCTGCCGCTGGAAAAAATCACTGTGGCGAGGTCGTCCAAGCCGACTTTCTTCTCACAGCCAAGCGCGCGTTCCAATAAACCCGCGGGAAAAAAGAAGGCCATGAAAAACGCCGCGAATTTTTCACCGAAGCCGGGCTTTGCGGCCAACTCTTCCAAAAATACTGTCTCGCACGGCACTTTGATTTTCACTTTTTCCAAAAATGCCTTCGAGGTGATGACGGTTTTGATGTCGCACTGGCGGATGCACGATGCGAGGGTTTCTTCCGAGACGGTGTAGTTCAGATTCACCGGCACTCTGCCGGCGAGCATGGCGGCGAAATTGACGAGCGCGCCGGGAACGGAGGGCGGCAGGAGCAGGCCGATCATTCTTTGTCCCGGCCAAATCTTTCTCAAACGGCGAGCGAGGAAAACCGTGCGCACGAGCGCGCCGCCGAAACGCACTTTGGGATTTTGCGCGTCGGCCATCGCGAAACGGAACGGACGCGTTCGCACGGTGCGCACGAACGAGCGATGGAGCGTTCTCATGTGCTTTTTCCGCGCGGCCCACGCTTCAACCATCAACTCCTGCACGGCCTGGCGGACTTCAAAGGGCGTGGCGGTGTGCGGCATCGGTTTGCCATAGTTGACCGTGACGGGATGCGGAATATGGCGCGGCCATTTCCAAAGGAAGCGGCCGCGTTCGAAACTGAAGATGCTGCCCCAGACGCCGTCTAGTGCTACCGGAATAATCGGCGCCTCGACATCTTTCATGATGCGTTCGAAACCGCGGCGGAAAGGCATCATTTGTCCGATGCGGGTGATTTGGCCTTCGGCGAAAATGCAGACTACTTCGCCATTTTTGATGGCGTCGCTGGCGGTTTGGAGCGATTTGAGCATTTCGCGCGGGCGTTGCTCGGAGGAAATGGGAATCACGCCCAGCATGCGCGCGAAGGGGCGAATCCATGGCAATTCGTAATGCGCCTTGTACATCATGAAACGGACGTTGCGGTCCGTGGAGGCGAGGAGCAGCATCGCGTCGGCGAGCGAGAGATGATTGCAGACGAAGAGCGCGCCGCCTTTGGAGGGGACATTTTCGCGGCCCACGACGCGGATGCGGTAAACCGTGCGCGTGAGGAACCACAAGACGAAGCGCAGCAGCGCGTCGGGCAGGAGCCAGAGCATGTAGATCGTGGCTCCGAGAGTGACGATTCCGCTGACCAGGAAAATGGAGGACGGATGGCGCGGCCAGATCGTTTGCATGAGATAATAAACGCCGGCTGCGACGAATACGGCCGCTGAGGAAATGAGATTTTGCGCCGCGAGAACCCCGGCCTTGTCCGCCCGATCGGGCCGGTGTTGCAAGAGCGCGTTGATCGGCACGACAAAAAAACCGGCAAAAAATCCGAGCAATCCCAAGCCGATGGCCAGAGAAAGAAACGAGAGCCCTGGGAGCGAGAGAAGGAGCGCGAGCGCTGTCATGCCAATCGAGCCAAGAGGAATGAGACCGTATTCGATTTTTCCACCGGAGAGGTACCCGGCAGCAAAACTGCCCACGCCGATGCCGATGCCGACTGCTGCCTGCAAATAGCTGTTGTGGCTTTGATCAGTTTTCAAAACGTCCAAGCCGTAGATGATGATATTTTGCTGAAGCAGAGCGGCCAGAAACCAGAAGTAAGTGTTGCCGAGCAGAGCCAGCCACAGGACCTGATCCTTGCGCATGATGCGGACTTGCGCCCACAGGTCGCCGAGGAAATTAATACGGAACTTGTGGGTTGGGTCCGCGGCAGGCACGCGCGTCATGAATAAACTGCTGCAAAGGCCGAAGGCGGCAAGGCCCACCAAAACAACCCCTGCTCCATCCGGTCGCGCGCCAAAGATCTGCGATAGAACGCCACCCGCCACGGTGCCCATGATGATCGCGAGAAAGGTGCCGAGTTCCAAAATGCCGTTACCCCAGGAAAGTTTTCGCTCCGGAAGAAGTTCAGGAAGCGAGCCGTACTTGGACGGTCCGAAGATGGAACTGTGGACGCCCATCAGGAATACGCAGGTCAGCATGATGGGTATGCTGCGACCCGCCAGACCGGCGATAGCCAGCGCCATGACGGCAATTTCAGAAATCTTGACGCTGATGGTCACTGTCCGTTTGCTCCAATGATTGGCGAGGTAACCGCCGGCCATGGAGAAGAGAATAAAAGGAAGGGTCAGCAGTGCCGTCGCCAATGAGACTAATTTATCCCGTTCCCCTTGAGAAATGCCGATGCTGATGCCGAGAAAAATCGTGATTTGTTTCAGGGCATTGTCGCTAAACGCCCCCTGGAACTGAGTGATAATCAGGCTCCAAAACCCGCGCGTCGATACAACTGGTTGCGATGAATCCGATGTATTCATGTGGTTTTGCTTAGAGCATTTTCAGAAAAACCTGTAGCCACATGGAAGAAACACGGAAGGAGAGCGGTCTTTTTGGGTTTTGGCTTCGTTTCGGCTCAGTCGCGGGGTTTCGTGAAACCTCAACCCGCTTCTTCGCCAAAGCCTCGCCAAAACCCAAAAATCCTCGCTCCATATGGCTATAGGTTTTCTTCAAAGGCTCTAAATTCCGGTGTCAGCGTAGCAATCGGCCGGGGAAACGACTAATTGAAAAAAATTTGCCGGCAATGGTTTTTCTGATGGTTGCGGGGGGTGGATTTATGGAGTGATTTCTGGACACGAATCGTTGCGAAACGAGGCACCAATACCCGTCAGCCACAGCCGTTTATTCAACTTTGGACAATGGTACAAACGGTGCTGCCGAGGGGGGAAGCATTTGCTGGGATTCTGTTGTGCGTGTGAGTCCGATGCGAAGTTTTGCCGCGGAAGACAAAAATGAAATCGGTGACCACTGTTCTCTTCGTCGAAAACGATGCGGTCGCGCTGACAATGTATCAAAAGCGCCTGCAACGGGAAGGCTTCCGTGTCGAGGTGGCTGAAGACGGAATCGCCGCCCTGAAGGTTTTATCGGAGATGACGCCGGACATTGTCATCCTCGACCTGATGCTTCCCAAGTTCAGCGGGCGCGATGTTTTCGATTACATGCGCGCCGATGCACAGTTCAAAAATGTGCCGGTCATCATTTTTTCCAACGCACCCAAATCCGACTGGCCCAAGGATACGGAATCCAGTCCCACCCGCGCGCTGACGAAGAGTGACGCGAATTTTGCCGCGCTGCTCGAACTCATTCGCGAAATGACCGCCGCTGCGGCCAAAGCGGCATCCGCCCGCTCCGCTTCCGCACAACCCGCCGCGGCGCCGGAACCGCCGTCCGTCGTATTAAAAATGGCCGGCAACACGACTGCCGGCGCCGCCAATGGAGTCGCGCACGATTCCAGCGCCGCGCAAAGCACCGCGCAATTTCTCGAATACGCGCTCGCGGACATGACGGTTCTGCGCGAGCACTGCCTGGCGTTCATCAAGGCACCCACCACCGATGCGGGCCGCAGCAATCTTTCGATGCTCAAGCAGCGGCTCCAGACATTGAGCATTGGAGCGGAGAAAACCAGTTGCGAGCGTCTCGCGCTGCTCGCGAGCGCGTGGGAGGCGTTGGTTGCTGAAATCGAGCGCAAACCGGCGATGGCCTCGCCTTCCATTCTGCAAACGCTCGCGCAGGCTGCCGATTGCCTCCGAATCCTCCTGAACAACAACACGGTCAACCCGATGGAACCGCTTCCGAAGGCCAAGGTGCTTTCGGTGGATGACGACGAGATTTGCAACGAGGTGGCTGTGGGCGCGTTGCAGCGCGCGAACATGTATGCGGACAGCACTCAGGACGCGAATGCCGCGCTGGAGCTGCTCAAGCAGAACAATTACGACCTGGTGCTGCTCGATATCAACATGCCGGGCCTGACGGGATTCGAGCTCTGCGAAAAGCTGCGCGCTTTGCCGCAGCACGCGAAGACGCCGGTCATATTTGTGACGGCATTCAACAATTTCGAAAACCGCAAGCAGAGCGTGCTCAGCGGCGGCGGCGATTTGATTGCGAAGCCGGTGGCGCCGCTGGAACTGGCGCTCAAGGTCACGATTCATCTTCTGAAGGCCCCGCCGAAGCCGGTTGCGGCTCCGGCAGCCCCCGTTGCTCCTTCCGGCCTTGTCTGGAAGGAACCGGCCGAGATTATTTCGCACGATACGGAAATGTTCCTCAAGGGCGTTGAGAAACTCAACCTGCCCACCGCCATTCCTTCCATCACCGAAACACGCACAACCGATCCCGAGAAGGAAGCGGTGGAGGCCGCGGCACCGATTCCCACACCTGAACCGGTGGTCGCGGCAGCGCCCGCGATGGCGCCCGCTCGCGGATTGAAGCCGGCACCCGCCGCCGCGCCGATGCCGACACTCAAAATGGCGCCTGCGCCTGAGACCAAGCCCGAGGCCGAAGCAGGGCCCATGCTCAAGATGACGCCCGCGCCGGAAGTGAAGCCTGAAGCGAAGCCCGCGGCTGTTCCGACGCCGGCTCCCGCGCCGGCAGAAGTTTTGCAGCCGGTCGTTGCGGCTGCGCCCGTTGCAGCAGCGCCGGTTGCGGCAGCACCTGTTTCAGCAGCAGCGCCGATTGCGGCGCCCTCCGTCAAAACGGTGGAAGCAGCGACTTTGGAGAGCGTGGCAAAATCACGCCCGCCCTCCGATGAAGGCAAGGTCCAACCCCCTCGGAGCAGTGAACCCGCTGTGCCGGCTTCAAACGGCACCAGCAAAGAAAAGAAACCTATGAGTCAAGAGAACAAAGATCAATTCGAGACGCTCGTGCTCGATGTGGCCCACATCATCTTTGGCGACAATGCGCCCGAGATCAATGTGCGCCTCGTCCGCATGGCGATGGAACAGGTTTGGAAGAATCGCGCCAACCTGCAAACCATCGACAGCATCGCCAAGGAGATTGCCCGCATTATTTTCGGCGACGGCAATGCCTCGGACTTGAACGTCCGCCTGGTGAAGATGGCTTTGGAAAGTTCCAATTCCATCGAGCTGTTCAAACAGGCGGCTTAATCCGCCGCCGACGTCAACGGATCGCAAAAAGGCCGCGGCAGGCCAGGTGGCGCGCCGCGGCTTTTCCCCGTGTACGGATACTTTCGTGTAGGAGACGAGGTGACGAGTCTCAAAATTTCTCTGTCCTTTGTAAAACAATCCAGAGACTCCTCACGTCGTCTCCTACGGTTGTTTAGCCGGGCTGGCGGAGTTTACTGAGTTAGTCATCCGGACCATTTTCCCGGAGAGGTAGCCAGCCGGTTTGAACAGCTCGTTCGTGCTGAGATGTTGCAGCACGAAATTTTGCAGGGAGCTTGTATCGGCCGTCAAAACCAGGCCGTCCTGAGTGCGGTGCGCGAGCGCATCGGGATTTTTTTCGAGATAGTCTTCCAGCCAACCAAAATTGCAAAGAGACATTTGCAAGGCCGGTTCGATTTGGGTCACATGTACGAGGAGATGACCGGGGGCCATGCACGAGGCAGCGAGACCTGTTTGGTTCGTCAGAAATTCAGGATCTGGAATCAAATCGAGAAACTGTTCCTGCTTCAGTTTGAACAAGTGAGCCATGAAGTCGTTGGTCTTTCCTTCCTCCACCACGGTGAGGAGCATGGTGCTGTTGGTCTCCTGTTCGAATTTCCAAACTTCGGCATCTCCGTTTGTTCCCGCCCACGTGCCGAATAGACGCGGGTCCACGATCACGTCCTTGTCAGTGTAGAACGGATAGATAGAGGGGATGCAGGCAGCCAGCAGGATGGCGGCGGCGGCGATGGCAATGAGATTAAGTTTTTTCATGGTGGGTTCGTAAAAATTTTCTTTTTTTCACTGCAAAAAGCTCAAAAAATCCGCAAAAATCACCAAAACCAACCACTTAGGCATTCGCGAATGCAAAACGGGGAAAATCGGGATATTGTTCGAGTCGAAGTTTCGGATTCGCATCTTTCGTGGCTTTGGCATTTGTTCATCCTTTCCGTTCGCGGCTTTTTCAGTTCTTCTGCCGCCCTCCTTTCGTCGTTGTTGCTTGTAACATGAGGCGGGGAATGTGCAATGAAAATTTACTGAGCCGCTTTATTCCGGGCACGCATCCTGGCATTCCCTTGACAGTCATTTCGATGACCGCAGGAAGCTGAAAATAGTCAGAGGAATGAAGGTCAGAGGAATAATGGACCGAACAAAGCGCCGTTGGCGCGAAAGCCGGCGCTGATTATGTGCCCGAAGGGCTGTGCGGCTTTGAGCCGCTCCATTTGGGTCAAGCCTCCGGATTCGCCGGAAGTTGCCAACAGGAACAAATGCTGCTGTGATGGGTTAATATTACATACAGAAAATGCCGTTTTCCAGCGTGGCCAATCGAAAATCTGAGAGCCGGGTGGCGCTTTATGTGAGCGCCTTGCTGGCGATTGGCACGCTTTTGCTCTACTGGCCAACGAGCGGCTACGGGTTCATCATCGCCGACGATTACCAGTACATCACCCAAAACGCGCCGGTGCTGAAGGGACTTTCGTGGAGTGGCATCAACTGGGCGCTGTGGAGCATGTATGCCGACAACTGGCATCCGCTGACCTGGATTTCGCACATGCTGGATTGCTCGGTGTATGGGCTGTATCCGGGCGGACATCATCTGACGAATGTGTTTTTGCACACAGCCAACAGTGTTTTGCTATTTGTATTGTTGAAGCGATTGACGAAGAAAGTCTGGCCGAGCGCATTTGTGGCTGCGTTGTTCGCGTGGCATCCGCTGCACGTGGAATCGGTCGCGTGGGTGTGCGAGCGGAAGGATGTGTTGAGCACGTTTTTTGGACTTTTGTCGCTGCTTGCTTACGCAAGATACGGGGAGAAATCCGAGGTCCGAAATCCGAAATCCGAAAGGATCTGGCAGATATTGGCATTGGTTTGTTTTGCGCTGGCTCTGATGTCCAAGCCGATGCTGGTCACCCTGCCCTGCGTTTTGTTGTTGCTGGATTACTGGCCGCTGAACCGGCTCAAAAATTCGTCCGCGCAAACGCCATTGCTGAAACAGTGGATACCTCTCGTCGTGGAGAAGATTCCGTTTTTTGTGCTTTCGTTCATCGGTTGCGTGCTGACGATGACGGCGCAATCGGCGAACGGCGCGGTGAAGAGCGCGGATGATATCCCGTTGCTGGTACGGGTGGCGAACCCGATTTGCAGTTATGGGCGTTACCTCGTCAAGGCTTTCTGGCCGGAGCATTTGGTGATTTTTTACCCGATGCCGCCGGCTCCGCCGTGGGGCCTTTTTACTGTGTCGCTGGCGGTGATTGTTGCGTTGACGTGGCTGGCGTTTCGATGGCGCGAAAAATTTCCGTGGTTTGGCGTCGGCTGGCTTTGGTTTTTGGGAACGCTCGTGCCGGCGATTGGGATTGTGCAGGTGGGCGACCAGGCGATGGCAGACCGTTACACTTACATTCCATACATCGGGCTGTTCATCATAATGGCGTGGGCGGCGGATTATTGGATGGAGAAGCAACCGGCGATCAGACGGCTAGCGCTGCCGGCGGGCGCGGCGGCGTTGCTCGCGTGCGTGCTTGTCACACAGAGACAGATGGAATTTTGGCGCAGCAGCATCGCGGTGTTCAGCCATGCGACCCGCCTCACGGCGGCGAACAAGTTTTCGAACGGAAATTTGAGCTACGCCCTCGCTGAGGAGAAACGCGGCGGCGATGCGATTCCCCGTTACGAAACGATCCTGCCCGCCAAAATGAAACCCGAGAATGGACAGCCGCTCATCTACGACACGGCGTCCATTGGAAGACGCGATGATGAAGTAACGCAATTGTCCGAACTGCTGAACTATCAACTCGATAATGCGACGATCCATAATAATCTTGGGATTGTTTTGTATGAACAAGGCAAGCCCGATGAGGCGATTGCGCAGTTCGAGAAAGCGACGCAATTAAATCCAAAATCGCCGTGGGCATATTTCAACGAAGCGCGAGTATTGCAGGAACGCGGCCGGGCGCGTGAAGCGGCGGCGCACTACGCAAAGGCGGTTGAGTTGCGGCCGGATTTGTCCAAGGAAGTGACGAAAAGGACGAAGAGGAGTTGAGGGGCCTGAAGCCGTAATTACACAGCCAATACTCGAGGGAGCGCAGCCGCCTCGGCTGCTGTTCGGCGCGCCTCGCGCCGAACATAAGCGCGGGCGAAGTCACTAAACGGTGGACCTGTTTCGAGCGCTCGTGTGAGCCGCGAGGGCGCGGCTCACTGCGCCTGAGGCGGGCGCGCTCCCCATGCCGTTGGCGACTGCGCCGCAACGGGAATTTGGGGCCGCCCAGCACCGCCCTACCAGTTTAGATTAAGCGGCGGTGGGCATTTGTACGGGGCAAATGCGTTTTAGGATTTCCATCATGCGATAATTGGTTTCGCGGTCTTTGACGGCGATGCGCAACGTATGTTTTCCGAGGCTGCGGCCCATGGCGCCGGCGTCGCGCAGGAAAAGTCCGCGGCCGCGGCATTGCCGGACGAGTGCGGCGGCGCCGGGGCCGTCTTCGGGCAGATGGCAGAGGAGAAAATTGGCGACGCCGGGCAGGACTTCCCAGGCGAAGGTTTCGGAAATCTGATCGGCGAGTTCGGCGCGCAGAGAATGTGTTTCGGCATAACGCGCGGCGTAATACTCGGGATCCTGCAGAGCGGCGACGGCGGCCACCTGAGCGAGCAGGCTCACGGCCCAGGGCGGATTGATGGAACGCAGTTCTTCCATCGTGCTTTCGGAGCCGCACAAATAAGCCGCACGCGCGCCGCTGAGCGCATAAACCTTGGACATGGATTTGCAAACGACGACGTTCGGAGTTGTAACGGCAAATTGCTCCAGGGATTCGTTTGCGCCGGCATATTCGATATAGGTTTCGTCAATCCAGACGCGGGTACTGGCGGAAACGCTTTGAAGAACCTCCTCCAGACGAGCGCGCGGGATGTGCTGGCCAGTGGGGCTGTTTGGATTCACCAAGACAATCAAATCGTAGCCGCGTGCGGCGAAGCGTTCGAGCGATTCGAGGTCGACTTGATGATTATTTTCGCGCGTGAGAGCGAGGCGGTCGACGCGGCAGCGCACGACGTGTTCAAGAACGTGGGCGTATTCGCCGTAGGTGGGGTCGAGAATGAGCACGCGCGATTGGGGATTCAGCCAATGGCGCAACGCCAGAAAAATCAAGTCCGACGAACCCGCGCCGGGCAGAATATTTTCCGGCTGCACGCCACGCGCGCGGGCGATGGCGCGAACCATGCCTTCGCAACCGGTCGGCGGCGAGGTGCGCACGAGCCAGCCCAAATGCCGCTCCAGCGCGGCAGTCACGCGCGGCGAGGGCGGGAACCAGGCGTCGAGGACGTCGGCGTTGATGATGCGGTTGCGGCGTTCGAGATGATCGAATTCGGGGCCGATGGCGTCGAAGAAGGCGCCGCCATGAAAGCACGTGGCGGGTTTGCGGAAGGGAATTTCCAATTGCCAGTCGGCGGCCCGTTCGATGCGATTCAGCAGCGAGGTGAAGCCTTTGACGCGCTCGACCATTTGCGGGACGGTGGCGGTGAGCAATTCGTAGGTGACGGCGCCGGAGCGGATTTGGTGGCCGAGTTTTTCGAGGCCAACGTGCAGATATAAATCCAGCACCTCGCGCCGGCCGATGGCCATGATGCGTTCGCCGTTTTGCGATTCGATCCAGCGCAGCGCGGCATACATGAGCAGGCCGGCGGTTTCCCGGCGGCGAAAACGATCGGTGACGGTGAGGAGGCGGACTTCGTAGAGGCCTTCGCAGGCGAGTTCCGGGAAATTTTCGCGGCACAAGTATTTGTCGACGGAATAGCTGCCAAAACCCGGTGGAGTGATGCTGACGAAGCCGGCGAGTGCGCCGTTGAGCGAGGCGACGATGTAGAGGTTGAATTCGTCGAGCGGATCGTGCAGCGCGCCGAATTTATTGACGGCGTGCTGGCCGAGTTCGCGCGCGTAGACTTCGTGGCGGAGGCGGTAGATTTCCTCGCGGTCAGCGTCGGTGGCGATGCGGATGACAATGCGATTTGAGACGAGTGATTTTTGCATGTGATGTTACGGTTAGAGTGATTTTGAAAATTGGTTTTAAGAGAAGATGCTTCGCCCCCTGTTCCCCGAGCACCACCGCGGCCCTCTCCCCCGCTCCGCGGCGGAGAGGGGGAAGTTGTTCCAGCGTTGGGCGAAGAGATAGCGGTTGAACATTCATACCGGTGAAAAAGTATTTTTAGGCAGCGAGGAGTTTTTCCTGATTCGCGCGGCGGCCGAAGTGCGGCGAGGTTTTGAGCATGCGTTTGAATTTGGCGCGGCGTTCGGCGGTTTCATCGGCGGAATAGAGGCGTTTGACCAGGCCGAGGAAGCCGGCTTGCAGTTCGGCGGCGCTCATGTTTTTCGGCTGAAAATTGATGTCGAAGAGCGTGCAGAGTTCCCACGCTTTGTCACGGATAATGCGGCCTTCCTGGCGGAGCCGATGATACAGCGGCGTGCCGGGAAACGCGGTCATGAAGGTGACCTGGACTTCGTAAAGGCCGGAGTCGCGAACAAAATGGAAGACGTCGTCGAATACCGCCGGCGTCTGCGCATCGAGGCCGAGAATGAAACAGCCGTTGACGGTGATGCCGTAGGATTGGATTTTGGCGATCGCGGTTTTGTAATAATCCTGCTGGCGCGCTTTCCAATTGTTTTTCAGTTCGATGCCGTCAAGCCCGGCGCGGACGGGGCTTTCGAGCCCGATGAGCACCTGCTGGCAGCCGGAATCGCGCATGAGGCCGAGCAATTCGTCATCGTCGGCCACGCGCACATCGGCTTCCGTGAACCAGCGCAGATTTTCCTTCGCCAGTTCGCGCAGTAATTTTTTGTAATGCCCGCGATGGACGAAGCTGTTGTCGTCAGCGAATTCGATGAACGGGCGCGACCAGATTTTTTTGATTTCGCGAATCTCGGCGATGACCTTTTCGACGGGCTTCACTTTGTAATGCGGCGTGAGGAGAATGGAACTGGCGCAAAAGTCGCAATGATGCGGGCAGCCACGGCTGGTTTGGACGGTGATGCGATTGTATTTGTCCGGGTCGAGCAAATCGAATCGCGGCATGGGCGCATTCCGCAAATCGAACTGGCCCGGAGGCGACTGCGCGTAGAACGGCTTGAGGCAGCCGTTCTCAAAATCGCGCAGCACCTCCGGCCAGAGCGGTTCCCCCTCGCCGATCACGACGCTGTTGCAGTGCTCCCTGGCGTCTTCGGGCAAAGAGCTGACGGTGATGCCACCCATGACCACCCAAACTCCGTTCGCACGATAATAATCCGCGACCTCCCAGGCTTCCTTGAGTTGAGCGGTGAAGGTGCTGATGGCCACGAGATCAAAATGCGTGGGAAGCTCGGGCAATTTTTTCAGATCGGCGATTTCGTGATATTCGATTTCAAATTTGTCCGGCGTCAGGCCGGCGAGCGTGAGCAGGCCAAGGCTGGGCAACGAGGCGATGATGCGGTTGCGGTCGACGAAGCCGGGCAGCGTGAGGCCGAGTTTCGTGAGTTCCTCGTTGTGGGCGCGAACGCCGCTCATGGCGATGAATCCGATTTTCATAGGTTGATTTTTGGTTTGGAGGTTTGAACGACTCTGCGGCTTTGTAGAGACCGCGCCGTGGAACTGCGGCCGATTCCCGGAACAGTTCGAAATGATTCAAGCCCACCCCGGCCCTCTTCCCGTTTGGCGGGGAGAGGGAGATGAAGCTCGCGCCCTATTTGAGTGGAACGGTGGCGATTCGGATCTTTGTTTTCAACGGCTGGGATTGAAAAGCCGTCGTCGAAGGTGCCGAAGAGCAAATCCCATGAATATTCGACGATGGCGAAATTCCTGTGCGGCTTCTGGTGATGGAGGAAGTGCAGGGAGCGTTTTTCGCGAAACCAGGCGAAGCGCTCCCACCACGCGCCGCGAACGTGATATTGCCGGTGCAGATAAATGTGCCACCAGATGGCAAAGGCCAGGCCGCACAAATGCGCGATGAAATAAATCCCGGGCAACAGGCAATACGCGGCGCACACGAGCGGGATAAAGGGAATGGCGTAATATCCGGTGATGTGCTGCTCGGTCGGAATCCAGCGGTCGGAAAGCATTTCGCGTGCGTATTGGGCGTGATGGCCTTTCACGTGGGTCTCGTAGAGTTTGGCGACGCGCGGCACGTGGCCGAAAAAACGATGAAAGATTGTTTGAATCAGCGAAGCCACGTAATAGGTCGCGATTACGGTCAGCAAAATGAATGCGCAGGTTTTCATTTCGCCACCTCCAAAACGGTCAAAACGCCGCCAGCGACGAGGCTGATGACCGGCACGGCGAACAGCACATGCGTTTTCGGAAAATGCGCCATGATGAGGCAGCAAATGGGCATGGTAATGGCGCCGATAACGAACGCCGAGGAGGCATATAAGAGCAGCGGTCCGGCCGGGAGAGATCGAGCGGTGAAATAGAAAAAGAGATTGATAGCGCCGAGGCCGAACAACGATATGTGCGCGAGGCGATAGAGACGGCGCTTGAAGCTGCTGTAGCCGCCCAGCCAATCAGCGCGATGGAAAAACAACCCGAGCGCAAGTCCGGAGAGAAATCCGAGCAGGATTCCGATCCACGCTGCCAGCAAGTTGATTTGCATAGCGTGGTTTGTAGCCCCTGCCGGAAAAAAGTGTTAATCGATAAAAATTGCCGAACATCGGTTGGGTCGATGGAGCAAAATGGAAGCTGAAACGGCCTGTTTTACTGCTTAAAACGCACGAGATACCATGGCTCCGGACCTTGTTGAACGGTCAGGGTGGCATTTGTAGTGTCGATGAGTTCGGCGCCGGTTTGTTGCAGATAGTTTTCGATGGTCGACTTTTTCGTGTCCAGATTCATGCCGCTGATGACGGCGTATTCGATGCCGAGCCGCCGGATCTTTTCCGGAGAATCTTCAAACAGGAACGGTTCGACGCGGCGGGAGCCGTAAGGTTTCCAAAGCGAGATATCCAGGTCATCGTCGGTGCCCATGAAGCCTATGGTTTTCAAACCCGGCGGGAAGGATTGCCGCAGGCCTGCGAGCGGGTCGGGACGTTGCGCGTAGACCTCGTAGACTTTTTGCGCGCGCTTCAATTGCGGTTGATTCGGACGCGCGGCGATGGCTTTGGATAAAATTGTTTTGGCGGGCCAAAGCGGGCGCGAGGGCATGACGATCAATGCGGCCAATGCGAGCGTGACGACAGCCATCGCCAACGCGCGCCACCAACCGCGGCGGACGATTTGCGATTGGCCGGCGCCGATCAGCAGCGCGGGAAATAACAGTGGATAATAGGGAGAGATCAGGCGGCCGGGCGTGACCATGCCGGATTTCATGGTGTAGGCGAGAAGGGAAATCCAGGGGGCGATGAGGACGGCGCGGAGGAGGAGCGTGTTCCCGCCTCCGCTGCGCTTTGGCGCGGCGAGCCGTGTGCCGTGTGCCGTGATTTTTGTTTTGGAGCGATAAAAGAGAGCGGATGCAACGGAGATGACGACCAGCATGCTGATTCCGAAGCCGATTCCGGTGGTGTCTTCGGTGGGCATTTCACCGAGCACGAGGTAGCCGGGCTCGAAGTTGGCGTCCATCATCCGAATAAGCGCGTGCGGGAAGAGCGCGGGAGCATGTTGGTTCCACCAGCCGGCGATTGGGAAAAACGTGGGAGCGAAGTTGTCTAATGTAAGTTCCAGGGTATTCCCCACAACGCCGGCGAGCGGGTTTTTCATGTTAAGGCCCGTTTTTTCGATGTTCAGGCCGGACCAGTCGTGGACGTAGTAGATGTTCAGGATCGCCGTGGGAATGAAGGAGACGACGAGCGCGACGAGCAAAACCAAAAAACCATACGCGGCGTAACGCGGAGTCCGCAGAATCCGCGGCAGCAATGGCACGATGAGCAAAAGCCACGGCAGTCCCAGGGGGAGATTGCTGGCTTTCGCGCCGACGAGGAGGGCGGCGGACAACACCGAAAGTCCACAGTCCACGGTCCAATGTCCAAGGTCGAGGGTCGAGGGCCGAGGGTCGAGGGAGGGTTGGGCGCGAATTCTTTGGTTGGCGCGGAGGGCGAAGTCGAGCATGGCAAGGGCGTAGACAGTTGGGAAAGCGTCATTGGCGATGCCGCCGGCCTGGAGCAAAAAGCAGTAGCCGGTCGGCACAAGCCACATCCAGTTCCACGCCACGCGCGGCCGGACGCCGAGCCGGGTCCAGACGCTGAAAATCAAACCGGGCAACAGCAGGAACGGAATGAAGTTGAGCAGGAACAACGCGCGATCGGATTTCAGGAACAACAGGAAGGGCGCAGAGAGCCACTCGATGCCGCAGGCACGATCGTTCTGGCGGTAATTCGGTGTGTGAATCCAGAACCAGCGGCCGTGCTGAAGCCATTGGAGGACGCGCGGCAGCCGATAGCTCAAGCCGGTGTGGTCGGACGGGGCGTAGAGCAATCCGCTCACGAAAACCAGCAGCGCAAGGATCACGAAGCTTGCGGGGAGGAAATGGCGAAGGCGGTGGCGAAGTTTTTTTAGCGTACCCGTCGCCGGCGAGGGAACCAGCCATTTGCGGAAAAGAAAAATCAGGATGGCGGCCACCGCGGCAAAGAGCGCGTAACCGGTTTCATTCAACATCCCGAGCGCGGACAAAGTCCAGCCGGCAATGCTGGCGAGCGCCGAGAACACAATCCAGAGTTTGACAGCACGCAGAAAAAACATCGGCGACGAAGAGTAACGGGGAATGGTGCGGAGTGTCGAGAGACGATCACACCGGCCGCAAACGAATGAGGATTTTCATGACGGAGGCGCTGGAGGCGGCCAGTTCCATGGCGTTCTGGATTTGTTCGAGCGGGTAATGGCCGGAGACGAACGCGGCGAGGTCGAGTTTCCGCTCGGCCAGGAGACGAATTGCCTCGGCGAAATCGCTGCTCAAATACGCGCGCACGCCCTGAATCGACAACTCGCTCAAGAAAATCTGGTAAAGGTCCGTGCGGGTTTCGCGTTCGTGGATGCCGACGAGAATGACCCGCCCACGCACTGCGGCTAATGAAGTCATCATCCGCGCGCCGTCGCCGGAGCCGGAAGCTTCGAAAATCACGTCCATCCCCTCCCCGCGCGTCCAGTCAGCGACGCGTTGTTGCGTCTCGGGCGATTGCGGATTCGTCACATCCAATTGAAAGCGGCGCGCGAATTCGAGGCGCGCGGGATTAATTTCGAGCACGAGCACTTTTGCGCCGGCTTGTCTCGCGAGCAACGCGATCAATAATCCAACTGTTCCCGCGCCGATGACAGCGACGGTTTCATCGGCGCGCAAGGCTGCCACGCGAACGCTGTGGACGGCCACGGCCAGCGGTTCGATCAGCGCGGCTTGATCGTCGGGGATGGCGTCCGGCACGCGATGGCAGCGGTGCTCCGGCACGGTCCAGAATTGTTGCAGCGCGCCGTCCTGGTCGATGCCGAGGATGCAGAGATTGCGGCAGGCGTGGGCGAAATTCTGGCGGCATGCGGAGCAGTTTCCGCAGGAGATGGTTGGCTCGACGGCAACGCGGTCCCCCGCCCTCAATTTTCCGTGTGGCGAAGTTTCGCGGACAATCGAAACGGATTCGTGGCCCAGAATCCGGCGCGTGCCGACACGATTTTGCAGGTGGCCCTGAAAAATCCGCACGTCCGTTCCACAAATGCCGACGCGCGAGACTTCCAGCAGACTTTCGCCGGGCTGGGGTTCCGGGGCCGGTTTTTCGACGAGTTCAAACCGGCCGCTTCCAAGGTAGAGCGCGGCTTTCATGGGCTGATTGGTCCTGGTCCTGCGCCAAGGTTGTCTCACGGCTGCGAAGGTTCAAGACAAAAGGAAGAGTTTTGTTTCGAGGACGAGACGAGAAGGAGAACGAGGACGAAAAAACATCGAACTGCTTGCAGGCGGGAGCCGCGCGGTTCTAACATGCGGCACCCGATGCGAGCGTTTGATCACTTTTCCCGATGGTTGCGTTCCTGCGCAAAGCCGGCGCGCGGCCTGAGCCTTCAGACGATGCTGGAGGGTTATCGCAGCACGGCGCTTCTGTATATCTTTGCAAAACTAAAAATCGCAGATCGATTGGCGCAATCCCCCCGCAGCAGCCAGGAGCTCTGTAAAGCAGTCGGAGCCGATGCGCCGGCGATGCACCGGTTTTTGCGCGGGTGTGTGGCGCTGGGGCTTTGCTCAGAGCGCACTGACGGCGCGTTCGAATTGACGGCGCTCGGCGCGAAATTGCGCAGCGACACGCCCGGGCCCGAATACAGTCTCGCCATCCTGAACGGCGAAGAATATGCGGCGGCGTGGAATCACTTGCTGCAGAGCGTCATGACGGGCGAGACAGCGTTTGATCACGTTTTCGGCGAAAGTGCGTGGGAGCATCGGCAGAAGCATCCGGAATTAAACCAGCGTTTCAACACGTGGCTGGAAAAAGGCGCGGCGTCGGCGGGACAGGGACTTTCGCAGGTTTACGATTTTTCGCGTCACAAAGCAGCCGCGGACATTGGCGGCGGCGAAGGCGCGTTGCTCAGCGCCGTGCTTCAGGCCAACCCCGGCATGAACGGAATTTTGTTTGACCAGCCGCACGTGATTGCTGTGGCGCAGAAAAAAATTGAATCGGCAGCACTCAATGCGCGGTGCCAATTTGTTGAGGGAGATTTTTTTAACACGGTTCCGTCCGGAGCTGACGTGTTTATTTTAAAAAGCATTTTGCACGATTGGGACGATGAAAAGTGTTCCGTGATTTTGCGAAATTGCCGTGCGGCGATGCGGCCGGGACAACCGCTGCTCGTGCTGGAGAAAATCATGCCGATTTCGGTCGCGACGCGGCCATCCACCGTCATGGGAGATTTGCACATGCTGGCGGTGACCGGCGGGAGGGAACGAACGATTGATGAATACCGGCGTCTTTTCGATGCGGCCGGATTCGATTTAAAAAAAGTCACACCGCTGCCCACGGGACACAGCGTGTTGGAAACCGCTCGCACCGCATGAAAAGTTATTGGGATTGCCTCGCGCATCAGTTTCAGCACCAGCAACCGCCTTTGCGGCCTTGCGCGGAGGACGCGGGCATTCTCCGCGAAATCGTCGGGGGATGGCACCGGCGGCATTTAGCGGAACAGACCAGGGTTTTATTGCTGGGTGTGACGCCGGAAATCGCCGGCTTTAACTGGCCGGCGGGCACTTCGCTCATCGCGATCGAAAAATCGCAGGCGATGATTGAGCGCATCTGGCCGGGGGACATTCCCGGGCGGCGGCGAGTAATGCAGGGCAATTGGTTTGAAATGGAACTGGAACCGGGCTCGTTTGATTTTGTGGTGGGCGATGGTTTTTCAACGGCGTGGAGTTATCCGGACCAATATCAGAAAATGGCCGGCGTGATTTCCAAATGCCTTAAGCCGGAGGGGCTGCTGGTGGCGCGATTGTTTGTTCGCACGAACAAAAAAGAGACGTATGAGGGCATCGTGGGGGATTTGAAGGCGCGGCGCATCAGCCGGTTTGATATTCTCAAATGGCGGCTCGGGATGGCGCTGCAGGAGAGCGTCGCTGGCGGAGTGGTTGTAGAGGAAATTTATCGCGCGTGGAATCGATTGGAGGCGGAGTGGCCCTCGCTGGTGGAAGACGCGGGATGGCCAAGGGCGACGGTGGACACGATAAAGTTGTATGACGGGCGGAGTGATCGTTACGCGTTTCCGACGGCAGAGGAAATAAGTGAAGCGTTTTCGGAGCATCTGGCGGCGATTTCCTTGACGATTCCCAGTTACGAATTCGGGCAATGCTGTCCGACGTTGGTTTATCGAAGGCGCACAGACCGGCATTAAAAGAAGCTTTCGATACCGGATGCGAGTTGTTGGGCTTTGGCGCGCATGCGGCTTTCCGGGCCGAAACGGCCGGGAGTACGATTGACATCGAGAATGATTGCGCGGCCATTATGGATGACAAAATCAAGTTTGCCGTAATCCATTCCAAGCTTGTAGCGCGCCTCGACAACTTCATCAGGAATCGGGATGTCTTCGCGGTGAACGATATTTTTCTGCTTCACGATGGGATGCGGTGAACCCAAACGCGCGCCGTACGCCCGATCGCCGAAAAATTTGCAGATGCGCAAATAATAGATCCCCTTTTCCTGCTCCGGCAAAAAACGTTCCACGACGAGCCACGGATTGGCAAAGACCGCGTCGGGCACTTCCTTCAAGGACGGGAAGACCTGGTAGTCCTCCGATTTCATGCAATTGATTTTTGCCCAGTCGGAACTGTACTGCTTCCGGCCGAACCAGCCGCTCCAGAAATTTTTTCGGTTCGAAAAGAAAATTTTCGGCTCGGTCAGGGGAAGTTCCGGGCCGCCGCCGCAGTTCAAGTTGGTCTTCACGATGACGGGTCCGTCATAGGAATCGTTTCCCGCCAAAATATTCCGGCTAATGACCCGCTTCGAGATGTCGCGCACGGCGCGATTGGCCACGCGCGGATATTTCGCCAGAAAATCCATGTAGACTGGAGGCAAAACCGTCGCGTCGATGTGCGGAATCAATAAATCAGCCTCGACGTGCTGACGGGTGCCCCGGACGATTTTCACCTCGATGCCCCCCTCGCGCCAGACTTCGCGCAACGCCCAAATAAAATAGCCGTCCAGCCGGGATTCCTGATCGTTTTCGTGCAGGAGGATGGCGATTGTTTTTTGGGCGGGCATCGCGCGAAATATTGCGTTTAAGGGGCGACTTAGGCGAGGCTTATTTTGTTTGATTTTCCTCGATGAATATTGTGCTTTTCGCCTCTTGCGGGGGTCCAGTTGTGTGATAAAGTTCGACAAGTTTTAACCATTACAATTTTGGGAACCATTTGAAAAAAAGTCGATACTCTCGCCGGCGGTTTATTGCCATCGGCTCCACAGGTCTCGTTGGCGCGTGGGCTACATGCTCGAACGCCCTCCCCGCTCGCACCGCGCGCGGGCTCGTAGCGCAAGCGAGGCGGAAAATTCTTAAACCTTCTTTCACACCCACGCCCGCGTCGTGGGACTCCAATACCATCACGGCATCGTGGCTCGGCCATTCGACGGTGCTAGTGAATTTTTATGGCGTGAACATCCTCACGGACCCGTTGCTGGTAAATCATGCCGGCGCGGATGTCATCATCGGCACCATTGGGCCCAAGCGGCTCGTGGCGCCGGCGCTCACGGCGAAACAGTTGCCGAAAATCGATCTGGTGCTGCTGTCACACGCGCACATGGATCACCTTAATTCCGCCACGCTGCGGGAATTTTCCAGCGATACGCGCACGGTGACGGCGCATTCGACCGCGGATCTGCTCAGCGATACACGATTGGATCGGCCGGTGGAACTGGCGTGGGGCGACAAGCAGGTCGTGAACACATCGCACGGCGAGGTGGAAGTGGAAGCGTTTGAAGTGAGACATTGGGGCGCGCGCTGGCGACATGATTCGTATCGGGGTTACAACGGCTATATTCTTTCGCGCGAGGGAAGGAAAATTATTTTCGGAGGCGACACGGCGTGGAGCGATTCATTTCGTTCGCTGCGGAGCAAGGGGCCGTTTGAACTGGCCATCATGCCCATCGGAGCTTATCAGCCGTGGATTCAATCGCATTGCACTCCCGAGCAGGCGGTGCGGATGGCGAACGACACGGGGGCGAATTATTTTCTGCCGGTGCATTTCAAGACGTTTGCGTTTGGCCGCGAGGGCGTGAATGAACCCATCGAGCGCCTGCACGCGGCGATTGAAAACGAGCGCATTGGGTGGAGCGATATTGGGCAGACGTTTGCGTTGAGCTAAAGCCGGAATTCTGAATTCGGAAATCCGAAGATCGAAATCCGAAATCCGAAAGAAACCCGAAACCCGAATTCCGAATCGACTTACGCGTTGGGAAGCGCCAGCTTTTTTCGGGCTTCGGCCTACGGATTTTCCCCTCCCCCTCACCTCACCGACTCGTATTTGCGGTGGCGCAGGTCGGTAAAAAGAGAGATGAACCAAAGCTTTATCCAGAGCCAGACGATGCGGCTGACGCCGCGGCGTTCGTAGCGGCGCATGGAGGTCGTGGCGGCCGTTGCGCCAATGTATTTGTAGCCGCCGAACCGTTTGAGGCGGCGAATCAGCTCGCTGTTCTCGCGCAGTTCCAGGTGCTCATCAAATCCGCCGGCGCTCATGAACTGTTTTTTCCAGCAGATGATGACGCCGGAACTCCCATTGCGCACGACGAAGTGATGGATGAAATTTTTCAGCCAATAAATCAACCGGTAGGCGAACCGGCCGGAATCAGGCCGGCCTTTGAGCGTTCCGCCGGCGTCGCGTTCGGTGAAATTTTCCACGATGATGCGCAAGGCATCGGGTTTCAGAATGGTGTCCGCATCGAGGAATACGAGCAATTCCCCAGTGGCCATGCGCGCGCCGAGATTGCGCGAAATGCCGAGCCCCTTTTGCGAGAGCGTGACGAACCGATGACATTTTTTCTGCGCCACCTCCGCCGTGCGATCGGAACAACCGTTGGCCACGACGACAATTTCGAACGCGGGATAATCCTGCCGGTTCAAGGCGTCGAGTGTGGCGCCCAGATAATCCTCCTCGTTATGAGCGGGGACGATCACGGAAATCGCGGTGATTTTTTTTGAAATTCGCTCGAATGGACTGAACAGCCGTCCACGGATTTGTTTCCATTCGACAGGCGCCAACCCGGTTCTCGCGAGCACTTGGTTTTGATCCATAATTAAATCTCGCCAGTGGATTGCGATTTTCCATCGGGCAAAACCCTAATCTTTTGTTGGTCTTACAGGCACGGGAAGAAGCCCATATGCGGGATGCTGAAGGAAGAATGCAGAAGACACTCCCACTTGTGGCATCCTTGGCGCCGCTACAAACGGCTTGGCGCATTGTAATAGCCGGGAAAATGGGACGCGCTAAAGTTGGCGCGTTGGCATCGTCAGGAGGTGGGGGCCTGCACCGGGCGAGACGCCGATGCCACGATCACGGGGCGTTCGTGCCCCGTGATTCCGCCTGATTCACAATGTTGGTGGAGGCAGGGGCGTTGGTTGATGCCGGCGCCGCAGCGCCGCCCGGCAAATTCAATTTTGTGCGCAACACAGCCTGCGCCTGCGGCGGCAATCCATTGGTCGGGTTCAGCAAACGGCCACGGATTTCCAAAGCGATGTCTTTGAACGGCGCGAGCCCGATCGCGCTGGTTCGCTCCGCCGGAATTTTGCTCATGTAACTTGCCCAGGCTTTTTGCGCCAGCCGCATCAGGCCATCGGCGCGTTCGTCCTGATCGATCACCATGCTCATGTAGGACGTCATGATGAGACCTTCGATGATGCCCGTCGCGCGGTCCTTGCCGGTGTCGTTGATGTCTTCCTGCACGCAGGCGACGACGTACTGGTCCAGCGTCACGTTGCGCGGGAACGAATCGGGGTCGCCGTCGATGATGGTTTTGTCCGGATATTTTTCGCCCAGGTATTTAAACCATTGCGCGGCGTCCTTGATGTGATTGTAAACGTAAAGCGTGTAGATGGCCTGGCGCAAAAAGTTCCGGTGCGCCCGCAGGATGCCCTCCTTCTGGTTGGGATCTTTTTCCTCCTCATACATCTTCAAATAGGTCTCGTTGACCTTGGGAATGATGTCGAGGTTGGGCCCGAACTCGAAGCCGCTCAGAAACGGGCTGTCCACGATGCGCCCGCGCTGCCACGCGATTTGCATGCTCTGGTAAATCACCCGGCGCAGGATGATCAAATCCTCGTCCGGCGCGACCCTGGAGGGATTTTCCGCGGCGCGCTCCAGGCCCTCTGCGGCCCAGTAAATCGCGGACGCCTCGGGCAGCCGCCATTCCAGCGGGCCGTATTCGTCGTCCAGTTTCTTCATCAGGACCGGGTCCATCTTGTATTTATTGCGCAACAAATCGGCGCGCTTGATTTCATCCGGCGTGACCGGATGAATCAACGTTTGGAAGTCGGGCCGTTTCCCGCCAAACACGGCTTCCATGTCCTTCGCCCATTGCGTTTTGTAATACAAGCTCGCGTCGTCGAGATTCGCGCCCATCTTGTGCTGGAAAAACCACGCGAGTTCGCGGTGAATGAGAACGTCATCAGGATTGTATTTCAGCCCCTCATCGCGCAGGAGTTCAATGCCGTTTTGGACCCAGCGCCAGCGGTCCGGGTAATCCTTGAACTTGACGGAAATGTTGTAGGCCATGTTCCACGCTTCGTGAGCCCAGACCTGGGAAAAGTGCGGCTCGAGTTTCGTGATCCAATCCGACAATTGCGTCATCTCGAAAAACTTGTCGTCTTCCTGCAATTGCTCGGCGCGCGTCCAGAGCAGGTTCGAAATCAAGCCGCGGAATCCGCCCAGCGCGACGGTCGTGAACGCGAGCACGGGCGGGGCATTGGTCAGGCCTTCGACGTGCGTGAGGCCGAGTGTGTCGCGGTCGTGGTTCAGGGATTTTTGCCACATGCCCGCGCCGCTGACGAGGGCGATGGCCAGCACGACGAGAATGATTTTTTTCAGGCGCGCCATTAGGATTGATTTTGCGCCGTGGCGAGTTCACGGCGGTTGAAGACAAAAATCCCGAACGCAGCAAAAATACCGCCCAGCAACAAAACAATTTGCGCGAAGGCCAGGCCGAGTTCGGACCACGGAATGCTCCGGCCGCTGCTCAGTGAATCGATCGGCGAAAAATCCCGCGCGAGGTCGATGACTTTCAGCGCCACCTTGAAACCCGGCACGATCACGACGTCTAAAACATGCACCACAGGATTTGCCATGCCAGCGGTTGAAGAATCGATGCTCCCCTCGGAGACGACAGTCGACAAAGTTCCGGAGGAGAGAGCCATCGTCAGCAGGGCGATGGAAAGAAATGCAGCGACAGGGAAGGACAGGAAGCTTGCCGACGCCAGCCCCATGGCTGCGAGCAACGCCATCCAGCAGAAAATGATTCCCAGGCCGCGGGCAAAATTCAAGCCGAAGCTTCCCTGGCGGTAGAGCACTTCCATGCCATCATCCAGCGGAAAGAGCAGCGCCGTATCATTGAAATTGCCGAAGGCGATCGTGAGCGTGCCTTTATCATCAATCAAGCCGGGCGGAATATCGATTTCGTGATAGGTATCCGCGGCAAGGCTCATGGGTTCGTTGGGGTCGGTCTGCCAGTATTTTGTTTTAGGCGGATCGCCCACGCGCCACATGCCGTAATAGGTGCCCGATGCGCTCTTCTGGGCAACGTTGAATTTGATCCGCAACTGGAGCGGCTGATCCTGCAACGACTTCGCCTTATCGCCGAGTTTGATTTCCCACATTTTCGTATAACCGGGCGGCACCAATTGATACCCGGCCTTCACCTGCTCGACGATTTGCTTTTGAACTTCGGGCAAATCAGCCTGCGTAACAGGCGACGATTTCAACCGCTCCTCCAGAATTTTCTTGGCATCGTCCTCGATTTGCGCCGTGACGTCATCGGGTTTGGCCACGCCGCGCGCGACGAGCACCTGGTTGTGCAAGGTCGCCTGCTCCGCTGCGGGCAACTTCGTTGCGCGCCATTGCAGGAGTCCGTAAACGCACAGGCCGGACAACGCCAGGAGCGCGGCGTTAAGCGAAATGATGCCGAGCCATTTCCCAAGCCAGATTTGCCAGCGCGCGATGGGCTTGGTGGCCACGACCTGTATCTGGCATTCCTCAATGTCGCGCGCCAATGTGCCGCAGGAAAGCCACAGGGTGGAAAAGCCCAGCAGTGCGGTGATGGCGCTCAAGGTGTATGTGAGCAAAATCTGAGTGAAACCGCGCGCGGTGCCATCGTCCTTGATCAAGAGCGGCAGGCCAATTACGGCGGCGAGCAACAGGACCGCGATGACCAGAAACAGCTTGAACCGGAGAGCGGCTTTCCAGGTCAGGCTGGCAACGGCGAGCAATTGTTGCAACCAGCCCGGACCCATGAAGGAAATCGCGACGGATTTTTTGCTCGCCGCGTATTTTTTCCCGAGGGCATGCGCGGAGAGAGCGGCGCCGGGAGATCCCGCTTCGACCAGTCCGACGAATTCGTAGCCGTCACGCTCCAATTGACGGCTGCGCCAGAGATTGCCGCGCACGCCGGTGATCACCATGACTATCAAGCCTGGCAGCAGGGAAAAAAGCGGATCGACGGACAGAAATTTCCAGTGAATCAAGCCAATCACAATGCCAATCGCCAGCAGGACCGCTCCCTGGAGCCACAACCTGCGAGTAAACGCCCAAATCCAGGTAAAGAAAAAGCCCGGCCAGCTGAAACCGCGTTTTAGCGCGACCGCAGACACGGACGGCCTGGTGAAAATTTCAAACTCGCGCGACATGACGAACCTGACTAGGACTTGCCTCCAAGGAGCGACGAAAGCTTTTCATCCGCTTTTGACAAATCGACCGGTTTGGCCGCGTCGGGCGCGGGTTTTGCCGGAGCCGTGGGTGTTGGTTCGGATGCCTTCGTGAGTTGCTCCAATTTTTTCTCGTCGGCCGCCGGCTTCACCGGCGCGGGCGCCGGGACCGCGGGTTTGGTTTCGGGCAAAGCGAGTTTTTCCAGAATTTTTTCCGTCGCCGGTTTCCCGGCGACGCCGCCGCGCAAATATTCGGCCACGCGCGCGCCGGACTGAGCGCCGCTGGTTTCCTGCGCCGCCCGGGCTTTTTGCACGACATCCAGAAAATAACTCTCGAGATTTTGCGTTGGATTATCCACGCGCACCTGGTCCGTGGTGATGTCGTGACGAATGACGCTCAACACGCGTTCGAGCGTTTCGCGCGGAAGCACCGGCGTGGTGATCCGCAGCGTGTCGGGCCGCGCCAGGAGATCCTTCAACGTGCCCATGGCCTGAATTTTTCCGCCGTAATAAATCACCACGCGATCGCAGACATCCTCGACGTCCGACAGCAAATGGCTGCTCAGAATCACGGTCTTGCCCCGGCGCGCCAGGGCGACGATGAGGTCCTTGACTTCGCGGCAACCGATGGGATCGAGACCCGCGGTCGGTTCGTCGAGAATGACCAGGTCTGGATCATTGATGAGCGCCTGCGCGAGACCGATGCGGCGCTGCATACCTTTGGAGAATTCGCCCACAGCACGCATGCGCGTCTGGTTCAAGCCGACCATTTCGAGCAATTGTTCGGCGCGATTTTCCCGGTCGTCCTTGTTCAACACGAAAAGATTTCCGAAAAAGTCCAGCGTCTCCCGCGAATTGAGGTAGCGATAGAGATACGATTCCTCGGGCAGATAACCGATGCGCGACTTGGTTTTCACGTGCTTCGGGGAGTGGCCGAAGACTTCGATGTGGCCCTTGGTCGGATTCAGGAGGCCGAGCAACAGCTTGACCGTGGTGGACTTGCCGGAGCCGTTCGGCCCAAGCAATCCGAACACTTCCCCGCGCCGGACATCGAAATCCACGTTGTCGACCGCACGCGCTTTCGGGCGGCCCCAGAAGTCCTTGAAGACTTTGGTCAGGCCGCGGACGGATACGACGGTCTCTGCCGATTTTTGATTTTCGATTTCCGGTTTTAGATTGGATTCGACGACGGGCATAGGGGGTCGATGTAACTTAGGCCATCTTCGGCGTCAGTCTCGGCGCCGGCGCCGAGGGCTGCGCGGGGTTTTCCGGTTCCGGATGGTAATGTTCCAGTTCCTCACCTTTGCGGACAAGGCGGGCGCTGTTGAAGATCACGATGAGCGAGCCCACGTTGTGCAAAATGGCGGCCACGATCGGGCCGATCTTGCCGAAGGAGGCGAGCGTCAGGCCGATGATGATGAAACAAATCCCGAACATGAAATTCTGGTTGATGATCGCGCGCGTGCTGCGCGAGAGCTTCACCAGGAACGGCAGTCGGCGCAGGTCGTTGTTCATCAGCGCAATCGTCGCGCTGTGGATGGCCACTTCGCTGCCGGCGGCGCCCATCGCGATGCCGATGTCGCCCGCGGACAGCGCCGGGGCGTCGTTCACGCCGTCGCCGACCACGGCGACTGTGTAGCCTTTCACCTTGGTGGCGCGGACAAATTCCACTTTGTTCTGCGGCAGGCACTCGCCCACCGCTTCCTCGCAGCCGATTTCCGCCGCCACGCGCGTGGCCACTGCCTGCCGGTCGCCGGAAATCATCGAGATGCGGCGCACGCCGTTTTCCTTCAGCTCGGCGAGCGATTCCTTCGCTTCGGGGCGGGTCTTGTCCTGCATGCCGACCCAGCCGACGCATTTGCCGTCGCGCGCGATGAAAATTAAACTCCAGCCCTCCGTTTCGTTCAGGTCGACGGACTTTTCGAAATTGGAATCGATGCCGTTGTCCTTCAGCCATTGCGCACGGCCAACCAAAACCGTTGCACCGTTGACTTGCGCTTTGATGCCGCGCCCGGCGGTTTCCGTGAAATCCTTCGGCTCGGCCAGCGGCACGCCGGCTTCGTCGGCGAGTTGCGCAAGCGCCTTGGCCGTTGGATGGTTGCTGTATTTTTCCGCCGAGGCCGCGAGCAACAGGAGTTCCGCGGGCTTCGTCTCGCCCAATGGCGCCAGGCGGCTGACGGCGAGCTGGCCCGTCGTGAGCGTTCCGGTTTTGTCGAAGACGAAGGCGTTGATTTTCGCCGCCAGTTCGATGTCCGCCACGTTCTTAATCAAAATGCCCAATCGCGCGGCGGCGGAAAGCGCGGCGACCATGGCGGTCGGCGTCGCGAGAATGAACGCGCACGGGCAGGACACGACGAACACCGCAATGACACGGTTCAAGTCGCGCGTAAAGGCCCAGACGAGCGCGCCGATGACCAGCACGAGCGGCGTGTAAAAGCCCATGTACTGGTCCACGA
>Ga0335085_10001660_pt1 | contig 45578 bp, 39 predicted proteins | sample Lox_Sample_45_FD_206712 | JGI IMG/M metagenome (GOLD analysis project Ga0335085, IMG submission 206712) | Soil microbial communities from Loxahatchee National Wildlife Refuge, Florida, United States - Lox_Sample_4.5 | ecosystem: Environmental > Terrestrial > Soil > Wetlands | place: USA...
GCTCGCAGGCGCATCGTGCCCGGCACGGCACCGGCACGGCGTGCTGCGGGTGGTCCCGCATGTTCTCGGCTGCCCCCTCGCCTGCGTCAGTCGCGGGCGCAATTATCCGCCGCGGGCCGGGGAGCGCGCGGGCGCTCACCGCAGAATTGCGGGGACTCACCGCAGCGGCGGCGCGCGCGCACCTGCGCGGCGCGACCTCAAGAAGTCTCTGGCAGCAGCAGCAGGGGCGTGCCGTCCGGGGAGGTGAGCAGCGCGGCACCCGCACCGCTGCCGCGGGGTGCGGGGCTGAGGGCGATATTGCGCTCGGCGAGGCCCGCCAGGCGCGCGGGCATCTCGGGGTTGCGGAACACCAGCATGGGCTGCGCGAGGAAGCGCGGTGAGTGGAAGGCGAGGTCGAGGCGGTCGCTGGTGAGCATCAGGTGCGGGTAGGGCGACTGCGCCTCCTCGGCCGCGACGAAGCCGAGCGGCTCCCAGAAAGCCTGCGCGGCGGCGAAGTCCGCGCACGGCAGGCTCACCTCGGCGAAGTCGCCGCACAGGGAGACCTCCTGCACGCCGCGGTCGACCGGGGAGTAGGTGCGTGCCTCGAGCACGGCCACCGCCTGCCCGTCCGGATCGCTGAAGCCGATCTCGTTGAATTCCTCCTCGCCGGTGCGCCGCACGCTGAGCTCGATGCCCGCGGCCTCGAAGTCCGCGACGGTCGCGGCCACTCCGGGGCGCACGAAGGTCAGAACCGGCGAGGGCCCGCCGCGGCGGTGCACGCCGAGGAACAGCCGCCCGTCGGTGAGCACGCCATAGGGATGGCTGTAGGTGTCGCTGGTGGTGGCCTGCGTGAAACCGAGGCGCTCGTAGAACTCCACCGTCGCACGCACGTCCGCGGCGACGATGCTCAGTTCGTGGAACGTGCCGAGCAGCGGCAGCGGCGCGGGCGCCATCAGGCCGAGGTGCCGCGCGCGGCCTGCGCCAGGGTCTCGCGGCCGGCGGCCATCCATCCCTGGCAGTGCTCGGCGATCAGGTCCGCGAGGGCCCGCGCGTGCTCGACGCGCGCGTTCAGGGCGGGCACGTACTCGAAGCGGGCGCCGCCGGCGCCGAGGAAGGCGGCGCGGTTCTCGATGTTGACCTCCTCGAGCGTCTCGAGGCAGTCGACCGCGAAGCCCGGGCATACCACCGTCACCTCGCGCACGCCGCGGGCGGGCATGGCGGTGAGCACCGCGCGCGTGTCGGGCTTGAGCCAGGCGGCCGGCCCGAAGCGCGACTGGAAGCTCACGCTCCACTCGCCCTCGCGCAGCAGCAGCTCATCGGCGAGCAGTCGCGCGGTGGCGTGGCACTGGCGGAAGTACGGGTCCCCGTCGTGCACGCTGCGCTCGGGGATGCCATGGAAGGACATCAGCAGGTGGCCGGTGCGCCCGTGCTCCTGCCAGTGCGCGCTGACGCTCGCGCGCAGCGCCTCGAGGTAGCCGGGATGCTCGTGGTAGTCGGAGACGAAGTGCACCTGCGGCAGGTGGCGCCAGCCGCGCAGCCGCTCGCTCACGGCATCGTAGGCGGCCCCGGAGGTCGCGCCGCAGTACTGCGGGAACAGCGGCAGCACCAGGATGCGCCCCACGCCCGCGCTGCGCAGCCGCTCGAGCGCGGCGGCGAGCTCCGGCTCGCTGTAGAGCATGCCGGCTTCGACCGCCAGCGGCGCGAGCACCCGCTGCGCCAGCACGCCGGCGAGCTCGGCGCGCAGCCGCTCGGTGAGATCACGCAGCGGTGAGCCGCTCGCGGACCAGATCTGGCGGTACTTGCGAGCCACCTTGCGCGGCCGCCACGGCAGGATCACCCCGTAGAGCAGCGGCAGCCACAGCAGGCGCGGCAGCTCCACCACGCGCCGGTCGGCGAGGAAGCGCGCGAGGAAGGCGCGCACCGCGCGCGCGTCGGGCGCGGCGGGCGTGCCGGAGTTGATGAGCAGGATGCCGATGCGCTCGGGGGCGGCGACACTCACTTCGGCCTCACTCATGGGCGCGCCCGGCGGCGCCTCAGCCGATCCCGACGCACAGGTACTTGAGCTCGGTGTAATCGAGGATGCCGTACTTGGAGCCCTCGCGTCCGGTGCCCGATTCCTTCACGCCGCCGAACGGGGCGACCTCGGTGGAGATGAGCCCGGTGTTCAGCCCGACGATGCCGTACTCGAGCGCCTCGGCCACGCGCCACGAGCGCGCCAGGTCGCGGGTGTAGAAGTAGGCGGCCAGGCCGAACTCGGTGTCGTTCGCCATGTGCACCGCGTCCGCCTCGCTCTCGAAGCGAAACAGGGGCGCGATGGGACCGAAGGTCTCCTCGCGCGCGACCAGCATGCGCGGGGTGACGTCGGTGAGCACGGTCGGCTCGAAGAACGTGCCGCCCAGCGCATGGCGGTGGCCGCCGGCGACCACCCGCGCGCCCTTGCTGACCGCGTCCTGCAGATGCTCCTCGACCTTGGCCAGGGCTTTCTCGTCGATGAGCGGTCCCTGGTCCGTCGGGCCCTTCAGCCCGTCGCCGACCTTGAGCTGTGACACTGCGGCGACGAGCTTGCGGGTGAAGGCCTCGTACACGCCCGCCTGCACCAGCAGGCGGTTGGCGCACACGCAGGTCTGGCCGGTGTTGCGGTACTTGCTGGCGATCGCGCCCGCCACCGCCGCATCGAGGTCGGCGTCGTCGAAGACGATGAACGGGGCGTTGCCGCCGAGCTCGAGCGAGACCTTCTTCATCGTGCCCGCGCACTGCGCCATGAGCTTCTTGCCGATGGCGGTCGAGCCGGTGAAGGTCACCTTGCGCACGATGGGATTCGAGGTCATCTCCGCGCCGATGACGCTCGCCTCGCCGGTGACGATGTTGAGCACCCCGGGCGGCACCCCGGCGCGCTCGGCGAGCGCGGCGGCGGCGAGCGCGGAGTAGGGGGTCTGCCCGGCCGGCTTGCACACGAAGGTGCAGCCGGCGGCCAGCGCCGGCCCCGCCTTGCGGGTGATCATGGCGAGCGGGAAGTTCCAGGGCGTGATCGCCGCCACGACCCCGACCGGCTGGCGCAGCACCAGCAGGCGCTTGTCCGTCTGGTGGCCCGGGATGACGTCGCCGTAGAGGCGCTTGCCTTCCTCCGCGAACCACTCGATGAAGGAGGCCGCGTAGGCGATCTCGCCGCGCGACTCGGCCAGCGGCTTGCCCTGCTCGGCGGTCATCAGGGTGGCGAGGTCCTCCTGGTTGGCCAGCAGCAGCTCGTACCAGCGGCGCAGGATCGCGGCGCGGTCCTTGGCGGTGCGCGTCGCCCAGGCCGGGAAGGCGGCGCCGGCCGCCTCGATGGCGCGACGCGTCTGCGCCAGCGACAGCATCGGCACCGTGCCGAGGACCTCGTGGGTGGCGGGGTTCAGCACCTCGTGGGTCGCGCCGTCGGCGGCATTCACCCACTCCCCGCCGATGAAGGCGCGGGTGCGCAGCAATTCGGGATCTCGCAGTTTCATGCGGTGTCTCTTGGGGCGGACCTTGGGCCTTCAATCCTGCCGCGCGCCCTCGCCGGCAAGGTAATGGGCGAAGAACTCCAGCGTGCGGGTGCGCGCCAGGGCCGCGGCCTGCGGGTTGTAGGCTTCCCGCTGGTCGCAGTTGAAACCGTGGCCGGCGCCCTCGTAAACGTACACCGTTCCGGGGTCGCGCGCCGCGGCGCGCGTCTGCTCGACCTCAGCGAGCGGGATGCTCCCATCCTCGGCGCCGAAGTGGTACAGGATCGGACAGCGCGGCTTCTGCTCCAGGTACGGGACGATGCGCCCGTAGTACACCACCGCGCAGGCAACCGGCAGCTGACAGGCGGCGAGGTACGACAAGCTCCCGCCCCAGCAGTAGCCAACTGTGCCGACGCGCCCGGAGTGGCGCACCACGGCGACCGCCGCGGCCACATCCTTGAGCACCGTCTCCGGTGTCAGCTGCGTGCGGTAGCCCCGCCCTTCCTCCACGTCCGTGCCGGTGTAACCGAGTTGGATTCCGCGGCGGATGCGGTCAAACAGGCTCGGGGCGATGGCGGTGTAACCCTCGCGCGCCAGTGCGTCGGTGACGGCACGGATGTGACTGTTGACGCCGAAGATTTCCTGCAGCACGACGACCGCCCCGCGCGGCCGGCCGGGGGGCGGCGCCAGGTAGGCCTGAAACTCGTGCCCGTCGCGGGCCATGATGGTCGTGTAGTCGCCCATAGCTTGCGCGCCTCCATGGCTTCAGCAGGTGGAGCATGGCATTCTAACGCGCGGCGCTCATCGGAGGAGTCATGCTGGTCGGACCCGCAGTTAGGCGCGTCGCCATAGTCGGTGGCGTGCGCATTCCTTTTTCCCGCGCATATACCGCCTACGCCACCGCCTCCAACCAGGACATGCTCACGGCCGCTCTGCGCGGCGTGGTCGAGCGCTTCAAGCTGCAGGGGGAACGCCTCGGTGATGTCGCCGCCGGCGCGGTGATCAAGCACACCAGGGACTACAACCTGGTGCGCGAGTGCGTGCTCTCGAGCGGGCTCGACCCGCAGACCCCGGGCCTGGACCTGCAGCGCGCCTGCGGCACCGGCCTCGAGGCGGCGATCGACATCGGCAATAAGATCGCCCTCGGCCAGATCGAGGCGGGCATCGCCGGCGGGGTCGACTCGGTGAGCGATGCGCCGATCGTCTACCCGCGCGCCTACCAGCAGCTGCTGCTGCGCAGTTACCGCGCGCACGGTGCCTGGCAGCGCCTGGCGCCGTGGTTCGAGCTGCGCCCGAAGTACTTCAAGCCCGTGGTGCCGGCGGTGGTCGAGCCGCGCACCGGCCTGTCCATGGGCCAGAGCACCGAGATCATGGCGAAGCGCTGGCAGATCAGCCGCACCGACCAGGACCTGCTCGCCTACGACAGCCACCTCAAGGCCGCCGCCGCCTGGCGCGCCGGCTTCTACGAGGACCTGGTGATCGAGTACCTGGGCCTCAAGAGCGACAACAACGTGCGCCCGGACACGAGCCTCGACAAGCTCGGCAAGCTCAAGCCGAGCTTCGTCGCCGACGGCACGCTCACCGCGGGCAACAGCACACCGCTCACCGACGGGGCGAGCGCGGTGCTGCTGGCGAGCCCTGAGTGGGCCGCCAAGCGCAACCTGCCGGTGCTCGCCTACCTGCGCTACGGCAAGGTGTGGGCGGTGGACTTCGCGAGCGGCAAGGAAGGGCTCCTGATGGCGCCGGCCTACGCGGTCCCGGCGATGCTGCGCGATGCCGGGATCACGCTGCAGGAATTCGACTACTACGAGATCCACGAGGCCTTCGCCGCGCAGGTGCTGTGCACGCTCAAGGCCTGGGAATCGGCGGACTACTGCCGCCACGTGCTCGGCCTGCCGGCGCCGCTCGGCAGCATCGACCGCGGCAAGCTCAACATCAAGGGGGGCAGCCTCGCCCTCGGCCACCCCTTCGCCGCCACCGGCACGCGCATCGTCGCGACCCTCGCCAAGCTCCTCGCCGCTGACGCCAACGCCCGGCGCGGCCTGATATCGGTGTGCACCGCCGGCGGCATGGGCGTGACCGCGATCCTCGAGCGCTGAAAGACTCGAAGGCGTTGCCGCCCGACGTGCGCAAGGGACTCACAGGCTGCGGCGGGTGGCTCGCGGCACTCACGCTCGGCTGCGCTCCCGCGGCCTACGCGGAGTTCGCCGACGCCATGAAGGACTACGGGGCCGGTAACTTCACGGCCGCGCAGACGCAGTTCCTCGCCCTCGCCGAGCTCGGCGACTGCGCCTCGCAGTTCAATCTCGGGGCCATGGCCCTCAAGGGCCAGGGCGGCGCCCGCGACCGCGGCGCAGGCGTCGGCTGGCTCGAGGCCGCTCTGAGCAACGGCTGCCGGCAGCAGGTGGGGGACAAGGTTCCGGCGCTGCGCGCGAGCCTGACACCCGAGGAGTCGCGCGCCGCGCAGGCGGTGCTCGATCGCTACGGGCGCGAGGCGCTGCAGGCCCGGGGGATCGCCGCGCCGCAGTTCTCCTGCCCCGGCCAGACGGCGGCGAGCGTGCTGCAGTCCCCGGCCCCGGAATACCCGCGCCACGTCGGCGGGGCGCCCGAGGCGATCGTCATCACGGCCCTCACGATCGGCGCGGACGGCCGGGCCTACGACCCGGAGGTACTGCTCGCGGTGCCCGAGCCGGGCTTCGCGGCCGCGACCATCGAGGCCTGGCTCAACGCGCGCTTCGCGGCCGCGCAGCGCGACGGCCAGGCGGTGGCTTCGCGGCTCGAGGCCAGGCAGCGCTTCCGGGGCGCGAGCGGCAACCTCGCGAGCGAGCCCTCCTTCAAGGCGGCGCTGGCGGGCGCCGCGGCCGGGGAGCCGGCGGCGGAGTATCAGGTCGGCATCACCGCCAATCTCGACTCCGGGCTCGGCGTGCCGGCGGCGCGGGCCGGCCAGCTGCTCTCGGATGCCGCACGCGCCGGGAACGCGCAGGCGCAGTACTGGGTCGGCAGCCAGGTGGCCTCGACCGCCGAGTGCAACCAGAAGGCCAACGCGCGAGTGTGGTTCGAACATGCCGCGGCGGGCGGCAGCGCTCCGGCGGCGGTGCGGCTCGCCCGCGAACTGCTGCGCGGGACCCCCGGGGATGCCGAGCTGACGCAGGCCCGCTCGCTGCTGGCGCGTGCCGCGGCCGCCGACAGCTACTATGCCAACAAGCACGCGCTGGCCCTGCTTGCGGCCGCACCGCAGGCGCAGGTGCACGATCCGGCGCTGGCACTGCAACTCGCCCACAAACTCGCCGCCGGCCAGATCCAGTCCGACCCGCAGCTGTTCGAGGCCATCGCGGCGGCCTATGCCGTGAACGGCGACTTCGGCAAGGCCACGGCGCAGCAGCAGCTGGCGCTGCGCAAGGCTACTGCCCTCGGCTGGAACACCCGGGTGATGGAGGAACGGCTCGCCGGCTACCGCACCGGCCGGCCCTGGAGCGGCGAACTCCTCGCGCTGCCGCCGAACGCGCGCCCCTAGAGGCGACTTTAGCGGCTCAGCATCTCCAGGAGCGCACGCTGCTCGGTGCTCAGGCGCTCGCGCGGGGTCACCAGCGCATCGCGCAGCCCCTGGCGGCAGGGCCGCAGGTCATCCTCGTGGTGCTGCGCCACCGCCGCTGCGAGCAGCTGCTGTACGCGCTTGAGATTCATCTGGAACTGCGCCAGCACCTCGGCGGCGCTCGCGTGCTGCGCGGGGTCCTCGAGCCAGGCGTCGTAGTCGGTGGCGACCGCGATGGTGCAGTAGCACAGCTGGGCCTCGAGGGCGAGGAACGCCTCCGGGACGTTGGTCATGCCCACGAGGTCGGCGCCCGCGCCGCGCAGGAACAGGCTCTCGGCGCGCGTACCGAAGCGCGGCCCCTCGACGCAGGCGTAGGTCTTGTCGGTGTGCAGCGCGATGCCCGACTCAGCGCCGACCCGCGCGATCAGTGCCGCGGTCGCCGCACAGCTCGGCTGCGCACTCGAGACGTGCGCGACGAATCCCGCGCCGAAGAAGCTGCCGATGCGCCGCCCCTTGGTGAAGTCGAGGTACTGCGAGGGCAGGGCGAGGTCCCCGGGGCGGATATTCGCCTGCAGGCTGCCGACCGCCGACACGCCGATCACGGTGCGCACGCCGAGGCTCTTCAGCGCCCAGATGTTGGCGCGGAAGTTGATCTCGCTCGGCAGCAGCTGGTGCGAGAGCCCGTGGCGGGCGAGGAACGCCACCTCGCGCCCGTGCAGGGTGCCGCGGATCAGCGGTGCCGAGGGCGGACCGAACGGCGTCGTCACGTCCAGCGCCCGCGGTGAGCGCAGCTCCGACATCGCGTACAGCCCGGTACCGCCGATGATCCCGATCATGGTGTCGCTCCCCGGCGCCTGTTGGTCGTGCCCGCCCGGCAGGCGGCACGATGCCTGAAAGCCCTGCCTCCCGACAGTCGCAACCTCACCCGCTGGGGCATCATGCCGCCTCCCCTTGGGGGGAGCGCGGCCGGCCGGCCCCTCTAAGGTGTGGCCCCGACGCAAGCGGCGGCGTTACGATCCATTGGATGCCGCGCCCGAACAGTCCGCTGACATGAGCGTCGCCCCGAGTGACACGGGGACGCGCCCACAGTTCGCGAGCTTCCGCGAGTTCTACCCCTATTACCTGTCGCAGCACAGCAACCCGACCTCGCGGCGTCTGCACGTGTGCGGCACGCTGCTCGCGCTGGCGCTCGCCGTGGGCGCGCTCCTTGGCGGCCGGGCCCTCTGGCTGCTCGCGGTTCCCGTGGCCGGCTACCTGCCCGCCTGGCTCGGGCACTTCATGTTCGAGGGCAATTCGCCGGCGACCTTCCGCCACCCGCTCTACAGCCTGCGCGGTGACCTGCTGATGCTCACCGAGGTGCTCACGGGCCGCAGGCGCTGGTAGCGCTGCACGCCGCGTCACCGCCATGAGCGCTCCCGGGATCGACCGCGTCTTCGAACGGCGCCTCGCGACTCTGATCAACGCGGGCGAGCCGCGCATTCTGCAGGGCGGCCGCAAGGGTGTGGAGAAAGAGTCGCTGCGCGTGCTGCCCACCGGCAAGCTCGCCTACAGCGAGCACCCGCGTGGCCTCGGCTCGGCGCTCACCAACGAGCACATCACCACCGATTACTCCGAGGCGCTGATCGAGCTGGTCACGCCCGCGTTCACGCACAGCTGGGAGCTGTTGCAGTACCTGCTCGACCTGCACCAGTTCGTCTACCGCCACCTGGGCGAGGAGCTGCTGTGGGCGACCAGCATGCCGTGCGCCATCGAGCGCGATGCCGACATCCCGCTGGCGCAGTACGGCAGCTCGCACGTCGGGCGCATGAAGACCATCTACCGCAACGGCCTCGGACTGCGCTACGGACGCATGATGCAGGCGATCTCCGGGGTGCACTTCAACTATTCCTTCCCGCTGCCCTTCTGGGAGGCGTACGCGGCGGCGCGCGAGGTGCGCCTGGCCGATGCCGGCTTCGTCTCCGCCTGCTACTTCGACCTGCTGCGCAACTACCGCCGCTACGGCTGGCTGGTGCTGTACCTGTTCGGCGTCTCCCCGGTGGTGTGCAAGTCCTTCCTGCGCGGGCGCGAGCTCGAGCTCGCCGACTTCGGCGGCGGCATGGCCTTCGAGCCCTTCGCCACCAGCCTGCGCATGAGCGACGTCGGCTACCGCAACCGCAACCAGGCGGGGCTGGCGGTGTCGGTGAACAGCCTCGGGGAGTACGTGCGCGACCTGTCGCGCGCCATCTCCACCCCGCACCCGCCCTACGAGGCGCTCGGCGTGGAGGTGGGAGGCGAGTGGCGGCAGCTGAATGCCAACATCCTGCAGATCGAGAACGAGTACTACAGCTTCATCCGCCCGAAGCGCGTCGCCCGCTCGGGCGAGCGCCCCACCAAGGCGCTGCGGCGCGCCGGGGTGGAATACGTCGAGGTGCGGGCACTGGATGTCAGCGCCTTCGATCCGGTCGGCGTCAACCAGAATAAGCTGCGCTTTCTCGAGGCCTTCCTCGCCCTGTGCCTGATGAAACACAGCGACCCGATCGCCGACTCCGAGCAGGGCAGGCTCGATGACAACCACGTCGCCGTGGCGCGCCGCGGCCGCGATCCGGCGCTCACCCTGTGGCGCGACGGACGGCAGGCGCCGATGCGCGAGTGGGCGCGCGAGCTGCTTGATTCCATGGCCGGGGTGTGCGAGCTGCTCGACCACGGCGATGCCACCCGTCCCTACACCCAGGCCCTCGCTACCCAGGCGGCCAAGATCGAGGACGTGGCCCTGACCCCCTCCGCCCGGCTCATGGCGGAGCTGACAGCGGGGGAGTCGTTCTTCGACCTCGCCCTGCGCATGTCCGCGGCGCACAAGGCTTATTTCCTCGATCTATACCCTCCCAACGAGGAGCGGCTGAAGGAATTTGCCTACGAGGCGCAGGAGTCGCTCGCGGCGCAGCGGCGCATCGAGGCCGCCGACACGGGAACGTTCCGCGAGTACCTGACACGTTATTTTGCGGACTGAAAGCAACGCGACGCACGAAAGCGGTGCAGCCGTTCAGCCGTCATTTACGTAACATAATCAGTTGCTTTGTCATTCGCTTTTGCCCCCCGGACGACATAAACTTTGCCGGCCACGTCGCGCCATGGAAGGGCGAACGGGCACGGACAGAACAATAAGTAGGACAGGCATAACAAGCAGGAGCGCAGGACGATGCAGAGCAAAGGCGCGGAAGGACTCCCCGCTGAGACTCAGGAGTCTGTGGTCGCCGCCAATGAGGAGTTTGAGGACAGCGGCGAGCATGATCCGGCCGTGAGCGCACACGCGGGCTGGGACCCGTACGATGTGTGGCGCACACGCGTGAAAGGTGCAGTCCCGAAGGAGCACGAGGCCGACCCGCGACGCTAGGGGTTCTGCCACGGGGGGCGATTGCACACGGCGCCAGCAGACACGACGCCCGCGTTGGAGCGCCCCGGTGAGGGGATGCGGCTGCGCTTCCGCGACCGCGAGCTCGAACAGCAGTTTCTGCTGAGCTATCGCGCCGGCGCGCGCCTGTGGGTGCGTGTCAGCCTGCTGGTGGCGCTCTCGAGCGTCTGCGGCTTCGCCATCATCGATCACCTGCTGCTCGTCGGGCCGCGCTTTGCGCGCCCGGACGTGTGGCGCTTCGGCCTGCAGTTCCCGCTGGTGTTCATCATGCTGGTGCTGACGCGCCCGGGCTGGTACGTGCGCTGGTACCAGCCGGCGATCCAGGTCGCAGCCCCGCTGTTTGCGGTCGGCACCGTGCTCATGGCAGTGGAGGCCACCCCGGCGCAGCTGCCGCTGGTGGCGGCGCGGCTGCTGCTCGCGGCCTTTTACTTCTATTTCATGCTCGGCATGACCTTCGGCGCCGCGCTGCGCACCAACCTCATGCTGGTGGCGGTGTATGCCGCGGCCGCGCTCTACGGCGCCATCGCGCCCACGGTCGCGATCTACTCGCTGTTCGTGCTGTGCTCGGCCAACCTCATCGGCGGCGCGGGCTGCTACGCGCTCGAGTACGCCAACCGCGTCGCCTTCCTCGAGCGGCGGCGGCTCGCGCAGGTGGCGATGCACGACGGGCTCACGGGGCTCCTCAACCGCTCCGCGCTCGAGCAGCAGGCGCGCGCGCTGTGGCAGCACGCGCAGCTGACGCGCCTGCCGGTCTCGGTGCTGCTGATCGACATCGACCACTTCAAGCCCTACAACGACCGCTACGGGCACCAGGCCGGCGATGACTGCCTGCGGCAGGTGGCCGCGGCCATCCGCGCCGGCGTCCTGCGCCGGCCCCTGGACATGGTGGCCCGCTACGGCGGCGAGGAGATCATCGCCATCCTGGTCGGCGCCGAGCGCGTGCACGCCGCCGAGGTGGCCGCCGCGGTGCGCGCGGCGGTCGCCGGGCTCGCCCTGGCGCACGCCGGCTCGCTGGTGCGTCCCTACGTGACGGTCAGCATCGGCGTCACCACGGTCGATCCGGGCGGGGACTACTCCCACGAACACGCCGTGCGCCACGCCGACCTCGCCCTCTACCAGGCGAAGGCGCGCGGCCGCGACGGCTGGTGCTTCCACGGACCCGCCGGCGCGGACGAGCAGCAGCTGGAGCTGCTGAGGACCGCCAGCTGAGACTCGCCCGCGGGCGCGCGCGTCAATCCCCCGGCCGAGGCATGGGGTGTGGCCGGCGCCGCCCCGACACTGCAGTTTCCGCAGCTTGCGCTCGTGCGCGCCACCGTCGATCCTTCGGACATGAATGCACTCTCGGTCCGCTCCCTGACCAAGACCTACAAGAACGGCGTGCAGGCGCTGAAGGGCGTGGACCTGGACGTCGAGGAGGGTGACTTCTTCGCGCTGCTCGGCCCGAACGGCGCCGGCAAGACTACGCTCATCGGCATCATCACCTCGCTCATCAACAAGACCTCCGGCGAGGCGCGCGTCTTCGGCCACGACATCGAGCGCGAGCTCGAGGCGGCCAAGGCCTGCATTGGCGTCGTGCCGCAGGAGTTCAACTTCAACCTGTTCGAGTCGCCCTTCACCATCGTGGTGAACCAGGCGGGCTTCTATGGCATCCCGCGCCCGGTGGCGCGCGAGCGCGCCGAGAAGTACCTGAAGCAGCTGCAGCTGTGGGACAAGCGCAACGGCATGGCGCGCGCCCTCTCCGGCGGCATGAAGCGCCGCCTGATGATCGCGCGCGCGCTCATGCACGAGCCGCGCCTGCTGATACTCGATGAGCCCAGCGCCGGGGTGGACATTGAGATCCGCCGTTCCATGTGGGACTTCCTGCGCGAGATCAACGACCGCGGCACCACGATCATCCTCACCACCCACTACCTGGAGGAAGCCGAGACCCTGTGCCGCAACATCGCCATCATCAACGGCGGGCGCATCGTCGAGCGCGACCGCATGAGCAGCCTGCTGCGGCGGCTGCACGTGGGGACCTTCGTGCTCAACGTGCGCGATGCGCTGACGCAGGCGCCGCAGCTGGATGCCTACGTGGTGCGCCTGATCGATGACCACACCCTCGAGGTGGAGGTCTCCAGGGAGGAGAACCTCAATGACGTCTTCGCGCGGCTCTCGGCGCTCGGCATCGAGGTGCTGAGCATGCGCAACAAGGTGAACCGCCTGGAGGAGATCTTCATCCGCCTGGTCGAGGGCCGCGCGGGCGAGGGCGCCGGGCCCGGGAGCGTCCTCATCCCGGCCGAGCCGGCGCCGGCCAAGGTGGCGCGATGAGTGTGCCGGCGCCGGCGCTCACCCCGTCGCTCGAGCGCGGCACGGTGCGCTGGATCGGCTTCAAGACCATCGTCATCCGCGAGTACGGCCGCATCATCCGCATCTGGGGCCAGACCATCGTGCCCTCGGTGGTCACCGCGGTGCTGTACTTTGCGATCTTCGGCAGCCTCATCGGGCGGCGCGTCGGGCCCATGGGCGGCTTCGACTACAAGCAGTTCATCGCGCCCGGCCTCATCATGATGTCGGTCATCACCAACTCCTACGGCAACGTGGTGGCCTCGTTCTTCGGCGCCAAGTTCGGCAAGCACATCGAGGAGCTGCTGGTCTCGCCGCTGCCGAACTGGGTGATCGTGGCCGGCTACGCCACCGGCGGCATGGTGCGCGGGGTGCTGGTCGGCGCGGCGGTGACCGCGGTGTCGCTGCTGTTCGCGCACCTGCACGTGCACCACCTGCTGGTGGTGCTGGCGGCGCTGCTGCTCACCTCGCTCACCTTCGCGCTCGGCGGTTTCCTGAACGCGCTGTTCGCCAAGAACTTCGACCAGGTGAACTGGATTCCGGCCTTCGTGCTCACCCCGCTCACCTACTTCGGCGGCGTGTTCTACTCGGTGAGCCTGCTGCCGGACTGGGCGCGCTCGCTGTCCTACGTGAACCCGATCCTCTACATGGTGAACGCGTTTCGCTTCGGCTTCCTCGGGGTCTCGGACGTCGACATCGGCAGCGCGTTCCTGCTCATGACGGCCGCCGTGGTGGTGCTGTTCGCCACCGCCGTGGTGCTCATGAACCGCGGCACGGGAATCCGCGATTGACCTCGGTGGCGCTGGTCAGCTGCCGCGCGGCGCGCGGCCTGGACGATGACATGCCGCCGCTGCTGGCGGCTTTCGCCGCCGCCGGCGTGGCGGCCGAGGTCGCCGACTGGGACGACCCATCCGTGCCCTGGGAGCGCTTCGATGCGGCGCTGCTGCGCTCGGCCTGGGACTACACGCGGCGCATCCGGGAGTTTCGCGCCTGGGTGGAGCGGACCGCCGAGAGCACGCTCCTGCTCAACCCCCCGCCGGTGGTGCGCTGGAACTCAGACAAGCACTACCTCGCCGACCTCGAGCGCGCCGGGGTGCCGATCGTGCCCTCGCGCTTCTGCGAGCCGGACGGGGATGCCGAGGGCGCCCTCGCGGAGTTCCTCGCAGCGCACCCGGAAGAGGAGCTGGTGGTGAAGCCGGCGATCGGCGCGGGCTCCCGTGACACCCGACGCCACCTGCGCGGGGCGAGCGGGGAGATCCTCGCGCACATGCGCGCGCTGCTCGAGGCCGGCCGCAGCGTGCTGCTGCAGCCCTACCTGGCCAAGGTCGACCGCGACGGCGAGACCGCACTCATCTATATCGAGGGCGAGTTCAGCCACGCCATCCGCAAGGGGCCGCTCCTGCCCGCCGGTGCCCAGGCGACGGCGGCGCTGTTCGCGGCCGAGGACATCACGGTGCGGGCGCCGGGGGCGGACGAGCGCTCGGTCGGGGAGCAGATCCTCGCCGCGCTGCCCTTCGGGCGGCTGCTCTACGCCCGCATCGACCTGATCCGCGGCCCCGCGCACGAGCCGCGGCTGCTCGAGCTCGAGATCACCGAGCCCTCGCTGTTCTTTCCCTACGCGCCGGGCTCCGCGCAGCGCCTGGTGCGCGCCACGCTCGCGCGCCTCGGTGCCTCCTCGGCAGGGGTGGCGGCGCGGCAGCCGATTATGTGAGGCACCGCACGCAATAAGGCGCCTAAGCCCTTGTCGCAAAAAAACTTTCATATTTCCGTCACTGAATTGACGCGCTGCGGGAACAGGCTATTCCGCGTCACTTTATGGGCCTGGGCCGCGCACTGGAGGCGCGCATCGCCACATGAAAGCGACCGGTTTCAATGCCTTCATGGCACGCGTGGACGCCGCCGAATACGGGTTGTGCCGCACGCTCAACCGCGGGGCCTCCCTCGCCCTGCCGCGGCGCATCTTCCAGGTGGCGAGCCGCCTCGGCGATGGCATCGCCTGGTACGTGCTGCTCCTGCTGCTGCCCCTGCTGTACGGCACGGCGGCGCTCAAGCCCGCCGGGATCATGGCGCTCACCGGCGCACTCAGCGTGCTCATCTACGCGCTGCTCAAGCACGCGTTCGTGCGCGAGCGCCCGTTCATCACCCACGCGGGCATCGACCGCGCCGGCGCCCCGCTTGACCGCTATAGCTTCCCCTCCGGCCACACCCTGCACGCGGTCTGCTTCACCTGGCAGGCCGGCGCGCACTTCCCGGAGCTCCTGTGGGTGCTGGCGCCGCTCGCCGCCCTGATCGCCGCCTCGCGCGTGGTGCTCGGCCTGCATTACCCCTCCGACGTGCTCGCCGGTGCGGCCATTGGCGCCGCGCTCGCCGAGCTCGGTCTCGCCCTCGGCTAGAGCGCCCGTGAGGGGTGCGCCGAGAAGCCGCGCGCACCGTTCGCGCCGGGGTGTCTAGCGGGTGCGGGCGCTGTTCGTCTCCGACGTCTACTTCCCGCGCGTCAACGGCGTCTCGACCTCCATCCGCACTTTCCGCTCCGACCTCGCCGCGCAGGGCGTGCAGACGCTGCTGGTGGCGCCGCACTACCCCGCCGGGGAGGAGGCCGCGGAGGACTCGCTGCTGCGCATCCGCTCCGCGGGCGTGCCGGGTGACCCGGAGGACCGGCGCATGGCCTGGGGCGCACTCACGCGCGCGCTCGATGCCCTGCCGCGCAGCGCCTTCGACCTGGTGCACATCCACACGCCCTTCATCGCCCACTACGCCGGCGTGCGCGCCGCGCGCCGCGCGCGGGTGCCCTGTGTCGCCACCTATCACACCTTCTTCGAGGAGTACCTGCACCACTACGTGCCGGCACTGCCGCGCGCCATCGGGCGCTTCGCGGCGCGCCACTTCACGCGCTCGCAGTGCGCGGCGGTGGATGCGCTGATCGCCCCCTCGGAGCCGATGCGCGCGGTGCTCACCGCCTACGGCGTGCGCACCCCGATCCACGTGCTGCCGACCGGGCTCGGGGCCGACCGCTTCCGCAGCGGCGACGGCGCGGCATTCCGCGCGCGCGCCGGCATCGGCGCGACGCGGCCGCTCGTCACTTACATCGGCCGCGTGGCCCACGAGAAGAACATCGGCTTCCTGGTGCGCGTGTTCGCGCGCGTGCTCGCCGCGCGTCCCGAGGCGATGCTCGTGATCGCCGGCGAAGGCCCGGCGCGCGAGGGACTGCGCGCGCAGGTCGCCGCCCTCGGGCTGAGCGCGCAGGTGCACTTCGCCGGCTACCTGGATCGCGACACGGCGCTGCTCGACTGCTACGCCGCGGCGGACGTGTTCGTGTTCGCCTCGCGCACCGAGACGCAGGGACTGGTGCTGCTCGAGGCCATGGCGCAGGGCACCGCCGTGGTCTCGACCGCCGAGCTCGGCACGCGCTCGGTGCTGCTGCCGGCGAGCGGCGCGCTCGTCGTCCCGGAGGATGAGGCCGCCTTCACGGCGGCCGTCGTGCGCGTGCTCGGCGATGCCACGCTGCGCGCACAGCTCGGCGAGCGCGGCCGCAGCTACGCGCGCACCTGGTCCTCGGCGGCCATGGCCCGCCGGCTCGGCGAGCTCTACGACTCGCTGCGCGCCGTGCCGCTGCGCGTCCCGGCGTCGGCTCCTTGAGGCAGCCGCGGCCGTCTTTGGGCGGCGACAGCGGTGCGCCGGCGCCGATCTGAGCTACACTTTCCGGCATCGCCTCACCGCGGGTGTTGGGAGCGGCCAGATGGGTGCAAAGCGGGCCTTGATCGTGGACGACTCCAAGTCCGCGCGCCTGTTTCTCGCCCGAGTCCTGGAGAAGTACGAGATCGACGTGGACGCGGCCGAGAGCGCCGAGGCGGCCATCGACTACCTCACCAGCAACCGTCCCGACGTGATCTTCATGGATCACATGATGCCGGGGATGGACGGCCTGCAGGCCGTGCAGCACATCAAGAACGACCCGCGCACCGCGACCATCCCGATCATGATGTACACCTCCCAGGAAGGGGAGCTGTACCTCGGGCAGGCGCGCGCGCTCGGCGCGATCGGCGTGCTGCCCAAGCAGATCAAGCCGGCGGACGTCTCCAAGGTGCTCTACCAGCTGCACCTGGTGCCCGATCGCCGCACCAGCGAGCAGTCGAGCTTCACGGCGCTCAACGTGCGCATGGAGGCGCTGTCGTCCGCCGAGGCGGGCGCGGTACCCTCCAAGCCCCTCACCGACGTGGCGCTGCGCGAGCACTTCGCGGAGCTGCGCCGGGCGCTGGTGGCGGGCGTCGACACCCAGACCGACCGCATCACCGCCGAGGTGCGGGCGCTGCTGCTCGAGGCGCTGCCGCAGCCCGGCGCCGCCCTCGAGGCGCCGCAGCCCGGCGCGACAGCGCCGCCGGAGCGCGTCACTGCGCCCTGGCCCTGGATCATCGCCGGCACGGCGCTCGCGATCGCGCTCCTCAGCACGGCGCTGTGGTGGCGCAGCGTGCACCTGCTCGAGAACCTGAGCGACCAGGTCGCCGCGCTGCGCGCGCAGCGCAGCGCGCTCGCGGCCTTCACGCCCACGGCCGCACCGCCGCCGCCGGCCGCGGCGGCGGCCGTCGAGGACAAGCCGATCGTGGTGCTCGTGCCCTACGGGGCCGATGCGCTCGGCGGCGCCCGGCTCGAGGTCATCGGCAAGCTCCTCAACCGGCTCGCCGCCGAGGGCGCGCCCGCGGTGGTCGACATCCGCAGCTTCGCCGGGCGCTTCTGCCTCATGGGCAACCTGACCGACGGCTACTCGCTCGCGCCCGAGGAGCTGCTCTACTCGCGCTGCGACGTGGTCGGCAACCCCTCCGAGGAGGCGCTCTCGCCCGCGCAGCGCACGCCCCTCGCGCTCGCCAATCTCATCGGCGAAGTGCACGCCAGCAGCCACGGCGCAGTCACGGTCCACATCGGCAGCGGCGAGGCGAGCAGCCTCGCCGTCCCCTATCCGCAGCTCGCCCCGGACCTCAGCGCCGGCGAGTGGAACCGCGCGGCGATCGCCAACAACCGCGTCGAGATCCGCGTGCATTGAACTCCACCGTCCTCGGCGCGGCCGCCAACGAAAACGAGCTGCGGCCCTCTGTCTGGCTGCGCAGCCCTCACCTGCAGTCGATGCTGGCGAGCACTTCCTGGCGGCGCGCCCGGGTGCACGAGCGCGCCCGCGGGCTGCTCGAGGCCTCGCGCGAGCTGGTGCTCGAGTGCGGCGCGGGCGTGCGCCTGCAGTGCTTCGTGTCGCGGCCCGCGGTGCCGCGCGGCGCGCCGGTGGTGCTGCTGCACGGCTGGGAGGGCAGCGCGGATGCCATCTACATGCTCTCCCTCGGTGGGCTGCTGTTCGAGCGCGGCCACGAGGTCGCGCGCCTGAACCTGCGCGACCACGGCGAGACGCACCACCTGAACCGGGAGCTGTTCCACTCCTGCCGTCTGCCGGAGGTGGTGGGCGCAGTGCGCGCCCTGCAGCAGGAGTTCGCGGGCCGCGCCCTGCAACTGGCCGGCTTCTCCCTCGGGGGCAACTTCATGCTGCGCGTCGCCGCCCAGGCACGCGCCGCGGGGCTGAATCTTGCGCAGGTGATCGCCGTGTCCCCGGTGCTCGAGCCGAGCGAGACGCTGGTGGCACTGCAGGGCGGCTTCCCGGGCTATGAGCTGTACTTCGTGCGCAAGTGGCGCCGCTCGCTGCGCAAGAAGGAGGCGGCCTGGCCGGGCGTGTACGACTTCGGCGCCATCCGCCGCCTGCGCGACCTCAAGACCATGACCGCAGAGCTGGTGCGCGACTACACCGAGTTCGGCAGCCTCGAGGACTACCTCAACGGCTACGCCATCACCGGGGAGCGCCTGGCGCAGCTGGAGGTGCCCTCGCGCATCATCACCTCGCTCGATGACCCGATCATCCCGGCCGGGGGACTGGCACAGCTCGCACGCCCGCCGTGCCTGAGCCTCGAGGTGTTGCGCTACGGCGGGCACTGCGGATTCTTCGCACGCCTATCGGGCCCCTCGTGGCTCGAGCAGCGCCTGGTGGGGGCGCTCGCCGCGGGCGGCGCCTAGCGCGTCCCGCGCTTCTCCTCGAACACGATCACCGGCTCGCCGGTGGTGACCGTGACCGCGCCCTCGATGATGGCGCCTTTGGCGACCGCGATACTGCGGGCGATGATGTCGGCACGGATGACGGCGGTCGAGCCGATCTCGAGCTTGTTCTCGACCACGAGCCGGCCGCTGATACGCCCGGCGACGATCGCCGCCCCGACGTGCACTTCCCCGTCCCACTGGGCGGTGGCGGACATGTGCAGCGTGCCCCCGACCCGGCCATCCCCGCGGATGGAGCCGCAGACCACGAGCGGGCCCGGGGTCTCGAGGTCCCCCGTGAGGCGCACGCCCGCGGCGACGAACGTCGGGGAGTCACCGAGCGAGTCGATCAGCCGGCGCTTCTGGGCGTCGTTCATGGGGCCTCTTTCGGGGTCGGGCGGGGTGATAATACGGGCGGCCCCGGCGCCGATAGGCCGATCATGATCACACTCTGTGCACCCCGTCTGACCCTCGCGGCAGCGCTCCTGGCGCTGGCGGCGGGGTGCAGCCGGGAGCAGCAGGACTGGCATTCCGCGGAGGCCGCCAACACCAGCGAGGCCTATGCCCGCTTCCTCGAGCAGCACGCCGACAGCGAGCTCGCCCGGCAGGCGCGGCTGCACATCGCGCAGCTGGCCGAGGAGCGCGACTGGCAGCAGGCCGACGGGACCGGGACCATCGAGGCCTACCGGCATTTCCTCGCCCACCATCCCACGGGAAAATGGGCCGAGGAAGCCCGGATCCGGATCGAAGGGTTCTCGCTCGGCTCCGCCCCGCGCACCGGGCGCGGACCGGATACCCGGGCGGCCGCCCGCACCGGGGTGAACGCACTGCAGCTGGCCACGGGAGTCGCCTCGGCGGCGCCCGCCGTGCCTCAGCCGGCGGCCGCCCCTGCGGCGCCGGACCCGCAGCCCGAGCTCGCGCAACGCGCCCCGGACGCCGCCGAGACCCACGCGGGCAGCACGGTCGTGGCGGTCGGCTACGGCATCCAGCTCGGGGCCTTCGGCAGCGAGGCGAGCGCGGGGCGGGAATGGGCCCGGCTGCAGGATCGCTTCGGGGCCCAGCTCTCCGGGCTTGCCCCGCGGATCGTGGTCGCGAGCAGCGCGAGCGGCGGGCAACTCTATCGGCTGCAGGCCCCGGCGAGCGGGGAGGCCCAGGCCCGGGCGCTCTGCAACCAGCTCAAGGAGCAGTCGCAGGCCTGCGTTCCGGTCCTCCCGCGCTGATTTTCCTTAAGAAAATGGCCGTCGGTTTTCGCCGACGGCCGAATGCCATCTGAGGCTCACACTGCTGCGCTTGGCTTCTAAGTGACAAATCGCGTCACCCGGCATGCTCGGCGGGCTTGGCGATAACTCCTTGTATAAACAAGGTTTATTTGAGCCTTTGGTGTCTGGCACACCCCTTGCTCTATCCAGCTCAGTTGCGAACAAATTCCCCGTGTTCGCTCCTGCGCGCCGCGATGCGACTTCCCCCGCCTCGCGGCGCTTTTTTTTGGGTGATCGGAGGGGAGACGGGGCGTGCGCTCGAGGGGGATCGAAAGTGACACCCCGTCTCCCACTCCGGTCATTCCTGCGGCGCCTCCCGCGCGGGGGTCGCGCCAGGGAGGGGCCGGCTGTTCTTTGACTGCATGGCCGTAGAGTTGCGCTCGACGAAGCTCGCCTCGGGGGCGAGCGAGCGGGCGCGCGCCAGATCCTGCTCGGCCGCACTCACGTCCTCGCTCAGCCAGTTGAGTACCGCGCGGTTGGAATAGGCGACCGCGGCGTCGTTGGCTTTCTCACGCACGCTCGCTGCCCGCCACGATGGCGCCGAGAGATCGGCGCGCTGCGTGGCACGCACGGCCTCGTCGCAGGCAGCGCGCGCCTTGGCGAGCTGCTGTGTCATCGCGTAGGCGACGCAGCGGTTGGTGGCGAGCGCCTGCGGATCCGGCAGCGACAGCGAGTCGACGTCGCGGTGCATGAGCTGCGCGGCGCTGCCGTAGTCACCGCTCACCAGCGCCGCGCCGCCGGCGCGGTTGCTGTAGGCGACCATCACCAGTGGCGCGTGCGGCGCGGCGGCGAACGCGCCGCTGCTGAGCGTCGCGCCGGCGAGCAGCGCGGCACCCGCGCTCCTCGCCTGTCGTGTCAGTTGATCCTTGCTGAACATGTCGCTCTCGTTGCTCTCGGTCTCACTGCGCGCCCTGATCTGCAGCGCGTGTGATGACGATACGAACGCTCGCGCGGTGCGACAAACGAAAAGATTTGGCGCGATGCGTGATGTCCGCTCAGGCACGCTGGTACTCCTGCAGCGCCCAGCGCGTGAGTGCCTTCACCTGCGGCTTCTCCGCGTCCTTCGGCCGGCTCACCAGGTAGTAGGAGTCATTGGTGGCGAGCTGCACGGCGAACACGCGCACCAGGGCGCCCGAGCGCATCCACGAGTCGCACAACACCGCCGGCACCAGCGCCACGCCGAGGCCGCGCTCGGCGGCGCGCACCACCGCCGACATGGTGTCGAGCTCGATCACCTGCTTGGGCTCGGGGGATTCGAGCCCGACTTCGTCCGCCCAGCTGTCCCAGGCGAACGGGCGCGTGCGATCGACGATGAGCGCGAGCGTGCCGAAGACTTCGCGGCCGAGCTGCGCGACGCGCGCCGCGTGCTCGCGCGCGCACACCGCGATCAGCGGCGAGGAGAACAGGCGCACGCTGCGCATGCCCGCCGGCGCCGCATCGGCGAGCAGGATGGAGACGTCCGCGGTCGGCGGGTGCGCCGAGGGACGCGGGTCGCGCGTGTCCAGCTGCACGTCCACCTGCGGGTTCGCCGTGCAGAAGCCGCCGAGGCGCGGGATGAACAGCTCGTTGGCGAACAGCGCCGGCAGCCGCACGCGCAGCGTCAGGCGCCCGTTGCGGCGCGCGAGCTGCGCCAGCGTGCGATCGAGTGCCTCGAGCAGCGGCTCGACCTCATCGAGCAGCCGGTGCGCGGCCGTGGTCAGCTCGAGCGCGCGCGTCCTGCGCTCGAAGAGGCGCATGCCGAGGGCTGACTCGAGTTCCTTCATCTGGTGGCTCACCGCCGAGGGCGTCACGCAAAGTTCATCCGCCGCGAACTTGAAGCTGCGGTGACGCGCTGCCGCGCAGAACGCCCGCAGATTCTTCAGCGGCGGGGGTCGGGACAAGCGCATCATCTCTTACCATCCTTAGTCCGCCCGTGCCTTGAAGCAAAAAGCGTGCCTCGGCGAAGATGCCCGCACGACGGCCGCAACGCGCGGCGGGCACCCGCACCCGCCTCAGCGCAGTGCGCGGCCCGCGGCGCGCGCACCGCTGCGGTGCGGTGCGCCGGCCCGGCTAGAATCGCAGGCGGCCAGCGGGTGGGTGTTGCAGCGAGTGGGCAATGGAATACCGCGACTACTACAAGATCATGGGGCTCGAGCGCGGCGCCAGCGCCGAGCAGATCAAGACCGCCTACCGGCGCCTGGCGCGCAAGTACCACCCCGACGTCAGCAAGGAGAAGGACGCCGAGGCGCGCTTCAAGGAGCTGCAGGAGGCGTACGAGGTACTGAAGGATCCGCAGAAGCGCGCCGCCTACGATGAGCTCGGCAGCGAGTGGAAATCCGGCCAGCAGTTTCGCCCGCCACCTGACTGGGGCAGTGGCTTCGAGTTCGCCGGCGGCGGCCGTGGCGGCCCGCGGGCACGGCGCGCGCGGCCGCAGCCGGAGCCGGGCGAGGAGGCGGAGTTCTCCGGCGAGGACTACAGCGACTTCTTCTCCTCGCTGTTCGGCGGCGGCTCACCCTTCGCCGGCGCCGGCGAGCGCATGCGCGGCGGCCGTGACCATCACGCCCGGGTCGAGATCAGCCTCGAGGAGGCCTACCGCGGCGGCACGCGCACGCTCGAGCTGCGCCGCCCGGAAGTCTCGAGCGATGGCCAGGTGAGCCTCGCCACGCACACCGTGCGCGTCAACATTCCGGCGGGCGTCACCGAAGGCCAGCTCATCCGGCTCGCCGGCCAGGGAGCCCCTGCCGCCGGCGGCGGCAAGGCGGGCGATCTGTACCTCGAGGTGCACATTCTTCCTCACAAGCTCTACCAGCTCGACGGCCGCGACGTGACGCTCACCTTTCCGGTCGCACCCTGGGAGGCCGCACTCGGGGCGGCGGTGAACGTGCCAACCCTCGGCGGGCCGGTCGCGATGCAGGTGCCCCCCGGGGCGCAGTCCGGGCAGAAGCTGCGGCTGCGCGGCCGCGGACTGCCGGGCTCACCGCCCGGGGACGAGTACGTGCAGCTGAAGGTCGTGCTTCCCGCAGCCAGCAGCCCGGAGGCACGCAGGCTCTACGAAGAGATGCGCGCTAAGCTAGCCTTCGATCCGCGCGCCGATTTTCCGGGGTGAACCATGGTACGGGTGACCACACACGTGCTCGAAGCGCATGTACTCACTGACGGGGACTGGATCGGCGTCACCGAGATCTGCCAGATGTGCCGACTCGATGCGGCCGCGGTGCTCGAGCTCGGTGATCTCGGCGTGGTGACGCCGCGCGAGACGCGCGAGGGCTGGCAGGTACCGGCCACGGCGCTGCCGCGCCTGCGCATCGTCGGGCGGCTGATGCGCGACCTCGGTGTCAACGTGAGCGGCGCGGCGCTGGCGGTGGAGCTGATCGAGGCGCAGCGGCTGCTCGAGCGGCGCATCCGCGACCTCGAGGCGCTGCGCAGCGGTCACTGAACGAAGCTCGCGCCTCCGGCGCGCAGCCAGGTGAGCTCCGCGGCGCTGCTCTCGCGGCCGAGAATGGCGTTGCGGTGGGGGAAGCGCCCGAACCGCTCGATGATCGCGCGGTGATTCTCGGCCGAGCGCGCCGCGGCCTCGAAGGCGGCGTGCAGCTCGCGCGGTGCTTCCAGCAGCAGCCGCCGGTAGGCGGCGAGCGACTCCTCCTGCACCTCGCGCACCTCGGCGTGCTGCAGCGGCATGTAGAAGAAGATGCGCTCGACCGGATCGAGCGCCGCATCCGCGGCTCCCTGCATGCCCGAGAGCGCCAGCGCCAGTGCCTGCGCGTCGTGCGCGAAGGCCTGCGGCGTGCCGCGGAAGATCTGCCGCGGGAACTGGTCGAGCAGGATGATGAGACTCAGGCGCCGGCGCGGCCCATCCGCCCAGGCGGCGAGCTCGCCCGCGGCGGCGCGCGCGAGCAGCGGGGCGAAGCGCGTGCGCACGGTGGCGTCGCGCCGCGCGCGCTCGTGCGTGGCATCCCCGAACCAGAAGCGCAGGCGCGCGTTCAACTGCGCGGCCGACAGGGGCAGCGTGCCGAACCAGAACTCCCGCACGCTGCGCGCCTCGTCCACGGCTAGGGTGCCTTGCCCTCGGTGTCGCCGGCCCGGTCGGCCTCGAAGAGCTTCTCCAGCTGCGCGGCGGCCTCGCGCGAGGTGGCGAGGAACTTGCTGTCGTCCTCCTTGACGGCGTACTGGCGCGCGAGCGTCGCCTCATCGTGCACGCGGAAGCGGCGCACCACCTCGCGCGCCGCCGCCGGCGTGTCGCCGAGCGCCTCGAGCAGGCTCGCCGCCATCTCCAGGCTCGAGCCGTAGGTCTCGCGCACGATGTTCTTGATGCCCGCGTCCATGAGCGCGAAGGCATGCTGGCGCGAGCGGGCGCGCGCGAAGATGCGCACCCGCGGGAACTGCTCGCGCACCAGGATGGCGATGCGCGTCGCCGCCTCGGCGTCATCGAGCGCGATCACGAGATAGCGCGCCGACTCGATCCCGGCAGCGCGCAGCAGGTCGAGCCGCGAGGCGTCCCCGTAGAACACCTCGTTGCCGAAGCGCCGTACGAAGTCGACGTGCGTCTGGCTGCTGTCGAGCGCGGTGAAGGGGATGCCGCGCACCCGCAGCACGCGCCCGACGATCTGCCCGAAGCGGCCGAAGCCGGCGATGATGACCGAGGAGTCGCGCGACTCGATGGCATCGAAGGGCCGCGGCGGCGCCGTGAGCCAGCGCCGCGCGAAGGCCTCGTAGGCGATGAGCAGCAGCGGCGCGAGCATCATCGACAGCGTCACCGCGAGCACCAGCATGTCGGCGCTGCGGGAGCTGATCAGGCCCTGATGCCGGGCGAGCACGTACAGCACGAAGGCGAACTCGCCGCCGCAGGCGATGGAGAAGGCGAGCCGGCGGGCGGCGTCCGCGCTGTAGCCGCCGATACGCGCCACCAGGGTTACGATCAGCAGCTTGACCGCGAGGAAGCCCGCAGTGAGGGCGAAGAGCGTCCCCGGGTGCGACAGCAGCAGGCCGAGGTTCGCCGCGAGGCCCACGGTGATGAAGAACAGCCCGAGCAGCAGGCCCTTGAAGGGCTCGAGGTCCGCCTCGAGCTCGTGGCGGAACTCGCTGTCGGCGAGCAGCACCCCGGCGAGGAAGGCCCCGAGCGAGGCCGACAGCCCGACGGAGTGCGCGAGCAGCGCGGTCACGATCACGGTCAGCAGCGCCGCCGCCGTGAACACCTCACTCACCTGGGCGCGCGCTACCAGCCGCAGGGCCGGGCGCAGCAGGAAGCGGCCGCCGAGCACGATCACGATGGCGACGATGGCCACGAGCTTCAGCAGCCCGACCCACCAGGGTCCCGCGCTGCCCTCGGTCGCGGCGTGCCCCGAGAGCAGCGGCAGCACCGCGAGCACCGGCAGCACCGCCAGGTCCTGGAACAAGAGGATGCCGAAGGCGGCGCGTCCATGCGGCGCCTGCAGCTGCTTGCGCTCGGCGAGTACCTGCAGCACGAGCGGGGTGGAGGAGAGCGAGAGCCCGAAGCCGATGACCGCGGCGGCAACCGGCGGCTGGCCGAGCCCGTAGGCGCACAGGCCGAGAGCGAGCGTGCAGCTTGCCACCTGCGCGGCGCCGAGCCCGAAGACCGTGCGGCGCATGACCCGCAGGCGCGTCGGCTGCAGCTCGAGCCCGATGATGAAGAGCAGCAGCACGATGCCGAACTCGGACACCTGCGTCAGGCGGCCGATGTCCCCGACCAGGTTCAGACCGAAGGGGCCGATCGCCAGCCCCGCGGCGACGTAGCCGAGGATCGAGGACAGGCGCAGCAGGCGAAACAGCGAGACCGCGACCACGGCGGCCGTCAGGAGGATCGCTGTCTGCGCCAGAGAGATCATGGACTTGGGATTGTGGCAGGATTTGCCGGACCCGTTCACCCTTGAATCCCCGCCCGCGGTCCCCATCCCTGCGCGATGCTCGAGCGCGTCATTCCGCCTCCCGCAAGCGCGGCGGACGATGAACCCCTGGATGCCTACTCGGCCGCCGTCGTCGGCGCGGTCGATGCGGTGGGCCCGGCCGTCGTCAGCATCTACGTCGGCGGCGCCGCGGAGGCCGAGCAGGCACGCGGCGGTGCGGGCTCTGGCGTCGTCGTGACCCCCGATGGCTACCTGCTCACCAACGAGCACGTGGTGCAGAAGGTGAACCAGGCGCGTGTCACCTTCGTCGACGGGCGCACGGTGCCTGCCACCGTGGCCGGGCGCGACCCGGCCACCGATCTTGCGGTGCTGCGTGCCCAGGCCGGCTCGCTCCCCTATGCCGACTTCGCCACCGCGGCGCGCCTGCGCGCCGGACAGCTGGTGGTCGCGGTCGGCAATCCCTACGGCTTCGAGTCGACCGTGTCGGCGGGTGTGGTGAGCGCGCTCGGGCGCTCGCTGCGCAGTCGCCACGGCCGCCTGATCGAGGGCGTGGTGCAGCACACCGCGGCACTCAATCCCGGCAACTCCGGAGGCCCCCTGGTGGATGCGGCTGGCCGCGTCGCGGGCATCAACACCGCGATCATCGCGGTCGCGCAGGGCATCGGTTTTGCGGTGCCGGCCGCCACCGCGCGCTGGGTGCTGACGGAGATCCTGACGCAGGGTCGCGTGCGGCGCGCCTGGCTCGGGGTCGGGGCGCGCGACCGCCCCCTCGATATGCGCCTGGTGCGGGCGCTCGGCCTCACGCACGCCCGCGCGGTGGAGATCCTCTCGCGCGAGTCGCAGGGCCCGGCGGCGCAGGCCGACCTGCAGCCCGGCGACCTCATCGTCGCGGTCAACGCCGCACCGGTCGATGGCATCGACAGCCTGCACCGCCTGCTCGGACGCATCCCGCCCGGGAGCGAGCTGACCCTGGGGCTCGTGCGCCGCACGCAGCGTCTCGAGGTCGCGCTCACCGCGCGCGAGCCGCCGGCCTAGCCGCTCACTCGCACAGGCTCTCGAGGTAGCCCTGCGCCTCGGGGCAGAGGCGCTCGCGCGCCAGCGCGCGCGCCTTGGGAGTGTCCATGAGGTATTCGAGCGGGCCGCAGATGAGCATCTGGCGGATGCACGGGTCGCGCGCCGAGTCGCGCGCCATGCGGTTCAGGAACGTGAAGCCGCGGCGGATGATGTTGCCGCCGGCGCGGTTGTGCTCGATGACCCGCGCGAGGTACTGCCCGAAGCGGGCGTAGAGGAAGTAATCGTCGTCGCCGGCGTGGAAGCGCGCTTCGGCGAAAAAATCCGGGAAGTTCTTCTCGAGATAGTCGTTGAGACGTTGCAGCCGGGGTCCAGGATCGCTGTCAGTCGAGCCTTTGTGCTGCTTCATGGGCGTGCCAACACCTCGCGATTGCCGCCCCGGGGTCGCGGCGGCGCGCATACTGCCGCGCGCTCGCCCGTGATGCAAGGGCGCCGGCCGCGCTTCCGTGAGGTTGGAGTTCCTGCGCTGCGCTGCCGCGGGGCGCCGCCGGCTTCAGCGTGCAGCGTGCGCGGCGGCGGCCCGCGCCGCCCAGGCCGCGGCGCTCAGCCGGTACAGCACGTGCGCGCGCAGCGGGTGAGCGGGTGGCAGGCGTGGGTGCTCGAAATCCCCGCCGGCGTCGCGCTGCATGCCGATCCGGCGCATCACGGCGAGCGAGCGCTCGTTGGCGGGCACGGTGAAGGAGACGACCTCCGGCAGCGCGAGGCTCTCGAAGGCGTGGCGCAGGCACTGCGCGGCGGCCTCGCTCGCATAGCCCGCTCCCCAGCTCGCGCGCTCGAGGCGCCAGCCGATCTCCACGCACGGCGTGAAGTGCGCCGTGAAGGACGGCGCGTTCAGCCCCACGTAGCCGATGAAGGGACTGCCCCCCGCCACCTCCACCGCCCACAGCCCGAAGCCGCGCTCGCGCAGGGTGGCCGCCGCGGCCTGCGCGAAGGCATCGCTCTCGGCCCGCGCCAGCAGGCGGGGCAGGTAGCGCATGACCTGCGGATCCGCGTTCAGGGCGGCGAAGGGCTCCGCGTCCTCGGCACGCCACTGCCTGAGGATCAGGCGCGTGGTCTTCAGCTCGGCCACGGGATCAGTGCTTGCAAGAGCATCACGGGCCGGTATTATCGGACGCATAGTGATGGTGTAAGACAGTCGATCGACGGGGACGGTATCTACCCCGTTTCGGCCTCGGCTGCTCATTCGCGGACTTTCCCTGCGGGGTGTCCGCGGATCTCCTTCAGCGCCTTTTTTGCCGGTCATGCCCGATGTGCCCGCGGCGGCTACGCCGCCGCCGGCGCTTTGCGGGCGGACCGCCCCTGCGATCGTACCGAGGCCATACCACATGCACGCTCCCGACCGGGGACTCTTCAAGGACGCCTACGAGCGCGACAGCTGCGGCTTCGGCCTCATCGCGAGTCTCGATGACGCCCCGAGTCACTGGCTGGTGCGCACCGCCATCACCTCGCTCAACCGCCTGACCCATCGTGGTGCAATCGCGGCGGACGGCAAAACCGGCGACGGCTGCGGGCTGCTGCTCAAGATGCCGGCCGGGTTCCTGCGCGCGGTGGCCGCGGAGGCCGGGATCACGCTCGGCCGGGAGTTCGCCGCGGGCCTGGTGTTCCTGTCGCGCGAGCCCGCGGCCGCGACGCGCGCGCGCACGGTGCTCGAGGCGCAGCTTCGCGGCCAGGGCCTCGCCTGCGCGGGCTGGCGCGTGGTGCCGGTCGATGAGGGCGCCTGCGGCGCCGAGGCGCTGAAGTCGCTGCCGCGCATCGAGCAGGTGTTCGTCGAGTGCCCGGCCGGGGTCGAGGAGGATGCCTTCAACCGCCGCCTGTTCATGGCGCGGCGCCTGGCGGAGAAGGCCCTCGCGGCGGACCCGGTGTTCTACGTGCCGAGCCTGTCAGCGAGCACCATCGTCTACAAGGGCATGGTGATGCCGCAGTTCCTGGCGCAGTTCTACCCGGACCTCGCCGATGCGCGCCTCGAGAGCTCGGTGGTGGTGTTCCACCAGCGCTTCTCCACCAACACCCTGCCGCAGTGGCGCCTGGCGCACCCCTACCGCTACCTCGCCCACAACGGCGAGATCAACACCGTGCAGGGCAACCGCAACTGGGCCACGGCGCGCGGGCCGATCCTGAACTCGAAGCTGCTGCCGGACCTCGGCGGCGTGCTGCCGCTGGTCTCGCTCACCGGGTCCGACTCCCAGAGCCTCGACAACATGCTCGAGGTGCTCCTGATGGGGGGCCTCGACCCGCTGCTCGCCATGCGCCTGCTGATACCGCCGGCCTGGCACGGCCTCGACACGCTCGACCCGGACCTGCGCGCCTTCTACGAGTACTACTCGGTGCACATGGAGCCCTGGGACGGTCCCGCCGGCGTGGTGCTGACGGATGGCCGCTACGCACTGTGCACCCTCGATCGCAACGGGCTGCGCCCGGCGCGCTTCTGCATCACCCGCAACCGCTGCCTCACCATCGCCTCCGAGGCGGGGGTGTGGGACTACGCGCCCGAGGACGTGGTGCGCAAGGGCAAGCTCGGCCCGGGCGACATGGTGGCGCTCGATCTCAAGAGCGGCACGCTGCTCGCCTCCGCCGACATCGACCAGATCCTCAAGAGCCGCCATCCCTACAAGGCCTGGCTGAAGCAGGGGGTGCGCTACCTCGAGAGCGACCTCGTCGACCCGCGGCTCGCCGCCGAGCCCATGGACCGCGCGACGCTCGGCCTGTACCAGAAGATGTTCAACGTCACGCAGGAGGAGCGCGACGACATCATCCGCGTGCTCGCGCAGGATGAGAACGAGGCCGTGGGCTCGATGGGCGATGACACCCCGCTGCCGGTGCTCTCGCACCGCGTGCGCTCGCTGTATGACTATTTCCGCCAGCAGTTCGCGCAGGTCACGAACCCGCCGATCGACCCGCTGCGCGAGAGCATCGTGATGTCGCTGCAGACGCAGATCGGGCCCGAGTGCAACATCTTCGAGCCCGCGCCCGAGCACGCGCGCCAGGTGGTGCTCGGCTCGCCGATCCTCTCGCAGCGCAAGCTGCGCCAGATCCTCGCCATCGAGGAGGTCAGCCACGAGTTCCTCGACCTGCAGTACGACCCCGCCGAGGGGCTCGCGGCCGCGCTCGCACGCCTGTGCGCGCAGGCCGAGAGCGCGGTGCGCGAGGGCAAGCTCGTGCTGCTGCTCTCGGACCGCTACCTCGTGAAGGGGCGCATCCCGGCGCACGCGCTGCTCGCCACCGGGGCGGTGCACCAGCACCTGGTGAAGCACGGCCTGCGCTGCAAGTGCAACCTCCTGATCGAGACCGGCACGGCGCGCGAGCCGCACCACTTCGCCTGCCTCATCGGCTACGGCGCGACCGCGGTGTATCCGTACATGGCCTACCAGGTGCTGTTCGAGATGATGCGCAAGGGGCGCGTCAAGCTCGACTTCGCGGCGCGCCTCGAGCTCGGGCGCAGCTACCGCGCGGGCCTGCGCAAGGGCCTGTTCAAGATCATGTCGAAGATGGGCATCTCCACCATCTCCAGCTACCGCAGCTCGCAGCTGTTCGAGATCGTCGGGCTGGCGGATGAGGTGGTGGAGCTGTGCTTCACCGGCACCGAGAGCCGCGTGCAGGGAGCGGACTTCGCCGACCTCGAGGCCGACACGCTCGCGCTCGCCGCGCGCGCCTGGAACCCGCGCGAGCCGATCGGCCAGGGGGGACTGCTCAAGTACGTGCACGGCGGGGAGTACCACATGTACAACCCGGACGTGGTCGCGGCCCTGCAGGCCGCCGTGGTCAGCGGCGACTATGCGCACTACCAGCAGTACGCGCGCCTGGTGAACGAGCGTCCGGCGGCCACCTTCCGCGACCTGCTGCGCCTCAAGCCCCGCGGCGCCGCCGTGCCGCTGGCGCAGGTCGAGCCCGCCGCCGCGGTGCTGGCGCGCTTTGACAGCGCCGGCATGTCCCTCGGGGCGCTCTCGCCGGAAGCGCACGAGGCACTCGCGATAGCCATGAACCGCCTCGGGGCGCGCTCGAACTCCGGCGAGGGGGGCGAAGACCCGGCGCGCTACCGCACCGAGAAGAACTCCAAGATCAAGCAGGTCGCCTCGGGGCGCTTCGGCGTCACGCCCGAGTACCTGATCAACGCCGAGGTGCTGCAGATCAAGATCGCGCAGGGCGCCAAGCCCGGCGAGGGCGGCCAGCTGCCCGGGCACAAGGTCAACGACATGATCGCCACGCTGCGCTTCGCGCGGCCCGGCGTCGGCCTCATCTCCCCGCCGCCGCACCACGACATCTACTCGATCGAGGACCTGGCGCAGCTGATCTTCGACCTGAAGCAGGTGAACCCGACCGCGCTCGTGTCGGTGAAGCTGGTCGCCGAGCCCGGCGTCGGCACCGTGGCCGCCGGCGTCGCCAAGGCCTACGCCGACCTCATCACCATCTCCGGCTACGACGGCGGCACCGGCGCTTCACCCCTGTCGTCGATCAAGTACGCGGGCACCCCCTGGGAGCTCGGGCTCGCGGAGACTCATCAGACGCTGCGCCTGAACGACCTGCGCCACCGCGTGCGGCTGCAGACCGACGGCGGCCTTAAGACCGGGCTGGACGTGGTGAAGGCCGCGATCATCGGCGCGGAGAGCTTCGGCTTCGGCACGGCGCCGATGGTGGCGCTCGGCTGCAAGTACCTGCGCATCTGCCATCTCAACAACTGCGCCACCGGCGTGGCCACGCAGCACAACGTGCTGCGCAGCAAGTACTTCATCGGGCTGCCGGAGATGGTGATCAACTATTTCCGCTTCGTCGCCGAGGAGGTGCGCGAGATCCTGGCCGCGCTCGGCGTGCGCAGCCTCGCGGAGGTCATCGGCCGCACCGAGTTGCTCGAGGTGGTGCCGGGCGCGACGGCGCGGCAGCGCAAGCTCGATCTCACCCCGATACTGTCCGACGCCGGGCTCGCGGCCGATGCGCCGCAGTTCTGCGGCACGCCCTCCAATGCACCCTTCGACAAGGGCGAGCTCGCCGAGCGCATGGTGCGCGAGATGCTGCCGGCGATTAAGGCGCGCGCCGGCGGCGAGTTCAGCTTCGAGCTCAGGAACTACAACCGCTCGATCGGCGCGCGCCTCTCGGGGGAGATCGCGCGCCACTGGGGCAACTCCGGCATGAGCGAGGCGCCCGTCACGGTGCGCTGCCGCGGCAACGCCGGGCAGAGCTTCGGGGTGTGGAACGCGGGCGGACTACACCTCTACCTCGAGGGCGATGCCAACGACTACGTCGGCAAGGGCATGGCCGGCGGGCGCCTCGTGCTGCGCCATCCGCGCGGTGCGCGCTTCGTGGCGCGCGACACCGTGATCATGGGCAACACCTGCCTGTACGGCGCCACCGGCGGGGAGCTGTACGCGGCCGGCGTCGCCGGCGAGCGCTTCGCGGTGCGCAACTCCGGGGCGGTCGCGGTCATCGAGGGCGCGGGCGATCACTGCTGCGAGTACATGACCGGCGGGGCGGTGTGCGTGCTCGGGCGCACCGGCGTCAACTTCGGCGCCGGCTTCACCGGCGGCTTCGCCTACGTGCTCGATCTCGAGCGCAACTTCGTCGACCGCTACAACCACGAGCTGATCGACATCAGCCGCATCCACCCGGAGGCGATGCAATCGCACGTGCAGCACCTCGAGGGGCTGCTCGAGCGCCACGTCGCCGAGACCGACAGCAGCTGGGCGGTGGAGATCATGAACGACCTGCGCACCTACCTGCCGAAGTTCTGGGTGGTGAAGCCCAAGGCCGCCTCCATCGACTCGCTCATCGAGAACCTGCGGCGCGCCGCCTGACAGCACGCATGGCCGACAAGAACCTGCAGTTCCTCGAGATCCCGCGCACCGACCCGGCGAAGGCGCCGGTGGAGGCGCGCGTCGGCAACTTCCGCGAGATCTACGCGCCCTTCGATGCCGCGGGCGCGGGCCAGCAGGCCGGCCGCTGCCTCGCCTGCGGCAATCCCTTCTGCGAGTGGAAGTGCCCGGTACACAACTACATCCCCAACTGGCTGAAGCTCATCGAGGAGGGCAACCTCTTCGAGGCCGCGGAGCTCTCGCACAAGACCAACTCGCTCCCGGAGGTGTGCGGGCGCATCTGCCCGCAGGACCGCCTGTGCGAGGGCGCCTGCACGCTGAACGACGGCCTGGGTGCGGTCACCATCGGCGCCATCGAGAAGTACATCACCGACGAGGCACTGAGTCAGGGCTGGCGCCCGGACATGTCGCACGTGCAGGTGAGCGGCCGGCGCGTGGCGATCGTCGGCGCGGGACCCGCGGGGCTCGCCTGCGCGGACATCCTGGTGCGCAACGGCGTCGCGCCGGTGGTCTACGAGCGCCACGAGCGCATCGGTGGCCTGCTGACCTTCGGCATCCCGCCGTTCAAGCTGGAGAAGGAGGTCGTGGAGACGCGGCGCGCGATCCTCGCCGGCATGGGCGTCGAGTTCCGCCTCGGCGTCGAGGTGGGCGCCGGTCTGCCCTTCGCGCAGCTGCTCGCCGACTACGACGCGGTGTTCCTCGGCATGGGCACCTACACCGCGGTGCGTGGCGGCTTTGCGGGCGAGGACCTGCCGGGCGTGCACGAGGCGCTGCCGTATCTCATCGCCAACATCCGCCACGAGCTCGAGCTGCCCGGGGCGGCGAGCGCGCTGATCAGCATGCGCGGCCGGCGCGTGGTGGTGCTCGGCGGCGGCGACACCGCCATGGACTGCAACCGCACCGCCGTGCGCCAGGGCGCCGAGTCGGTCACCTGCACCTACCGGCGCGACGAGCGCAACATGCCCGGCTCGCGGCGCGACTACAAGAACAGCCGCGAGGAGGGCGTGGAGTTCCTCTTCAACCGCCAGCCGATCGAGATCGTCGGCTCCGACCGCGTCGAGGGTGTGAAGCTCGTCACGACGCAGCTCGGTGCGCCCGATGCGCGCGGCCGGCGCGTACCGCAGCCCCTGCCCGGCTCCGAGGAGATCGTGGCGGCGGACGCGGTGATCATCGCCTTCGGCTTCCTGCCGAGCCCGCCGCCGTGGTTCGCCGAACACGCGATCCGCCTGCACGACAACGGCCGCGTGCGCGTCTCCGCGGCCGCGGCGCGCCCGTTCCAGACCACGAATCCCAAGGTGTTCGCCGGCGGTGACATGGTGCGCGGCTCGGACCTGGTGGTGACGGCGGTGTTCGAGGGGCGCGAGGCGGCGCGCGGCATCCTCGACTATCTGGGCGTGAGCTGACAGCGGAAAAGAAAAGCCCCGCGCTGGGCGGGGCTGTTAGCTCTTCATCCTCGAATGACCCGGTGGTTCGCTGTCAGCTCCTTCCGAGCAGCGCTGCGGACATCCGGTCCGCGGCCGCCGCCGGCACGTCGCGTCATCACGAGCATCTAAACTTTCCGGCTGAAACGCTTGGAGCCATCGCTCCGGCTTCTATCGCGAGGCCCGCGTGTTCATCCACGCGTTGTATCGTTCCTGACAACACCAACAAGTTCGGCGCTGTCGTCACCCGTGCCCGCGTCGATCCCCGAGTTTTCTTCTGTAAACCCTTCTCGTCCTTCATGGCTTCTGCGCATCACCGTCGTCACTGCGCAGGCAGCCAGATGAAAAATTCTTTTAGTGACGGTGCCTTGGAACATCATTGTACTGATTCCAAGCCAAAAAGCGATGTCGTGCTTTAGAGACATCGCGCCCAGCTCGCGCGATGTGACATAAGCGGCAGCAGGGCCGGCGCTCAGGCCGCGAGGCGCACCGTGAAGCGCACGCCGGTGCCGTCGGCAAGGTTCGCGGCGCGCGCTTCCCCGCCGTGGAACTCGGCGATCAGGCGCACGATGTAGAGGCCCAGCCCGAAGTGCGGCCGGCTGTCCGACCCGGAGCGCGACTGCCACAGCGACTCGAACAGCCTTCCCTCGACGTGCAGCGGCAGCGCGGGACCCGGGTTCTCGACCTCGATGCGCGCCGCGTGCGCCTCGTGCGCGAGGCGCACCGTGATCGCAGCCCCGCTCGCGCTGAAGTCCACCGCGTTGTCGATGAGCTTGTCGAGCATCTGCACGATGAGATCCGGCGCACCGTTCACGGTGAGGCTCGCGACGGCGGTCTCGAAGCGCAGCTCACGCTGCGGGAACGCCACGCGGTAGGCGGCGACCGCGGAAGCGAGCACCGGGACGAGGTCAAAGTCGCTGCGCTCGGCGCTGCTGATGGCCTCCTCGACGCGGGTCGCCGCACCCATCGCGTGCAGGATCGCCCCGAGGCGCTCGCTGCCGGCGCGGGCGCGCGCGAGGTAGGCGCGCGCGGCGGGGGTGACCGGCTCGGACTCGAGGTTGTCGAGCGAGGAGCGCACGATGGCGAGCGGAGTGCGGATCTCGTGCGCGAGGCGCCCGGCGAGACCGCGCAGGTAGCTCGTGTACTCGTTGAGGCGTGCGAGCAGCGTCGCGAACGAGCGCGCCACAGCGCCCAGCTCATCGCGGGCGCGCGTCTCGGGGAAGTCGGTCGCGATGACCCCTCCGGTGAGCGCCGACTCGCTGGCGCGGCGCAGCCGCGCGAGGCGCAGCGCCAGCCAGGCGGCAAAGGCCAGGATGGCACCCACGACCACCGCGCTGGTGGCGAGCGTGAAGTTCAGCATGTGGGTGAGGGCGCGGTCGCGCAGGCGGATGAAGCGCTCGGGGCTCTGCGTGACCTCGAGCTCGCCGATCACGAGCGTGTGGTCGCGGTCGTAGATGCTGCTCTGCGAGGTCAGCGGCGGGTGCGCGCCCGCTTCATCGACGAAGCGCCGGTAGAGGCGCGCGAGCAGCGGACGCTCCGGGCTGAGCGCCGCCGCGGCCGCGAGCGCGTCCGCGTGCGCCAGCACCCGGCCGGAGGGGGTCATCACGCGCACCTTCAGTCCCGGCTGCAGGAACTGCCCGAGGTAGCGGCCGAGCTCGGGCGAGGCGAGGATCAGGTGTCCCATGGTGTGCAGGTCATCCGGCCGCAGCGTGCCGTAGCTCACCGGCGCGCCGCCGCGGGTGTCGCGGTCATCGATCAGCACCCCGAAGCCCTTGCCAACCATCGACAGCGGCACGCGCACTTCGAGGCGGTAGCCATCGCTCGTCGGCTGCCAGGCGCCGCGGATGCGCGGCTCGAGGCGCGCGCTCTGGCGCCCGTACTCGCCGCTCTCGATGCGCCGTGCCGTCACCGCTCCGGGAGCGGTGGCGGCGAGGTAAACCTGCTGCTGCGTGCCCTGGCTGTCCTCGAAGCCGAGCCACACCCGGTCGCCGAATCCGGCCGCATCGAGCGGGTCCCTGCCCGCTGCGTCGTAGAGGGGATGCTCGTCGTGCACCTCGAGCACGGCGTACAGCATGCGCTCGTGCACGCCGGTCAGGATCGCGAAGCGGTGCTGTGCGTCTTTGGCGAAACGCGTCCAGACGGGGCTGCCGGGCGCCGGCCAGTCATCGGCGTAGCCGTCCAGGAGCGGCGCGGCGCTGAGTGTGAGGGGCTCGAGGTCGTAGGGGGTGGCGCGGTAGAAGTCCGGATCCGGCTCGAGCGCCGCGCCGGTGTCGCTCCCCGCGGCCGCAGCCGTGGCGGGCTCGCGGTACAGGAGGTCCGTGCGTCCCTGCAGCGAGGTGGCGAGTGTCTGCGACAGCGCGGCGAGCGAGTCCGCCTCGCTCGCCCGCAGCGCCGATTCCATCTCGCGCGCGTAGCGGCAGCCCGCCCACGGCAGCGCGAGGGTGGCGAGGCCGAGCAGCAGCAGCTTCAGGCGCAGCGACATGCCGGCAACTGACTATTCGACCCAGCGATAGCCCATGCCGTAGACGGTCTGCAGGGCATCGAAGCCCGGGGCGATGAGCTGGAACTTGCGGCGGATGCGCTTCACGTGCGAGGTGATGGTGTTGTCATCCAGCACGACGTTGGCGGCGTCCATCAGCTGCTGGCGGCTGCGCACGTGGCCCGGGTGGCGCGCGAGCGCGTGCACGATCCAGAACTCGGTGAGCGACAGCAGCACCACCTGCCCGTCCCACCGCGCCTGCATGCGCTCGGCATCGAGCGTCAGCGGCCCGCGGCGCAGCAGCTCCTGCGTGCCCTGCGGCCGGCGCAGCGCCTCCACGCGCCGAAACAGCGCGTGCACGCGCGCGGTCAGCTGCGCGAGCGAGAGGTCCTTGCTGAGGAAGTCATCGGCCCCGAGGCGCAGCCCCGAGACCGCATCGAGCTCGCTGTCGCGCGCGGTGAGGAAGATGATCGGTACCTCGGCCGAGAGTGCGCGCAGTTGCCGGCACAGCTCGAAGCCGCCTTCCGGGTCCTCCTCGAGCGAGATGTCGATCACCGCCAGGTCCGGCAGCCGCGCGGCGAAGGCCGCGAGCGCCTCGGCGCGGCTGGCGTAGGTGCGCACCGCGTAGCCCTCGCGCGTGAAAGCGGCCGCGTAGTTGTCGCGGATCGCCGGCTCATCCTCCACGATCGCGACCAGGCGCTTCATGGAGCCCAAGGCTACAGGCTTTCCGCGCCGCGGTGAACGCACCGCGCGCGCCGCCACAATCCGCCACGATTGATCAGCCGCGCGCCCCGATCCCGCCCGCGCGCGTGCCGCTCCCGGGTCCTTACTGGTCACATCGACCACCGCCGCCACGGGAGCACGCACCGATGAACAGCCGCGCCGCAATCACCGCAGGGGCCGGGCCGCTCTGGCAGCGGCTCGCCAACTGGCTGGCGCTCCTCACCCTCATCGCGCTCGGCATGCTCGCGCCCGGCGCCCGGGCCGCCATCCCCGCGGCGGGCGCCGGCACGCTGCTGCTGAAGTCCGCGCCCGATGCCGCAGCGCTTCCCGCCCTGCGCCAGGAGACCTCGATGCACGCCACGGTCACCGGCAGCGTCGCGCGCGTCGAGGTGACGCAGCGCTTCAGCAACGGCGGTGAGTGCTGGATGGAGGGGCTGTACGTGTTCCCGCTGCCCGAGGGCAGCGCGGTCGATGAGCTCACCCTCAAGATCGGCGAGCGCACCCTGGTCGGGGAGATCCGCGAGCGTGCCGCCGCGCACGCCGCCTACGAGCAGGCGCGCCGCGAGGGGCGCCAGGCGAGCCTCATCGACCAGGAACGGCCCAACATGTTTGCCACCGCGGTCGCCAACATCCCGCCAGGGGCGGCCGTCGAGGTCCACATCGCCTACCTCGAGGTGATCGCTTACCGCGAGGGCCGCTACACGCTGCACCTGCCGCTCGCCATCACGCCGCGCTACACGCCCGCCACGCAGGCCAGCGGCAGCGTGCTGCCGCAGACGCCTGAGGCGGTGAGCGCGGCGGCGCAGCGGGTCGCGATCAGCGTCGACCTGGCCCCGGGCTTCGCCCTCGCCGAGGTGCGCTCGCACTACCACGCCGTCAGCGAGAGCCCGCTGCCCGGCGGCGAGCGGGTGAGGCTCGCGAGTGACTCGGCCCCCGCGGACCGCGACTTCGAGCTCACCTGGACGCCACAGCTCGCCCCCGACACCCAGGCGGCCGCCTTCGCCGAGCGTGCCGGGGAGGACGCCTACGTGCTGCTGACGGTGACGCCACCTGCGTTCACCTCCGCCCCACCGCCGCGCGAGGTGATCTTCATCATCGACACCTCCGGCTCCATGGAGGGGCCCTCGATCGAGCAGGCGCGCGCCGCGCTCGCGCTCGGCGTCGAGCGCCTGAGCGCCGCCGATCACTTCAACATCATCCGCTTCAGCAGCGACGCCTCGCAGCTGTTCGCGTCCTCGCAGCCGGTGACCCCGGCGAGCCGGGCCGCGGCCGCACGCTTCATCGGCGCGCTCACGGCGGGCGGGGGCACCGAGATGCGCCCGGCGCTCGAGCGCGCCTTCGCCACCGCGCCGCTGGCCGAGGCGCTGCGCCAGATCGTCTTCATCACCGACGGCAGCGTCGGCAACGAGGATGAGCTGGTGCGCCTGATCCACGCGCGCATTGGTGCGGCGCGCCTGTTCACGGTCGGCATCGGGGCGGCGCCCAACGGCTACTTCATGCGCGCGGCGGCCACGGCCGGCCGCGGCAGCTACACCTTCATCGGCAACCGCGCCGAGGTGCAGGAGCGCATGGGCGCGCTGTTCGCCAAGCTCGAGCAGCCCGCGCTCACCGATCTCGCGCTCAGCTGGCCCGGCGGCGCGGCGGCGGAGCTCGCCGCGCCGCTGCCGGCGGACGTGTACGCCGGCGACCCGCTGGTGGTCGCCGCGCGCGTGCCCCGCCTGAGCACGGGCCTCCTGACGCTCTCGGGCACCGCCGGCGCCCACGCCTGGGTACGGCAGCTGCCGCTCACCGTCGTGAGCGCGCAGGCCGGCGTCGGCAAGCTGTGGGCGCGCGAGCGCATCGCCGAGCTGTCGGCGCAGCGCGGGCTCGCGGGCCAGGACGAGGCGACCCGTCAGGCGATCGTGGGACTCGCGCTTGCGCACCATCTGGTGAGCGAGTTCACGAGCCTGGTCGCGGTCGACGTCACGCCGGTACGCGCGGCGGGCGCGCCGCTTGCTGCCGAGCAGCTGCCGACGTCTGCCCCGCAGGGCAGCTACTGGGCCTCGAGCACCGGCTTCCCGCGCACCGCGAGCGCGGCACCGCTCTTGATCCTGGTGGGGCTCTCGTGGCTGACGCTCGCGGTGCTCCTGGCCGGCGCGGCGCGGCTGCGGGCGCCGCGCCCGTGAGGGCGGCGGCGGTGGCGGCGCTCGGCGCTGCGCTCGCGGGCGCCGCCTGCCTCGGGGCCGGGGGCTGGATCCACCTGAAGGCGGCGCTTGCGCAGCAGCTGATCGCGCGCGCCTGGGAGGCGGGCGGGCAGGGCGAGCGCGCGGTGCGCCCCTGGCCGTGGGCGGATACCGTGCCGGTCGCACGGCTCACGGTGCTCGCCGATCCGCCGCGCAGCTACCTGGTGCTCGAGGGAGGCGAAGGCGCGAGTCTCGCCTTCGGGCCGGCGCACGATCCGGCGAGCGTCCTGCCGGGCGAGGTGGGTAACAGCGTGATCGCCGGCCACCGCGACACGGTGTTCGCGGTGCTGCGCACGGTGCAGGTGGGCGAGAGGCTCCTCATCGAGCGGCGCGGGCGCCGTACCTGGTTCGTCGTACGCGCGATTGAGGTGGTGGACGCGCGCCGCACGCGCCTGGCGCTCGCGAGCGCGGTGCCGCGCCTGAGCCTCATCACCTGCTATCCGTTCGATGCGCTCATGCCGGGCGGGCCGCTGCGCCTGGTGGTGAGCGCCGAGGCGCTCGCCGGCGTCGCGGGCTCAGAAGGCGCTGAAGCCCGTGAGCAGCCGCCCGATGGTGAGCTGGTGGATCGTCTCGGTGCCTTCGTAGGTGATGACGCTCTCCAGGTTCAGCATGTGGCGGATGGGCGCGAACTCGGCGGAGATGCCGGCGCCGCCGAGCATGTCGCGGCAGTCGCGCGCGATCTCGATGGCCATGCGGCAGTTGTTCCACTTGGCGAGTGAGACGTGCGCGGGTTGCATGGTGCCGGCATCCTTCAGGCGCGCGAGCTGCAGCGCCAGCAGCTGCGCCGTCGTGATGCGGCGTGCCATCTGCGCCAGGCGCACCTGGATGGTCTGGTTCTGCGCCAGCGGCCGGCCGAAGAGCGTGCGCGTCTGGGTGTAGTCGAGCAGCTGCTTCAGGCACGCCTGCGCGGCGCCGATGACGCCCCATGAAATCCCGTAACGCGCCTGCGTCAGGCACGACAGCGGGCCCTTCAGGCCCACGACACCCGGCAGCACCCGCTCGGCGGGCACCACGACGTTGTCGAAGTAGAGCGCCGCGGTCACCGAGGCGCGCAGCGAGAACTTGTGCTGGATCTCGGGCGCGGCGAAGCCGGGCGTACCCTTCTCCACCAGGAAGCCGCGGATGCCCTCCTCGGTCATGGCCCAGACCACGGCGACATCGGCGATGGCGCCATTGGTGATCCACATCTTGGCGCCGTTCAGCACCCAGTCCGAGCCGCGCCGCTTGGCGTGGGTCTTCATGTTGGCCGGATCCGAGCCCCCGTGCGGCTCGGTGAGCCCGAAGCAGCCGATCAGCTCGCCGCGCGCCATCGGCGGCAGGTACTTCTGCTTCTGCTCCTCGGAGCCGAAGGCATGGATCGGGTACATGCACAGTGAGGACTGCACCGAGACGAAGCTGCGGATGCCGGAGTCGCCGCGCTCGAGCTCCTGGCAGATGAGTCCGTAGCACACCGCGTTCAGTCCCGCGCAGCCGTAGCCGTGGATCGAGGAGCCGAGCAGTCCGAGCTCGGCGAGCTTCGGGACCAGCTCGCGCGGGAAGTGGTGCTCCTCGAAGGCCTTCTGGATGATCGGCAGCACCTCGGCATCCACCAGCCGCGCGACCGAGTCCTGCACCAGGCGCTCTTCCTCGCTCAGCGCCGCGCGCACGTCGAACAGATCGAGCGGGTCGATCGCGGCTGAGCCGGCCTTGGCGGCGGCAGGCTTGGGATGGGCGGCCACGGTGGTCTCCTTGCTGGGCGGTTACCCGCCCGCGGCGCGGGGGGCGCGCATGATAGCCCTTCTCCGCCGCTGCGGCATCCGCGCATCCCGGCTGGCGCCCCCGGGGCGCTTGGTGCACCCTTCGGCAGCATGAAAATCCCCGAGATCCTGCTGGTCGAGACGGTGCACCAGCCCGGCAGCCTCGCCAAGGTGCTGCAGGTGATCGCGGACGCCGGGCTCACCATCGAGCACCTGACCGCGCTGCGGCGCCACCAGGGCCGCACGCTGTGGGAAATCACGCTCGAGATGGACGAGGAGGCCGACCGCTCGCTGTTCGAGCGCATCGGCGCCCTGCCCACGGCGCGCTTCGTCGGCAAGTCCGACCGCGTGTTCAACCGCCACCGCGGCGGCAAGATCCGCACCGAGTCGCGCGTGCCGATCAACACCCGCCAGGTGCTGCGCGACGTCTACACCCCGGGCGTGGCGCGCGTGTGCCTCGCCATCCAGAAGGACCCCGCGGCGGCGCGCGAGTACACCGCGCTCGCGCGCACCGTGGCCATCGTGACCAACGGCACGGCGGTGCTGGGCCTCGGCAACATCGGCGCGCTCGCGGGGCTGCCGGTGATGGAGGGCAAGGCGGCGCTCTACGCCGAGCTGGTCGAGCTGAACGGCGTGCCGATCCTGCTGCAGGCGACGGCGCCCGAGCGCGTGGTCGAGGCGATCATGGCGGTCGAGTCCTCCTTCGGCGCCATCCACCTCGAGGACTTCGCCGCGCCCGAGTGCTTCGCGATCGAGGAGCAGCTGCGCGCGCGGCTGGGCAAGCCCGTGATGCACGATGACCAGCACGGCACCGCGGTGGTGGTGCTCGCGGCGGTGAAGAACGCCGCGCGCTACTCGCGCCATGATCTTGCGCAGAGCACGGTGGGGCAGATCGGGCTCGGCGCCGCCGGCACCGGCATCGTGCGGCTGCTGAAGGCCTACGGGGTGAAGCACGTCCTCGGCACCGACCGCAATCCTCAGGCGGTGGCGCGCCTTGAGTCCCTGGGCGGTGAGGGCACGAATCTCGAGTCACTCATGCAGCGCGCCGACGTGGTGATCGCCACGACCGGCGTGCGGGGCCTGATCCGGCCCGAGTGGGTGCGTCCGGGGCAGGTGATCCTCGCGCTCTCCAATCCCGACCCGGAGATCGAGCCGGTGGTGGCGCGCGAGCGCGGCGCCGCCTACGCCGCCGACGGCAAGGGCATCAACAACGTGCTCGCCTATCCCGGTCTGTTCCGCGGGGCGCTGCAAGCCAATGCCCCCGCCTTCACGGACGCGATGTTCATGGCGGCGGCGGAGGCGATCGCGAGTCTCGCGCAGCCGGATGAGCTGGTGCCCGATCCGCTGGAGAAGAGCGTGCACGAGGCGGTGACGGCGGCGGTGCGCGAGGCGGCCGGGTAGCGCGCGCTACAGGCTCGCGTAGCGTTTGACCAGGCGGTAGAGGAAGGTGCGTCCCTCGTAGAGCGACTGCACGCGGATGCGCTCGTTCAGGCCGTGGATGTGACCGTTGTCGGCTTCCTCGAACAAGCCGGTGACGCCGTAGGTCGGGATCCCCGCCGGGTTCAGGAACTGCGCGTCCGAGGCTCCCGGCTCGAGCACCGGTACCACGGGGATCCCGGGCCACAGCTCGTGCGCCACCTGCTCGATCGGGTTCAGTACCGCCGCGGTCAGCGGTGCGGGCGGGGCAATCGGCCCGCGCACCTCGGGGATGCTGATCTTCACCCCGGGGTCGGCGATGACGCGCGCGAGCTCTTCCTGGATGGCCTCGCGGGTGACGCCGGGGAAGATGCGGCAGTTGATGTTGGCGCGCGCCCGCTGCGGCAGGGCGTTGGTGGCGTGCCCCGCCGCCAGCGTGGTGGCCACACAGGTGGTGCGCAGCATGGCGTGCAGGTTCGCGTCCTGATCGAGCAGCGCCACCGCCGCGGCATCGCCCGGGTCGCGCGCGACGCGCGCCATGGCCGCGCCGAGCTCGCCGCCGACGATGCGCGCCTTGGCGCTGAGGTAGCCGCGGTTGGCCTCATTCAGCTGCACGGGGAACTCGTAGCCGCTCAGGCGCTCGAGCGCCGTGGCGAGGCGGTAGATGGCGTTGTCGCGGACCGGCCGTGAGCTGTGGCCGCCGGGGTTGGTCACCTCGAGGACGTAGTTCTGCGAGACCTTCTCGGCGGCGAGCACGTCGAGGGCGATGCGCCGCCCCTGAGCGTCGAGCTCGCCGTCGACGCCCTCGGTGAGGGCGATGCCGGCGTCGATGGCGGCACGCTCGTGCTCGGTGAGCCAGCGCGCGCCGTTCAGGGCGCCGTTGGTCTCCTCCCCGCAGGTGAGCGCCAGCTTGATGCTGCGGCGGGGCCTGAAGCCCTCTTCGCGGTAGCGCACCAGGTTATCCACCCAGATCGCCGCCTGCGCCTTCATGTCGCTCGTGCCGCGGCCGTAGAAGTAGCCGTCCTCCTCGATGAGCTTGAACGGATCGCGCGTCCAGTCCTCGCGCTTCGCCTCGACCACGTCCAGGTGCGCGAGCATCAGGACCGCCTTGGCGCCGGGCTGCGTGCCGTGCAGCACCGCGATGAGGCCGCCCTCCTTGGGATGACCCTCGGGGACGAAGACGCGCACGTCGGCATCCGGATAGCCGGCGGCCGCGAGACGTGCCGCCATGCGCTGCGCGGCGAGCGTGCAGTCCCCCGCCGACAGCGTGGTGTTGGTTTCGACGAGCTCGCGGTAAGTGTCGAGGAAGCGTGACTGACTCGCCTCCGGGGTGATCGCGGCGGCCGCCGCGAGGGCGGGCGCGAGGGCGCAGAGCGCCGCGCCGGCGGCGCGCACGGTCAGGCTCACCTCGGGCCCTTCAGTACGGCACGCTCAGCCGCCGGTAGGCGGCGGCGAGCAGCCACAGCGGGCCGATGAGGAGGAACTGCAGGTCCTTGAAGAAGGACGGGCGGGCACCCTCGAAGGCGTGGCCGATGAACTGCCCGATCCACGCCACCACGAAGATCAGGAGCGAGGTCTGCCACAGCGGCCAGGCGAGCGCGCTCAGCGCGCGGGTGAGGGCCAGCAGGGCGATGAAGGCGAGCAGCACCCCGGCGGCGAGCTGCGGCGAGAGGGCGAAGTAATAAAGGAGGGCGGCGGCGGCCACGATGCTCGCCCAGTTGAGCCACGGCGAGACGGCGCTGAAGGCCGCCGGCACCGGCAGCGACCACAAAAGGCCCATGACCGCCAGCACGATCGGCGGCACGCACAGCCAGTGCAGGAGCTTGTTGGTGGGATGGCGGTGGCTGGCGCCGTATTCGTTCAGCCACTCGCCGAGGGTGCGCATGGAGACAAAGCTAACGGCAGGCGGGGCGGCGGGCAACCACCCGCCGCCTGCCCGCGAGGGACTTCACGCAGCCATCAGGCCGCGCAGCTTGCCCAGCGCGCTCGACTCGATCTGGCGGATGCGCTCGGCGGAGACGCCGTACTTGTCGGCGAGCTCGTGCAGCGTCGCCTTGTCCTCGTTCATCCAGCGCCGCCGCACGATGTCGCGACTGCGCTCATCGAGGCGCTCCATGGCACCGTGCAGGCGCTCGGACTCATCCGCGCTCGATTCCGCGTCCTCGACCTGCGCGGCCGGATCCGCATCCGGGGCCGGCAGGTAGGCGGCCGGGCCGTACGATTCCTCATCGTCCGTCTCCGGGGCCGGATCGAAGGACAGATCGCGCGCGGCGAGCCGCTTCTCCATCTCGGTCACTTCCCCGGGCGTCACGCCCAGGTCGCGGGCCACCGCCGCGGTCTCCTCCGCCGACAGCCAGGCGAGGTTCTTCTTCAGGCGGCGCAGGTTGAAGAACAGCTTGCGCTGCGCCTTGGTGGTGGCGATCTTCACCAGCCGCCAGTTGCGCAGCACGTACTCGTGGATCTCGGCACGGATCCAGTGCACGGCGAAGGACACCAGGCGCACGTTCATCGAGGGGTCAAAGCGCTTGACCGCCTTCATGAGGCCAACGTTGCCCTCCTGGATCAGGTCCCCGACCGGCAGTCCGTAGCCGCTGTAGCCGCGTGCGATGTGCACGACGAAGCGCAGGTGCGAGAGCACCAGCTGTCGGGCGGCTTCGAGGTCCTGCTCCTTGCGGAAGCGCTCGGCGAGCGCGCGCTCCTCTTCCCGCGTCAGGACGGGAATGTGGCTGACCCGCTCGAGGTAGGCGTCCAGGCTCCCCAGCGGACCGGCCAAAGCGTGATCGCCCATGCGGGCAACCATTGCGGTACCAGTCATCGGATCTCCCTTGGCTTGGGTGGGCATTTTAGCAGTCACCACCTTTGAGT
>Ga0335085_10001661_pt1 | contig 45564 bp, 34 predicted proteins | sample Lox_Sample_45_FD_206712 | JGI IMG/M metagenome (GOLD analysis project Ga0335085, IMG submission 206712) | Soil microbial communities from Loxahatchee National Wildlife Refuge, Florida, United States - Lox_Sample_4.5 | ecosystem: Environmental > Terrestrial > Soil > Wetlands | place: USA...
TGCGTGAATTTGGCGCGCTGCTCGCGGCCAACGGCGTGCTCGCCGAAGCCGGAGACGTGTTTCATCTTCAATATGTGGAAATCGAGAGCGCTCTGGCAGATGTGAGTCTTGCTTGGGCGGGTGGCGGCAGGCCGCTCGGTGCCACGCACTGGCAGCCAGTTGTGGAAGAGCGCAAGCGCATTCTCGAAAAATTAAAGGAGTGGAGCCCGCCACCGGCGCTCGGCCCGATTCCGCCGGCCATCAATGATCCGGCGTTGCAGATGCTCTGGGGCATTACGTCGGAAACGCTGGAAGCATGGTCAAAAACGGTTGAGCCTGAAAACGAAAAGGAGATTCTTGGATTTGCCGCTTCACCCGGAGTCGTGGAGGGCGTTGCACGGGTTCTGAAAAACGTGAACGACATCGGAGAAATTCGCAACGGAGAAATTCTTGTTTGTCCCGTCACGGCTCCAAGCTGGGGTCCCGTCTTCGGCAAAATAAAAGCGGCGGTCTCCGATATCGGCGGCACGATGTCGCACGCCGCGATTGTCGCGCGCGAGTACGGGTTGCCTGCGGTGGTCGGAGCTGGTCAGGCCACGCAGCGGATCAAGACCGGCCAGCGGCTGCGTGTAGATGGCAATCGCGGCATTGTGCAGATTCTCGATTGAAGGTGATCGCCGTGGTGAACGAAAAATTTGTCTGCCACTTGGCGGAGATTGGCATTCAGGACCGGCCGGCTGCTGGTGGAAAAGGCGCAAGCCTCGGCGAACTTTCCCGCGCGGGAATTCGCGTTCCGCCGGGATGCGTCGTGACCACGACTGCGTTCGAGCGATTTCTTAACGCAATTGATCCCAACGGCGCTATCCGTCGCGAAATTGAACGCGCGTCTCCGGACGATCTTGCGGCTGCCACGCGAATAAGCTCGGAAGTGCGAGAGCGGTTGGAACGCGAAGCGCTGCCACCTGAGATTCGCGATCCGATCGCGATTCACTACGAGTTGCTTTACACTCGCGGCGGCGGAAGCGGCGAGCCAGTCGCCATCCGCTCGAGCGCGACCAGTGAGGACAGCGCTGAGTCAAGTTTCGCGGGATTGCAGGACACCTATTTGTGGGTGCGCGGCGTGGAATCGGTGATCGAGCACGTGCGAAAATGCTGGGCGAGCTTGTACGCCGTCGAGTCGGTGGTATATCGCCGCCGGTTGAAACTCTCGGAGAACGGATTGGCAATGGGAGTGGTGATTCAGAGGATGATCGATCCGCGCACCTCCGGCGTGATGTTTACACGCAGCCCATATAGCGGAGACCGCTCCGTCGTGGTCCTGGAAGCGAGTTGGGGATTGGGCTCGGCGGTCGTGAGTGGAGAGGTGACGCCGGACAAATATGTCGTCGGCAAGATCACCGGGGAAATAGTGAGCCGCGCAATATCCAGGAAGATGCGGCGGCACCGGCCAAATCCCGAGGGTGCCGGCGTGATGGACGAAGAGGTTCCGGCCGTCGAGCAAAGCATCGCGAGCCTCAGTGACGATGAAATTCACGGTCTTGTTGAAATTGCGCGGCGCATCGAGCGGCATTATGGCTGCCCGCAGGACATCGAATGGGCCATTGCGCGCGATTTGCCGCTGGACGCAAGCATATTCTTGCTCCAAAGCCGGCCGGAAACGGTTTGGGCCAACAAAGATGCTGCCCCGGTAGCCGCGCCCAAGAGCAAACCCTTCGATCATGTTTTTTCGCTCCTCGGTGGAGGAGCCGTCAAGAGATGAAGTTCACCAACGAAGATGTGCAAGAGATTTTGCAGTTGGTCGACGCGACTAAATTCGACGAGCTGCACATTGAGACCGAAAACTTTAAGCTAACCCTTCGGCGCAATCGCGGGAGCAGAGACTGGTCGCAGGAATCGCAGGTGCTCTCGCCGCCAAGCTTGCTGAAGCCCTCGCCTGGACCAATACTTACGGGACGCAGTGCGTCGGCTGTTGGCGCGGATCCTTCAATCTTGTCGAGGAAAGGATTCACCGAAGTCCGTGCGCATCTTCCGGGCACATTTTATCGTGCGCCGAAGCCCGGTGCGGCGCCGTTCGTTGAAATCGGGAGCCGCGTCGACGCGGAATCCGTGGTAGCCATCATCGAGACAATGAAACTGATGAACGCCGTTTACGCAAACGCGCGCGGCGAAATCGCCGAGATTTGCATCCAGAACGCTCAGTTCGTGGAAAAAGACGCTGTGCTGATGCGTATCAGGCCGGGCGCCGCATGACGATCCGGCGAATCCTCATTGCGAATCGCGGCGAAATCGCAGTGCGCGTGATTCGAACATGCCAGCGCCTCGGCGTCGAAGGTGTTCTCGCCGCTTCCGAAGCGGACCTGGATTCCATGGCCGCGCGGTTGGCCGACGAAACAATTTGCATCGGTCCGCCAAATTCGGCACAGAGCTATCTAAATATCCAGGCGATTGTAGCCGCGGCCGCGGCAAGCAAAGCGGGCGCAATTCATCCGGGTTACGGGTTTTTATCGGAAAACCCGAAGCTGGCAGAGGCCTGCGAGCGCGAGGGACTAATATTCATCGGCCCAACTGTTGAGCAGCTCTACGCTGTCGGCGACAAACTGAAGGCGCGCGCACATGCCGCTGCGGCGGGATTATCTGGCGTGCCCGGCGGTAAAGTCGTAACTCTCGCTGAGGCGCAGCGATTAGCCGGTGAGGTCGGCTGGCCCATCCTTATCAAGGCTGTGGGCGGGGGCGGCGGGCGCGGCATGAAATTGGTGCAGAATTCTACTCAGCTTGCTTTAGCTATGGAGATGGCGGCAGCTGAGGCGCAAGCCAGTTTCGGCGATCCCCGCCTTTACCTGGAGCGATACATCCCGCATGGAAGACACATCGAGGTGCAAGTCCTCGGCGACGGTGAAAATGTCATTCATCTCGGCACGCGTGATTGCTCGATTCAACGGCGCTATCAAAAATTGGTCGAAGAAGCGCCCGCGCCGAACCTCAACGATACGCTTCGGGATGCGATGCATGGCGCGGCGGTCGCGTTCGCGAGGCACTTGAGATTTCAAGGCTTGGGCACGGTGGAAATGCTTGTGGATTGCGATCGCGAGACTTTCTACTTTTTGGAAATGAACGCACGGATCCAGGTCGAGCATCCCGTCACCGAGGCGATTTGTGGGATTGATCTTGTCGAAGAGCAAATCGCCATCGCGGAAGGACGCAAGCTTCGTTGGAAGCAGGAGCAGATCGTATTTTCCGGCCACGCCATCGAATGCCGCATCAATGCGGAAGATTGGCTACACGAGTTTCGTCCGAGTCCAGGCAGAGTTACGCGAGCGGTTTTTCCCGTGGGGCAAGGGATCCGAGTGGACACGCACATGCAAGCTGGAGCCACAGTGCCGCCGTTCTACGATTCACTGATGGGAAAACTGATCGTTCACGGCGCAGACCGGCAGGAAGCTCTTCAGAAAGTAAGGCGTGCGCTTGCCCGGCTGGAAATCGCGGGCGTCGCCACCAATCTGCCGATGCACGTCGAGCTGATGGACAACGATGAATTTGCCCGGGGCGCCGTGAACACTGGGTTTTTGGAGCGATTCCTGGAAAATGGAAACAGGGCGGTAGTGTGAAAACACCGCTTTATTGGAACGCATGGGCCGGGAACTGAAATGGCGGAAATTCAACTCATAGATGTTTCGATCCGCGACGGCAACCAGAGTTTGTGGGGCGCGATGGGTTTTACTACCGCGCAGATTTTGGAGATTGCGCCCGTCATGGATCGCGTCGGCTTTCGCGCCCTGGACTTTTCTTCGAGCACGCGCATGGGCATTGCCGTGCGTTCGCACAAGGAAAATCCTTGGGAAGTCATTCGACTGACCCGTGCTGCAATGCCGAACACGATGCTGCAATTCATCGGTACCGGGCTTCGCTTCATTTCGTGGGAGCTCCAACACCCGGATTTTCTTCAGCTTGTTTACGACCGGCTCGTGGCCAGCGGCATGTCGCGATTCGTCGTGCTGGATCCGATGCACGATGCGGAAGCACTGCTCGAATCCGCGAGAATGCTGAAGAAAGCAGGAGCTGCAGAAGTGATCGCGGCCCTCACCTATACGATCAGCGACATTCACGACGATGTGTTCTATGCGAATTTTGCCGCGCGCGTATCGAGCTCACCGCACATTGACCGGGCCTATGTTAAGGACCCCTCGGGCTTGCTGACGCCGGACCGCGCTCGAACGCTGATTCCCGCCGTTCGCGCGCAGTTGGGTGAAAAGCCCTTGGAGCTGCATTCGCATTGCACGATCGGACTTTCCGCGCTCAGTTACCTGGCCGCGGCGGAACTTGGAGTAAGCGCCCTTCATGTAGCCTGTGGGCCGCTGGCCAACGGATCTTCGCTGCCAAATGCCCAGCGAGTCGCTGCGAATTTATGCGAACTGGGGCATACGGTAAGTATCGACGACCGCGCGCTTGCCATAGTCGCGGATTATTTTGCGCGCCTGGCAGACGCGGAAAATCTTCCGGCAGGCACCCCGCAGGATTACGACCCCTCGTTTCTGCGGCATCAGGTGGCGGGCGGAGTAATGACCACAACGCGTCGGCAGCTCGCCGAACTCGGGCTGGAAGACAAATTTCCCGATGTGATGCGCGAAGTCGTCCAGGTTCGCGCGGAACTGGGCTTCCCGATCATGGTTACTCCATTCCCGCAAATTGTTTGCACACAGGCGCTTTACAACATTATCGGCGACGAGCGTTACGGAAACGTTTCCGATCAGCTGATCCGATATGTCCTGGGGAAATTTGGGCGCCCGACGGTGCCTGTCGATGCCAACATAAAAGACCGCATCTTGTCCCGCCCGCGCGCGAAGGAGTTGGCTGGCGAGTTGCCACCGATGCCGCCGGAAGAACTGCGCAAGAAGTTCAAACCGGGAATCTCCGATGATGAGTTTTTATTGCGCGCCACCATGCCGGCAGAAGAAGTGGACGCAATGCTTGCGGCAGGTCCTGCCCAGCGCCACTACAATCCCGACCTTCAGCCGGTTCTGAAATTGTTGCGCGAATTGCAAAAGCGCCCGGCGGCATCGGATATTGTTGTTGAAAAGCCCGGCTTTCGATTGGAACTGCACTCTTCGAGCGAGCGCGAGCCCGTCAATGTGTGAAGAGACCACAGTGACTACCACCCAGGTGCACTCCCCCGCTGCGGTCGAGCGCCTGCGCAGCTCGCGAGCGTTTGTTTTTGATATGGACGGCACGCTGGTTCTGGGCGACAGGACCAGTCACGGTCTAAACCCGCTGCCGGGAGCGCTTGAAATTACAAATTGGCTCTTCTCGCGCGGTGTTCCATTTGTTTTGTTCACAAACGGAACGGCCCGCACGCCCCAACAATACGCAGAGATGTTGCGAGACGTGGGGTTTTCGCTTCCGGACAATGGGGTAATGACTCCCGCGAGCAGCGCGGCTGATCTTTTTCGGCGTCGCGGCTATCGCCGAATCTTGACGCTTGGTGGCGAGGGACTCGAAAAGCCGTTGCGTGATGCTGGAATGAAGACTGTCCTGCCCCAGGGCAGGCCCGAAGTGGATGCCGTGCTCGTCGGCTGGTTCCGCGAATTTACGTTCAGCTCGCTGGAAGCAGCTTGCCACGCGGCGTGGAGCGGTGCCAGCGTTTATAGTTGTTCACAATCGCTTTATTTCGCGACCGCTCACGGTAAAGCGCTCGGAACTTCTCGAGCGATCTCCGCGATGATCAGGGATCTCACCGGATCGCGCATTCACGTCATTGGCAAGCCTGCGCTCGAAGCGTTACGCTGCGCAGCCCGTCAACTCGGCGTTCGAACCACGGAACTGGCCGTTGTGGGTGACGATCCTTCGCTGGAAGTGCCGATGGCTCTGCGTGGTCGCGCGCTTGCCGTGGCAGTCAGCACAGGCATCGGCGCGTCGGACTCCTTTGCACATTTGCCGGCGAAACAGCGGCCGCATCTCAACGTCCACGATGTGGGCGAACTTCTCTCACTCTACAAAGGTCAATGATGAATATTGCTGAACTCATCGCCATCGACGTTCATACGCACGCAGAAGTCTCCTGCCATCAGCCCCTCGACGAATTCGGCAAGGAATTCGACGAGGCGAAAGTAAAGTATTTTAAGTCCGGAAAACTGCCGACGATTGCCGAGACCATTGAATATTATCGGAGCCGAAGAATCGGCCTGGTGATGTTTTCGGTGGACAGCGAATTCGAAATGGGCCGCCGTCGAATCCCCAACGAGGAAGTTGCGGAGGCCGCGGCCGCTAATTCGGACATCATGATTGCATTTGCCAGCATTGATCCACATAAGGGAAAACTCGGCGTACGCGAAATGCGCCGCTTGCTCAAAGAACACGGCGTCAAGGGGTTTAAGTTTCACCCAACCTCTCAGGGTTTTTTTCCAAATGACCGCATCGCATATCCGATGTACGAACTGATCGCGGAGCACGGTTTACCGGCGATTTTCCATAGCGGGCACTCCGGTATGGGTACTGGCATGCCGGGCGGAGGCGGTCTGCGACTGAAATATTCGAATCCGATGCACCTGGATGACGTCGCCGCGGATTTTCCGAACATGAAAATCGTGATCGCGCATCCATCATGGCCGTGGCAGGACGAGGCCCTTTCCGTTTGCTTGCATAAGCCGAACGTTTACATCGATCTTTCCGGCTGGTCGCCGAAGTATTTTTCACCGCAACTCGTGCAGTACGCCAATACCTTGCTGAGGCACAAAATGCTCTTCGGCACAGATTTTCCGCTGATCACGCCCGATCGCTGGATCGAGGATTTCAAGCAGGCTGGTTTTCGGCCGGAAGTGCATTCGCTGATCTTCAAAGAAAACGCGTGCAAGCTGCTTGGGCTCGCCGCGCCGCGAGCCGCTGCTTAGTGCCTCGAAGCCTGCTTTCGGAGTAGGGCCAGATAATTGTTTCGGGATTTAGGGGTTGCGGTCACGGGACGGTAACCACGACCTTGCCAATTTGATCGTTGCTCTCTAAATACCGATGCGCCTCAACGATTTGGTCGAATGGAAACGTCTTGGCAATGATCGGCGTGAGCCAGCCTGTACCAAGGCCGTCTTCGATGAACAGTCGCGCGCGTTCGAATCGTTGTGGGTCGTGAATAATTTCAAATACGATATAACCGCGCATCGCAAATCCTTTCATCACGGAAGGGCCAAATGGGAAGACGGTGTTCTGCGCTTGGCCGCTGAGATTGCCGTACAAAATCAGCCAGCCCTGAGGGGCCATCGCTGCAGCTAGCGACGCGACAATGGGTCCGCCGATCGGATCAAACGCTAACTTCACGCCTTTTCCTGCAGTGATTCGCAGGACTTCCACTTCCAGTTTGTCTCTTTCCGTCACCACAACGTGGGCCGCCCCGAGCTCTCGCAATTTCGCTTCCTTAGCGGCCGTCCGCGTCACGGCAATCGATACCGCCCCAACATGATTTGCGATCTGAATTGCAGCAAGTCCCACGCTGCTTGAAGCTGCCGTTATCACCACCGCATCGCCACTCCCAATTTTTGCAATGTCAATCATCGCCCCGCACGCAGTCAGGTACTGCATCCAGATGGATGCGGATTCCTTCGTGCCCAATCCCGCGGGCCTCTTCAGCAAAGAAGCCGCCGGCACGATGGCGCGCTCCGCGTACACGCCGTACCGGTTCATCGAAAACGCGGGCATGACGCAAACGAGAGCGCCTGCAGAAAAGCCTTTGACTCCTTCGCCGAGAGCCTCGATCACGCCCGCGGCTTCGTATCCCACACGCGCCGGCAATTGTGCCTTCTCAATGTAATGGCCTGAGCGAAACGCGGCCTCCGCGCGGTTCAGTCCGATCGCTTCGATGCGCACGCGTACCTCGCCCGGACCCGGTTCGCCAACTTCGAGCGGTTCGAATCGCAGAACTTCCGGCCCGCCAAATTCATGGAATCGTACAGCCTTCGTCAACATTTTTACTTTTCTCCTGCTTCTTGAAATCGCACTGCCCCTATGTTGAATCGCTCCCAATCTATGACACACTCTGCGCACGGGCAAGTTCTCCAGGATTATGCGAATAGCGGCCAGCTCGCGGCGACTGGAAAGTGAGCGCGCGAGCATATATAGATAGCTTCGGGCAGTGTGGGCCAGATCCGCCAGGGTGAGGCGTGGGCTGTATCCAAACTTCCGGCGATTCGCGCCATGAGGAGCGTTTATGCGGCGGGACATCATTCGTTATGTCGCTATCGGCATCACACTTTTTTGCGCAGTCGGCTGCCGCAATCAACCTGAAACGAACGAATCCTCGAAAGCCACTTTGTCACCGGCCAAAGTAGATGAGTCCCGGCTTCTGCAGGCTGATCAACAACCCGGAAACTGGATGAGCTATGGACGTACTTACAGCGAGCAACGATTCAGTCCGTTGAAGCAGATCGATCCGCAGAACGTAAGCCAGCTTGGTCTTGCCTGGTATGTGGATCTGGGCATCCGCCGCGGACAGGAATCGACTCCCCTTGTTGTTGACGGCGTGATGTACTTCTCGACGGCGTGGAGCAAAGTTCTCGCCGTCAATGCCGCCACCGGAAAGCAACTCTGGTCTTACGATCCCAAGGTACCGAAACAATGGGACATCAACGCGTGTTGCGACGTTGTCAATCGCGGCGTCGCCGTCTGGCGGGGAAAAGTCTTTGTTGGCACGCTCGATGGCCGCCTCGTTGAGCTCGATGCCGCGACGGGAAAGCCCGTTTGGGAAACTCTCACCATTGATCCGGGATTTCGTTACACGATTACCGGCGCCCCGCGCGTCGTGAAGGGAAAAGTGCTGATCGGCAATGGTGGCGCGGAAATGGGTGTGCGCGGCTATGTTTCCGCCTACGATGTGGACACCGGGAAGCTGGCCTGGCGTTTCTACACGGTCCCTGGTGATCCATCCAAGCCATTTGAAAGCCCCGCACTCGAAAAAGCCGCGAAAACCTGGAGCGGTGACTGGTGGAAACTCGGCGGTGGCGGAACTGTCTGGGACTCCATCGTCTACGATCCCGAACTCGATTTGCTCTACATCGGGACCGGCAACGGAACTCCGTGGAATCCTCGAATGCGCAGTCCCCAGGGCAAAGACAATCTTTTCACTTGCTCGATCGTCGCGCTGAAACCCGAAACTGGCGAATATGTCTGGCACTACCAGGAAGTTCCCGGCGACGCGTGGGATTACGATGCCGCTTCTCCGATGATTCTCGCGGACGTTACTCTCAACGGAACCGCACGCAAAGTTCTCTTCCAGGCTCCCAAAGACGGGTTTTTCTACGTCCTCGATCGAACGACCGGTAAATTAATTTCCGCGAAGCCCTACACCACCGTCACCTGGGCAACCGGTATCGATCCTTCTACTGGCCATCCAATCGTAAATGCCAGCGCCCGCTATGAAAATGGAGACAAGGCTTCTCCCCTCGCTCCCGGACCGATCGGCGCCCACAGCTGGCACTCCATGTCGTACAGTCCGCAAACTGGTTTGGTCTACATTCCGGTGCAGGACGCGGGATTTGTCTACAAATCAGCGAAACAATTTCAGGAAAGCAGTCTCGCATTTAACACTGCGATCGATTTCGTTGCCGCCGGAATGCCGCAATCGCCGGCCGTGAAACACGCCATTCTTGAAAGCACCAAGGGGCATTTATCCGCCTGGGATCCCATCCAGCAGAAAGAAATCTGGCGCGTGAATCGTACGAGTCCCGTGAATGGCGGAATCCTCACGACCGCGTCAAATCTTTTATTCGAAGGCACCGCACAAGGCAATTTGGAAGTCTACAGCGCCGATAAAGGCGAAAAGTTGTGGTCCGCTGGCACGCAAAGCGGCGTAGTTGCCGCTCCCATCAGCTATGCCGTCAATGGTGAACAATACGTCGCCGTGCAGGTTGGCTGGGGCGGCGTGTTTCCACTTGCCGCCGGTGAAGTCGCGCTAAAATCCGGCAGGACGCAGAACATCAGCCGCGTACTGGCGTTCAAGTTGGGCGGAAAGGCAAGCTTGCCTCCGCTGCCCCAATTCGCCTCTCCCACATTGAATCCGCCCAAACCCAGCGCAGCCGCCGCTACGGTCCAAAAGGGCGAAGGCCTGTACCAAAATTACTGCTCTACTTGTCACGGAGACGTGGCCGTGAGCGGTGGCGTTCTTCCGGACCTGCGCTACTCCGGCACGCTCGCCAATTCAGCCTGGAACGAAGTAGTCCTCGGTGGCACGCTGAAATCCTACGGCATGGTTTCGTTTTCGAAAGAACTTACGGAAAAAAATGCGGAAGCCATTCGCGCCTACGTCATTTTTCGCGCGAATCAATCCCTTGCAGAGTCGAAAGCCGCGGGGCAGTAGGGCCAACGACGCTCAAGGCACCAGGGCCAACTGACATTGGTTGATCGGATGGTCGCTGCCGGCGGCGTACCATTCGTCTCGCAGGAGCGCAGTTGTGTTTCCCCGCCTTGTTTCATATCATGAAATGATGTTTCACATTGTGAACGAAGCCGATCGTAACACTGGCGTGCTCCGGTTCAAGACTGGTTCTTGACCCCGCTACCACATTCGAGGAAATGAAAGCTTGCCCTCGCCACGCAAATCCAAAATAAACGCTTCGAACCGCGCCGAAGTCGGCTCCAGCAAGTCTCTCCAAAAAGCCATGCGCATTATTCTGCATTTGGGTGACAACGGTCCCGATCTGAGCCTTGCCCAGATTTCTTCTGAGCTTGCCCTTAACAGATCCACCGTTCACCGCCTCCTCGCCGCCATGCAAAAATTTCATCTCATCGAACAGAACGCGCTCAACGAAAAATATCGCCTCGGCCTGAAATTTCACGAACTCGCCGCTAGAACGGTACATACACGGTCTCTGCAATACGAAGCCCGCCCTTACCTAGTCGAACTCGCTCGCCGCTCCAACGAAAGTGTCAGTCTTGCCGTTCCCGGTGCCGGCGGCGTCATCTGCCTCGACCGCATCGACTCCCCGAACTCAATCCTTACTGTTCGCACTCTCATCGGCGAGCGCCTTCCCGCGCATGCCACCGCTCCTGCCAAAGCCATCCTAGCTTGGCTCCCTCACACCGAAGCCTACGCTGTCACTTTTCGCTATCCCCCGAGGCGCTACACCCCTCTCACTGTGCTTCGTCTCCGGGATTTCAAAAATGTCCTCGACCTCACTCGCCGCCGGGGCTATGCTACCGAGCACGAAGAATTAGAAAAGGGTTTGAGCGGACTTGCCGCTCCCATCCTCTACAAAGGTGGCCGTGTCATCGCCGCCCTCGGCATGGCCGGGCCGACGCTGCGTTTTATCGGTCCCGACCTCGAGAAAAAGATTGTTTTGATTAAAGATTTCGCCGCCAGGCTCTCGAAAACGCTTAGCCTCGGCCCGGCCAACTTCGGCACCGTCATGGAGCCGCTTGCAGGATCAAGCTTGGGAGAAAGGCTCAAACCATCATGGAAAGGTCCTATCGCGCGGATCAAATCGGGAGTCTTCTAAGGCCGCCCGAACTGCTTCAAGCCCGGCAAGCTCCCGGAAACGCGGAAAAACTTCGCGCTCTCGAGGATCAGCACATTCTTCGCGTGCTCGCCAAACAAAAGGAACTCGGTCTTGATATTTTCACCGACGGCGAGTTGCGCCGCCGCAATTTCATGAGCGATTTTACCGATGCCGTCGAGGGCTTCGATTTCGGTGATGCCGTCGCCAGAAATTGGAACGCCGCAGATTCCGCCGCGGCGCCCGTCAGCAGCGTTGCCGGCATCGTGACAAAAAAGCTGCGCCAGGTCCGTCCGCTCACTGGCCACGAGCTGACTTTCACGAAAGCTCACTCCCCCGGCGACATCAAGATGACTCTGCCGAGCGCCACGCAATTTCCCGCGATCTCCTTCAAGCGCGGCGTAACGGATAGCGTTTACAAGACTCATTCGGAACTCTTATGGGCCGTCGTCGAAATTATGAAGAGCGATCTGGCGAAGCTTTCTACCGAAGGAGTTAAGTACATCCAGATTGACGCCCCTCGCTATAGCTACTACATGGACCCCAAGTGGCGCGAATGGATTCGCAAGGAAATAGGAATGGATCCCGATGCCGCCTTGGACGAGGCTGTGAAAGCCGATAACGCCTGCTTCCGCGCCGCGCGCCGCCCCGGTCTAAGCCTTGGTATTCATCTATGCCGCGGCAACAATCGCAGCCATTGGTACGCCGAAGGCGGCTACGACGCCATCGCCGAAAAATTATTCGGCTCTCTCGAAGTCGATCGCTTCCTGCTTGAATACGACGACGCGCGCTCCGGCACCTTCGAGCCTCTCCGCTTCATCCCCAAAGGCAAAACCGTCGTCCTCGGCCTCATCAGCTCCAAAGTCCCGCAAATGGAAGAGCCCGACCAACTGGCAAAGCGCATCGAAGAAGCTTCTCGCTATGTGCCCATGGAAAATCTGGCTCTGAGCCCACAGTGCGGTTTCGCTTCCACCGCCGAAGGCAACCTCATCACCGAAGACCGCCAGTGGGCCAAGCTTAAACTCGTCGTCGACACCGCCCGCCGCATCTGGGGCTGACGGGCTTCATTTGAGAAGGTGAACTATACGCGATGGGAAGTGCGAGAAAGCTGACCAGATTGGGCGATTCATCTTACCATTGACTACCAATCATCAAGCCGTCAAAATGAACGCAGGGGCTAAATATGGCTGAAAAGCATTTAGTCGAGGCGATCGGGAAAAAATACGCATCAATGAGCCGAAGCAAACGGATCAAGACGATTCGGAGCCTTGGTGAAGAGGGCAGCGGATTTATCCGGAAGTTTTTTCCCGACCTTTACTCTGAAGCTTTTCCGAATCGTTCTCGCTCGGCATCCGGCTCGTGGCAATCAAGTTCGCGGCGTGAGCTCGCTGCAAAGACTCGGTAGCCTCCAAACCCATCTTCGCGCCCCACTCTATAGCTAGCTGTTTCCTTTTCGCGGCTCCGTACACATTTTTTAGGATCGCCTCAAACACTTCTTCTGGGGTCATTCCGCCCTTCAACGCGGTTTCGATTGCTCCGCGTTTTTCTTGCGGCGTGAGGTGATCGCTTAGGCTGGGCTTTTTCACAGTTTACCGTATTTAGAAGAAGAATAAGAATATACTCACTACTCGCGGTTTCACAAATAGAACGGAGACCGAAACCGCAAATTCGGTGACATGGGCATCAGGCCGGCTCTGCTTGACTTTGTGGCGACCTGAGAGAAAAATCGATTCGTTCTAGCTCAAAAAATCAGGCGCTTATCGCACTGATTTTCTTGCGTATTTACCGGCTTTGCTGCCAACCTCGTTCGCATCGCAGCCAGGCATCAGGAGGCCACATGTCTTCTACTCCCTACATCGGCGGAAAAAATATTGAAGCTCCGCCCGCCGCATTTTCCGACGTCGTCAATCCCGCCAATCAAAAGCCCTTCGCGCGCATCTTCATGGCGCAGGAGCAGCACATGCGCGCGGCGATTGATGCCGCTGACGCCGCGAAGAAGGCCTGGGCAGAGACGATTCCCGCACAGCGTGAAGGGATCCTCATGCGTGCTGCCGATGAACTCGAAAAAGCTTCCGAGGAGATGTGTGAGCTCCTCATTGACGAGGCCGGCTCCACCTTCGGCAAAGCGCACTTCGAGATTCCCTTCGCCGCCAACCTCGTCCGCTCCATCGCCGGCGAAGCCCGCCGCATTCATGGCGACGTGTTTCCTTCCGATATTCCTGGCATGATCTCCCTCGCCATTCGCCGCCCGCTCGGCGTCGTCGCCGGAATTTCTCCTTTCAACTTTCCTGTCGTTCTCTCCCTAAAAAAAGTCGCGTTCGCTCTCGCCTGCGGGAACACCATGGTCTTGAAGCCATCAGAAGAAACTTCTCTTGTCGGCCTCAAGCTCGCGGAAATTTTCGCCCGCGCCGGAGTTCCCGCGGGCGTTTTCAACGTCGTGCCCGGCGATGGCCCGGCAATGGCCAAAGTCCTCTTCGACGATCCCCGCGTCAAGCTGGTTTCGTTCACAGGATCGTCAGCGGTGGGAAGAATCATCGCCACCGAATGCGCCAAGCGCGGCAAACGTTTTGTTCTCGAGATGGGCGGAAAAAGCCCGCTAATTATCTTGAAAGATGCTGATTTGGATTACGCCGTGGATACCGCCTGCTTCGGGATTTTTATTCATCAGGGGCAAATCTGTATGGCCGGCTCGCGGATCATTGTGGAAGCGCCAATCTACGAAGAATTTCTGAAACGCTTTGCAACCAAAGCCCGGACCATGAAAGTTGGTGATCCTCGCGACCCGCACACCGTTATTGGCCCGCTGATTCGTTCTTCGCAGTGCCCTATGATCGACAAGAAAATTAAAGATGCCGTTGCGGCAGGCGCGCGCCTTCTCACGGGCGGGAGGTACGAAGGGAATTTCTATCACCCCACGGTGCTGGCGGACGTAACGCCCGAGATGGCCGCGTTCCGCGATGAACTCTTTGGCCCAGTTGCGGCTGTAACGAAAGCAAACGATGCGAATCACGCTTTGACGCTCGCCAACAGTTCAACGTATGGTTTATCTTCTGCGGTTCTCACGAATGATTTGCAACTCGCCATGCGATTTGCTCTCGAACTGGAAGCTGGCATGGTCCATTTGAACGGCCCAACGATTCATGACGAAGGCACCGTTCCATTTGGAGGCGTCAAGGATTCAGGCATGGGCCGCGAGGGTGGCCGCTGGTCCACCGATGAGATGACGGAAGTCAAATGGGTCACCATCCAAACCGGCAAACGCCAATATCCGTTCTGACTTTGGAGTGCTGCGGCTCGCCGCTGCTTTTCCTGTCCGCCGCGCGGAACTCACGTTCGAGGGTAAAAGCATGGTTTCCTGCATCTGAACCCGTGGCCTTAGTCTACACATCGAAGAACACCGTCTCTCCCCCGCCCTGCATTTTGACATTCCACTCCAGTTTTCCGGGCTCGCCTTCGATTTTCTTCGCGATCAGCGTCCCTCGACGCGCGGGCTCCACAAGATTCAGCGCAAAATCCTCCGCGTTGCCGGGTTCATCCGGAAAATAAACGCGCGTAACGAGACGGCGAAGCAATCCGCGTGTAAATACCGAAATCGCAAGATGCGGTGCTTGTGGCTTTCCACCCGGGCCTGGAACGCGGCCCGGTTTGATCGTCGTAAAGTGAAAACGGCCTTCGTCGTCGGTGGCAACGCGGCCATAACCGGTAAAGCCCTCCTCGATGGGCTTTTCCTGGGCGTCATCCGGATGCGCATACTTGCCGTTTGAATTCGCTTGCCAGATTTCGATGATGCCATCCGGGACCGGTTTCCCGTCGCCATCCAGAATGCGGCCTGAAATTTCAACGCGTTCCCCCGAAACGCCAGAGCCCGCCAGATTGTCACGATAGAGCCAGGAAAAACCAATTTTGAAAAATGGACCGACGGTTTGCCAGGTTGTGGCATGAAGACTCATCGTTTTTCTCCATGCGCGTGCGTTTCCATGGGAGTTGATTCACGTCCGCTTAGAATGATGTCGAAACGGTAGCCCAGCGCTTGTGCTGGGATCGTCGTTTCCCAATCAAAAAGTGAAATCAAACGGTTGCGCGCTTTTTCGTCGTCGGTGCAATTGAAAATCGGATCGTAAGGAATCAGTGGATCGCCGGGGAAATACATCTGCGTAACTAGTCGCGTGGCGAAAGCCGGACCAAACAGCGAAAAATGGATGTGCGCCGGCCGCCACGCATTGTAATGATTCCCCCAGGGATATTCGCCCGGTCGGATCGTCACGAAACGATAGCGTCCTTCCGCATCCGTCACGGCATGCCCGCATCCGGTAAAATTTGGATCGAGCGGCGCATTGTGCTGGTCTCTGCTGTGAAGATATCTTCCCGCCGCATTCGCTTGCCAGACTTCAACGAGCGTGTGCGGCACCGGCCGCGAATTTTCATCCAGCACGCGTCCACTCACAATGATCCGTTCGCCGAGTGGTTCGCCGGAGTGCTGGCGAGTCAGGTCGGTTGCCTTTACATCAGCGATTTCAGGCCCGAACACCGGCCCTGTAATTTCAGAAAGCGTATGAGGAAGCGGAACAAGTGGCTGCAGCGGCGCCCGCCTCAACGAAGAGACGTAACCAGGATGCAAATGGGGTGGCTGCGTGCCGGGGTAATATCGCCGGTAACCTGGAATGCTATTCATCCACCCTCCTGACCACAAGTCCACCGCGCCGGGCATTCTATGGCACCCCTGCAAATTTCCGCAATACCGATTATCGAAGTATTGTGCGCATATCGCTCAAAATTCGTGTAAGCTCTCCCGCCGAAGTCGTTTTTGCATTGCATTGCCGGGAGGCGCCAATGGCTACTGCTATGACAGAAGCGCGTTCGAGACCGCAAGCGCCAAGCAGACCCGATTCGAAACAACAACCGAACGGACCAGGCTCTTCGAGGCACGACGGTCCGGAGAAGCCCGGTTCGAAGCACCTGGGGTCAGGAAAACCTGCGTCGAATGCGGCTCTCGTGGGTCCGTCGCAGGTTTCGTCACATATTGACGGACACGCCGGAGATCCCAATTTTATGACTTCGTTGGCGCGCGGCCTTACGGTGATACAGGCCTTTTCGCAGCGCCAACACGAACTCACCGTTTCTCAAATCAGCGCGAAAACCGGCTTTTCCCGCGCGGCGGTGCGGCGCTGTCTCTATACGTTAGCCAAGCTCGGTTTTGCGTCCACAGACGACAGCAGGCATTTTCATCTTCGGCCACGTGTCTTGGCGCTCGGACACTCCTATATTTCTTCGATGCCCTTGGCAGCAAGGGCGCAGCCAATCCTGGAAAACGTCAGCCATATTTTGCACGAGTCCTGTTCCATAGCAACTTTGGACAAAACGGAAATCATTTACATCGCCCGGGTCAACGTGACGCGGATCATGTCAATCGATTTGGGAGTGGGAAGCCGGCTGCCTGCGTTTTGCACCTCGATGGGGCGGGTTTTGATTGCTGATATGCCGGCGGACAGGCTCGACGAATTTCTCACACGCGTCGAATTCAAGCATTATACGGAAAGAACGGTGGCGAACGCGGATAGGTTGCGGCAGATCTTGCGGCTGGTCCAACGCAATGGCTATTGCATGGTGGATCAGGAACTGGAGTCGGGGCTCAGATCGCTGGCCGTGCCCATTCGAGATTCCACGGGACGCGTGGTAGCTGCGTTGAACGTCGGAACACACGCGCAGCGTGTTCCGATACATGATTTGCAGAACCGATTTTTACCGCAACTGAGAGCTGCAGCGCAGGAGCTTTCTTTGATTGTGAGGTGAGGCGTGAACAGGGAATCGGCGGGAAGACACAGAAGCTCTGGCTCGGAAAATTTGAGCGATATTCGCACGGGCGCCCGATTAATGTCTTGACAGCGGCGATTCGAACGAATAGACCTGCACGCAAGAAGGGGTGTATTTGTGATTTGGATTCTGAGAATCGCCAATACCAATTGTTTCTCAGAGGGGTGAATCATGAGGCGACGCATTGGAATATGGGCCGTACTTGGGATCGTGATTCTCTGTGGATCGGCCGAGCAGGCATTTTCGCAGGCCGGGACGACCGCCGCACAACTGAACGGAACGGTGCGGGATGCAAGCGGCGGATCCGTCGCGAAGGCCGCGCTCACGCTACGAGAGGTAAACACCAATCGTACTTACAACGCGGTCTCGAACGAAAATGGACTCTACGTCATTCCCAATCTTCCGCCCGGGACTTACGAATTAACGACCGAAGCGACGGGATTTGCCAAATCCACGCAAACGGGCATCGTGTTGTCGGTCGGACAGGTCGCTACGATTGACGTGCACGTGAGCGTGGCCCAGAGTTCGGAAAAAATTGTGGTCACGACGGAAACTCCGCCTGTCGAGCCAACGCGGACGGAAATCAGCCAGGTGATTGACTCGAAGCAAATTCAGAATCTGCCGATCAGCGGGCGGTTATTCACCGACTTCGCGCTTCTCACCCCAGGAGTGGCCACCGGTCGAACGAGCTTGCAATCGACGATCACGGAGTTTGAAGTCACGCGAATTTCCTTTGGCGGAATGCGGGATTTGAGCAATGCGGTCACCGTGGACGGAGCGGACACGATTAACACGGCGACGGGATCGCAGCGCGCGACGCCGTCGCAGGAAGCGGTGAGCGAGTTTCGCGTGGTAAACAATGGATTTGGCGCGGAATACGGACGGGCGCTCGGCGGAATCGTGAACATCGTCACCAAATCGGGGACGAATGACTTGCACGGCTCGGTTTACGATTATTTGCAAAACAACGCCACGGATGCGCGGTCGCTGCTGCAGCCCGCGCCGCAAGCGGATGCGCTCCGGCAAAATCAGTTTGGCGCCACCCTGGGCGGACCGATCAAGAAGGACAAGACTTTCTTTTTCATGAATTATGAAGGCCAGCGCAGGGGAGAATCCCCAACCTATCCGCAATCGCTGCTCGGCGACTTCACATTGATCAACGATGCAAAAGCTCTGCTCGGTTTGCCGCCGGAAAACCTGAATGTCCTAAAGACAAAAGATAACGATAACGCGCTGATAAAGATCGATCACCAGCTCAATTCGAACAACCGCCTTTCCGTGAGGTATAACATTTTCGACGGGCGAGAATTGAACTTGCTCGTGGGCGACACTCTGGACGGAGGCGGAATTGGAGCCCCAAGCAGCGGGCATGACGCGTTTATACGCGACCAAGATCTTGTAGGCACGCTGAATTCGCAATTGAGTCCGACAGTGGTGAATACGGCGCTCGTGCAGTGGGGGAGGCGTCACTATAATTTTCCCGGAGTTACTGGCCAGCCCAACCTCGATATCCCGAACACGCTGTTGTTCGGACATAACTTCGGAGTTCTCGATGCGATTTATGAGTCCCGAGTGCAAGCGACAGATTCTCTGGCCTGGGTGAAGGGATCGCATTTGATCAAAGCAGGTGTGGACACCAATTTCATTCGGAATTTTGTGATTTGGCCTGGATTCACTCCGATGCGCATCGTTTTGCCGGGCATCAACTGCCTGGTGGATTTTGCGAACTACGTGAATTCGACCAAGCCTGCGGGAAGTCAGGGAACGCCCATCCTGTCAAACTTTGCCGACGGGCCGTGCCCGCTAGCTCTTCCGCCGACGGGAGACCCAGGGCTGAATAATCCGCCTTCCCCATTCCCGGCCCTCCCGGGGCCAAATCCTGCCGATCCCGAAAACGGAGTGCCGATCGTGTTCTGGGGTGCGCCGATTGGATCGGGCGCCATACCGGGCCCCGGCGAACCCGGATTTCCGACATTCCCGCCGAACATCCCGACGAACTGGCAGAACGCCTATCTGCCCTCGCAGGCGATAAATTTCTCGGAGACGCTGAACCACAGCTATTACGGATTCTATGCGCAGGATCAGTGGAGAATTAATCCCAAGTTGACGCTGAACTATGGCTTGCGGTACGACTTTGAGGAAGGCCTCTCCAAGCAAATCAATCCGGACTATAAGGGTTTTCAGCCTCGCGTGGGGCTGGCTTATTCCCCGAACCATCGCACTGTGATTCGAGCAGGATTTGGGATGTTTGATGACAGGTACAATTTGTCTTTCCTGTTCATCACCCAGCCGCAGAGGCCAGCGACCATACCAGGATTGCCGCTTCCTGGGCTCCCAAATCCTTTGCAGGGAGTCCGGCAAGGCGCCGAAAGCGCGACTTGGACTCTGAACCAGTTGCCGTATGGTATCCCCGGAGCTCCCAGCCCTGCGGACGCCGCGGGGGATATGGTCCTGAACGGACAATATTTGGTGCCAAATATTCTTGAGGTGCCTACCACTGTTGGAGACGGACTTGTGGATAGGAACAGCAAGATTCCTTACTCCGAACAGGCCAGCCTCGAGATCGACCGGGAAGTTGGAAAAGGGCTGGTGTTAAGCGCAGGGTATCTACTCGTTACAGCGCACAAAATCGTGCGGGCGGAAAATTTGAACGTTTGCCCGGTCAGCGGTGTTGCAACCGGACCTTACCAGTGTGCCGCGGGAGGTACGCCTCTGCCGGATTGGCCGAGCGGTAAAAACTATTACAACAACGGAGTGCTGTACCCCGCCGGCCTGCTCTATTACACGGACAACAGCGGTAACAGCATCTACCACGGCCTAACCGTGTCCGCGAATCAGCATCTCGGGAATTACTTCCGGATGAGCGCGAACTACACGTTCTCGAAGACGCTGGACGACGGAACATTTACCACCTTCGTGAGCACTCCTCAGGACCTCTACAATCGGGCCCTGGAGCGGGCGAATTCGAACCAGGATATCCGGCACAGGTTTATTGCCAACTTCACCGCGGATGCGCCGGAGAAGTCGTTCATCCGGAACTTCCAGCTGAGCAGCATCATCACCGCGCAGTCCGGCCGTCCGTTTACGATGTTCGTTGGATTTGACGCGAATGGAGATACGAACCCCGTGACGGATCGAGTTGGGGATGCGGCTCGGAACACGTACTGGGGAGATTCTCTCGTCACCTGGGATCTTCGAGTGACGCGGTTCTTCAATTTCCGCGAGCACCAGCGAATCGAGTTGGCCGTCGATGCATTCAACGCGCTGAACCGCGCCAACGTCAACGAAGTGACATCGGTCTACGGAACTTACAACTTCTGTAACGGGCAAGTTCCCGCCCACTATAAAGACGCGGCGTCGATTGCCGTCGAACAAGTGCAAAATGTGGGAGGTTGCCCAGCAGCCGGCCCTCCAGTTCCCAACCCGCTCTTCGGGGGGCCGCGAACGATGTTTAACCCGCGACAACTGCAGTTTTCGCTGAAGTATTCCTTCTAGGGACACTGTGCAGGGGTGGAGAGAGGTTAAGGCTAACTTCTTTCCACTCTTTCCAGCTTTGGGCATGCAACGATGCAGTTCCGCTTGGCGAGTTATCTGCTTCCGGCGTTAACGGCGGCATCGGGAAATAATTGTCCGGAATATCGTGCGAAGTGCTGATAGAGTCCGAGTCTGTGAAATCAGATCGAGGACTTTCTTCGAAATCTGGCGGCAGGAAGCGAAGCAATAGGTTATGGCGATCACATTCACGGATGTCCGCAAGATTGCGTTGTCGCTGGGCAATGTTGAAGAGGGCACTTCTTACGGAACGGCGGCATTCAAGAGCGGCGGCAAATTGCTTGCGCGGCTACGGGAAGATGGGGACTCGCTCGTGGTGGGCACTACCTTTGAAGAGCGCGAGGAAATGATAGCGGCCGAGCCCGACGTCTACTACATCACGGAACATTACCGAAACTATCCGTGGGTTCTCGTTCGATTGTCACGGGCCAATCCGGACGCAGTACGAGATTTACTCAAGCGGGCTTTGCGATTGGCCGCAGCCAAGACTCGGCGCGCACCACGGAGGCGACCCGCCAAGCATCCACACAGCTGAGGGAGCGAGGCGGCAGATTGCCGCTTTGTATTCTCGAGCTTGAAGATGGAAGATGGTGCTCGCCTTACGAAGTGATTGAACGCGTATTCGATTTACGGGGAGGTTTTTCGATGGATGAACGCGAGCGATACCAAGATGGAATGAAGACACGCCGCGCCGTCCTCGGAGACGCCCATGTGGACGCGACGCTCAAGAACCGCAACGAATTCACGGAGGCGTTTCAGGACTTACTGACGCGATATGCATGGGGAGAGATCTGGAGCAGGCCCGGATTGCCCAGAGAAACGCGGAGCATGCTCACGCTGGCGATGATGGTCGCACTCAACCGTCCGGATGAGCTGCGGATGCATTTGCGTGCGGCGCTTAATGTAGGCGTAACGCGGGAGCAGATTCAGGAAGTACTGCTGCAAACGGCGATTTACTGCGGATTGCCAGCGGCGAATTCCGCATTTCACATCGCAATGGAAGTCGTCTTCGAACAGCGACAGTGAATTCAATTGCAACGATCCTGGCGCTAAGGACGACACTTCGTGAGAACACAAGTTGGAATTGTAGGGGCTGGACCCGCCGGATTATTGCTCTCTCATCTTTTACACCTCCAAGGAATCGAATCCGTCGTTCTGGAGGCGCGGAGCCGCGAGTACGTCGAAGACCGCGTTCGCGCTGGCGTTCTAGAGCAAGGCACCGTCGAACTGCTGAACGAAACAGGCCTGGGTGAAAGGATGATGCGCGAAGGGCTCGTGCATTCCGGAATCGAATTGCAGTTCGGGCGCAAGCGCCACCGGATCGACTTTCAGGAACTCACCGGCGGAAAATCGGTCATGGTATATGCGCAGCACGAGGTGCTCAGGGATGTGATTGCCGCACGGATTGCGTCGAAAGGGCAACTTGTGTTTGAGGCGGAGGATGTGTCCATCCGTGAGTTTGGGGGAAGGAACCCAAAGATTCATTTTCGGAAGGACGGGTCGGCGCAAGAATTGATCTGCGATTTCATCGCGGGGTGCGACGGCTTTCATGGAGTTTGCCGGCCCTCGATTCCGGACGGAATTCTAAAAGTGTTCGAGAGGATTTACCCGTTTGCGTGGCTCGGAATTCTGGCCCAAGCTCCGCCTTCTTCGAAAGAGCTGATCTACGCCTACCACGATCGGGGCTTTGCGCTATTGAGCATGCGCTCGCCAGAGATTTCGCGACTATATCTCCAATGTCCTCCGGAGGAGGACCTCGCTGAATGGCCGGATGAAAGGATTTGGCAGGAGTTGCGGACGCGGCTGGCAACAAACGACAACTGGCAGCTCATAAGTGGACCGGTGATTCAAAAGGGAATCACCGGAATGCGTAGTTTTGTGGTTGAGCCGATGCAGTGCGGCAGGCTTTTCCTTGCAGGCGATTCGGCGCATATCGTACCTCCAACGGGCGCGAAAGGCCTCAACCTCGCCGTAGCCGACGTGCGCGTACTTTCGCGGGCCCTCGGAGAGTATTACGGCTCTGGAAAAACGCAGTTTCTGGACAGTTATTCGGAGACTTGCTTGCGGCGAGTGTGGAAGGTCCAGCGTTTTTCCTGGTGGATGACTTCGATGCTGCACCGCTTTTCTGACGAAAACGAATTCGATCAACGGCGGCAGCTCGCAGAACTCGATTACGTGACGAGCTCTCGTGCGGCATCGGCGACGCTTGCCGAGAATTATGTCGGCTTGCCGATGGATTAAACGGACTTAGCGCGGTGGTGCGTGCGGTCACGGACTTTTTGGATTTGTGAGAATTGAAAAGCCGGATTGCGAGCTGGTGCAGGAACCAGCAGAGAGTGGGAGGAAAAGACGGTGCCCACAACGAAGCGGTATGAAACAGGCCTGGTGGTTCTTTTTTTTCTTACCTGGGGCAGCGTTTTTCTGGCTCGGATGAGCGTGCTCTACCTGGCGCCATTCCTTGCGCCAGATCTGCACCTAAGCCACGCACAAGTTGGACTGCTGGCGTCGGCTTTGGCGCTGGCCTGGGCGGGATCCGGCCTGATTCTCGGGGCAGTTTCCGATCGCATAGGGCGGCGGCCGGTTTTGATCCCGGCCGTTTTTCTATTTTCGATTTTTTCCTGGCTATCGGGAATCGCCCGGTCGTTCGCGGAGTTGCTTTCCATTCGGACTTTGTTGGGAGTTGCAGAAGGACCGACTTGGACCACGATGACTTCGATGATCGAAGCATCCAGTGAGGCCAAAAACCGCGGACGCAATATCGGCTTCGTTGTGAGCGCGGCCTCTCTGGTTGGATTCGCGCTGGCGCCAGTTCTAACGACGCAGATTGCAGCAAGATTCGGATGGCGCACAGCGTTTTTTGTCACCGGAATACCCGGAATCATTCTCGGCATTTTGATTTGGAGATTTGTGAAAGAGCCGGGGCAGACGGAGGATGTCCACCACCACGCCAAACCGTCTCTCCAGGATTATTTGTCGCTGCTTCGGTACAGGAACATGTTGCTTTGTTGCCTGGGAGCGGCGGGATTCATGACTTGGCTGTTTGCGATGAACGTGTTCGCACCGCTCTATATCACGGAGGTTTCTCATCAGACGGCCACTTTGGCGGGATTCATCATTGGCGCAGGAGGGTTAGGAGCTTTTTTCGGAGGATGGATTTTTCCATGGGCCTCTGACAGGACCGGGCGAAAACCGATTCTGATGTTTATCGCGCTGCTTTCCGCTACCGCTCCGCTGATCTATCCAGTGCCTTTTCTTATCGCGCATCCCTGGCTTATGGCGGCTGCCGAATTTTTTGCGAACGGGGGGCAAGGCATTGCAGCCCTCGTTCTCGTGCTTATCCCGACCGAGAGTGTGCCTTCAAAGCTTTCCGCCACGGCGATCGGGTTGGCGACGCTTGTCGGAGAGGTCTTCGGCGGCGCAATGGCACCAGCGTTCGCCGGGGAGGCGGCGAACCGCTACGGTCTCGGCGCGCCGCTTTGGATTGCAAGCGCGGGCGCGATAGTGGTGTTGGCTGCGGCCTTATTCATGAAGGAAACAGTTCCGGAGAAAACTGAGCCAAGATCGGCCGAGTAAGTTGCACTCACGTCCGAGTTATGGATTTCGCCAAGGGAGAGAATGCGGAGTTCAATTATTTTAAGGAACTGATCTTAGATTCGCAGAGTGCGAGACGGCGAGAGACTTCGTCCGGAAGCGCAACATCGAGGCCCGATGAGCTGATTCGCGCGGGATGCGAAATCTTGCTCCAAGTCCCCAAGCTCTTTTGAAAGGAATCGCCTGCAGCTTTCCAGTTGGCAACTTTCTCTGCAGGATTTGCGCTGAGTTCCGCGAGCTTTGAGAAGAGATCGCCTTCCCGTGTATACGTCTCGGCGAGGGCATACATCACTTCCTGCTCCTCCGGATTCGCCTTCAAGAGAGGTTCGAGCAAGATCCGAGATTGTTCATATTGCTTTCGAGCGTTGTCGAACTCGGAAAGCTTTACCAGGGCCGCGCCGAGGTGATCGACGGCTGCTGAGAAATATACCTGCGTGCGCACATCATCCGTCCCCCCGGCGCGGACAGCCCCAAGTAACTCTATGCATTTCCTGTACTCTTGTGCTGCTTCGCGGGCCTTCCCCTGATGCTCCAGAACTTCGCCGATCCAAGCGTGGATGATTCCTTGAAGCGTGCGCGTGATGGGAGTTTGCGACTGCGTGGAATCCATCCTTGCACGCGCCTCTTGTAAATTTCGCAGCGCCTCAGGAAACTGGCCAGTTTCGATAAGGCCGTGCGCCAGGATCGCGTAGTCGGTAGCGACTGCACGCCGGATCATTTCATTCTGGGGATCTCGATCCAAGAGTTGCTGGGCGATTTCCAATCCCTTTCGGTAATAAGCAAGCGCCTCAGAATTTCTCCCGTCCATCAAATAAATGTCGCCAATTTTTATTTGGAAGACGGCAATATTTGCTACGACTCTAATATTGTCCCCCTTTGTATTCAGGCTCTGCAGGGCTTCAAGGGATTGCTGGAAGTTTGCCAATGCCGCGGTGCGATCTCCGAGCTCAAGCATGGCATCGCCAAGCACTCCGTTCACGCCAGCTTCGTGAGCGCGCAAGATGACATTGTTCGGAGAAACTTGGAGCGCTCTTCGCGTCCGGTCCAAGGCGGTTTGGAGATCGGCGACTGCACTGGAGGTGGACCCCAATTGTCCCATGGCGCCTTCGCCCACTTCGATTTCTCCAAGAGAAAAGTAGCCACGCGCGGATTGGGCCAAAATCCTAAAATCCAAAGGAGACGATCCAAGTTCTCGGTCCAGAACGGCGAGGCCTTTTTTGCAATATTCGTACGACGAAGCGATGTTGCCGGCCGCACCGCGTTGGAAATCAGAGAAATCCAGGTAGGTCACGGCCAACTCAACCTGGTCCTTGCTGTTTTTCGGACTCAGACGGACAAGAGACTCGCGAAGCTGGAGCGCCTTTTGCAGGCTCGCGAGTGCGGACTTCGTATCGCCGAGATTGGGATCGGTTGGGCTCCCTTGAAGGATACCGATTCGGCCATAGGCGGTCGCGAGTTCGCGCAGCAATGCGGGGTCATTGCCGGATTCCTTGGCGAGGCTGTCCAGGTACTCGAGGGATCTCTCCATGATCAGTTTGCGCGCTTTCGTTGCGCCGGGAAGGTCAACGATGGAGTCATGAATCTCAAAAATGAGAGAGTTTGCGAGCTTGCGGACGTCGTTAAAACGCCTCTGTGCGATTCGGGCTTCACGCAAGGTAATGGCGACCGCTATGACCAGAGTGAAGAAAATCAACGCAGCAGCCAGAACACTGGCCTTGTGCCGCCGGATGAACTTGCCACCACGGTAGCTCCATGTGCCTTTTCTTGCTCCAACGGGGATTCCTTCCAAGTGGCGTCGAATGTCCTCACTAAATTGCTCGACTGAGGAGTAGCGTTGAGCGGGCTCTTTGCGCAGAGCTTTCAGCAGGATGAAATCCAGATCGCCTCGGAGCCTCTTTTGCAGGCGGAGAGGAGAGGCTTCCCTGGTCCCGCTTACTCGTTCCGGAGTGATTTCTCGCAAATCGCCGTTCTCGCCTACCGTCTCCGTGCGCTGCACTGAAGTGCTGGGCCGTTCCGGTTCGTCGTGAGTGATGGCCTGCGCGAGCTTCGCCGGTGTTCGAGCTGTCACGCGATAAGGAGATCGACCGGTAAGCAGTTGATACAGAACGACACCGAGAGAGTAAGCATCCGAGGCGGTCGAGATGGGCTCGCCTCGGACTTGCTCGGGGCTTGCGTACTCCGGAGTCATGGGCCGCAGCATAGTGGCTTCGGTAGTTCCTGATGCATCCAGAATTTTGGCGATTCCAAAGTCGAGGAGCTTCGGAATGCCGTCCCGAGTGACCAGAATGTTGCTGGGCTTGATATCCCGATGAATCACGAGGTGCTGGTGCGCATACTGGACGGCGGAGCAGACTTGGCGAAAGAGCACGAGGCGGCAGGTGATGGAGAGCTTGTGCGAGTCGCAGTATGAATCGATGGGAGCGCCCTCGACCAATTCCATTACCAGGTATGGAATGGCCTCTTCCGTGGTGCCTCCGTCAAGGAGACGGGCAATATTAGGATGGTCGAGACTTGCCAGGATCTGGCGTTCGTTGCGAAAGCGCTCCAGGATGAAGGACGTGTCGTAACCTGTCCGAACTAGCTTAAGCGCCACTCGCTTCTCATATTGGCCATCCGCACGACTGGCGGCGAAGACCTCACCCATCCCCCCACGGCCAACCTCTTCTTCAACGAGATAAGGACCGATTCTGCGCCCTGCAACTACCCTGGCTTTGGGATTTTTTTCTGGAGGGTTTCCGCCAAGTTCTTGAGAAGCATTTAGAAACTGGCTCCCCGCCTGCATGTGGGAAGCGAGAAGCGAATCTACCTCAATTCGGAAATCGGGATCTTCGGCGCAGGCTTCTTTCAAATATGCTTCTCTGGCGGTCCCTTCCAGCGAGAGAGCCTTCTCGAAAATCTCGGAGATGCGATCCCATTGCTCCGGTGTCATCAGGCTTCGCTCCGGTTCATCTCGCGGAAGAGCCACGCACGCGCAGTAACCCAGTTGCGCTTCACGGTCGCCGGCGAAACGCCTAACACTTCCGAAGTGTCCTCAATCGAAAGTCCGGAGAAGAAGCGCAGCTCGACGATATGGCTCTGCTGCTGATTCAATTGCGCGAGGTGGTTGAGGGCGTCGTCGAGTGCCAGAATGTCAAGACCCTTGCTTTCCTTTCCTGCAAGACCCTCAGTTAGCCCCAGTTTCACTGCGTCGCCCCCGCGCTTTCCCGCTCGGTGACTTCGGGCGTGGTCCACAAGAATCTGGCGCATCAACCGGGCCGCGACGCCATAGAAGTGTTTGCGGTTCTTCCACTCGGGAGGTTTTTGGCCCACCATGCGCACGAAGGCCTCGTGCACCAGGGCCGTGCTTTGCAATGTATGGTCAGGGCGCTCCATGCGCAGATAGTGCCGAGCGAGAGTCCGGAGTTCTTCGTAGACGAGTGGCATCAACGAATTCAACGCCTCGCGGTCTCCGGCACGCCAACGAGCGAGTAAATCCGTGATCTGGCTCGAGGTATCGCCGGGCAATCGGTTCTCCGTCCACCGCGGGGAAGCAGGGTTGAGCCGAAGAATAGGGGCTCCGCTTGAAGTTGTCAATCTGCATGAATCTCCACGACTTACCAAAGCAGTAATGAAGCAACGAAGTGTCTGGCTGCCTGTGATGAGTCATTTGATCTCGCGATTCCGCATGTCAAGGGCCGAGAGGACCGAAATTCAGAGGTCCAGCGCTCGCTTACTTGGTCGGCTTGTCTCTTCCGGCGCCGACGGCAAGAACGTGCTGCGCTAGCGGAGCCCGACGATTCCGCGCACTGAGTCCAGCAACTTCGCCGGATCGTAGCCCACGCCATTCTTAAATACGATCTCCACCTTCTCGATGTCGTTGATGTTCGCGGAAGGATCCCCGTGAATCACCACAATGTCCGCCGTCTTGCCAACCGTCAGCGAGCCAATCGAATCGGCCATGCCCTCGAATTCGGCGCCATTCAACGTAGAAATGCGAATCGCTTCAACTGGCGTGAAACCCGCTTCCACCAGCAACTCAACACCGCGCTGGTCGCCGAACCCCGGCAACGTCCCGCCGATCCCCGAGGGGTCCGGTCCATTTAGCAGCAAACCACCCGCTTGCACAAATGCATGTTCCAACTCCATCTCCTTCTTAAAAATCGCCGCAAAACCGTTCTGTGGATTCGAGTGCACCTGCACGCGCGCCGTTAAATAGTTCGACCGCGCTTCCGGCAGCATCGCATCCAGCACGCGCTGTTGCAGTGGTGGTCGGCCCGGCACAAATTGCTCGAAAACAGGCAAAGTCGACGTGATCGCAACGTGATACTCCACAAGCGTCCGGAACAGATCTTTCAATTGCGGACTGTCGCCGTCCAGGTTCGCAAACGTCGCACCCACCGCCGCCAGACCGCCCGGCGGACACTGATCCGGTTTCTTGCCCGGGATGAACTCCGTGTCCACGATAAACCCGTGCTCGAGGTTGTCAATCCCCGCTTCGGCAGCTTCGCGGAAACCCACGCTGCACAAGTGCCCGGTGACTTTCAGGTGCCGCTTGTGCGCCTCCTCGGCCGCGGCGCGCAACTCCTCTCGCGTGATGTTCATGTACGCCTTGAAAGAAGTCGCTCCGCTGTCCGCCCAGAAGTTCACCATCCGTCTCGCGTCGGCGGGCCCGCTCAATTCGTGCATCTGCGTCAAGAAACTGTTCTGCCCTTCGAGATAGGGCGCGGTGACGTCGATCTTCGGGCCGGGTGACTGCCCCGCATCAATCTTCCGCTTTAGGTTCAGATCCGCGTAGGGCTCGATACTGCCCGCAGTCCGCATCGTCGTCACGCCCGCGGCAAGATAGAGTCGTGGGGCGCTGAACGTGATCTGGTTGATCAACACGCCCGGAGGGTCCGCCGATTGGTCCGCCGTGTAGTGCAGGTGGTTGTGCATCCCGACCAATCCGGGAATCACGCTGTAACCGGCGAGGTCGACCACCTTAGCTTGATCAGGTATTTTCGCCGCCACCGAGTCGCCGATCGTAGCGATTTTTCCATCCTCGATCACGATAGCTTGATCCGTGCGGGGCGCAGTTCCGGTTCCATCGATTACGCGCACGTGCTTGAGCACAACGATCGGAGCATCGATCTTCACGAATTCCCGCACGGCGGGGGAGAGCTGCGAGCGGGACTGTCCCAGGGCCAAGCTGGCCAGAAACATGAGCGAAACGAACACCAAAACGGAGCGCCGCATAAGTCCACCTCGAATGCAAAATAGACCCGCTTGCCCGAAATAAGGACTTAGACGGCCAAAACAAAATAATAGCTCGTTCTACCGACGTTCATTCGCATGTCTTGGCAACTTGGAACTTGAAATCACCTTCTGCATTTTCTAGTTTTAGCTTCGGTCCTGCCTCGTAAACCGGCTACCGGAAGGTGAGGACTAGTTACCCAAGTTGCTGGAAACGCTTGCCGGAAAAGTAAAAAATTGAACGCATCTTCGGACCGAGAGTCCGATCTGAATTCGTAATGGCAGGAGGGTATCGACGGAAGTCATTCAAATCAAACCACAAAAGAGTGGCGCGTCCAAAAGAGCGATTTTAGAACGTTTCTCGGAGAGTTTGTGTCAAATTTGTCGCAAATCTGTTTCCTGGCAGGACTCCCGGTGTAGCGTCGTCTGTGGGTGCGGGGACTTGTCCAGTAATCCTCGTTAATCAGGACTTATGCCGCTTTGCTGGTTGGTCATTGGCTCGGAGACTCTTGTTCCTGACTCGCGCAGGGCGCGGATGTCCCTGATGGGGGGTTGGCCGAAGAATCGGCTGTATTCGCGGCTAAATTGCGTCGGACTTTCGTACCCCACCTCAAACGCAGCGCTGGCGGCGTCGAGTGCGTTGTTAAGCATTAGGCTTCGTGCGGCCTGCAGCCTAAGTTGTTTTTGGTATTGAAGCGGAGTCATTGCCGTTAGCATTCGGAAATGGTGATGCAGGGTGGACACGCCCATGTTGGCGACGTGTGCTAGATCATCCACATGCAACGGCTTTGCATAGTTCGCGGTAATCCATGCGACTGCTTTGGCCGTGCGATGGCTTTGATCCCCGAGCGTCGAAATGGCGCGCAGGTGTGCTCCCTCCGGGCTGCGCAGAACTCGGTAAATAATCTCCCGCACAATCAGCCCGCTCAGGAAAGGGATGTCCTCTGGACTGCTCAGCAGGTCCACCAAACGACAGCAGGCGCTCAAGAATTCCGGCGTGGTTTCGCCGGTGGACATGGCGGGACTGTCCTGCGATGATTCGGCAACATGAATTTCCTCGCGGCCGAGCAGCTCGCGGACCATGAGCATATCCAGTTTCAATGTAAGGGCGAGACAGGGGTTCTCTTTCGTGGCTTCGACCACACGGGCCACGGTAGGAAGATCCACCGCCGTGAGCAGAAAGCGCGAAGCATCATAGATGAAACTGTTACGGCCGAGATTCACTTGCTTGCGGCCCTGGGCGATCACGATGACGCCGGGGTGATACGTCCTTCTGCACGGCGGCGTAGGGGCGATGCGCCGGTGAAGCGAGACGCCCTGTATCGACGTTGCCTTATCCTCTGCTGGCCCCATAAACTCCGTGATCTTGCGCGCAAGTTCGACGCGCAACTCGGGAGCACGGCCTGAGAAGAATGCAGCGATGTTGCTTTGTTTTCTCATTTGAAAAGACTCCAGGGACATGATCAGGATAGGCTGGGAAACCAGGAAGCACCAACTGTTTTCCCGCCACGCAAGAGGAATAGGCAATAAGTAGGCAGGATCGGGCTACCAGTTGACGGCCCTTTACCCATAAATTCGAGGATGCAAGGGAAACAAAATGAAGACGCGCACCATGGAGAGCCATGAAATCCTTAACCCTAATTATGTGTCTATTTCCATTAACAATGATTGCGCAATCGTCCTACGCGCAGCAGTCGCCACAGCCGCCAACGGAAACGATTAAGACTGCCGCAAGTCACACACCCGAGCAACAAGAAGTCATCAACCTCTCAAACATGAAATGGGATTGGATGGCAGACAAGAAGCTCGATTCCTTGGAGGCACTATTTGATGACAAAGCCATGTTCACTCACATGGGAGGGACTTGGGGAAAAACCCAGGAACTAGCTACCATTAAAAGCGGTGGCATCTGGTACAAAAAAGCTGTGGTTTACGCAGTTGATGTACGCACATTTGGTAACACAGCCATCCTACTAGAGGACATTGATTTGCAGGCCGTAGTCGGCGAGCACGAAGTCACGAATCCTTTTATGGTGACTGAGATGTATATCAAGGAAAACGGCAAGTGGAAGCTCGCCCAACTCACGTTCTCGCATCTGCTTAGGCCAATCAAAATGAATAACAATAATAGTTAACCACGCAGGTAGAGAGAGCCGGGAGTTCCACAAAATTCGGCGCTCTTGTAAAGCAGAGGTTCTTGCTCTTAGGAATATTTCGTCGATAGCTTAGCAAAGAGAATTGAATGAAGAATCGCTCACTCGGGAAAAGCGGACTCGAAGTCTCGGCCCTGGGATTCGGCTGCATGGGATTATCGTCGGCCTATGGCCCGGCGACGCCGCGTCCAGACGGCGTGAAGATTATTCGTACGGCCTTCGAGCAAGGTGTGACCCTCTTCGATACTGCTGAGGCGTATGGCCCGTTCGCAAACGAAGAACTTGTGGGTGAAGCGGTCGCTCCATTTCGTAATCAGGTAGTGATCGCGACAAAATTCGGCTTCGACATCGATTTGAAAACCGGAAAGCGAAGCGGTGGGCTAAATAGCCGTCCAGACCACATTCGAGAAGCCGTTGAAGCGATGCTGAAACGCCTGAAGACCGACACCATCGACCTGCTGTACCAGCATCGAGTGGACCCTGCGGTCGCCATCGAGGACGTTGCGGGCGCTGTGAAGGAACTCATAACAGCAGGCAAGGTCAAAGATTTCGGGCTTTCCGAGGCGGGAGCGCAAACCATACGCCGTGCGTACGGTGTGCAGCGCGTGGCTGCCGTTCAGAGCGAATATTCGCTGTGGACTAGAGATGTCGAGCAGAACGAAGTGCTCCGAACATGCGAGGAGCTTGGCATTGGCTTTGTTCCGTTCAGTCCGCTCGGCGCGGGCTTCCTCACAGGCAAGATCGACACAAAAACTATCTTCGACGCGACTGACTTCCGCAATATCTCGCCGCGCTTCACTCCTGAAGCGCGCGCGGCGAATCAAGCCGTCGTTGATCTGCTGAGGAAAATTGCGGACCAGAAGGCCGGAACTCCCGCACAGGTCGCCCTTGCATGGCTGCTTGCGCAGAAGCCGTGGATCGTTCCGATTCCGGGTACGACGAAAATCCACCGCCTGGAAGAGAACCTCGGCGCTGTGAAGATACAACTCACGGTCGGCGAGCTCCAAGAAATCAACTCCGCGGCAGCGAAGATTGAAGTGCAGGGGGCGCGCCTGCCTGAGGCTGTGCTGAAGATGTCAGAGCGGTGATGCGATCCGGAACCAACCGGGTCGCTCCGGCGGTGTGGGATTCCGCATCAAGGCAGATTGATGATCACGCGGAAGAACTCAGAAGACGCCTCGAGGCGATGGCCGTTTTGCGCGTGAACCTTCACGGCCAATGCAGAACCAACATCATTCCAGAGTACCAATCCAAGCGACAACGGGCGCTTCATGGTGGGGCGATTTTACCTCAAGTACGCCGTCAGTGCCTGGTTACGCGACAGGTAAAAAATTAAGCGCACATTCGGACCGAGAGTCCGATCTGAGTTCGAAATGGAAAAAGGGTAGCGACGGAAGTCATTCAAATCAAATCACAAAAGAGTGGCGCGCCCGGCCAGATTCGAACTGGCGACCCTCTGCTTAGAAGGCAGACGCTCTATCCAACTGAGCTACGGGCGCACGCGCTTACTCTTATTCTAAGGCATTCGCGGTTGGTGTGAGAGGTGTTTTGGAGGTGCGTCCTATCCCAAGTCTGGGAATCCTACCGGCACCCCACCAACCCTGCTTTCAGTAGACCCCAACCATCCGAATTATTACTCTGGGCATTTCATTGCGCGATTTACCGAAACTCTTGGCATCCAGCGGGTTTAAATCTCCTGAGGAGCGAAAAATGTGGCGCAGTCCAAAAGGGTACATTTTGAGTGTAAGCAAAAAATGCATAAAGGGACTCATCTGCGTTTTTTCAGCGAGCTTGTTTCTGCTGGTTTCACCTCTCGCGGCGCAAAAGCACATTATCGTTCCGCGCCCGGATGGACACGTGACTCCCCTGCTTGTCTATGACGCCGTCGGCTCAGGATCGCAGTGCGCTCCACTCGCGATGATCTCGCATGGCGCGGGCGGGTCGGAGAACGGCTATCGCTATCTAGCTTCGTTCCTGTCCAAGAGTGGTTACACCGCCATCGTAATGGGCCATCGCGAAAGCGGACTTCAAGCCCTGCGAGGTGATATGCGTGAGCACGGCATCATGCCTGGCGTGCGTGCGCTTGTCGCGGATCCCCAGGCTGAACAACTCCGTCTCCTGGATGTGGGAGCCGGTTTGGCCTGGGCGGACCAACAGTGCAAAGCCCCATTCCGCGTACTGCTCGGTCATTCGATGGGAGCCGAGACCGTAATGCTCGAAGCCGGTGCGCGCAACATGGTCGGAGTGAAAGCCCCGCCCGCAGGGCAAGATCGTTTCGACGCTTACGTTGCGCTGTCTCCGGAGGGGCCTGGGGTCGTTTTTCCGAAGGATGCCTGGAGCGACATCCATAAGCCAATCCTCGTGCTCACCGGAACGCGCGACAAGGCTCTAAACGGCGGGCCAGAAACTCGAAAGATTCCCTGGCAAGATTTGCCGGGAGATGCTCCTCGAAAATGCCAATGGATGGGCGTGATCGATGGCGCCACTCACATGAATTTCGCCGGAAACGGTATGGGTGCCGCTCATGAGGAGCCGCTCATTACTCAGACCATCAGCCGCTTTCTGCAAGGCGTGCGCGGAGATGGTTGCGTCCTGCCGGCTGCGAGCACGCGCATTTCTCTTCAATCCAAGTAGAAGAAATTCAAGCGAAGCATTTTGCCTGCGTGCGCTGCTTCGCGAGCCCCATGTCCCGCCCAGGCGAGCTTTGCTATCATGAGCTGAATGAATCCCATCGCGACTTTGGGACTTGCCCTGGGCGCCGGATTTTCTTCCGGCTTGAATCTGTATGCCACGGTGGCTACGCTCGGGCTGCTTGAGCGTTTCGGGATCATTCATCTTCCAGGCTCGCTGCACGTGCTTTCGCATCCTGTGATTCTCACTGTTTCGATCGTGCTCTATGTTGTGGAGTTCTTCGCGGACAAGATTCCTTACCTTGACACAGCCTGGGACGCCATCCACACCTTCATTCGCCCGCCGGCCGCTGCGCTACTTGCGTTTAGCGCTGCCGGTGCCGCACCTCCCGAATGGCGCTGGGCTGCCGCGCTACTCGCCGGCGGAGTCGCGCTCACCTCCCATGGCACAAAAGCCAGCGCTCGCGCAGCTGTCAATACGTTGCCCGAACCTTTCAGTAATTGGGCTTTGAGTTTTGGAGAAGACGTTCTGGCGGTTTGGTTGACCTGGATGGCCACCAAACACCCCGTGGCTACGACGGTTATTGTCGCAGTACTCCTCGTGCTCTCCGCTTACTTGCTGTATCGACTCTTCCGATTTGCACGCCGCGCGCTTCAGCGGCTCTTTGCTGCGTGATTGGCCCTATTTCAAGTAGGTCGCTAGCCAATCCAAAAATGTCTTGTACCAGAACCGGCTGTTCTCCGGCTTCAGCACCCAATGACCCTCGTCTGGAAAAATGACCAGCTTTGAAGGCACGCCTTGTCTTTGTAGCGTATTGAAAAGTTCCAGCGACTGCGTATAAGGCACTCGAAAATCCAGTTCGCCATCAATCACGAGCGTGGGCGTTTTGAATTTGCCCAGTTCCGCGGCGTACGTCGCCGGCGCCCACTTGTGGTAGCTCTCAGGATTCGTCCACGGCGTTCCCTGAATATCGTGCTCTTCGAACCAGAGCTCTTCCGTGGCATACATCGAATTCAAGTCATAAACGCCGGCGTGGCTGATAATCGCCTTGAAGCGGCCATTGTGCGTGGCGATCCAATCGGCCAGATATCCGCCGTACGAGCCACCCGCGGCCGCCATGCGCGACCCATCCGTGTACGGATATTTTCTCAAAACATAATCAACGCCGTTCATCACATCCACATACGCCTTGCCGCCGTAATCACCCGTAATCTCGTCCGTGAACTTCTGCCCGTACCCTGTCGAGCCTCGCCGGTTGATCATCAGCGTCACATACCCCGGCGCCGAAAATACTTGCTCGTTCCACCGGTAGCCCCATGCGTTGGACCACATCGTCTGCGGTCCGCCGTGCAGCAGCACCAGCAGTGGATATTTCTTCGTCGCGTCAAAATCCGGCGGCCGGATCATCATCGCCTGCACGCGCGTGCCGCCCGCGCCTTCAAACCAAAAAGTTTCCGGCTCGTTCATCTTGAGTGACGTCAGGATGGATTCATTCTGATGCGTGATTTGCCGCAACCCGCTACCATCGCTCGCGGCCGCGAAAATTTCAGCGGGCATCGTCAGGCTGGTCCTCTCGAAGACCATCGTCTTGCCGTCGCTGCTTAGCGAAATTCCCGTGTTGTAGCCGTTCGAGATCAATTTCTTGGGCTCCGCGCCTGGACGCGCGGCCATCTCGTAAATCGGCATCAGAGTTTCATCTTCCGCCGTGAAATAGATTTCTTTGCTATCCGCCGACCACGCCAGCTCCCCTGCGCTTCGATCAAAGGCCGGGTTTAAATCTTCGCTCTTGTCCGCCGCCCGGTCGTACAACATCACTCTCCACCGGTCTGACTCGTAGCCTGGCGTGAATTGCGCATGGTAGGCGATGTATTTTCCGTCCGGCGAGTATGTCGGCTCGCCATCAAATCCCTTCTGTGTTGTGATTCGCTTCGCCTCGCCGCCCGTTACCGGAACCACGAACAAATCTCCGTTCGTACTGATGGCTTCCACGGGATCGGTCACCGCCGTGAAGCAAATCTCTTTCGAGTTCGGAGAAAAATTCAGATCCTCCGGCCCGCCTCTCTGATCCGGTGGCACGTCGTAATTTGCTCCTGCTGTCAAATCGCGCGCGGCGCCGCTTCCATCCGACGCCATGACAAACAGATGACTTCGCTTCCCATCATTCCAATGCGTCCAGTGCCTGTAAAGCAGATGGTCCGCGACGTGGGCTTTCACCTTGTCTTTTTCATTCGCCTCATCTCTCGCCTTATTGCAGGCATCATTTTTGCAGTCCGGATAAACGCCGGAAGTAAACGCAATCGTCTTCCCATCCGGAGACCACTTCGCGATGTCCGCGCCCGTCGAAAGCTTCGTCAACTGTTCCGCTTCTCCTCCCTCCATCGACAGCAAATACACTTGCGAAGTCCCGCTCCTCGACGACAGAAACGCAATCGTCTTTCCATCTGGCGACCATACCGGCGACGAATCGTGTCCGCTTTGCGTGAGTTGCACTGCCTCGCCGCCCGCCACCGGAACAAGCCACACGTTGCTGGCATTGCGGTTCGCGTCGACGTCGGGCGTCGCTACGCTATACGCAACCCACTTGCCGTCAGGTGACACCTGCGCCTCTCCCACCCGGTGCATTTGGATCAAATCGTTGAACGCGATGGCATGTTTGCCCCCGTCCTGCGCATCCAAGGGCGTCTGGCTCGCCAAAAGTAACGTAACCAAAAAACCGCACGTCAACGTGCATCGTTGCATCGCGTCTCCTCCCGAATAGCTCCTAAGAGATTGCATTTCGCTCGCCCGAAACATCGGATCATGTCACGATTGCTCACTGATTCCAAGCTCGTGAAACTTGCTCAAACCAGGCTCAGCATCGCCGCGTCGGCTCTCCTGCGCGAGTCTGCTACAATCGCACCACCAACGCGCATGTCCACCGACCACGCGATCTTCCCGCGCCATTTTCACAAATCGCTCCCCACCGCCGTCCGTGGAGAAGGCTGCCGCCTCTTTTCTTCCGATGGGCGCAGATTCCTCGATGCCTCTGGCCAGGCCGCCGTCATCAATATTGGCCATGGCGTCCCCGAAATCGGCCGCGCCATGGCCGCGCAATCCACGCAGCTCGCCTTCGCCCATACCTCGCAGTTTCATTCAGCGCCCGCCGAGAAACTCGCGGCCCGTCTGCTCGCTCTAGCCCCAAAAAATTTTCAGAATGGCGGCCGCGTCTATTTCACCTCCGGCGGCTCCGAGGCCACCGAAACGGCTATCAAGCTCGTCCGTCAGTATTTCCTCGAAAAGAAGCAGCCCGCCCGTTACCGCATTCTCTCGCGTCGCCAGAGCTATCATGGTGCCACGCTCGGGGCCATGACCGTCAGCGGCAACGTCGCACGCCGCGCCCCGTATCAACCCTTGCTCGCCGAATGGGGCCACATCGTCCCGTGCTTCTGCTACCACTGCCCATTTGAAAAATCTTTTCCTGAATGCCATCTCGCCTGCGCCGATGATTTGGATACTTTTCTCGCAATAAATGACGCCGCTTCCGCCGCTGCTTTCATTTTCGAGCCTGTCGTTGGCGCCACTCTCGGCGCCGCCGTTCCGCCCGAAGGCTACGCCGCCCGCATTGCCGAAATTTGCCGCAAGCTTGGCATCTTTCTTATAGCCGACGAGGTCATGACCGGTCTCGGCCGCACCGGCAAGCCTTTTGCAGTCCAGCACTGGAATGTCGAGCCGGACATCATTTTGACAGGGAAGGGAATCGCCGGGGGCTACGCTCCTCTCGGCGCCGTTCTCGTCGCGTCAAACGTAGTCGAAGCCTTCGAAGGCGGGTCCGGCGCGTTCAAGCACGGCTTCACCTATCAAGCTCATCCTGTCGCGACCGCCGCGGGTAACGCCGTTCTCGACTACATCGAATCGCACAATCTCTTCGACCGCGTCTCTTCTGCGTCCGAAGCTTTGCGCGCGGCTCTCGCTCCTCTCGCTTGCCATCCGCAGATCGGCGAGATTCGCGGCCTTGGTCTTCTCTTTGGCATCGAATTCGTCCGGGACAAATCCACGCGCGCGCCTTTCGACCCCTCCGAAGCTATTGCTGAAAAAATTCGCGACGCCGCCATGGAAGCGGGCGTTCTCACCTATCCCGTCCAGGGCTGCGTGGATGGCCTCAAGGGCGACCACATTCTTCTCGCGCCCCCTTTCATCATTACGCCAGAGGAATCCGCGCTCATCGCCAACGCGCTCAAGTCAGCTCTCGCGAAAGTGTTTTCCGACGCCCATGCCGCTTTCTAGCGTAATCTGTCCGTTCACTTCATACAGGAGCTGATTCTGCCATGCGCCATCATTCTTTACGGTCCGGGCTCATGCTCTGCATATGCCTTCTCACCGTTTCTTTTCTTTCGGCCCAAGATAAGCCCGCCGCCAAGCCCCGCGCCCGCGATCTCGGCGTGCCTTTCGAAGGAACTCCCGGCCCTCTCAACGCAATCACCGACGTTGCCGGTGTGACCGTCGGCTACACCACGCTCATTTCGGGCGAGGGCAAGCTCCAGATCGGCAAAGGCCCCGTCCGCACGGGCGTAACCGCCGTTCTCCCTCGCGGGAAAAACTCGATGTCCGATGCAGTTTTCGCCGGCTGGTGGTCTCTCAACGGCAACGGTGAAATGACCGGCACCACCTGGATCGAAGAGTCCGGTTTTCTCGAAGGTCCGGTAATGATCACCAACACCCACAGCGTCGGAGTTGTTCGCGACGCCGTCATTCAGTGGCGCGTCGATCACGGCAAGCCCGATCCCACCGGCTACTGGTGGTCGCTTCCCGTCGTCGCCGAAACCTGGGATGGCTGGCTCAATGACATAAACGGTTTTCACGTGAAACCCGAAGACGCCTTTCATGCCATCGACACCGCGCAGGGCGGTCCCGTCGAGGAGGGCAACGTTGGCGGTGGCACCGGAATGATTTGCAACGAATTTAAGGGTGGCACCGGCACTTCCTCGCGTCGCGTCGACGTCAAGGGCGTCAGCTACACGCTTGGAGTTCTCGTCCAGTGCAATTACGGCCGCCGCCAGAATCTCCGCGTCGCCGGAGTCCCCGTTGGCCTCGAAATCCCCGAAGATCCCGCCTATGCCTCCGCATCCTTCGCAGATGCCGAGCGTGGCTCCATTATCGTCGTCGTCGCCACGGATGCGCCGCTTCTGCCCCATCAGCTAAAGCGGTTGGCCCGCCGCGTCTCTCTCGGCCTCGGACGCGATGGCAGCACCTCCGGTAACGGCTCCGGCGACATCTTCATCGCTCTCTCCACTGCCAATCCCAACGCCGAAGCCGCCGATCACGTAGTGCCTCTGCAAATGCTTCCCAACGACTGGCTCGATCCTATCTTCACCGCCACCGTCCAGGCCACCGAAGAAGCCGTCATCAACGCGATGGTCGCCGCCGAAACCATGACCGGCATCGAAAATCACAAGGTCATCGCCCTCCCGCACGATAAACTCCGCGCCATCCTAAAAAAGTATAATCGGCTCGTGGAATGACACTCAGCTTCTGTTTTTCTCGGAGCGCCAGGGCGCCGATTGCGGAATTGGCAGACCTGAACCGGCACTCGTGGAAGCTGACGCTCCTTTCTTTTTCTTTGGTTCTTTTGGTTTTTTCTTGCTCTGCACCTCCGCCACACTCACTCGGCATTACCCATGTCACCCTCATCGACGCTACGGGTGCGGTCCCCAAGCCTGACATGACGGTTCTTCTCCGTGACGAAAAGGTCGTCGCCATCGGCGCTTCCAGCTCACTTTCAATTCCTCGCGGCACGAGAATTCTCGACGCCACCGGCAAATTCCTCATCCCAGGCCTCGTCGACATGCACGTCCACCTCACCGGCGCCGGCGAACCAACGGGCAGCCGCGAGTTCATCCTTCCTCTACTACTCGCAAACGGAATCACAACGGTCCGCGACATGGGCGGCGACCTCGATGCGCTCAAAACTCTTCGCAACGAAATAGACGATGGCAAGCTACTCGCACCCGGCATTTTTTTTGCCGGTCCCTATCTCGATGGCAGTCCGCCTTTTTTTCAGCCTTCACTGGTTGTCACCAATTCCGCTGAAGCCGCTGAGGACGTGCATTCCCTGATGTTGCGCGGCGCTGATTTCATCAAAGTACAATCCAATCTCAGTCGCGACGCCTACTTCGCCATCGCCGACATTTGCCGCCGCGAACACATCACGTTCGTAGGCCACGTTCCCGACCGCGTCACGGCCGCCGAAGCCTCCGACGCCGGCCAGAAAAGTATCGAGCATCTCACGGGAGTCCTTCGCGCCTGCTCGAGCGACGAGCCGAGCCTCATTCGCAGACAGTTCGCCGCCAACGCCAAGAACGGAACAGCCACGCGATCCAGAGATCGTGAGCTTGCCTGGCAGCGACAACTTCTCGAATCCTATTCGGATCAGCAAGCCGCAGCCCTCATCGCAAAATTTCTTCGTAACCAAACATGGCAAGTTCCCACGCTGATCCTTCTGCGTAACGACGCCTTCCCCACCCCCGAAGCCGATCCATCGCGCGATCCTCGCCTCAAATACATCCCTCTAAAAGTCCTCGCGAATTGGCAAAAAGGAGCGAAGGTTCGCGACAAGGGCGCTACACCGCAGGAATTCGCATTGCGCAGCGAGCTGATGCAAGCCTCGCTAAGGATCGTTGGAAAAATGAATGCAGCAGGTGTTCCAATCATGGCCGGTACGGACACCACAGCTCCGTTCATTTTCCCCGGATCGAGCCTCCACGAAGAGCTCGCACTGCTGGTTCAAGCCGGTCTCACTCCCATCCAGGCATTGCAGTCCGCAACGAAACTCCCTGCAGAATTTCTGGGCAAGCTCCAGACGCAGGGCACCGTCGAGCCAGGTAAGACCGCCGATCTGGTCCTTCTCGATGCCGACCCGCTCGCCGACATTCGCAACACGCAGAAAATTCGCGCCATAATTTTGCGAGGCAAGCTCCTCGATAGATCTTTTTTGGATGATTTGTTGTCGAAAGAAGAGGAGTTCGCCAAGGCTCACTAATGATACTAAACCACCGGCACTGAGGTTTTTCTGGCGGGATTGAAAAACGGCAGCGCCACCACCTTCGCCGAGACCGTATGCCGGACCGCCTCGACAGTCATCTCGATATTCACCCTCGCGCCGATCGAGGACTGATCCCGATTCACGCAAGCCAGTGCGATCATTTTCTTCAAGGTCGGCGACCACGTCGTCGAAGTGGCCTTTCCAACTTGTTTTTTATCCCGGTAAACGGGCACGGCCACGCGCGAGGCCACGCTTGGCACTTGCGGCGCCATTCCCATCTTGTCGTAGAGCGCCTCGACTTCGTTCCAATTGATCTCCAGTCCCACAAGCCTGCGCTCCGGGCCATCCTTTTTCTTTTCCCGCACTAGCGCATCGCGCCCCACAAAATTCTCTTTCTTCAAATCCACCAATTTCCCCAGCCCAATTTCCGCCGGCGAATACTTCTGCGATTCGATCAGCGCCTTTTTGCTCGAGGTGTAATCCACCTCAATCAGAATAAGTCCCGCCTCGATTCTCGCGATATCCAGGGCAATCATTCCCGCCGGATGAATGTCGAACGCTTTCCCTTTCTTGATCAGTTCGTCCCAAACCTTTCCGGCGTTCTTCCATGGCATCCAAATCTCGAATCCCAAATCCCCCGTGTACCCCGTCCGCGAAATGTCCACCGGTACTCCCGCGATGGCGCCGCGCGTCACGCGAAAATATTTGAGACTTGCCACGTCCGCGTCCGTCACGGCTGTCAACAATCGCCCGGAAGTCGGTCCTTGCAGTGCCAGTGCCGCCACCTGCTCCGAGATGTCCTCGATCTTCACGTCCAGCGCCAGCGCATTCTGCTCGAACCACCGCAGGCTCGGGTCCGCCGCTGTCCAGCGATACTCGTTTTCCCCCAGCCGCGTGATCGTTCCGTCGTCGATCACTTTTCCTTCCGGATCGCACCAGCAGCAATAAATCACCTGATCGACTGCCACTTTATTGATATCCCGGGCGACCACGCGATTCACGAACCGCGTCGCATCCTTGCCCGTCACGTGATATTTGAAGAGCGGCGAGATATCGATCAACGCCGAAGAATTCCGAATGGCGTTGTACTCGTGCTCATGGTGCATTTCGTAGACGCTGACGGTGTAATAGCCCGACCATTCGCGGTAATTCAGGCTCTCGCACAGCGCCATCGTCTTTTCATGGAACGCGGTTCCAACAGGCACGATTCCTCCAGCTTTCCTCCGCGACCGATTTCGCGGGAGCGAACTCGAATTATAGGTGTGAAGTTCGCGCACCCGCAAGCCGCTGTATCTGCGGGCGAGCTGGATTAGGTGCGGGGGAATCGCGGCCTCGGAGCCTCTACTGGTTCTTGGCAATGGCCGAGTTCGACGGTGACTCCACGGCCGCCGCGGCGGAATAGCGCGTCAGGTAAGGAATGATCGGCGTGACTTCAAAGGGCAGTTTCTCGCGCGGAGAAATCGCTCCTGTTTTCTCCTGCTAATCAGCCCAATGTGGAACGCCGAATTAGACAGAGTCCAAATTTGGAACAGTCCGGCAATTCTGTCTGACACAGATCCTCGCTCGATGCTCCAAAGCTGCTGCTCTAGCTTGTGCGCGACGACACGGCTAGAATGAGGGTTGAACCTTCAAAAAAGGTGGCGTTCGATGGCTGGCAACGGCTCAACACAAGCAAGGGTTCTCAGGCTCGACGCGCGCGACAACGCGCTCGTTGCGCTGACCGACTTGCGCAAGGCAGAAATCGTCCATTTTCAGGGGATTGACTATTCCTTGTACTCCGACGTCCCTGCCAAACACAAGTTCCTCACGCAGGACGTCGCTGCCGGCGGCGACATTATTATGTACGGCCTTCTCGTCGGCAAAGCCGTCGAAAATCTTCGCCGTGGAGATCTGCTAACAACGCGCAATATCCATCATGCCGCTGCGTCTTTCCACGAGATGGAGAACTCCGGGCCTCGCTGGACTCCGCCCGATGTGTCCGCTTGGGAAAAGAGAACATTTCTCGGCTTCCATCGCGATGACGGCCAGGTAGGCTCGCGGAATTATTGGCTGGTTCTTCCGCTCGTCTTCTGTGAAAACCGCAATTTGGGCGTCTTAAAGCAAGCCTTCGAAGAAGAGTTGGGATTTGTAGCGCCACAGATTTATCGCAGCCAGGTTGCCGAACTGGCGCGCCTTTACCGGGAAGGGAAATCGGAAGAGCTTAAGCAGTACGCTTTCGGTGCAACTCAACGGGCAGGTGCCAGCCCAAAAATCTTTAAGAACATCGATGGAATCAAATTTCTGTTGCACGAAGCCGGCTGCGGCGGCACTCACGAAGACGCCAGAAACCTTTGCGGGTTGCTCGCCGGTTACATTCATCATCCAAATGTCGCCGGCGCCACGGTCCTGAGCCTCGGCTGCCAGCACGCTCAGGTTCCTTTACTGCTCGAGGAAATTAAACGACGCAATCCAAATTTCAAAAAGCCCATCCTTATTTATGAGCAACAAAAGAGTCCCTCCGAAGCCGCCATGCTAAGCCGGGCCATCCGCGAAACGTTTCTGGGAATGATCGAAGCGGACAAAATCACGCGGCAGCCTGCGCCGCTATCGAAGTTGAAGCTCGCACTGCAATGTGGCGGCTCCGACGGTTTTTCCGGGCTCTCCGCAAACCCGGCCATCGGCCACACGGCGGATTTGATCGCCGCGCTCGGCGGCACGGGGATTCTCTCCGAATTTCCTGAACTTTGCGGCGTCGAGCAGCAACTCATCGACCGTTGTGTCCGCAAAGAAGTCGCCGATCGTTTTGCGCGGCTCATGCGCGACTATGCCGCCCGCGCCAAAGCGGTGTTTGCGAGCTTTGAGATGAATCCCTCGCCGGGAAATATTCGCGATGGATTGCTGACTGACGCGATGAAATCCGCTGGCGCGGCGAAAAAGGGCGGCACGTCTCCCGTGACCGCCGCGCTGGATTATCCTGAATACGCCACCGAGCCGGGGCTAAACCTGCACTGCACGCCGGGAAACGACGTGGAATCCGTTTCCGCGCAGGTTGGAGCAGGCGCAAACGTGGTTCTCTTCACCACGGGTCTCGGCACGCCAACCGGCAATCCAATCGCACCCGTCCTGAAAATCGCAACGAACTCGAATCTCGCGCAACGCATGTCCGACATCATTGACATTGATACCGGCGGCGTCATCACCGGCGAAACCAATATCGAAAAAATGGGCGAATCCATCCTCGAACGTGTCATCCAGGTCGCCAGCGGCGAAGCGCGTACAAAGGCCGAGCAGCTTTCTCAGGATGATTTTATTCCGTGGAAGAGGGGAGTCTCGCTTTAAAAGCGATCCGCTAACGTGATGAAGGCCCTTCTTCTTTCTCAATACAAGCATCTGGAAATTGCCGATCTGCCCGATCCAGCGCCCGCCCGCGGCGAAGTCCTTATTGGTGTCGCCGCCTGCGGCATCTGCGGCAGCGACGTCCACGGCTACGACGGTTCTTCCGGCCGCCGCATTCCTCCCATCGTGATGGGGCACGAAGCAGCCGGAACGATCGCCGCTTTAGGCGATGGCGTCACCGGCTTTGCGAAAGGCGACCGAGTCACTTTTGATTCCACAATTTTCTGCGGCACCTGCGTGAACTGCCGTCGCGGCGACGTGAATCTCTGTGACCATCGCCAGGTTCTTGGAGTTTCCTGTGCCGAGTTTCGCAGGCCGGGCGCTTTCGCCGATTACGTTGCCGTCCCTTCGCGTATCCTTTACCGGCTGCCTGACAATCTTTCGTTTGCCGAGGCGGCGATGCTCGAAGCGGTCTCGGTCGCGCTTCACGGCGTTTCTTTAGCGCCGATGGTCGCGGGCAGCACCGCGCTGGTACTCGGCGCCGGAATGATTGGGTTGCTGACTCTGCAATCTCTGCGCGCTGCTGGTTGCTCTCGCGTCTTTGTTGCCGATGTCGACGCTACGCGCCTCAAACTTGCGCAAGACTCTGGCGCCACGGCTGTTTTGTCAGCAAAGGTAGACGTCGCCGAGCAAGTTTTGCAGTTTACTTCAGGCATCGGCGTCGATGTAGCCTTCGAAGCCGTCGGCAGAAACGAAACCGTGAAAGCCTCCATCGAAAGCGTCCGCAAGGGAGGAACGGTCGTTCTTGTGGGCAACATTTCGCCGGAAGTAACTCTGC
>Ga0335085_10001662_pt1 | contig 45560 bp, 41 predicted proteins | sample Lox_Sample_45_FD_206712 | JGI IMG/M metagenome (GOLD analysis project Ga0335085, IMG submission 206712) | Soil microbial communities from Loxahatchee National Wildlife Refuge, Florida, United States - Lox_Sample_4.5 | ecosystem: Environmental > Terrestrial > Soil > Wetlands | place: USA...
GAGGCGCACAACAACCTGGGGGTGGTGCTCAAGGACCTGAACCGGCTGGAAGAAGCCATCGCCAGCTACAAGAAGGCGATCGAACTCAAACCCGACTATGCCGAGGCGTATAACAACCTGGGTGCGGCGCTGCAGACCATCGGCCAACTGGATGCGGCATTGGACAGCTTCGACCGGGCGGCGCAGATCCAACCACAAGATATCCAGCACGCCATCTACGCGCAGTTGATGCTGCCCGTCATACCCGAGTCATCTGAAAGCATAACCAAGTGGCGTGAACGTTATCGAAACGGAATTGCCGTGCTGATGGATAGCTCGGGCACCCTCGACGAACCGGGCAAACTTAGCGGGATTTCGTTCTACCTGGCCTACCATAACGCTAGTGATCGTCCCTTGATGGAGTCACTGTGCAGTATGTTTCGCAAGCGCGTGCCGGAACTGACATACACGGCGCCGCATGTGGAGCGCTGGCGGCCTCTTGCCGAAAGGGGGCAACGTATCCGCGTGGGCTTTCTGTCCGAATTCCTGTTTGATCACACCATCGGCAAACACTATCAGGGATTCATTCGCCATCTGGATCGCAGCCGCTTCGAGGTCGTGGTGATCCATGGGACCAGATCGCAGAACGATTCGTTTCGCCAAAACCTTGACCTTCTGGCGGACAAGGTTTGCAACTTGCCGTCCGGGCTAAAAAAGCAGCAACAGGCGGTGGCGGCCGAGCGACTGGACGTGTTGTTCTATCCCGATATCGGCATGGCGCCGTCCACCTACTTTCTGGCTTACTCCCGCCTTGCCCCGGTACAGGCCACGAGTTGGGGCCACCCGGACACCAGCGGATTGGATACGATGGATTACTATGTGTCGGCAACGGGCAACGAACCCGACGCAGCGGATGAGTATTACTCCGAAAGGCTGGTCCGCCTGAATCGGTTGCCGTGCTTCTATTATCGTACTCCGGCTTCATCCATCCCGAAACTTTCGAAAACGGAACTGGGCTTGCCGGAAAGCGGAGCTTTGTACGGCTGTCTCCAGAACCTGTTCAAGATCCATCCGGATTTTGATGCGGTGCTCGCGGCCGTTGCCGAGGGCGACCCGGCCGGGCATCTGGTCTTTCCGGAAGGCAGGCATTCTTCCTGGACCGAACTGCTCAAAGCGCGCTGGGCAAAGTCCTTCCCGCTTTTGAACCGGCAGGTTGTATTTCTGCCGCGCACGTCGTGGGACCGGTTCATGGCGACGATGTCGCAGATGGATGTGCTGCTGGATCCGCTGCACTTTGGCAGCGGCAATACGTTTTACGATGCGATGGTGACCGGCACTCCCGTGGTGACATGGCCCGGACGATACGCCCGGGGAAGAAACGTGGCGGCGGCATACCGGCAGATGGGAGTTGCCGACGCGCCGGTTGTAGCCGATCTGAAAGACTATGCGCCATTGGCATTGGCGCTGGGCCGTGATACGGAACGACGTCGCGCCTTGCAGCTGGCATCATTCGACGCGGCTGGCAGGGAACTGTTCGAGGATATGCGGGCAGTGCGGGAATTCGAATCATTCCTGGATGCTGCCGTGGCTGCTGCCGGACGGCGAGAGCGATTGCCCGCAGGGTGGCGTCCAGATCGTTAGATCGAGCCACGCGAAAGCAGATCTTTATGGATCGCTGCCCATGTTCAAGCGAGGCGGCAAACGCCGGTATGGCTTGCAGATGCAGTTAGTGACGCTGGTATAGACCCACCAGTTCGGATCGGGCAAGCACATGGCCTTGCATCGCCTTTTCCAGATTCGACTTGCCGGGCTGTTTCAAATCCGGCAGCGCCACATCCAGCGCATACAATTTGAAAAAATAGCGGTGCTTGCCTTTTGGCGGGCATGGCCCGCCGTAGCCGGTACGGCGCCAGTCGTTCAGACCCTGCAAGGTTCCTGACGGAAGCATTTCGGCAGTGGCGCCCTCAGGCAAACCTGCGCTATCGGCCGGGATGTTGTACAGCACCCAGTGTACCCACGTCATCTTCGGTGCCGCAGGATCCGGAGCATCGGGGTCATCGACGACCAGGGCCAGGCTTTTTGTACCTGCAGGCAAGCCAGTCCATTCCAGTTGCGGAGAAATATTCGGGCCATCGCAGGTATGGATCGAGGGTATTGTCCCGTTATGCTTGAACGAAGGTGATGTGATCATCATGGACATGGTGCTGTTCTCCTTTCCGCCACGCGGCAAATCGCTATCGGCTGCCGCAACAGTTGCACTCAACAGGACGGTTACCGGAACCGCAAACCAGATTCTGCGCGCGTTCAGGGAAAGGGTATCCATATTCAGTCTCAACTGAAAGGCCTGCCATATTTGCCGGCTATCTTCATCGCGTTTCATCCGCATCGACGTCTTCATCCGGGGGCGACTTGCGCTGGTGCGTCTTTACATCGCCGCGCAACTTGCGCGCATATTCCTCAAGCTGGCGTTTGGCGGAATCAAACCCATCGCGCAAGGCCACATATACATCTTCTGCATGGTCGCGGTTAACCACGATCTCGCTGCCCGGCACGCCGATGTCGATGCGCACCTTGAACTGCTTGCCCTGATGTTGATGCCTGTGCGGCATTTCTACCATCACTCTGCATGAAGTGATGCGCTCGAAGAATTCCTCGAGCTTGGCTGCCTTGTCGCGGATATGCGTTTCCAGCGCGTCCGAATGTTCAATGTCGCGGATGGTGATCTGTAACGGGGTTTGCATCTCTGTCTCCTGATATCAATCCGCGCTAACGGCGGCATAGAGCGATCCCTGATGCATGTGCAGAAACCAGCGGTCCAGCACCACATGACGGGTAAACCATTTGTTACCGAGCAATAATCCGGCGAGGAATTTGCGCAGGGATGACGGCTCGACACTTTCTGCCGCGGTCCCGCTGCCAAACCGGGCAGCCAGGCGGTTTGCGTATGGCAATAGCTGTTGACGGCGATAATCTCCACTGGCCTCGATGATCGTATCCGCAGCCATCAGGCCGGATTCCACCGCCGGGCGTATTCCTTCGCCGCTTTGCGCGTAGGCAAGTCCGGCTGCGTCGCCGACCAGCAACATGCCGTCATCGAATTGCTTGCGTACCGAATGCCCGTGCAAAAGGTAAGCATGTCCATGGAAATTGTCGGGGATGTCCTGCGGGATCCTGCCGCGCTGCTTCAGAAACGCGCAGAAATTTTTGAGTTGTTCCGATAGCAGATGATTGTCTTCGCGGCCGAGGCCGATGTTCAGATAGTCCCCTTTTCGGAAACACCATCCATAGCCTTTGAGGTCCGGGCAAAAATACAGTTCAGGCGTATCGCCCTCGACCCTGCAATCATCGCATTGCACAGGAGTCATCTCGAATTCGACCTCCTTTGCCGCGATTGCCGGCTCTGAAGCGCCGAGTTTCGCTCCCATGAAGCGCGCTACCGGGCAAAAATGTCCGCCGGCGCCGATGACCAGCGGGGTAGAGATGGTGCCGTTGACGATCCACCGGTTGCCGGCGTGCTGCAAAGATTCCAGCGATTGGCCCAGACGCAAATGCGCCCCCGAACGTTGCAACAGGTAGTTGTCCAACTCGCAGCGGCGTATGCCGTAACTGACCGTGTTTGCGTAGCGGGTCTCCACCTCTGCGCCATCGATCAGGCCGGTGCGGAAACCGTTGATCGGTTGCAACACGTGTCGGCGGGAATAATCCCCGGTATCCAGTTGCAGTGTTTCTATTACGGCAGGCGTGATCCATCCGGCGCAAACCTTGTCGCGTGGAAAGTTTGCCTTGTCCATCACCGTCACATCGAGGCCATGTCTGCGCAGTTGCCACGCGCAGCTCGAGCCGGCCGGACCGCCACCTACGATCAGTGCGTCACAGCTTTCCATCGGAAGTTGCAGACGTGAGGTGCTGAGCTTCGTACAGAAATTGCCGGGTCCATGGAATATCGTTATTGCAGGCGCGGGTGAAACTGACCTGGAACAATTGCATGCCGCCGGTCTTGAAGGCGGTCAGCGATCCCGCCAGGTACAAGCGCCAGGTCCGCACAAAAGACATGTCGAACATTTCCGTGACACGGTCGACATTGTTTTCGTAGCGCTGCAACCAGTGTTCCAGCGTCTTGGCGTAATGCAGGCGGAGATTCTCGACATCCAGGACCGAAAAATCGTAAGGCTCAAAAATTTGCATCATTTGCGCCAGGCTGGGCGGGTTGGCGCCCGGAAAGATATTGCGCTCGGTCCATGGATCCATAGGGCGGGGGTAATTCAGGCCTATGCTATGGATCAGGCCGCGCCCGTCTTTCTTGAGGCTGCGGTCGATGACTGCGCCCAGTTCCTGATAGTGATCCGTTCCGACATGTTCGAGCATGCCGACGGAAACAAACACATCGAATTTGCCGCTCACGTTGCGGTAATCGTCCTCGATGAACTCGACTTGTCCTTCCAGTCCCTCCGTCTTTGCGCGCTGTCGTGCAAAGGCGATCTGCTCGGTGGAAATATTGTAGGCGGTTACCCGTGCCCCGTAATGTTTGGCCATATGCAATGCCAGCGCGCCCCAGCCACAGCCCGTTTCGACCACTTTCTCACCCGGTTTCAGGCGCAGTTTCCTGCACACGTGATCCATCTTGGCAAGTTGCGCGTCTTCAAGGCTGATATCCGGCGCGGGAAAATACGCGCATGTATACAGCATGCGCTCATCAAGCCACAGCTTGTAAAAATCGTTGCCGATATCGTAGTGGTGATGGATGTTGCGGCGCGAACCGCTGAGGGTATTGCGCCGTGCGTCATAGAACGGGGACAGCAGCATTCCGACCCTGCTCTCGCTGGCCAGCGGCCAGACGCGATAGACCGCATCGAGAAATTCCAGCAGATCGCCCTGAACTTCGATGCGCTGGTCCGAGTACAACTCACCGAAGTAAAGTTCGGGGTCGGAGAACAATTTGAAAAGCGCGCCACGGTCGCGGATCAGCACGCGCGCCACCGCGTTTCCCTTGTAATCGGTAATTTCCTGGCCATCCCACAGCACGACCTGCACCGGGGGATTGCCAAATGCACGCATCGCACGCGCGACCAGCAACTTCTCGACAGCAAGGCCCATGTTGCCAAACATGTGGCGCTGCTTCTTTGGCCGCGCCGGGTAGCCGATCGCCCCGCTAATCGATTTGTCAGATGGCTCGGTTTGTTCTTGTCTCATGTCATTGCTCCCAGGAATTACGCCATGGTGCAACACGCTAGGGTTTTGCATGAATCGCTAATATACCATTTAAATCTTGAAAGTGTCATTCAAGCACACAATATCATCCAAGTTATTAAAGATATTTCCGTAGAACTTACCCGTCTATTGGGGGGAATGCACGTATTGCATCTGGCGACGAAGCAAATATGCATAAAAGAAATCGCTAAGCCTATGTTATTAGGGAGACAAGCCCGGCAGATAAAGGGACGTGCTCCATGCCCATTAACCATTATATAAAAAGTGTTGCGGAACTGGCTCGATATGCGATACTGAAACTGTTGCAAAGGGGGGGGCCATGAGCAACAAGCCTGTAGAACAAAAGATGCTGGGTGCGGGTGCGGAGGTTAAATTCGTCCGCTCGTTGCGTGCGGCGGCAGAAAAAAAGCTGGCGAAAATGCCACGCGCGAATGTGCCGACTCGCCCGACCGAAGAAATCCTCCACGAGCTTCAGGTGTACCAGATCGAGCTTGAGATGCAAAGCGAAGAGTTGCAGCGCGCGCAGCTCATCATAGAAGAATCGCGCGACCGCTACACCAATTTTTACGACCTGGCCCCCGTCGGGTACCTCACATTCAGCCGCGAGGGCTTGATCGACGAGATCAATCTCACCGGCGCCACCCTGTTGGGAAAAGAGCGCGGCAAATTGATGCACAAGCGCTTCACCACATTCATCGCCCCGGAAGATCGGGATCGCTGGGACCAATATTTTGCAAGCGTGCTGCAGGTGGATGACAAGCTGACCTGTGAATTGGCGGTTTTGCGCGCAGACAAATCGCGACGCCAGGTCAGGCTGGACAGCCTGCGGCTTTTGAAGGATAGCGATACCCCTGTAGTGCGCTCCGTGTTGACCGATATCTCCGAGAAAAAACGCTCCGAAGAAGCGCTGCGCGAACAGGAGGAGTTTTATCGGATGATCGCGGAGAACATCGATGATTTTGTCGCGGTACTGGATCTGGAAGGACGGCGTCTATATAACAGCCCGTCCTATTCGCGGCTCTTCGGCGACCATGAAAGTCTGATGGGCACGGATTCCTTCGAGGAGATACACCCGGATGACCGCGAGCATGTCAGGCGTGTATTCAAGGAAACCATACAAACCGGCATGGGTCTGCGCATAGAATATCGTTTCGTTCTGCCGGATGGCAGCATCCGCTACATGGAATCGTGCGGAGGGCTGATCAGAAACAGCCGCGGCCATGCATCGCGTGTCGTCGTGGTATCCCGCGACATCACCGAGCGCATAAAGGCCGAAGATCAAATCCGCAATCTGGCGTTTTATGACGCGCTGACGAAACTCCCCAATCGCAGGATGTTTGACGACCGGTTGAACCAGGCCATGGCCGCAAGCAAACGCTCCGGTCATTTTGGCGCCCTGATGTTCCTTGACATGGACAATTTCAAACCGCTCAATGACCAATATGGCCACTCAGCGGGGGACTTGCTGTTGAAGGAAGTGGCGCGCCGTATCATCAGTTGCGTCCGTGAAATGGATACGGTCTCGCGCTTTGGCGGCGATGAATTCGTGGTGATGCTCACCGAGCTGAATACCGACAAGCAATCTTCGATTGCCCAGACAGGCATCGTCGCGGACAAGATCCGCACCGTTCTTTCCAAGCCATACAAGCTGGTGCTCCAGCATGAAGGCGAGGCGGAAACCACCATCGAATATCAGTGTACGGCGAGTATCGGGGTGGTGATGTTCATCAATCATGAATACCGCCCGGACGACCTGCTCAAACGCGCTGACATGCTGATGTATCAAGCCAAAGAGAGCGGCCGCAACCAGGTCCGTTTTTTCAATATCTGACCGCCAGCGTCCCGCATGATGTTTCACGATGCGCGGAAGGCGATGATCTCGGCGCAAATCTGCAAACATCACTTGCTTCATCCACCACGTGACCCTGTTCGATCGGTGGCGTTAAATGCGCTGGCGCGTCAGGAGCCAGCCATAGACGGCGAAATTGACGGCGATCACGGCGCCGGCCAACACCAATTGAATTTCTCTGGTGAGTCCGGAAGGGTAGATGATTGCAAGGAGATAGTGCTCGATAAAGCTTTCCGCGTAGCTCGATAGCCCAGCCCTGGCGCGAAAATAGTTCTCCAGGTAAGTGAGCGGACAAATGCGTCCGGTAAGCTCGACGAAAATCCCCCATGCCGCGGCAGGAACGTGAACAATGGGAATCCAGCGCCAGCGTACCGCGATCACTGCACCCATAAGCGCGAACAGGATGAATGCCAGGTGCATCAGCAATACCCCTTCAGCAGCCAGTCGGTAAAGCATGGTCGCGTCAGCGCGATGCCTGCATTCGCAGCAAGTGTTGCCGGGTTATCGGCATCGAATGGCTGAACTGCAGCGGTAACGGCGTATCCACTCGGCGCCGCAGGACGTGATCGGGGATGCTCCGGAATCGGCAGGGGTGCATCGTCGTTTCAGCAGTCCGTCACCACTTCAGTATTGCTTTCCCCAGCCACAGCCCCGCGAAGCCAGCGGCGATCATCGGCAGGTAATGCCACTCTACGACGTGCCTGATCGAGTCGGTCTGTTCGTAAAGCCTCAACCACAAGGCACCTATGCTGAATGCCGAAAGCAGCGCGATGCTGCCTGCCCAATTGGGATGAGTGCTGGCGAATTTGCGCATCGCATAGAAGATCCACGCAGCCGGCAAGATCGCAAGCAGTGTGATGCTCAAGGTGCATTCCACACTGTGCATCGGTGGTCGCGAAGGGGGGTTGTCGGCTTGCCAGGAAAAATACATGACCAGCGCAAACAAGATGAACATGATTCCCGGCACCAGCGCGAAACGGCGCATCTGGTGCAGATCCGGAAACGACAGCAAGGCGGCGCTTAGGCTGGTGGCGATGAAGATGGCGACCAGTGAAACAATCTCCGCGGCAAACCATGCATCATGCAGCCTTGCCATCAGGTCCGGACGGATTCCGGAAATCATCAGCGCAACCGCGAGATAGCACACGGCGATTGCGATCCATTCCAGGCTCAGCAGAACCGGGTGGAGGGCGGGCTTGACTGCTGTCCCGTCCTTTGCAAGCTTGCCTATCAGATCGTCGATATTTCCCATGACATTTCCAGTTTCTATCTTTCCAGTTTTTGGCGCAATATTTTGTAGGCGCGATGCGCCGCGACCTTTACCGCAGATTCGTTCATGCCGATCTTCTCGGCGACCTCTTTGGCGGTGTACCCTTCCTGGTGCATCAATCGCAGGATGGTTGCCTGCTTCTCGGGAAGTTTATCCACTTCCCCGCTGATGTATTCGTATGAAATGGCCGATTCGGTTACAGGCTCGTGCAAATATTCTTCCATTTCGGACAGGTCGTCGGCATGGCGCAGCTGATCGGCGTAGTGCGCGCGCAGATAATCCTGCAGGCGGAATCTGGCGATGGCATACACCCATGGCTTGTAGGGGCGGTTGCCATCGTAGGTATGGCGCGCCTTGTGGATGGAGATCAGGATTTCCTGCAGCAGGTCATCCACTTCATTCGTGAAGCTGAGGCGTTTCGCCAGGAAAGGCCTGAGGAACCGCGAGGTTTCCTGCAGTATGTTTGCGTAGGCACGCTGGTCCCCGTTCAGGGATTGCTTCATCAATGCTGCAAGATTGTCAGGTTTTTCTGTCACCCGAGCCCCATCCATCCATAATGTAACCATTTGCCGGTCCTGTCCGAATCAACAGGCAGGCATGGCGAATCATAACTGGTTTTGAGGTTTGCTTTGAACCGAGCCCGGGATTTGTCTATCAAACAAGACCAAGGAGGTAACCAAGATGCAACGCAGACATTTTCTATACACCCTGTCAGGACTCACGATGGTTTTGGCGACGCGCTCGTTTGCCGAACAGGCGTCCGGCAGCGACAAGGTGACCATCATGCAATTTTCCGACGATGGCAAACCGCTGGGGCGCGCAACCTTGGCCCGTGTGCGCAAGGATGCCGAATGGAAAAAACGGCTTACGCCGCTGGCTTATGAAGTCACGCGCGAGCAGGGCACGGAACGGGCATTTTCACAGCCGGGTTACGACCGGCATGAGCTGGGATTGTATCGCTGCATCTGTTGCGACAATGCGCTGTTCGACGCCAGCACCAAATACGATTCGGGCACCGGATGGCCGAGTTTCTGGCAGCCGATCGCACCGGAAAATGTGCGGGAGATCACCGACCGCATGTTCGGCATGACGCGTACCGAAGTGCGCTGCGCTTTGTGCGATGCGCACCTCGGCCATGTGTTTGACGACGGCCCTCAACCGACCGGCCTGCGCTATTGCATGAATACCGTGGCGTTGCGCTTCATTCCTTACAAGAAGATCTGAACGATCATGCTGATCTTCTTGCTGTCATACCTTGGTGGCGTGCTGACCATCTTCAGTCCGTGTGTATTGCCGGTGTTGCCGTTCATCTTCGCGCGCTCGGATCGATCCTTCCGGCGTTCCGGCCTGCCGATATTGCTCGGTATGGCGGCGACCTTTACGGTGCTCGCCAGCCTGGCGGCAGTGGGCGGAGCGTGGCTGGTCGCATTGAATCAGTATGGCCGCTATGCGGCGATGCTGCTGTTGCTGCTGATGGGGCTGGCATTGGTCTTTCCGGCCTTGTCGGATCGCATGATGCGCCCGTTCGTCGCTTTCGGCGGACGTTTGCAGCAACGCGCCGACCAGCAGGCCAGCGTCAAGGGCTCGCTGTTGCTGGGAGTCGCGGTCGGATTCCTATGGGCTCCCTGTGCGGGGCCCATCCTGGGCTTGGTATTGGCAGGCGCGGCACTGAACGGCGCGAATCTGTACAGTGCGCTTTTGCTGCTGGTGTTTGCCGCAGGCGCGGCAACTTCGCTGGCAGTCGCCCTGCTGGCGGGAGGACGGGTGTTCAACCTGATGAAGCGCGGGCTGGGAGCGGAAGAATGGTTGCGTCGCGGACTCGGCGTCACGGTGCTGGTTGGGGTGGTGGTGATCGCGCTGGGCTGGGATACCCGCTTCCTGTCGCAATTCACATTTTTGAGCACAGCCGGTACCGAGCAGAAATTGATCGAGCAACTGGCCAAGCCAACCGAGCTTCGGCAAACCACCGGTACAAACATCGCCGCCAAAACCCGGGCGATGCAGCCCCTGATGCCACCACTTACCGGCGCAACCGGCTGGTTCAATTCCGCGCCGCTGACCAGCGAGATGCTGCGCGGCAAGGTAGTGCTGGTCGACTTCTGGACTTATTCATGCATCAACTGCTTGCGCACCCTGCCTTATCTGAAAGCATGGGATGAAAAATATCGCGGCCAGGGCCTGGTGATCATCGGCGTGCATGCGCCGGAATTCGCTTTCGAAAAGGATAGCCGCAATGTCGAACAGGCGATCCGCGACCTGGGGATCACCTATCCGGTGGCGATGGATAACCGGTACACGATCTGGAACGCATACCATAACCGGTATTGGCCGGCGCATTATCTGATCGACGCCCAAGGACAGATCCGCGAACAGCATTTCGGCGAAGGCGCATATCGGGAAACCGAGCAGATGATCCAGACCTTGCTCAAGGAGGCGCACCATGGTGTTCTTGATGTGGGCGGATTGGTGCGGGTGGCGGGTTCCGGCGCAACGGCCGCCGCCGCGGATATGGAGCGCTCGCCGGAAACCTATGTGGGTTATGCGCGCCAGCAGAATCTGGTTTCGCCCGAGTCGGTCAAGCGGGATATCACCGCGCACTACAGCGCACCGCGTGTGCTTGAACCGGATCAGTGGGCGTTGAGCGGCAAATGGAAGGTCTCCCCTGAATCCGCTGCCGTACGGGCATCGGGAGGAGCGATCAGTTACCGCTTTCAGGGACGCGATCTGCATCTGGTGCTGGGTACACTCAGCGGCAAGCCGGTGCGCTTCAAGGTCACGCTGGACGGAGCCGTTCCCGGCGCGGACCATGGCTCGGATATCGATGCGCAGGGCAACGGCGTGATCCGCGAGCAGCGGTTATACCAGCTGATCCGGCAAAGCGGCAAGATCGCGGTTCACACCTTCCGCATCGAATTTCTGGATGCCGATGCGCGGGCGTTCGCGTTTACCTTCGGCTGAATACAAGGAGTAATATTATGCTGATGACTATAAACCAGCGCAGCCAATTGCTTGTTGCCGGCTTGTGGGTACTGATGATCGCGGCAGCGCTGACATCCGTTCGGGCGAAAGCGGACGATCAGATGCCGGATCCGATTTCCGCAAACGCTCAGTGGCTCAACTCGCCGCCTTTGAACAGCGATGATTTGCGCGGCAAAGTGGTGCTGGTGGAATTCTGGACCTATGACTGCGTCAACTGTTTGCGCACTTTGCCCTACGTAAAAGCATGGTCGGCGAAGTATCGCCAGGACGGTTTGCTGGTGGTCGGGGTGCACACGCCGGAGTTTGGCTACGAAAAGGACAAGGACAATGTCGAACGCGCGGTCCGCGCTTTGGGCATCACCTACCCGGTGGTGATGGATAACACATATGAGATCTGGAATGCCTACCAGAACACCTATTGGCCGGCGCAATATCTGATGGACGCGCAGGGCCGGCAACGCTATCAGCATTTCGGCGAGGGCGCGTATCAGGAAACCGAGAGAATGATACGGATATTGCTTGCCGAGACGCATCAAGGCGCCAGTTCGGCCAGGCAATGATCGGGTTTTCTTTCCTGTCCGGTCAGTTCCGGCGGGCAAGTTTGAATAAGGAGGTTCATGATGTCCAATAATGCGTCGGGTTATGGATTCGGCATCGGCAGAAAAATATTGCCGATCATATTGATGGCAGTCATTTCATTTTCCGCGTCCGCAGCAGACAAGCCCGTTTCAGCTCAGCAATCGGCAGTGTTTGCCGGCGGTTGTTTCTGGGGCGTGGATGCAGTGTTCAAGCACGTCAAGGGTGTGACGGACGTGGTGTCCGGTTATTCAGGCGGTGACGCCTCAACCGCGCATTACGAGATGGTGAGCGAAGGAACGACAGGCCATGCCGAATCGGTGCGTGTCCATTTCGATCCGGACCAGGTTTCCTACCGACAATTGCTGCAGGTGTTTTTCACCGTGGCGCACGATCCTACCCAACTCAACCGGCAGGGTCCGGACACCGGCAGCCAATACCGTTCGGTGATCTTCTATACCAGCGAGGAGCAGCACAGGATCGCGCAGGATTACATCCGGCAACTCACTGACGCGCGCACATTTTCCGCGCCGATCGTTACGCAGGTCGTGCCGCTGAAGCAGTTCTATCCTGCCGAAGAACATCACCAGAACTATCTGGCACTGCACCCCTACCAGCCCTATATCGTCTTCAATGATCTGCCCAAGCTGGAACACCTGCGCGAGCAATTCCCTTCGCTGTACAGATAATCCTTCTTGCGGCATCCCGCGCGCGTTGGTGCGGGGGCCGTTTGATCATCAATCGTTGGCGGTTATGGAGCGGTTCGCGTCGACAAAAAAATGGCTTGCAAGGGGAGCAAGCCTAGATGGCTTGTAGGGGAACAAGCCAGGGGGAGATTCCAGTCACTATTCATTCGTGTATAATGATACACTAATATACAAACATGTCAAATTAAATTGGATTCAACTTTAATTTGTGCTGCCAAGCCATTTGGGCAGAGCGTTCACTTGAGCATGGCAACATGCTTTCGCATTCAGTGACCGCAATAGATACAAGATGGACCAAGCCAGAATTGATTGTGATATTCGTTGCGGTCCGACTTGCTTTCTTCCTTAATATCCGAATCTTCATGTAACCTTTTTCAAATACTGCCCGAATAAATTGGTGCGTGGATCAAAGGCCTGCGGATCATCAAGGCCGGAGTAGTGAATCTGTGCAAAATGCTGCAAAGAAATCCGGCTTTCTCTGACTATGGCTGGAGGCAAGCTTCTCGTTATCAACCAACTTCAAGGAGTATTACTATGAACAACAGTCACATTCTTTCAGCCGCGATCGGCAGTTTGCTGGTGCTTGGCCTGGCCAGCGGCAATGCGAACGCTGCCGAAAAAAAGGTGGAAATGGAAAAATGTTTCGGCATCGCCAAGGCCGGCATGAACGACTGCTCCAGCAACAAGAGCGCTCATTCCTGTGCGGGTCAAGCCACCATGAACAATGACCCGATGGATTTTGTCGCGGTGCCCAAGGGCACTTGCAACAAGATCGCAGGCGGCAGTCTGATGGGTGACGGCATGATGAAGAAGGCAATGTAATGAGCAAGCCCGCAGGCGATACATTGCCGTGCATCGCCGGCGTCGGCTTGCGGGCGCCCCATTACTGCGAGGTGTTGCAAAAGCTGCCCAGGCTGGGCTGGGTAGAAGTGCATAGCGAAAACTTTTTCGGGGGCGGTCCATCCCTGCATACCCTGCTCAGGGTGCGCGAACATTATCCCGTCAGCCTGCACGGCGTGGGAATGGGGCTGGCTTCGACCGTACCATTGGATCAGGTGCATTTGTCCGCTTTGCAGCGTCTTTGCGATGCGGTGCAACCCGCTGCCGTGTCGGAACATCTGTGCTGGAATGCGTCCGACGGCATGGTCATCAACGACCTGTTGCCTTTTCCCTATACACAAAAGGCTTTATCCAATGTGGCAAGCCGCGTGGAGCAGGTGCAGGAAAAACTCGGCCGACAGTTGCTGGTGGAAAATCTCTCCAGCTACCTGTCGTTTACTCAAAGCGAAATGAGCGAGGGCGAATTTCTGGCCGAACTGAACCGGCGCACCGGTTGCGGCATCCTGTTCGACGTGGAAAACCTGTATGTGAATGCGCGCAACCTCGGCACGGACGCCGAAGCGTTCATCAAGGCCATTCCCGCCGAAGCGGTGAAGGAATATCACCTGGCCGGATTCAGCGAGAGGAATGGTTGCCTCGTGGATACCCATGATCATCCGGTCTATCCCGCGGTGTGGGAGTTATATGACCTGGTCTTGCAGCAGATCGGGCCGCGCCCCACGCTGATCGAATGGGACAGCGATATCCCCGCATTGCCGGTACTTGCGGGCGAGGCGGCAAAAGCGCAGCAGCGGATGGAGAATATTCTTGTCTGCGCTGGATGACGACATGTCGGACCTTGCGCGCGCTATCGTGCGCGGAGAAGAAACGTCGCCGCAGATGGCTGCGAATTACCCGCATTACGCTGTTGATGTCGCCATCGAGGTATACCGCAACAATTATCGGGGCAATCTGCACGACGCGCTTGCAGGCGCATATCCGGTCATCGCAAAACTGGTCGGCAAGGATTTCTTCCGGCTGTTGGCGCGCCAATATATCGGGCGGTATCCATCTCGCAGCGGCAACCTGCATCACTATGGCGCGGAGATGGCGGAATTCGTCGCGGCTTTCGAACCGGCGCAAGGACTGCCTTACCTGCCCGATGTCGCGGTGCTTGAATGGGCCTGTCACCGCGCATGGTTCGCGGACGATGCAGCGATCGACATTGCCGGGCTGGCGCAAATATCTCCGGAGCAATATTCCGACTTGATCCTGTGCATTCATCCGGCCTGCCATCTGGTGTGTTCCCGCTATCCGGTTGCGGCGATATGGCAAGCCCACCAACCCGGTGAAAACAGCGACTTCCATATCGATCTGGATAGTGGCCCCTGTAATGTGCTGGTCAGCCGCAAGGACGATGTTGTGCGGGTCGGCGAACTGGCACAAGCTGATGCCGCATGGCTGCAAGCAATACTGGCCGGCATCCCGCTGGGGGGAGCAACTGCCGCCACGCTCGAGCGCCATCCGGATTTCGATTTGCAAGCCGCTCTGATGAATCTGGCAGCGCAAGATGCATTGAGCAATTTTGAATTAAGGACAATACCATGAATCCTTTGATAAAGCCGATCCGGTTCTACTACACCGCTTCACATCTGCCCGAATATCTGGCGCCACTGATGGATCTGGGGCTGAGGCTATACCTTGCGAATGTATTCTTTAAATCGGGCTGGACCAAGATACAAAGCTGGGACAGCACGCTGTATCTGTTCAGCGATGTATATTCGGTGCCGCTGCTTCCGCCGGATGTTGCGGCCTACATGGCGACCGGCGCTGAGCTGGGATTATCCGTCCTGCTGGTACTTGGCTTGTTTGGCAGGTTTGCCGCTGCAGGTCTCTCCATACTCAACGTGGTCGCGGTCATTTCCTACGCTGACCTGAGCGAAGCGGGCCTTAATCAACATCTATCCTGGGGAATACTGCTGGGGGTGTTGTTGATACTGAGCCGCTGGCAATGGTCTGTGGATTTCTGGATGGAAAAGCGGTTTCATTGATCCGCATAGCTGCGGCAGACAATCCCTGCCGTCAATGGTAAAGTGACTGTGCCGAGCCGTTTCTTTGCGCGGCAGCGGATGAGTTGTTCAACCTGAAAGGAATCCAGAATATGAAAGATCAACACACCCTCATTTCCACCGCCATCACTGCTCTTCTGGCGTTCGGCATCACCACTGCAGCGGGCTCCGTTAATGCCGCCGACGAGGAAAAGTGCTACGGCATTGCCAAGGCGGGCCAGAATGCCTGCAACACCAATCCAGCCATGCATTCCTGCAAAGGCCATGCCAAGGTCGACAATGATCCCAATGATTTCATCCCGGTTCCAGTGGGTACATGCCTGAAGGTCGGCGGCAAGCTTGAGCCCGCCGGGGACAATTCCGCACCCTCCGTAAAGATGTAAGTCTGCAGGGATAGATTCCCGGTTCCCGGATGCGGGAGCGCATGACACACACTTTTTCGGGCAAGGAAGCCAGCAATGCTACAGCGCAGGATATGGTGGGCATTTTTGCTCGTACTGGGCGTAGGTATCGCTGTGTCGATACGTATCGTCTTTCTGGGCGATTCGGTGCAGGCCGTGAACCGGATGTTCATCGCGGAAAAACTTCCGTTGTCCCAGCGCATCGGCGAACTGCGCGGCGTCATTGCCGACGAAGAACGCCTGCTGTACGAATACTATTCCTACACTGCCACCCGGGAAGATTTCCAGATACAACGAAAATCCAACTCTAGGCGCCTCGAAAGCATTGTCGAGGATCTGGAGAAGGACATGGGTTCACGTGAGCAAGTAGCCGAATTGCGCTCGCGGCTTGCGGAGCTTGACATGCTGTCCGATGAGTTGGCCAATACGCTCGGCAGCAAAACAGTGAACTGGGATTTGGCCCGCGCGATCCTTGCCCAGGTCAAGCCCAAGGTGCGTCAAATCGAGGAAACGCTCGCCACCTTGTCGTCGGCCAACCAGCGGGCAGTGGACAGGCTCGGTGTGGATTCCCAATTCAGCCTGTCAAACATGATAGGCTGGGTCTTCGGCTTTTCGGTATTGATCATCATCGTCGCCCTGTTCGTATCCTATTACGTTGTCGCCATCATCCGTGCCGAAGAAAAACTCAAGTACCAGGCGTTTTTTGATTCCGCGACGGGCCTTCCGAATCAATACCGCTTGCGCGAAGAATTGAGCAAGGCGATTATGCTGCGGCGCGCGGGAACGGTGATGATGATCGTCGCCGACCGCGAACAGGAGATCTTTGAGAGCCTGGGTGCGGTTGAAACCGAGCGCTGGCTGGTCAAGGTTGCCCATCGATTGCGCGACGGGATCGACGATAAGGAAGAAACGCTGTACCGTTTCGGCGGGAATGCCTTTGTTCTGGTGAGTTGGCCAGGCGATCTCGCCGGTGCGCGGCGGCGGGCCGGCCAGTTGCTCGGCACCGCCCAGCAGCCGCTGCACATTGAAAGGCGTGAGTTGTTCTCGACGCTGTCGATCGGGGCCGCGCTTATTGAAAGCGGCACCGGCAACGATGCCGTGAACATCGCTGAAGCACATGTGCAACGGGCGGCTTCCGCCTGCAATCGGGTGCGCCGCGCGGGGGGCAACGATTTTGCGATCTATGACGAGGCCATGGGACGTGCTGCCGCAAAGACGCTGCGGCTGATCACCGATTTGCAGCATGCAGTTGAAAACAACGAATTGCGCCTGTATTACCAACCCAAGGTGGATGCAGTGGATGGACGTCTGCTCGGCATGGAGGCTCTGGTTCGCTGGATGCATCCGGAGCGAGGCTTGGTCCTGCCGACGGAATTCATTCCTGTCGCCGAAGAAACCGGAATGATCGTGGCGATCGGCCGCTGGGTGTTGCGCGAAGCGTGCCGGCAGAATGCGGAGTGGCAGCGCGCCGGGCTGCGTCCGGTGCGAATAGCTGTCAATCTTTCCGCAAGGCAGTTACGCTCTGATAACCTGCTGGATGATATTGATGCGGTTCTTTCCGAGGCAAATCTTCCCGCAAGTTCGCTGGAACTGGAAATCACCGAAAGCATGGTGATGGAGAATCCCGAACGAGTGATCAAATTGCTGGACAGGATACGCAGCAGGGGCATCCATCTGTCGCTTGACGACTTTGGCACCGGACATTCATCGCTTGCCTATCTCAAACGATTTCCGATCGATACTCTGAAGATAGACCAGGCCTTCATCAGGGAAACGCCGGCTAACACCGACGATGTGGCGATTGCAAGGACGATAGTCGCGATGGCCAAGTCGCTCGGTTTGGTTACCGTGGCAGAAGGTGTTGAAACCGCCGAGCAACATGAGCTGTTAAAAAACATGGGATGTGACCAGGTACAGGGATTTTATTACAGTCTTCCATTGCCGGCGGATGATTTCAAGGCCTATTACCGCGAGCACCTTTGAGATTTTTTGTCGTTCATGGCATGCAACCTTGCCGGTCGAGGATATTGCTCCGTCGGAAAAATTCAGCCTAGTTGCTGGCCATGTTCGCGCGTGGCGTGGAACTGCACTTTTGGCCAGCGCTCCTGTGCCAGGCGCAGATTTATGCTGGTGTCCGCGAGGTAGGCGTAATTGCCGTCTACATCGCGCGCGAGGCGGCCTTGGTTGGCTTTCACAAACTCATTAAGATGCGCGGTATCGTCGCAGGTCACCCAGCGCGCGGTGTGGATGGAGGCGCGCTCGAATACCGCGTCCACCCCGTATTCGGACTTAAGGCGGTGCTCCACCACTTCGAATTGCAATTGACCCACTGCGCCGATCAGCGGATTATTGTCCTGCAGCGGCTCGAACACCTGCACCGCGCCTTCCTCGCCAAGTTGGCGCAGGCCCTTTTGCAGTTGCTTGGCCTTCATCGGGTCGCGCAGCCGGGCGCGGCTGAACAATTCGGGTGCGAAGTAAGGGATGCCCTTAAAGGTAAGCGCCTCGCCTTCGGTTAGCACGTCGCCGATCTGCAGCTGGCCATGGTTGTGGACGCCGATGATGTCGCCCGCGTAAGCTTCGTCCATGCGCGTGCGCTCGTTCGCCATGAATGTCACCGCGTTGGCAAGCTTCATCTCCTTGCCTGTGCGCCGATGCTTCACCTTCATGCCCGAAACGTAGCGGCCGGAGCACACGCGCAGAAAGGCGATGCGGTCGCGATGGTTCGGATCCATGTTGGCTTGTATCTTGAACACAAAACCGGTGAACGTCGGCTCGTCCGGCTGCACGATGCGCTTGTCGGTCTCGCGCGGCAGCGGCGAGGGCGCCCAGCTCACCAGCGCGCGCAGGACTTCACGCACGCCGAAATTGTTGATGCCGGAGCCGAAGAAAACCGGCGATTGCTGCCCGCCGAGAAATTCGCGCAGATCGAACGATGCGCCCGCGCCCATCACCAGTTCGGTCTCATCGCGCATGGTCTTCATCTCGCTCGGGCACGATACGGCCAATCGTTCGATCTGCGCGCCCCGCAACACTTCGACTTCCTGCCCGGCCTTTGCTTCGCCGGGAACAAAACGCAGTACCTCGTCGTTCAGCAAGTGATACACGCCCTGAAAGCGCTTGCCCATGCCGATGGGCCAGGTCACCGGCGCGCATTTGATCTTCAGCACCGATTCGATCTCGTCCAGCAACTCCAGCGGTTCGCGCACCTCGCGGTCCATCTTGTTGATGAAGGTGATGATCGGCGTGTTGCGCAGGCGGCACACCTCCAGCAGTTTGATGGTTTGGGCCTCAACGCCCTTGGCCGCATCGACTACCATCACCGCCGCATCCACCGCGGTCAGCACGCGATAGGTGTCCTCGGAAAAATCCTGGTGGCCGGGCGTGTCGAGCAGGTTGATCACGCAATCGCCGTAGGTGAACTGCATCACCGAACTGGCCACCGAGATGCCGCGCTGCTTTTCGATCTCCAGCCAGTCCGAGGTCGCATGACGACCGCTTTTGCGCGCCTTTACCGTGCCCGCCATCTGGATCGCGCCGCCGAACAGCAACAGTTTCTCCGTGAGCGTGGTCTTGCCCGCGTCAGGGTGGGAAATGATCGCAAAGGTGCGGCGGCGCCTGACTTCGCGGGTAATACCGGCTTCGCGTGCGATCTCTCCAGCACCTGCGGAAAGGGTTATGTTCTCTTCCAATGATTGATTCATTTATTCGGTCAGTCTTAATTGCTGCAAAACAAAAAAGGCTTGCCGGTCTTCTTGGCAAGCCATTTCAAAATTCACCAACCAAAAAATCTGGTGGCCCGGGGCGGAATCGAACCACCGACACAAGGATTTTCAGTCCTCTGCTCTACCGACTGAGCTACCAGGCCATCGTTGCTGCATTTCTTCGTTAACCAAGCAAATCAGCCAACTTCGGAAGCCGCGCATTATACCGGTCACGCGCCAAATAACAAACCCCGCCGTAGCGGGGTTTGCTGGTTGGATATGCGCAAGGCGAATTACATCATGCCGTCCATGCCGCCCATGCCTCCGCCCATTCCTCCGGGAGCAGCAGGCTTGTCTTCCGGCAGTTCGGCAACCATACATGCGGTGGTCAGCATCAAACCGGCGATAGATGCTGCATTTTGCAATGCGACACGCGTCACTTTGGTCGGGTCCACCACACCCATTTCCAGCATATCGCCGTATTCGCTGGTTGCGGCGTTATAGCCGAAGCTGCCCTTGCCTTCTGCTACCTTGTTGACCACCACTGAAGGCTCGTCGCCCGCATTGGAAACGATCGCGCGCAATGGGGACTCCATCGCACGCACCACGATCGTAATGCCGGCGTCCTGGTCATGGTTGTCGCCCTTCAGTTTGGCCACCACGGACTTCGCACGCAACAGTGCGACACCGCCGCCGGGGACGATGCCTTCTTCAACGGCTGCACGGGTTGCATGCAAGGCATCTTCCACACGCGCTTTCTTTTCCTTCATTGCCACCTCGGTCGCAGCGCCGACCTTGATTACGGCAACCCCGCCGGCCAGTTTGGCCTTGCGTTCCTGAAGTTTTTCCTTGTCGTAGTCGCTGGTGGATTCTTCAACCTGCTTGTTGATTTGGTTGATGCGGCCCTTGATCGCATCTTCCTTGCCCGCACCGTCGATGATGGTGGTGTTTTCCTTGGCGACTTCGATGCGCTTGGCCTGGCCCAATTCGGCAAGCGTGGCTTTTTCCAGAGTCAGGCCAACTTCTTCGGCGATCACGGTGCCGCCGGTCAGGATCGCGATGTCTTCCAGCATCGCCTTGCGACGGTCGCCAAATCCCGGGGCCTTGACGGCGACGGTCTTCAGGATGCCGCGAATGTTGTTGACGACCAGGGTCGCCAGCGCTTCGCCATCCACATCTTCTGCGATGATCAGCAATGGGCGGCCCGCTTTGGCGACTTGTTCGAGCACGGGCAACAGCTCGCGGATGTTGGAGATCTTCTTGTCGTGCAACAGGATATATGGGTTTTCCATCAAAGCCAGTTGGCGATCCTGATTGTTGATAAAGTAAGGGGACAGGTAACCGCGGTCGAACTGCATTCCTTCCACGATATCCAGTTCATCCTCCAGGCCGGAACCGTCCTCGATGGTGATCACGCCCTCCTTGCCGACCTTGTCCATTGCGGCGGCGATCTTTTCGCCAACCACTGTGTCCGAGTTTGCGGAGATGCTGCCAACCTGGGCGATCTCCTTGCTGGTGGTGCAGGGCTTTGAAATTTTCTTCAACTCGGCAACTGCCGCAATGACCGCCTGGTCGATTCCGCGTTTCAGATCCATGGGATTCATTCCCGCCGCGACGAATTTCATGCCCTCCATAACGATGGATTGGGCCAGTACGGTCGCGGTGGTGGTGCCGTCGCCGGCAACATCGGATGTCTTGGAAGCGACTTCCTTGACCATTTGCGCGCCCATGTTCTCGAACTTGTCCTTCAATTCGATTTCCTTTGCGACCGATACACCGTCCTTGGTGACGGTCGGCGATCCGTAAGAGCGATCCAGAACGACATTGCGGCCCTTGGGACCCAGTGTCACCTTGACCGCATCGGCCAGGATATTGACGCCGGCCATCATTTTGCTGCGCGCCGAGTCGTGGAATTTTACGTCTTTAGCTGCCATGTTATATCTCCTGAAGTTTATTGTTGGTTAGGCTTCGACGATGCCGATGATGTCGTCTTCGCGCATGGTCATATATTCCTGGCCGTCCATTTTGAAAGCCTGCCCGGCGTATTTGCCGAATAGCACACGGTCGCCGACCTTGACGGTCATAGCCTGCAGTTTGCCGTCATCGCCAACCTTGCCTTTGCCCACGGCGACGATTTCGCCTTGATCGGGTTTTTCAGCGGCAGCATCCGGAATCACGATACCGGATGCGGTCTTGCGTTCTTCTTCCATGCGTTTGACGATCACACGGTCGTTCAAAGGGCGAATTTTCATGCTGAGGTCTCCTAAAACAATGGGTTATAAAAAGTGGGAGCGGATTTTAGCACTCTCTGCCCGCGAGTGCCAATAGTCGGGGTGAACCTGTCCTATTTCAAGGGCGGAGTCGGGTTTTATTTTTCCGCGGGGAGGGTGATCTTGTTATCGGTGCTGAACTGGTAGTCGTGGAATATATGCTCGGCGGTCAACAATTGATAGGTCCCGTCGGCATTGCGGCGAGCCGTGTCCTTCAGACGATAGGTGTAATGCCCGCAAGTCCAGCAATCAAAGTTGCGCATATGGGTACATAGACAGGTCTTGTCCTTGACGGAAATCTTCTTGGCATCCGGGTGCAGCGCAACTTCGCGGTTGTACGCGTCGATGTAGGCACAGTGGCCATTGCCGTCGAGGAGATAGCCGTACGCTTCGCAGTTCGGGCGTATCCCTGCACCTATCGCCGGGCAACTCTTGATCATGCGCATCGGATAGCCGGTCGGGGAGATCATGTTCACCTCGATGTCCTCCTCGTTGGCCTTGAAATATTCCTGCTTGATTTTATCCGGGATGCCGCATTCTTTCGATATCGTGAATCGCGTCGCCACCTGGACGGCCGCCGAACCGGTTTCCAGATAGCTCACCGCATCGCTGCCGGTAAATATCCCGCCAGCCGGTATCACAGGGATATCCAGTTGTTCGGTTTTAAGATGCTGCAGGATCTCGGTGACGATGGCGCGCAGATCATACTGTGCCCAATCCATCCCGAAACCCAGATGTCCGCCCGCCAACGGGCCTTCCACCACGATGTAATCGGGAAGGCGGTTGAGTTTGGCGTTTTTGCGCAGGAATAGCTGCAAAGCACGCAAGGAGGAGACGATGATGCCCAGCTTGGCATCGCGGAAGCGCGGATTATCCTCCATCAGCGCGAATGATCCGAGATGCAATCCCGCGCTCAACGTGATGCCGTCTATCCCGGCATCCAGTGCACCGCACAGTCGCACGCGCAATGTTTCGCGGGGAGAATTCATCGTCAATTTTTCCATGCAATTGACGAAAATCATGCCATCGCCGCGTTTGCCTTCCATGGTCTTGCTGACATGCAAACGGGTGGATTCGGCCACTTGGCCCAGATCGAACTGGACGATGGATTTATCGGTTTTTTCTACGTTGAGTTTGTACTGTTTTTGCTTGACACTGACGAATTTCGTCTTGTAATGGCGATCCGCGACGGTCGGCAGCATCGCGTCGGATATATGGCCGATGCCGCCCAGTCGCGCGGCCTCCCAAGCCAATTCCCGGCTGGAAATATCCACACCCATTCCACCAATAATAATCGGCACCAGCTTGCGCTTGCCAAAGTGCAGGCGGAAATCATCAACTCGTCTCATTACTGCGATCCTCCGACCATCCCGCGTTCAAAAATGGGACGGAAATGAATTCTATGTGTAGGTATTAAGGTCGGCAGGATGCCACAAATGAGATGATACGGAAAGCGAAGCCAGCTTTTGTGAAGTGGGAATAAGCAGCAAAAACTACCTTCCAAGCAAGCCGTTCAGGGCATCCGGAAGGTTTGCATGGGTAAAGCGAAAACCTGCCTCCACCATCTTTCTCGGGAAAACTTTTTGTCCTTCCAGCAGCAGGCTGGCACGTTCGCCCATGCTTGCTCTCAATACGATCGCAGGCACTTTGAATGGAGCGGGTCGCTGTACTGCCTGTGCCAGTGCCGCAGTGAATTGCGCATTGGTGACCGGTTGCGGCGAGGTCATGTTGTAGGGCCCGCTGGCATGGGCATCGTTCAATAGACGGAGCAGCATCGCCACACAATCATCGATATGTACCCAGCTCATCCACTGATTCCCGTCCCCCAGGCGCGCGCCCATTCCCAGCTTGAACGGCAGCAGCATGCGTCCGAGCAAACCGCCATGACGAGCCAAGACCAGTCCGGTGCGCAGCAAGCACACGCGCGCTCCGAAAATTTCTGCGCCGCACGCGGCGCCTTCCCATGCTTTGCATAGTTGGGCGGAATAATCATTGCCGGCCGCGGCGGATTCGTCCAGCACGGCTTCGCCGCGATTGCCGTAATAACCTACCGCGGAGCCGCTCAACAACACGATTGGCTTGTGCCGCGCCTCGGCGATGCGCCTTACCAGGTGTTCGGTCAAGGATACCCGGCTATCCCATAGCACCTGCTTGCGCCTGGCTGTCCAGCGTCTATCGACGATCGGCTCTCCGGCCAGGTTGATGACCGCTTCAAAAGTCTGGTCGGGCCTCCATTCTTCGAGGCTGGACATCGCATGCACACCTGCGCCGCATTTTGCCGGGACAGAATCCGGGGCGCGGCTCAAAACCGTCAGTTCATGCCCTCGCGCCAGCAGGACCTTGCAAAGCTGGCGTCCGATCAAGCCCGTGCCGCCCGTAATGAGAATTTGCACCTGTCCTCCGCGCGCTTCCAACCATCCTCAGGCTATCCAAACTTTGCCCTGCGCGCAAGCCGCAAAACCCGCTATGATTCAGTGCATGCAGAATCATTCCCCAAGCAATGCCGATTTACGTGCCCGCAGTCTCGCTGCCGTGTGGCATCCCTGTTCCCAGATGAAACATTATGAATATTTGCCGCTGCTGCCGATTGCAAGCGGCAACGGTGTGTGGCTGCAAGACTTCGAGAATAAGCGCTATCTGGATGCGATCAGTTCATGGTGGGTGAATCTGTTCGGCCACTGCAATCCGCGCATCGGCAGCGCGATCAACGACCAGCTTGGAAAACTGGAACATGTGTTGCTGGCGGGTTTTACCCACGAGCCGGTGGTCGAACTTTCCGAGCGATTGTGCGAGATTGCACCGAAAGGGCTGGGCCACTGCTTCTTCGCCTCCGACGGGGCGTCCGCCACCGAGATCGCGCTGAAGATGAGCGCGCATTACTGGATCAACCGCGGCGAGACGGAAAAGACGCAATTCATCAGTCTGGAAAACAGCTATCACGGCGAAACGCTGGGCGCATTGTCGGTGACGGATGTCGCGTTGTTTCGCGCAGCTTATGGCGCTTTGATACGGCAGCAGGCGACCGTGCCCACCCCGGACTGGCGCAAAGCCTTGGCAGGAGAAAGTTCCGAGGAGTACGCGCTGCGTTGTGCCGATCATCTGGAGCGGCATTTGCAGCAACACCATGCGCGACTGGCCGCTTTCATCATTGAGCCGCTGGTTCAGGGTGCGGCAGGCATGGCGATGTATCACCCGACCTATTTGCAGCGCGCGCGCCAACTGTGCACGGAACATGACGTGCATCTGATCGCGGACGAGATCGCCGTCGGCATGGGCCGGACCGGCACCATGTTCGCCTGCGAGCAAGGCACAACCCGGCCCCGGCAGGATTCATCACAGGATGGACAGGGAATTGTTCCGGACTTTTTATGTCTATCGAAAGGGATCACCGGCGGCTATCTTCCACTGTCGGTGGTGATGACTCAAAAAGAAATCTACCAGGCGTTTTATCACGATGAAGTATCGAGCGGATTCCTGCATTCACACTCTTATACCGGGAATCCGCTGGCCTGCCGGGCGGCGCTTGCCACATTGGACATTTTTGCCAGGGATGGTGTGCTGGCTGCTAACCGCGACAAGGCGGTCTACTTGAATCAGGTCGCCCGGCCCTTGCGCGAACATCCCGCGGTGCTAAACTGGAGAAACACCGGGATGATCTGGGCGTTTGAAGTGGAGACTTCACGGCGCAATTTTGCCCAGCAATGCTATTCGCTCGCGCTGGAGAATGAGTTGCTTCTGCGCCCCATCGGCAACACGATATATTTCATGCCGCCGTATATAATCGCGCAAGAGGAAATTGATTTGCTGGTCGATCGCACCTTGCGCATCGTCAATCAACTGAGTTGATCGCTATGCGAATATTGTTCATCACGCTGTTTGCAGGCCTTCTGGCCGCCACCCGCGCGTTTGCCGCCCCTTTGCCGGAGCCGGTCAGCGCGGCACTCAAGCACGCGCATATCCCGCTGTCGAGCGTCGGCATCGTAGTTCAGGGTGTGAACGAGACTGAGCCGGTCGTCAGTCTGAATGCGGAACGTTCGATGAACCCGGCATCAACGATGAAGTTGCTCACCACCTATGCCTCACTGGAAACTTTGGGTCCGGCTTATCGCTGGAATACCGAGGCTTATCTCGACGGGAAACTCGAGGATGGCGTGCTTGAGGGCGATCTGGTGTTCAAGGGTTATGGCGACCCGAAGCTGACCCTGGAGCAGTTCTGGATGTGGCTGCGCGAATTGCGCCAGCGCGGGCTGCGCGAGATACGCGGCAACCTCGTTCTCGACCACAGTTTTTTCGAACCGGTCAGCGAGAATCCTGCCGAGTTCGACAATGATCCGACCCGTGCATACAACGTCGGTACCGATGCTTTGCTGCTCAATTTCAATGCACTGCATCTGCATCTGATCCCGAACGGCCATGAAACCATCGCCATGCTGGAACCCGAACTGGATGGTTATACAGTGCGCAATCACATTACCACTTCGGTTAAATTGCATTGCGGTGCGGAGGATAGCTACAGGGCTCGCTTGGACGGCCATGACATCGTGCTGGAAGGAAAGATTCCGGCATCCTGCGGCGAAGCTGATGATTACTTTTCGCTGTTGCCTCAAGACGAGTATTTCTTCGCGGTGTTCAGTTCCTTGTGGAAGGAACTCGGCGGCACGCTGCTGGGCAAGCTGCGTTCGGGCACGGCTCCCGCCGGTCAGGCACCGTTTTCCAGATATCAATCGCCCCAGTTATCGGAGGTGATCCGCGACATCAACAAGTTCAGCAACAACATCATGGCGCGGCAACTGTTCCTGACACTCGGGGCAGCGGCACCCGTGATGAATCCGGCAGAGTCGTCGCAGAATGCAGGAAATGCACAGCAATCCGATGGCAAGGACGTGAGCGGCGTATTTTCAAATCCGCAGGCAAATGGCAGCTCCAGCCTGCTCGCCGAGCAGGAAGGCGGAGATACGGCGGATACCGATTTGACGGGCGCCCGGCAACCGTCTGGATCACCGGAGGGCCAGGCATCTGCCGTAAATATCGATGTCGTCACAAGTGAGGCGGGAAGCGCTGCCGTTGCCGGAGATCCGATTGCAGGAGCACGCATCGACTCCGCAACGGCTACGCCGCCTGCACTCGCAGGGCGTACACCAAAGCCAGGTAATCTGCTATCGAGCAAGCCCGATGCAGAATTGACAACGCCGGCGGGTACCCCGCCGCGGCTCGGCGACCTTCCTGCAGCCAATATTGTCCGCAGCACCGCGGCGATGCAGCAATGGCTTAAGACACAGCAACTGGAATTTCCGGAGCTGGTGCTGGAAAATGGAGCAGGCCTGTCGCGCAAGGAGCGCATCAGCCCCCTGCATCTTGCCGCGTTGCTGCAGCGCGCATCAAGCAGTCCGTTCTACGCCGAACTGCAAGCCTCGCTTCCGATATTGGGATTGGATGGCACGGTAAAGAAGCGGTTCAAGGACAACGAGATCGCTGGTTACGCCCACCTCAAGACCGGCTCACTCGAGGGGGTCAAATCCATTGCCGGTTATGTGAAAGCGCGCAGCGGAAAGCAATGGATCGTGGTGTTTCTTGTCAATCATCCGAATGCGGCCTTGGCGCAACCCGCCCAGGACGCATTGATAGAGTGGTTGCAAAAAGAGCATTAACAACGGTATAAATCAACTTGTTCGATGACACCTTTTGATTCGGATCCGCAGGCTTTATGGGGTGCTTTACCTCTGCCTTGCTGCAAACATGTCGTTAACATCAATCTGGGAAATCAAATCATGAAAAATATCGTAATCGTTGCGCTGTTGTTCGTAGTCGCCGCAGCTCCCGCTGTTGCAGCGGAGGGTAGGAATAATGTTGGTGTCAGTTATGGCCTGGACCTGGACGGGGTGATCGGCATACAGGGAGAATTCGATATTTCCGCTTCGATGCCCAACAAAGCGCCTGTTTCGATACAGGTGTTCTGGAAGAATTATTCGCAATCCTATCCGAACCCCCTCGGAACATACCAGTGGAGCTACAACGGCTTCGGTGCGGCGGGCATCTATGATTTGAGTTCCGTTTTCAAGCTGGACAGCAGGATCAAGCCTTATGCCGGAATGGGCTTGATCGCCCTGGATTCAAGCTTGAGCGGTCCCAACGGCCAACCTCCGGTGGCGGCGGATTCCGGAGGATTATATTTTGTTGCCGGTGCGAGATATGCGATGACCCCCACCTTTTCTGCCGATCTTAACTTGAACAATTATGGCGGACTGACGATAGGGGCCTTGTTGAATTTCTAGCGGGAAGTCATCGGGCACCCGGATAATTTGCTCGATATCAATAAAGCCGGACTCGTTCCGGCTTTTCATTGCAGCACATGCACACGGATACGGAATGGCATTGAAAAAATATCGGGCACAAGTATTGCCCTTGAGGCAAATCGCTGCCGTATCGGTCGCCTTTGTGGCGCTGTTCCCTGCATTCACTGTGCGCGCAGAATCGGGCAGCTTGATGACCCGGACAGGCAAAGACATCGGACTGTCGCTTTCATCCTACGATTACCAGGAACCGGGAATCATGTCATTGCAGGGCTTGAAGATGGGGTTGGACCTGCGTGTTGTCAAAGTATTGCAGAGCGACCGGTTCATACGCGGGGATTTACGCTATGCCTTCGGCACGGTTGATTACAGCAGCTATGACACAGGCAGTGCCAGCGGAGAACCGGATTGGTATATAGAGGCCAGGGGCTTGATCGGCAAAGACCTGGCTGTCAGAGAGTCGGTGATTTCCGCTTATATGGGTCTGGGCTACCGTTATCTGTTCAACGATGGAAGAGGGATCACCAGCACGGGGTATGGGGGCTATAGACGCGAAAGCAATTATTTTTATTTGCCGCTGGGCCTTATTCATCGCAGATCGCTGCACGGTCGGGCGATGCTGGAAACTGAATTGGAATACGACCAGCTGCTCGCTGGCAAACAAGTTTCCGGCTTGTCTGATGTGGGAGGGGGCTATAGCGACGTGACGAACAACCAGAGCAGCGGATATGGTCTGAGACTGAGCGTCATGTACCGGAAAAGCAGCTGGATCGTCGGCCCGTTTTTAACCTACTGGAATATCGGCGAATCAGATGCCGCCGTGGTCTATCGCTATGGAGTCCCGGATAGTTTGGGTGTGGAACCGAAAAACGACACGGTTGAACTCGGTGTGAAAGCCAGCCAGCAATTCTGATTCGTTGGAACAGTCCCTTCCCATTGTGGAGGGCTGAGGATCACAGACCCAGTTCCTTCCACATTGCATCCACCTTCGCCTTTACCGCCGCTTCCATCACGATGGGTGTTCCCCATACGCGCCGAGTCTCGCCCGGCCACTTGTTGGTCGCATCCAGCCCCATCTTGCCGCCCAGCCCGGATACCGGGCTGGCAAAGTCGAGGTAATCGATCGGCGTGTTGTCAGTCAACAGCGTGTCTCGCACCGGGTCGACGCGCGTGGTGACCGCCCAGATCACTTCTTTCCAATCGCGTATCGCGATGTCGTCGTCCACGACGATGATGAATTTGGTGTACATGAACTGTCGCAGAAAGCTCCAGATCCCGAACATCACGCGCTTGGCATGGCCGGCATACTGTTTTTTGATGCTCACTATGGCCATTCGATAGCTGCAACCTTCCGGCGGCAGATAAAAATCAATGATCTCTGGAAACTGTTTCTGCAGCAGCGGCACGAACACTTCATTGAGTGCCACTCCAAGCATGGACGGTTCGTCGGGCGGTTTGCCGGTGTAAGTGGAATGATAGATCGGTTCGGATCGCATCGTGATGCGCTCTATCGTGAATACCGGGAATTTGTCCTGTTCGTTGTAATAACCGGTATGGTCGCCAAACGGCCCTTCCAGCGCCATCTCATCGGGATGGATCACGCCTTCCAGCACGATTTCCGCGCCGGCCGGAACCTGCAGGTCGCTGCCGATACATTTCACCAGTTCGGTCTTGCTGCCGCGCAACAGGCCGGCGAACTGGTATTCGGAAAGGCTGTCAGGCACCGGTGCGACCGCGCCGAGGATCGTGGCCGGATCCGCGCCGATCACCACCGCGATCGGGAAAGGCGCCCCGGGATGCACCTTGCGCCAGTCCTGAAAGTCCAGCGCACCGCCGCGTTGCGCGAGCCAGCGCATGATGACCTTGTTCGGCGCGATCACCTGCTGGCGGTAGATGCCGAGATTCTGGCGCGGCTTGGCCGGCCCGCGTGTGACGACCAGGCCCCAGGTGATCAGCGGCGCAACATCGCCGGGCCAGCAGGTCTGGACCGGCAACCTGGCCAGATCCACGTCGCTTCCCTGCCACACCACGTCCTGGCAGGGCGCGCTGTTCAGGATTCTGGGAGACATGGTCAGCACCTGCTTCAGCACCGGCCACTTTTCCCAGGCGTCCTTCAACCCCTTGGGCGGTTCGGGTTCCTTGAGATAGGCAAGCAGCCTGCCGACCTCGCGCAGCGCAGCAGTGGATTCCTCGCCCATCCCCAAAGCTACTCGTTTCGGCGTGCCGAACAGATTCGCCAGTACGGGTATCTTGCCGGGGTGCATGCTGTGGCCGGCCGGATTTTCGAACAGGATCGCGGGGCCCTGGGCGCGCAGCACGCGATCGCAGATCTCGGTCATTTCCAGCTTCGGGGAAACCGGCGCGGTGACGCGCTTGAGTTCGCCGAGTTTTTCCAGTTGTGCGATGAAGTCGCGCAGATCTTTGTAACGCATCAATACAGCCTTTCTTCGTTTGGCGGGCGCGTCTTGAACCGCTTGTGCAGCCAGAAATATTGCTCCGGCATTTCACGCACGCGCTGCTCGATGAATTCGTTCATGCGGCGCGAATCCGCGATGTCGTCCCCGCTCGGATAATTCTCCCAGGCCGGATAGAAGGTCAACACATAACCATCGCTGCCGGGCAACAGGCGGGTGATGCTGGGTACGACTTTTGCGCCGGTCATCTGCGCGATGCGCGGCACCGAGGTCATCGTTGCCGCGGGCACGCCGAAGAACGGGATGAAGGCTCCATCCTTGATGCCCTGGTCCTGATCCGGCGGATAGATGAATGGCATGCCTGCGCGCATTCCCTTGAGGATAGGTCGCAGTCCCTGCTGACGCGAATAGAGGTGCTGGTTGCGAAAACGGGCGCGCTTCTTCAACAGCAGTTCGGTGAGGTAGCGGTTTTTCTGGTTGGCATACATGCATACCGTATCGATATGCTGCGCAATCCATTGTCCGCCGACATCCATACCGACGAAATGTGGCGTAAGCAGGATGGCCGGCTTGCCCTTCAGCGCCTCGAAGTGTTCCGCGCCTTCGACCCGGATCAGGCTGGAAATATATTCGGCGCTCGACCACCACAGGATACAGCGCTCGATCAGGCCGCGACTGAACATCCTGAAGTGCTCGCGCAAAAGTTCCGCTCGCGCTTCGTCGCTCAGTTCGGGAAAGCACAGTTTCAGATTGATGGCTCCGACCCTGCGGCGTTCGGCTGCCAGCAGGTAAAGTACCGAACCCAGGGAAGTGCCGATCCACACCAACACGCGGAATGGCAGGAAATGCATCAACCACAACAGGAATGTCCCGGCCCGCGCTAGCATGATGCATGCGCCTTGACGGCGTCGGGAGGTTGCACGCCTGGCGGAACCTTGTAACGGTTGTAACTCCACAGATACTGTGCGGGTGAAACCGCAATCACGCGTTCCAGTGCGGCATTGATCTGCAGCGGCACGGATTTGGAAAAATCCAGAGGCAGCGGTTCAAAGTTCAGTTTGTATCCCGTACCGTGCGGCAGCCGTTCGGCGTAGACCAATAGAACCGCGGCGCCGCTGGACTCGGCGAGCCGGCCACCCAAGGTCATGGTGTACGCCGGGCGACCGAAGAAATCCACCCACTCGCCTTCGCCCTGGCTGGGTACCTGGTCAGGCAACAAGCCGATCGCCTCGCCGCGTTTGAGCGCTTTGAAAAGCAGTCGCACTCCGCTCATGTCGGCGGTTGCCAGGCGTGCCAAACCGCGCTCACGACCACTGCGCATCGCCGTTTCAACCCAGTCCAGCTTGGGTGTGCTGTACAAATTTGTCAGCGGCAGGTATTGCGCGATATACAGACTGGTCATCTCGAAGCAACCCCAATGCGGCGTCAGGAAAATAATTCCCTTGCCGCGTGCGCGAGCAGCATCGACATGTTCCCACCCCTGGCAGTTTCGTACTGTGGCACAGACATGCTCGTATGGTCTGCCCCATATCCAGGGCAGTTCAATCATCCCTTTACCAGACTCGGCAACCGTCTGTTTGATCAGTGCTGCATAGTGTGCTTCATTCTCTGCCAGATGTGACTGGCGGAGATTTTCCCGCATGCGCGCGGCATAGGGTTTGGAACTCGCGTAGGTGATCCGGCCGAGCAGCGCGCCCAAGCGGTGCAGCCAGGGGAGCGGAAAACCCGACAGCAGGCGAAAGATCAAGTTAAACAGAATTTGCGTCATCTGCGGTGGGGCGGACTATTTGATACAATGCGCGCCTTTGATTTTCCCTGAATTGAGTAGAGAGCCATGAGTGATTATTTGTTTACGTCTGAATCCGTGTCCGAGGGCCATCCGGATAAAGTGGCGGATCAAATTTCCGATGCCATTCTGGACGCCATTCTAGCGCAAGACCCGTATGCGCGTGTGGCGGCAGAGACGTTGACCAATACCGGACTGGTGGTTCTGGCGGGTGAGATCACGACGACCGCGAACGTGGATTACATCAGCGTTGCGCGCAACACCATCAAGCGCATCGGCTATGACAACACCGACTATGGCATCGACTACAAGGGTTGCGCGGTGCTGGTCGCATACGACAAGCAGAGCCCGGATATCGCGCAGGGCGTGGATCGAGCTTCGGATGATTACCTGAACCAGGGCGCCGGCGACCAGGGCTTGATGTTCGGCTACGCCTGCGATGAGACGCCGACTCTGATGCCCCTGGCGATCTATCTGGCGCACCGCGTGGTGGAACGCCAGGCTGAATTGCGTCGCGACGGGAGGCTGCCGTGGCTGCGCCCGGATGCCAAATCGCAGGTGACGATACGCTACAGGGACGGCAAGCCGCATGCCATCGATACCGTGGTGCTCTCGACCCAGCATGCCCCGGAAATGACACAGGAAAAGATACGCGATGCCGCGATCGAGGAGATCATCAAGCCGGTGTTGCCGAAGGAATTGATCAAGGGCAATATCAATTTTCTGGTCAACCCGACCGGGCGTTTCGTGATAGGAGGTCCGCAGGGCGATTGCGGACTGACCGGGCGCAAGATCATCGTCGACACTTATGGCGGGGCTGCTCCGCATGGTGGCGGCGCCTTCTCCGGCAAGGATCCGTCCAAGGTAGATCGCTCGGCCGCGTATGCAGGCCGTTATGTCGCCAAGAACATCATCGCTGCCGGTTTGGCGACAAAGTGTCTTGTGCAGGTATCTTATGCGATTGGCGTAGCCAAACCGACCAGTGTGATGGTGGATACCTACGGGACCGGCAAGATTTCAAATGAAAAGCTGACCGAGTTGGTATTGCGCCACTTTGACCTGCGTCCCAAAGGGATCGTCCACATGCTCGACCTGCTGCGCCCGATCTACGAGAATACCGCCGCGTACGGGCACTTTGGCCGCGAAGAACCGGACTTTACCTGGGAAGCCACGGATCGCGCTGCCGCATTGCGCGAGGATGCCGGCAGGTAACAGTAAATCATTATCCACCCTTCGAGGGGTGCTGCAGCGGGGCTGGACACAGTCCCCCGTCAGGCTCGGAGCCAGTGGTTCAACGAAGCAACCGCACCCATTCATTGACTTTATGAATGGAGCAATTTATGAACGCAACAGACAAGCAATTCACCGATTACAAAGTCGCCGATCTATCCCTGGCCGCATGGGGGCGCAAGGAACTCGCCATCGCTGAAACAGAGATGCCCGGCCTGATGGCGATCCGCAAGGAATATTCAACCACCCAGCCGCTGCGCGGCGCCCGCATCAGCGGTTCGCTGCATATGACCATCCAGACCGGCGTGCTGATCGAGACACTGAAAGCGCTGGGCGCCGAAGTGCGCTGGGCATCCTGCAACATCTATTCCACACAGGATCATGCCGCCGCAGCGATCGCAGCCACCGGCACGCCGGTGTTCGCGCACAAGGGGGAGACGCTGACCGAATATTGGGATTACACCCACCGCATCTTCGAATGGAAGGATGGGGGTCTGTCCAACATGATCCTGGACGATGGCGGCGATGCGACATTGTTGCTGCATCTTGGCGTGCGCGCCGAAAACGATGCATCCCTGTTGAACCATCCCGGATCCGAGGAGGAGACGTGTTTGTTCGCGTCGATCAAGGCGAGGCTGGCAACGGATAAGCAATGGTATTCCGCGCGGCTCGCCGCAATCAAAGGCGTAACGGAGGAAACCACCACCGGCGTGCACCGCCTGTATCAGATGCACGAGCGCGGTGAACTGAAATTTCCCGCGATCAACGTGAACGATTCGGTGACCAAATCCAAGTTCGACAATCTGTACGGCTGCCGCGAATCCCTGGTGGATGGCATCAAACGTGCGACCGACGTGATGGTGGCCGGCAAGATCGCCGTGGTCGCGGGTTATGGCGACGTGGGCAAAGGTTCGGCCCAGGCGCTGCGAGCCTTGTCGGCACAGGTATGGGTGACCGAGATCGACCCGATCTGTGCGTTGCAGGCCGCGATGGAAGGCTACCGCGTCGTGACCATGGACTATGCCTGCGAGCACGGCGACATTTTCGTGACCTGCACCGGCAACTACCACGTCATTACGCATGAGCACATGAAGAAGATGAAGAACCAGGCCATCGTGTGCAACATCGGCCACTTCGACAACGAGATCGACGTCGCCTCCTTGAAACAGTACCAGTGGGAGAACATCAAACCCCAGGTCGATCATGTGATCTTTCCGGCGATGAACGGCAAGCCGGAAAAGCGCATATTGCTGCTGGCCGAAGGACGCCTGGTGAACCTCGGCTGCGGCACCGGCCATCCTTCCTACGTGATGTCCTCGTCGTTCGCCAACCAGACCATCGCCCAGATTGAACTATTTACCCGCAGCAAGGACTATCCGGTCGGCGTGTACACTTTGCCCAAACATCTGGACGAGAAGGTTGCGAGGCTGCAGCTGACCACGCTGAATGCACAGCTGACAACGCTGACCGACCAGCAGGCAGCCTACATCGGCGTGCCCAAGGAAGGCCCGTACAAGGCAAACCATTACCGTTACTAAACATAGTGACAGAAATCGTAGCGAGCGGCTCTAGGGTGGGGAAGGCCGGAGCGCAGCGCCCGCAGCATACACGTCAGTATGTGAGGAGCGCGAGCACCGCCCGGCACCGCCCCAGAGTCGCACAGTAGATTTATGTCACTATGTATAGCAAGCCATGCTCTCTACCGTAATAAGATCGAGAGCCAGTCGAAGGAAGTCGAAAATGAAACCGCAATTTGAACTGTTGCTGATCTGGATACTCAACGCGCTCGCACTGTTGGCGGTGGCGAATTTCGTGCCGGGGATCCATGTGGACGGTTTCGGCGCGGCCCTGATCGCGGCTTTTTTTCTGGGGCTGGTCAATACCATGATCCGCCCGTTGCTGGTTTTGTTCACGCTTCCGGTCACGCTGGTCACGCTGGGATTGTTTATCTTCGTGATCAACGGCGCGCTGTTCTGGCTGGTCGGCTCGGTGCTGCGCGGTTTTGTCGTGGATAGTTTCTGGCACGGGGTGCTGGGGGCAGTGCTTTACAGCATCTTTTCGTGGGCGCTTTCCTCTGCCGCAGCACAATTGATGAGAAAGCAGTGAAGCGACCATGACCATGAGACTGTTCAGTTTTGAATTCTTCCCGCCGCAAACTCCGGAAGGGGTGGAGAAACTCGCGGCCACACGCAAGCAGCTGTCGATGCTCAAACCGGAATTCTTCTCCGTCACTTTCGGCGCTGGCGGCTCGACGCAGGGCCGCACGCTGGAAACCATACGGCAGATCAAGGCGGAAGGCCACAATGCCGCACCGCACCTGTCTTGCGTGGGTTCCACGCGCGAAAACATTCGCAACATGCTGAATACCTACAGGGACATGGGCATCAAGCGCATCGTTGCATTGCGCGGCGATTTGCCGTCCGGCATGGGCAGCATCGGCGAGTTCCAGTATGCAAATGAACTGGTGTCCTTCATTCGCGCGCAGACAGGCGATCATTTCCACATCGAGGTGGCGGCCTACCCGGAATTCCACCCGCAGGCCAGATCGGCGAGCGACGACATGCTCAACTTCAAGCGAAAAATCTCGGCCGGGGCGGATTCTGCCATTACCCAGTATTTCTACAACGCGGACGGTTATTTCCGTTTCGTCGAAGCGTGCGGCAAGCTTGGGGTCAACGCGCCCATCGTACCGGGCATCATGCCGATCGTGAAGTTCGCGCAACTGGCCCGCTTTTCCGATGCCTGCGGCGCCGAGATACCGCGCTGGATGCGCAAGACCCTGGAAGGTTATGGCGACGACAGCGCATCGGTGCAGGCTTTCGGGCTCGATGTCGTCACGCAATTGTGCGAGCGTCTGCTCGCCGGCGGCGCGCCGGGGCTGCATTTCTACACGCTGAACCATGCCGGGCCGTCGCAGGAAATCTGGAAGCGGCTGGGCCTTTGATGCGTGCACCGGAATTATTGCTGCCGGCCGGCACACTGGAAAAGATGCGTAGCGCCTTCGCCTTTGGCGCCGACGCGGTATACGCGGGGCAACCGCGCTATTCGCTGCGTGCCCGCAACAACGAATTCCGGCTGGAAGAATTGCAGACCGGCATCCGTGAAGCGCATGCGCTCGGCAAAAAACTGTTCGTCGCCAGCAACCTGATGCCGCACAACGTCAAGGTGAAGACCTACATGGCAGACATGGAGCCGGTGATCGCGATGCGGCCGGACGCGCTGATCATGGCCGATCCCGGACTGATCGCGATGGTGCGCGAACGTTGGCCGGACATGCCGGTCCATCTTTCGGTACAGGCAAACACCGTCAACCACGCTGCGGTGAAATTCTGGCAGTCGCTGGGGCTCGCCCGCGTCATCCTGTCGCGCGAACTGTCGCTCGACGAGATCGAAGAGATCCGCCAGTTATGTCCCGATATCGAACTGGAAGTGTTCGTGCATGGCGCGCTGTGCATTGCCTATTCCGGCCGTTGCCTGCTGTCAGGCTATTTCAACCACCGCGATGCCAACCAGGGTACCTGCACCAACTCATGCCGCTGGGATTACAAGGTCGACAACGCCGTCGAAGACTGCACCGGCGACATACAAAAAATCGATTTCGATTTCGACCGGGCGTTGAACCAAAGCGCGCTTTCTGATTGCGGGAGTCAACCGCGCCATCCAATGGCGGACAGGGTGTATCTGATCTCGCGCCGGGACCATCCCGGTGAATTGCTGCCGGTGATGGAAGACGAGCATGGTACCTACATCATGAACTCCAGGGATCTGCGCGCGGTGGAACACGTCGGGCGCCTCGTAAAGATCGGGATCGATTCGCTGAAAGTGGAAGGCCGCACCAAATCCATCTACTATGTCGCGCGCACCGCTCAGGCCTATCGGCAGGCGATCGACGATGCGGTTGCGGGCAGGCCGTTCAATTACGCGTTGCTCGGTGCTCTTGATGCGTTGGCGAACCGGGGCTATACCGACGGTTTTTACGAGCGTCACCATACCCATGAGCAGCAGAACTATATGCGCGGGCATTCCGAAAGCACCCGCCAGCAATATGTCGGGGACATTCTGACCTGCGAAAACGGCATTGCAGTGATCGACGTGAAGAACAGGTTCCAGATCGGCGACCGGCTGGAGATCATCCATCCTTTCGGCAACCGCATCATCTCGCTCACCGAGATGCGCACCCTCGAGGGCGAGCCGCTCTCCACCGCCCCGGGCAGCGGCCATCGTGTCCAGATACCTTTGCAGGGTGAGTTGGCCAAGGGGATGGTGGCCCGCTTCATCTGATCAAGTCAAGAAATACAACCCCGGCCATCCCCGCTTTCGACCGGTAGACAGCTGTTCCCTGCGGCATCTGCTGTTACGGAGCATACGCGTACTGGTTCAAACCAGTACTGAGCTGCAACCGCAAGCGGTCCTCCGGAACCGAAGCACGCCGCCGTACCGGCGAGACTCTAGAACGACATCCTTACCCCGATATAAGCGCCTTCATCCACAGTGGCGGTGGACCCGCTATTCAGGTCGAATTTGATATTGCGGTATCCAATATAGGCGGCCGCATTTGGAGTGACTTCGAACTCCAGTTGCGCCAAGGCCTCGCCGTACCGGTTGGCATCGCCAAAGGTGGTGATGTTGGGGGCAAAATACAATTGCCCCACCAAACTCATACGTGAAAGGCTGGGCGGAGAATAAGCGATCAAACCGCCGATTGCGATACCCGATTCAGTGGTGCCATTGGTATGCGACGCCAAGGCTTTTATTCCCAAACCGGCGGAAAATCCCGGCGCTTTGTCGCCCACTTCATCCCTTACCGCGATACCCAGATCGCCGTAGGTATTGTGAGAATTATCCGCATTTGAATACAGTGCGCCGAAATGCAGTTCGGATTTTCCAAGGGCGTTGCGGCCCATCGCGGAGCTGTACTGAAACTGGGCGCTGCTGTTGCGCAGATTCAGATCGATGGTATCCGCAATTGCCGTGGAGGCGAAGGTCAACAGCGAAAGTGCAACAATATGGCGCAATAACATGACTGAACTCCTTGTAAATAAATCGTTGTCAGGTGGATTTGAATGGTTTGAGTTGAACGGATCGAAACGGCACGTCAAGTGTGGAAATCCGGGATAGAGCAAAAACAAGCATATCATAGACAGCCGCTAACCCGAACCATTCAACGCTCCGACTCCCTTAAGGTTGAATAATCAGACGCGGAGACACGTTTTGTTTCGGCGGGTTCCCGACAGCCCGCTATCAATCTCCGTCAAATGCTTTGTCCCCTTCTGCGACAATTTCTCCAGGATGGATATTCCGAAAATCGAAATGTTTGCCGTCCAGAAGATGCGAAGGAACGATGTTTTGCATAGCCGTAAAAATAGTCTGACAACGCCCCGGATATTCTCGTTCCCAAATGGCGAGCATAGCCTTGATGTTCTGCCGCTGCAGGTTCTCCTGTGCCCCGCACAGGTTGCACGGGATGATCGGGAACGCCCTGCCGCGCGCATAGCGGGCGATATCCTTTTCCGAACAATAAGCCAGCGGACGGATCACAATATGATCGCCCTTGTCGGTGACCAGCTTGGGCGGCATGGCTTTGAGCTTGCCGCCAAAGAACATGTTCAGGAACAGTGTCTCGATCATGTCGTCGCGATGGTGCCCCAGCGCGATCTTGTTTGCGCCGAGCTGGCCTGCCACGCGGTAGATGATGCCGCGCCGCAACCGCGAGCAAAGCGAACAGGTGGTTTTCCCCTCGGGGATCTTTTCTTTGACGATGGAATAGGTATCCTGCGTCTCGATGTGGTATTCCACGCCGGCTTGCTTCAAATAATTCGGCAGTACTTCGGCCGGGAACCCCGGTTGCTTCTGGTCGAGATTCATCGCGACGATACGAAAGTCGATCGGCGCGCGCTCGCGCAAGGCAAGCAGAATGTCCAGCAAGGTATACGAATCCTTGCCGCCGGACAGGCACACCATGACCGTATCTCCATCTTCTATCATGTTGAAATCGGCGATGGCCTGCCCGACCAAGTGCTCGAGCCGTCCCTTGAGGCGGTTGAAGTTGGTCGAATGATGCTCGAAATGCACCGCAGAAGTGCCTGTGTCGGCGCTTTGCTGTGTTGCGGGGTGCTCGCTCGGTCGCCTATCCTTGCGATATGTCTCGGTCGCTGCGCCCCCCGCGCCGTGCACAGCATCCGTCCCGGCGATTTCTGCGGTCATTTCTAGGCTAATGTTGTTCATATTTATTGATCCTTAAAGGTTGACGCTGCGGCCGCCATCCACCGCAATCACCTGTCCTGTTATATAGGGGGCATCCTGAATGAGGAAAGCGACCGTCCTTGCGATATCCTCCGGTTCGCCTTCGCGCTTGAGCAGTGTGTGCGCGACGATCTTGCGGCGCTGCTCCTCGTCAGACCACGCGTCGTTTTCCGGCCATATGATGACACCCGGAGCGACGGCGTTGACGCGCACCTGCGGCGCCAGTTCCTGCGCCAGACCCTTGGTCAGCGCCACCAGCCCGGCCTTGGCGGAACTGTACAAGAGATGGCCATGCATCGGACGCTCTGCGTGGATGTCAGAGATGTTGACGATACAGCCGTGACGCCGGCGCAATTCGTCTGCAGCCGCTTTTGCCAGGAACAGCGGCGCCTTCAGATTGGTTCCGAGCAGATCGTGCCATTGTTGTTCATCGATATCCGACAGCGGGGTAGAGAAAAAGCTCGAGGCGTTATTGACCAGCGCGTCCAACTGCCCGAATGTTTCGATCACTTTGTGCACCAGTCGGGTCAGCTCGCGCAGGTCGAGCAGATCCGCCTGGAACACGGCGGTACTTTTCCGGCGCAGATTGTTCAATTCCTTTTGCAGCGCGAGCGCTTCCTGATCGGAGCTGCGGTAATGCACGGCGATCCGGGCGCCCTTTGCCTGCAGGTGGCGGCAAATTGCCGCGCCGACGCGCTTTGCACCGCCCGTTACCAGTATAACTTTGTCCTGCATCCGACCATCCTCGCTTGGCTGCTAAACGGCTGTTAAAATCATGCTCGCGAATTATACCCGACCATGCCTAGCCTCCACCCAGCCACTTTGCCCCGCCCCAGCGTGGATGCCGCCGAACATAGTGCGCGCCTGGCTGAACTGATCCGGCGCGACATCATTGCACAGGGCGGCTGGATACCGTTTGCACGCTATATGGAGTTGGCGTTGTACGCACCCGGGCTGGGTTACTATACGGCGGGCGCGCACAAGTTCGGCATGGCGGGGGACTTCATCACCGCTCCGGAACTTTCGCCGCTGTTCGGTCGCACCGTCGCGCGTCAAATCGCGGAGATCATGAGATTAAGTTCCCCGCATGTTCTGGAACTGGGTGCCGGCAGCGGGAAGCTGGCGGTGGATATGCTGGCGGAACTGGAAAAATTAGGTGATCTGCCGGACAGCTACAGTATCCTGGAAGTCAGCGCCGATCTGCGCGCACGCCAGCGGAAGCTGATCCGCGAATCCCTGCCGCATCTGCTGGGCCGGGTGCGCTGGCTGAATGTGCTGCCATATCAATTCAGCGGTGCAATCGTCGCGAACGAGGTTTTGGACGCGCTTCCCGTGCATCTGGTGCACTGGTGCGACGGCGAGATCACCGAACGCGGTGTGGCGCTCTCCGAGAGCGCGCTGCAAGATGCCAGCCCTGAAGGGGCTCTTGCCGCAGCTTCGAGTGAGAACGGTTTCATCTGGCGGGAGCGCGCCATCGGCGATGCGGCATTGTGGCAGGCCGCGCGGCGAATCAGGGTTACTGGAGATTATTCCAGCGAGATCTGTCTTGCCGCGCGCGGACTGGTCAACAGTCTTGCGCAACGGCTGGAGCAGGGCGCGCTGCTGTTCATCGACTACGGCTTTGGAGCACGGGAGTTCTACCATCCGCAGCGCGATAGCGGAACGTTGATGTGCCACTATCGCCATTACGCGCACGGCGATCCATTTTTCCTGCCGGGATTGCAGGACATCACTGCGCATGTAAATTTTACCGATATCGCCGAATGTGGCATCGATGCGGGCCTGGATCTGATCGGCTATACTTCCCAAGCCTTCTTCCTGATCAATTGCGGCATCACGGCATTGCTGCAGGACACTCCGCCAGAAGGTCTGCTCGAGTATCTTCCGCTGTCGGCGCAACTGCAAACGCTCACCAGCCCGGCGGAAATGGGCGAGTTGTTCAAGGTGATCGCGATGGGAAGGAAATGTGCTGCTAGTCCTGACAAAGTGATTTCCAACCCTTTGTGCGGATTTTCCAGCGGTGATTTGACGCGATCATTGCTGGTCGATTGATACTGGCAAGATCCGACGCATTGAAAGCCGCTTGATGATCGCATTGCTCGGAATATCAATAAAATACGCGCAAACCGAAATCTATATTTTTGGAGTCTCTGAACAAATCCATTCCCGCGTACATCTGGATCTCATGCGTAAAGCCAAATCCGAGTTGCGCATTGATATAAGTGTCTTTGTTCGAATAGGTATCATTTGAAGTGTTGTCATACACGGCCACAGCGCTGCCTTCAAGTCCGTAGGGCATCTCCGCGCGTATGCCTGCCCCGATATCATAGCCGCTCGCGCTTGCATCGCTGCCTGGAATCATGTCCGTGCCCTGGAAAACATGGCCCGGCACGATGATATCAATATCTTCATTCAACGGGAAATGAAAACCTGCACCCAACGTGGTCGAGTGCACCACTCTGCCTGCGCTGGTCGGGGTCGCAGGTTGTGTGCCGGTTACATAGGAAGCACCGAGGTAGACTCTTTTAAAGACGCTTTTTGTGATTCCCAAACCGAACTCGGTGTAATTTGTATCTACATAACCAACACTGGTTGTCATGGTTCTAAAACCGACGCTGAATGCATCGTAATCGAGTTCAGCCGAGGCGAGCGCGGGCATCAACATGCCCGCTAGACCCGCCGCGATGAGCATTTTTTTCATTGCTTCTCCCCGAAATTTCAGTTCATTTTTTTGAACTTTAGCACAATGTGGCGAATATCAGCTGTGAGGTTTTTCAATCATCGCTTCTATCGCGCTGACGCGGGCCTTTTGCACTGCGGCTGCAATGCTGCCGCTGTCGCTATACTGCCTCGCGATCTCCCCGGCGTCGACCGCGCGGGCGGCGGACAGCAATCGCAGCAAATAGTCGGCTTGAGGATATTCATCCTGTGCATGGCCGGTGCGCCCGCGCGCATCCGAGGCGCACGCCTGCAACAACGCTGAGAATCGCTCCGGACGGCGCCATGCATCCGCGGACTGGAACAGTTTGATGATGGTTCCGGCGCGCAATTCCCTGGCGCGATGCACGTCGCCGTGATACCGCGCCGCCAGCAATCCCAAGTCACGGCAATCGACGGGCACGCGCAGGCGTTCGCACAGGGCTTGCAGCAGTTCCACACTGCGCAACTCGTGTCCGGTGTGGCGCGGCAGCATCTCCTTTGGAGTGCTGCCCTTGCCCAGGTCGTGCGTCAATGCGGCAAAGCGCACTTCCAGAGGATATTCATGCAGCGCCGCATCATCCACCACCAGCATGGTGTGTATACCGCTGTCGATTTCGGGATGATATTTCTCCGGTTGCGGCACACCGAACAGCGCATCGATCTCCGGAATAATCCTCGCCAGCGCGCCGCAACTGCGCAGCGTTTCAAAAAAGAGCGATGGCTTTTTCTCCATCAGTCCGCGCGCCAGCTCTTGCCAGACCCGCTCCGCCACCAGCGCGTCGACTTCGCCGCTGTCGACCATGCCGCGCATCAGCGCCAGCGTTTCGGGCGCGATGGTGAATCCGAAACGTGCCACAAAACGCGCCGCGCGCAAAATCCGCACCGGATCTTCGCTGAATGCCGCGCTGACGTGGCGCAGGATGCCCGCGCGCAGATCGGCAACACCGTTATACGGATCGATCAGTTTGCCGTCGGTATCCTGCGCGATGGCGTTAATGGTGAAATCGCGGCGCAGCAGATCCTGCTCCAGCGTGACATCCGGCGCGGCATAAACGGCAAATCCCTGGTAGCCGCGCGCGGTCTTGCGTTCGGTGCGCGCCAGCGCGTATTCCTCATGGGTTTGCGGATGCAGGAATACAGGAAAATCTTTTCCCACCGGCTGAAAGCCCAGCTTGACCATCTCTTCCGCCGTGCTGCCCACCACCACCCAGTCGTGATCCTGGACGGTCAGTCCGAGCAAGCGGTCACGTACCGCCCCGCCCACGCGATAGATCCGGGCCGTTCCTTGAGGAGTTTGCGCAGCCTGTTTTGATTCAGGGCACATTTGGGGCTACTGGTTGATTGTCCGACTTGGCCGGAACGATGCCCAGACGCTGCTTGATCGAGCGCGGCGGGTCGCCGAACTGATCGGCGTAATATTCGGTATTGCTCATTACCTTTTCCACATAGTCGCGGGTTTCCTCATACGGGATGGTCTCGGCATAAATCGCGCCTTCCAGAGGTGTGTCACCGCGCCATTGTAACGCCCGGATCGGACCGGCATTGTATGCTGCGGACGCGAGCACAGGATTGTTTTCGGATTTGGAAAGTACCGATTTCATGTAATAGGTGCCGATGCGCAAATTGGTGTCGAGCTGGTGAATCAGCTCTTTGCGGTAACTCTTCAATCCCAGCTTATTGGCCACCCAGCGCGCGGTACTGGGCATGATCTGCATCAGTCCGGATGCCCCGGTTTCGGACTTTGCGCCAGTGGCAAAACGGCTTTCCTGGCGCATCAGGCCGTATACCCATGCCTCGTCCAAACCATGTTCGCGGATATGTTCCTGCAATTCGCTGCGATACGGAGCGAGGTAGCGCAGACTGAAATCGTGCATGTTGACGGTTTTGTCGGCAGCCCCGATGGCACGGTCGTACATTTCATTGCGCCTGGCGATTTCCGCGGCGGTAAGCAATTCGCGATCGTTGAAATTGCGCAACACCCAGCGCCATTCGTCCAGTGCTTCGCTGCGCATGCCCATACGATATAGAGCCAGTGTGCGCTGAATGCCGGGTACAGCAGACATTTCCGCAATGGCTTGCCGGTCGGGTTTATAGACCGGGACAGCCTCGCTCATCACCGGGGAGTCAGCCAGTTCGGCACCGGCCAGTTGGCCATAGAAATTTATTCCGCTGCTTAACCGGGCAAATATCTGTCTTGCTTCGATCGTTTTGCCCGCATCCTGCAGCGCGCGTGCTTTCCAGTATTGCCATGCGTCTTCTTGCTGCTGCGGTTCGCGCATGGCGTTTACACTTGCCAGCACTTCGGGCCAATCCTGCACGCGCAATGCGGCGCGCACCCGCCATGCCAGTTGGCGTTCATCCAGCGGCGTGTCGGCCGCAGCCTTGTACCATCGCAACGCGCGCGTATCCAGATTGCGCGCAGCCTGATAGGCCAGCCGTCCGTAAAAATAATGTTGTTCGTTCACCGGAAAATATCCGGCGAGCGTTGTCCAGCGCGCGGCAGCCAGGTCGGTGGATTGCTTTGCCAAACGCTCCAGCGCGAACAGCGCGACCATGCGCTGGCCCTTGCTGGACAATTTCGCATGCCGTCCCATCGGCGGATCCGCATAATCGTCACTCATATCCACACATGCCCCTCCGCATGCCGCATCAAGTTCGCTTAACGGCGTCAATTGCCCGTTTGTCGTGTCGGATGGCCGGTTGTCCATCAATCCCAAGCCCAGCCTTGACATTATATTTTCCCATCCAAACCGTCCCGGCGACGTGGATGGCGAGATCGCGATCGGAGTCGAGACAGGACTTTCAAGGCGGATAGGCGGTATGTTTCCTGATGTTTGCGCCTGGACTGTCGAGTTGATGCGCGCATTCGAGAGATTCTCGCCGGTCTTGTTATCCACAACGGAAATATCCGGGATCAGTCTTCTGAGATAACGATCCGGATCAGCCGCGGCACTTTTCATCATCACGGAAAAGCCCGCGTATTTGTCATCCAGTCTCTCGGACAGTTTGTTGGCCAGAGATGTGTTGTTCGCCTCCAATGCAAGGCGAAGACGGTGACGAATGTCCCTT
>Ga0335085_10001663_pt1 | contig 45559 bp, 44 predicted proteins | sample Lox_Sample_45_FD_206712 | JGI IMG/M metagenome (GOLD analysis project Ga0335085, IMG submission 206712) | Soil microbial communities from Loxahatchee National Wildlife Refuge, Florida, United States - Lox_Sample_4.5 | ecosystem: Environmental > Terrestrial > Soil > Wetlands | place: USA...
GCGGCGAGCGGTATGGCGAGCGCGGAGACGGCGGTCGCGCGCAGATCGCGCAGGAACAGCCACACGACCGCGACGGCGAGCAGCGCTCCCTCGACCAGCGCCTCGAGTGCCGAGCGGTACATGTCCTTGGTGATGTCCACCGTAGTGAACACCTGCACCATCGAGACCTGCGGATAGTCCTTGGAAACCTTCCGCAGCTCCTCCTCCACGTGCTTGAGTACCGTCACGTCGGAGGACCCGGTGCTCTTGAACACGGCGAAGGTGGTCGAGGGGCGGCCGTTCAGGCGCGAGATGTTGCGGATCTCGGCAAAGCCGTCGTGCACGTCAGCGATGTCGCGCAGCCGCGCCGTGCCCCCCGAGGGGAGCGCAATCTGGGTATCGGCCAGCTCGGTCGCGCTCGCGGCGCCACCGAGCACGCGTATCGATTGCTCACCGCCGCCCACCTGCACACGGCCGCCCGGTGCGTCGATGTTGAGCTGGCGCAGCTGGGTGTTCACCTCGACGGCGGTGATTCCGAGTGCCTGCATGCGCGTCGGATCGAGCTCGACGCGGATCTCACGATCGACGCCTCCCTCGCGCGTCACCTGCGCGACTCCGGGCACGGTGAGCAGCCGCTTGGTGAGCGCGTTGTCGATAAACCAGGAGAGCTCCTGCTCGCTCATGCGCGTGGTGCTGACGGCGTACCAGACGATGGCACCGCCGACCACGTCTACGCGGCGCACGAGGGGCTCGTCGATGCCTTCGGGCAGGTTGCTGCGGATCTTCGCCACGGCATCGCGCACGTCGGTCACCGCGCGATCGATCGGCGTTCCGATCTGAAACTCGACGTTGGTGGTCGCCTGACCCTCCTCGGCGATCGAGGAGATGGTGTGCACATTGCCGATGCTGGCGACCGCGCCCTCGACCTTTTGGATGATCTGAGTCTCGATCTCGCTCGGGGCGGCGCCGGGCTGCGCGATGGTGACGGTGACCAGCGGATAATCGATATCCGGGTCCAGATTGATCGGCAGGCGCACGAAGGCGACCACGCCGACGAAGAACAGCACGCAGAACAGCACCACCGGCGTCACCGGGTGCCGGATCGCCCAGGCGGAGATGTTTCTCACGGCCCCGAGCTGGGCGAGGCGACGTTGACGCGCTCGCCTTCGCGCAGGAACGCAGCCGCCGTGATGACCACGCGCTCCTTGCCGGTGAGTCCCGAGCCGATGACGATGCCATCGGCGGTGGTGTCGCTCACCCGTACGCGCCGCCGCTCGACCTGGCTCGAGTCGTTCACGACATAGACGTAGGTGCCGTGCTCATCGGAGAGCACCGCGGTCTGCGGCAGCACCGGCCGCGCGGCGCGCCCGACGATGACCTCGCCGCGCGCGAATGCGCCCGGGCGCAGGTCAGGATCCGGATTCAGCGCGACGCGAATCTCCCCGAGGCGAGTCTGTGTATCGATGACCGCGCCGAGCAGGCGCACCTTGCCGGAGAACGGCCGCTCGATACCGGTCAGGTGAACGAGCGCGGGCTGTCCGACTTTCACGGCGGGTAGATCCTGCTCGGCGACCTGGCCGCGCATCTCCATCTCGCCCCCGCGAGCGAGACGGAAGAGCGCGGTGCCGCCCGGGGTTGCGATCTGTCCCACCTCCGCCGTCCGCGTGAGCACGGTGCCGTCCTCGGGCGCGCGGATCTCGGTGTGATCCAAGCGTGCCTGGTACTCGGCCAGCTGTGCGGCGGCGACCTTCACTTGCGCGCTGGCCGTAGCGGCGGCGGCCCGGCGCTTTTCGATTTCCTCCGCCGAGAGCGCCCCCGCCGACTCGACCGCGTGGGCGCGCGTGTACTCGGCATCGGCCAGAGCGGCATTGGCGCGCGCCTCCTCGAGCGTCGCCGCCAGACGGTCGACCTGTGGTCGCAGCACCGAGCCGTCCAGCCGTGCGAGCAACTGTCCCTTGCGCACGTGGTCGCCGGCCTCCACGTAGACCGCCGCGATTCGACCCGTCTCCCCCTCCGTGCCGATCGCCATGTCATAGCGCGCGTAGATGGCACCCGAGAACTCGACACTCGAGGTCACTGCCGTGAGGCCCGGCGCCCGCGCGCTTACGAGCGGAATCGAACCGGCCGCTTCAGTGGGGGCGGCCGAGCGATTGCCGTAGTGCACGGCGACGAGTATCGCAACCAAGGCGAGAATGCCGCCCGCTCCGAACACGATCAGCCGTGGTCGAGAGGCCCAGACGCGCTGCAAGGGTTCCCAGGGGCTCGTCGCATCCGGCGCCGAGGGGGTTGCCGGCAAGGTGCCCGGCTCCTCAGGCCCACTTGGCTGGAAGCCTTCCGTTACCTGTGTGATGGGTGCACGTTCGCGGACGATCCAGCTGACTTGCTCGTCCCGCGGTACCTGCTCACTCTTTTGCTCTGCCTGGGCTCCCACGATTGCCTTTCCGCCCGGAGCTGCACCGCCCCTGTTGCTGGCGAGGGATCGATCGGAAATTCGGGCGGCTGAACTCGATCAGCCGGGGTCACATGGTGTTATATATAACTACATCAGTGTGCCAGGTCAAGTCCCCTCGCGGCGTGCCACCACGCGCCGCAGCCTCCGCTCCCGGAGCCCTGGTCCTAAGATGCCTGCCGCCTCCCGAAGGTTGCAAGCTCAGTGGTTGAAAAGAACCTATCGAGCTCGGCAAGCTCCGCGGCGATCGCATCGACCCATTCGACCAGCTCGTGAGGCGCCGCGTTCTGAGCTCCCGACTCCACGCGCTGGGCCAGCTCGCGCAGCCGCGTCGCGCCGACATTGTCACCGGCGCCCTTGAGCTTGTGTGCCGCGCGCTGCAGGCGCTCGCGTGCGCCGGTCCTCGATGACGCAAGCTCCTCGCGCATCCCCACGAGCACGCTCGCGGCGCTCGACTGGAACGCAGCGACGAGCTCACGCATGAAAGCGGTGTCCTCGCCGGCAAGGCTCGCGAGCCGTGCCAGATCGAGCGCTCCCGAGGCGAGGCTCGGTCCACCCGCGAAGGCGCTCCCCGCGCTCGGGGCCTTCGTGACCAGTCGTTCGAGCACCTCCTGCAGCCGTGCAGCCTCGAGCGGCTTCGGCAGTACATCGTCCATGCCGGCATCGAGACAGCTCTGAAACTGCACGGCGAGCACGTTGGCGGTCAGGGCCACGATCGGCGTGCGGCTCGTGCCGCTCGCACTCTCGCGCGCGCGAATGGCGCGCGTCGCCGTGATGCCGTCCATGACCGGCATCTGCATGTCCATCAGAATGAGTCCGAAATGCTCGGCGGCGCTGCGCTGCACGGCCTCGGCGCCGTCCGCCGCGAGCGCCACGCTGCAGCCGAGGCGTTCCAAGAACTTCTGCGCGACTTTCTGATTGACGGCATTGTCCTCGACCACCAGCACGCGCACGGCGTAGGAACTCGGTGCGGCACCCAGATCGAGCGCCGCATCGGGGAGCGGCGGGAAGGTACGCGTGCTCCACTCGCTCATCTCCTGAGCGAGGAGATGCCGCAGGCACTCTTGCAGAGCACGCTCGCGCACGGGCTTTGCCAGAGAGCCGGCGAAGCCGCTCGCGGCGAGCTGCGCGGCATCGACGCGGCGTTGCGGCGTGCAGAGCAGCACCCGCCGGGTGTGCGCGAGCTCGGGGTCCGCGTCGATCTGCTCGGCGAGCCGCTGGCCATCCATGTGCGGCATCTGGGCATCGATCAATGCGATCTCGAACGGGCGGCGCTCGCGTACAGCCTGGCGCAGGCACTCAAGCGCCCTCGTGCCGCTGCTCACAGCCTCGACCTCGAGCTGCTGCGCTACGAGGTGGGCGCGTAGCACACGCCGGCTCGTGTCGTTGTCGTCCACCAGCAGCACTCGCTGGCCGCGCTCGGTGCTCGGCCGCTTGCATGGCAGCTCGCCCGCGCAACGGGCCAGCCGCAGCGTGAACCAGAAGCTCGAGCCCTTGCCCGGCTCGCTCACCACACCGATCCGTCCGTTCATGAGCTCGACCAGCCGCTTCACGATCGATAGTCCGAGTCCCGTGCCACCGAACCTGCGGGTCGTGGAGGAGTCCGCCTGAGTGAACGGCTGGAACAGATCGGCAAGTGCGGCCGGAGCGATGCCAATGCCTGTATCGCGCACCTCGAAGCGCACCTGCGCGTGGCTCTCGGTCTGCGCGCTCGCGCTCACCTCGAGCAGCACCTCTCCGGTGCTCGTGAACTTGATCGCGTTGCTCACGAGATTAACGAGGCATTGGCGAATGCGCTGCGGATCCCCGAGTACCCTGTGCGGTACCCCCGGCATCACATCGACGATCGGCTCCAGATCCTTCAGTCCCGCCTGCACGCCGAGCAGCGAGCCCACCTCCTCGATGCACTCGTGCAGATCCATCTCCACCGATTCGATCTCGAGCTTGCCAGCCTCGATCTTGGAGAAATCCAGGATGTCGTTGATGATCGCGAGCAATGAGTTGGCGCTGCTGCGGATCGCATCGACGTATTCGCGCTGCACGCGGCCGAGCACCGTGTCGATGAGCAGGGCCGACATGCCGATGATTCCGTTCATCGGCGTGCGGATCTCATGGCTCATGGTGGCGAGGAACGCGCTCTTGGCGCGGCTCGCCGCCTGAGCAGCGTCCTTCGCGCTGACCAGCGCCTCCTGGGCAGCGCGGGCATCGCTCACGTCCTGCATCGATCCAGAAGTGCGAATGACGCGTCCGCTCGCATCGCGCCCCGCGCTGCCCCGCAGCCGAAACCAGCGATAGCTATCCGAGCGCGTGCGCATGCGCACTTCCACATCGATCGGCAGCCCCTGCTGCAGCTGGGTGCGCAACGCGGCATCGAACGCGTCGAGGTCCTCCCCGTGGATACGCTCGCGCAGCGCCTGCGGATGGTCGGGCAGTTCGTCGACGGCGAAGCCGAGGAGCTCGGAGACGCGTGGCGAGAGCCACAAGCGCGCCTCGGCGCCAGTGCGGTCGAGCTCCCACAGGCCATCCTGGGTGCCGTGCACGGCGCGCTCGAAGCGCGCCTGCGCTTCCCGGAGCGCATCCTCGGCGAGCTTCTGCTGGTGCACGTCCTGAGCGGAACCGGAGACGCGCACCGGCCGGCCGTGCTGGTCGCGGCTTACGCCGCCGCGCATGCGATACCAGCGGTATGCACCCTGCGCCGTCTGCAGGCGCACGACGACGTCGTACGGCTCGCCGCTTGCAAGGTGCCTCTGATAAGCGGCGGTCGCAAGCGCCACATCATCCGGATGGGTATGCTCGCGTGCATCCTGCAGCGAGTCGTAAAGCGGCCGCGCCTCGTGCCCGAGCAGCGCCTGAAAGCTCGCCGAGTGCCAGCGACTCTGCCGCACGTAGTCAAGCTCCCAATGGCCCTCGAGGCTCGAGCGCGAAGCTCGCTCCAGACGGCTCTCGGCCTCGCGCAGCTGTGCCGCATGACGCTCGAGCTCCAGCGCCGCCTCGACCTCTTCGGTCACATCGCGGTCCGCCCCGAGCGCGCGGATCACATGTCCCGTGGCATTGCGAACGGCGCGCGCATAGAGCTCGATGTGCCGCACGCTCCCGTCCTGCAGGACCCAGCGATAGCGCAGCACCACCCGATCATCGCTTCCCGGCGCCTGATTGAATGCGGCATCGAAGGCTGCCTGCACGCGCGCGCGGTCGTCCGCGTGCACGCTGTGGTGCAAGAACTCGACTGCGTTGACGCAATCGCGGCCGAGGCGCTTGCGCATCGGGCTGCCCTGGGCAGCCGAGAGCACGCCGGTACCGAAATCCCATTCCCAGATCGACACCCCGGCCATCTGCGTCGCAATGGCAAGCTGATCGAGCCCCTGACGGCGGCGATTCTCGGTCTCAGCGGCACGTGCGAGCGCGGTGCGCAGCTCATCGAGCGCTGTGCTCATCCGCGCCTGATCCGCGCGCCGCTCGGTGCGCCACTGCTGCACGACGTGACGCCCGCAGACCCAGAGCACGATGACAACCGGGATCAGCGCCACATGATCGATCAGCGCCGTGCCGGCGTGCCCGACTAGGGGCACGGCGAGCAGCGCACCCACGATGAGGACGGCAAGCGCAAGTGCATGCCAGGCCCGTGGTGAGGCGAGCGCAAGAGCGAGCGCGAGCAGATAGCCCCCGCCCGTCAGAGTGCGCGTGCCGAAGCGTGCATCGAGCGCAAAGCTCAGAAACGCGATGCTCACCGCGTAGGGCCAGGGATTGCGCCGAAAGCTCATGATCTGCGTGCCTCGCCCGCGCGGCCGGACCGGCGCCTTGCTTCGGGAATCCGTGCGGCTCGACGCCGCAACCTTTGTCGCCGACTGCACGGCTGCTCGCCGTGACCAACGTCACGGCTGAGGGAACTGCCGTCGGTTGATTCGCCGCAACCGCGACGCAGCGAACACTCGGAAAAACGGGGCTTGCTAGCTTTTCGCTGCCGGCGATGCACGCCTTGCAGGCGCCGCACAGGGCAACGCCGGCAGCACGTGCTCCTGCAGCAGTGCGGCGGTCTGCTGATGCATGCCGTGGGTGTTGTAGGCGGTGCGGGTCACGACGATGGCAGTGCGTAGCTCGCGCAAGAGCACGATCGCGTTGCCGCCGTTGCCCGACATCGACCACGCGGTGAGCGCACCGCAGCCGCTCGCATAGGTGCGCTCCCAAAAGAAATAGCCATAGCCCTGGCCGGGGTAGGCGCTGCGGCGGATGCTGAGCGCGGCGTCGATCCAGCTCTGGGGGACGATCGTTCGGCCCTGCCAGCGGCCCGCGTCGATGAGCATCCAGGCGATCTTCGCCAGATCGCGTGAGCGCAGGCGCAATCCCCCGCCGGTCATCGTCTCGTGCGCGGGCGAATAGGGCCACTCCCAGCGCGAGATGCCGAGCGGTGTGAGCAGAGTACGCTCGATATACCGATCGGCCGGCGTGCGCGTAGCCCTTTGGAGAATCTGCCCGAGCAGGAAGGCGTTCGCGGTGCAGTAGCGCCACGGTCCGAGCCCGGATGCATCGCGTGCGTATCCCGACAGAGTCGGCAGATCCACTGCCCAACGTGTCCAGTTCGCCTGCTCGTGCATGCGATCCTCGTTGCCGGGACTCTCGTTCACGTCGTCGTTGCAATCGAGCGCGGAGGACATCGTGAGCAGGTCCTCGATGGTGATCGCCTCCTTCTCGGGCGTGTCGTTGCGGAAAGGCCGGAGATCGCCGAGCGAGGCGAACGCGGGGGCGCGCGCCGAGCCTATCGCCCCGGCATTGATGGCCACACCGATCGCGAGCGAAGTGATGGACTTCATGGCAGAGCGCGTATCGTTGAGCACATCGCGCCCGCCGGCGCCGAAATATCCCTCGTAGACCAGCCTGCCCTCGTGCACGACGAGCACACTCGTCGTTTGCGGATAGACACCGCTCGCCACCGCCTCGGCGAGATTTGCGAGCGCGGCGGGCTCGAGGCCGGCCGCGGCGGGTGCCATCACGGCGAGTCCGTCGTGCAGCTCCGGAGGTGCCGTGAGATCGGTGGCGTGCGCAGAGAGCGCCCATGCGCTGGCGAGGAACTGGAGCGCGAGAGGCGCGAAGACTGAACGGCGTGCGTTTTCCATGCTGGCTCCGGTCGGCTCGAGCTGCGCCAGCTTAGGGTCATGCACGGTGCGTTTTGCCGCACAATGAGGAATCGATTTGCAGCTTGCCCGCAAAAAAGCGGGCAAAAACGGACGCGCGCATCATGGATCGCATCGACCGCAGGATCCTCGAGCTGTATCAGCGTGACACGCGGCGGGTGGCCGCCTCGACGGCCTCCGAGGTGGGCCTCTCGGCGGCGGCCGTTCAGCGCCGCATCAAAAGACTGCGTGCAAGCGGTGTCATCTGCGCGGAGGTCGCGCTGCTCGATCCACAGGCAGTCGGTGTACTCGTCACTTGCATCGTGCTCCTGACCCTGGCCTCCCGCCCAGGCCCGGTCACCCACATGGCACGCTTCAAGCGCGACATGCTGCGGCTGCCCGAGGTGCAGCAGTGCTATCAGGTCACCGGCACGAGCGACATCGTCCTCATCGTCACCGCCACGAGCATGCAAGCCTACGCCGCATTCTCGCGTCGCTGGTTCGAGAGCAACGAGCACGTGATGCGCTACGAGACGCTCGTCGTTCTCGATCGGGTGAAGGTCGGGTTATCGCTGCCGATCGCCGCTGGCACGCCCGAGCGCGCAAGCGGCGGCTGAAGGCTTCGCCAACTTGACCCGGGCTTTGAGAACCGGGGACACTGGATGAAGTCACGGGAGATGAGCATGAGAATACCAACGAAGATCTCTTGGCCCCTCACCGCGACCGCTCTGGCGCTGTTGAGCGCTGCACAGGCGCTCGCGCAGACCGCGCCGGCTCCGGCGCCCACCCCGCCGGCGCGGCCGGCATCAATTCCGCGGCCGACCCTGGCGCAGAGCCTCAAGGCTCTCGAGGCAGCGGTCGCCAATGCGAGCAGCAACAAAGTTGCCCTCGGTTGCGCGGTGGTCGATGTCCGCGGCGACCTGGTCGCGCTCACACGCATGGATGATGCGGGTTTTCTCACTGCCTCCATCGCTCAGGGCAAGGCGCTTGCCTCTGCCCTCTTCGGCAGGCCGAGCGGTGAGTTCGGAGCCATGGCGGCCTCGCCCTTCTTCGCGAGCCTGAACGCGTCGATGCAGAATCGACTGATTCCGGCACAAGGGGCGGTGCCCATCCTGCACGAGGGCCGGGTGATCGGCGCCGTTGGCTGCAGCGGCGGTGCGCCAGCGCAGGACGAGATGGCGGCGAAGGCGGCCGCTGCCACCTTCTGAGCTGTCGCAGCGCCCGGTGCAGTCGGTCTGGCAGCCCACGTATAAGCTCGTCAGCGCAAGCGATTGCTCGGCAGTCGGCCGGAATGGCATCAGCTGTGCGCGCGCTGACGAGGTCGCGGCGGCGGCGGCAACAGCCCTAGCGCCGCATTATGCAAATGTGTTCACGAGCATGTAACGCCCGGCACTTTCGCGCTAAATTGGCTGTGGAGGATCTTTCCATGCTCACCTCCGGCTCGATTCGGCTGCGTCCCCTGTCCGTCCTGCTCGCGGCAACGACCCTCGCGTTCACCGGCGCGTCGCTCGCGGCTGGTCCGGCGGGGGGTGGCGGTGGGCACGGCGGCGGGGGCGGTGGGCACGGCGGCGGGGGCGGCGGGCATTCCGGAGTGCCGGGCGGGGCCGTGCACGGTTTCGCGCCGCACGGCGGCATCTACGGGCACAGCTACTACGGCGCGCACGGCAATTACCACGGCTACTACCCCGGCTATCCGGGTTATCCCGTCCATCCGTGGCACCCCTATCACTACTGCTGCGCGTATGGCGGATGGTGGGGTCCCTGGTGGTGGGGACCGGGCTGGTGGGGTGTCGGGGTTTACGTGCCGGTGCTCCCCTACTACTACTCGACCTTCTGGTACAACGGCTATCCCTACTACTACGCCGACAACTCGTACTACGTGTGGAATGGCGACGCCGGCGAGTATGAGCAGGTAAATCCACCCAACGGCATGCAACCGGGGGCGGCGGATGGCGGCGATGCGGCCATGGGCGCTGACCTATTTGCCTATCCGAAGGCAGGGCAGTCCGAGGAGCAGCAGGCGCGTGATCGCGATGAGTGCCGCCGCTGGGCCCAGCAGGTCATGACAGAGGCATCCGCTCCCGGAGCGGCGCCTCCGGGAGGCGCCGCCGGACAGCCCGGCACGCCCGGTGCACCGGCGGCGGGCGCACCTTCGAACAGTGCGCCGCCGCCAACGCCGGGCGCGAGCGGCGCGCCGAGCGACAACGCGCCACCCAACGCTCCGGCCTTGTCGCACGAGTCCTACCTGCGCGCGGAGGCGGCCTGTTTGGAAGCGCGCAACTACGCCGTGCGCTAGCCGCCCTCGCCCGCTTGCCGCTCGAACTGAGCCGTTGCGTGCCACCGCCGTGAGAGCGGTTGCTCACCCTTCGGAACCCGGGCGCCTGTGGCGCTCCGCTGCGATGCTGATGGGCGTCGCCGCATTCTGGGTCGGGCTGTTCATGGCCGTCCACCAGTTTCCCGCCGACTACGATTGGCGCTACATGACGGTCTCGAGCTTGCTCGACTCGGCGCGCGATCCGGCGGGCTATCTCTTCGCGCGCGGCGGGATTGTCCTGTGCGGACTCTTCGGCCTTGCATCGAGCTGGCTGATTGCGCGCTGCCGATCGAGTGGCGCAGATGCGGGCCCCTGGGGCGCCCGCATACTCTCTGTGGGATTCCTGTGCATGGCCTGCTGTGCCTTGTTCCCGCAGCGCCTGCTGCGCGTTCCCAAGGGGCACGAGATGCTCGCACTCGCTGCGTTCTTCGCGCTGTGCATCGGCATGGTGCGGCTCACCTTCGTTGCCGCCGGGTACAGCCTTCGAGCCTGCCAGGTAAGGAGCCTGCTCCCGCTCTACGCGACACTCATCGCCGGCCTGCCGGTGTTGCCCATCCTCCTTACGGGCATCAGCCAGGCGTACGTTGCGCGCGCCTTCCCGCACCTGTCCTGGACGGCCTGGCGCGAGCGCGGCGTACCGATCTATCTTTGTTTTCCGTTCTGGCAATGGCTCACGTGTGTGCTCTTCTCCGCCATCCTCACAAGCCTCGGCACGAGCGCATGGGACACCTCGCTCGCAGCGCGAGCGCTCAGCGGAACCAATGCGATGAGCGCGGGCGGCTCGGCAGCCGATGAACCGGCCTGAGGAGCCCGACCTGCCAACACTCGCAAACTACGCTCGCTTGCTCGTGCGCGGGCCCATGCACCTGCTGCCGGCACGCGGTCCCGAGCGCTCCCCGGCCCCGGAACCGCGCCGTGCCGCGCTGATCGGCCTGATCGTGACCTTGCTGCTGGTCATCGGCGGTTTGTTTCTGGTGCACGTGCTCGACCGTGCAGGCAAGCTGCAGGATTGCGTGATGTCCGGGCGCACGGACTGCGCGCCGATCAGTGCTGCCAAATCAGATCGATGAGGAAGTCCGTGGTGACGTTGCGCGCTCAGGCGCTCACACAGGAGAAGGTGAGCGTCGTCAACTCCGCGCCGACCGCCGAGACGTCGGTGCTCCTCGGCTGCATTTTCAGACCCTTGGCGGCGCAGAACTCGATCGCCTCTTTGAGCGCCTTGTCAGTGTTCTTCGCTGGATCGGCAGCGCGCTTTCCGTGACCCATCACGGCGTACGTGCCATCTGCGGTCGGAACGACCTGCACTGTCACGCAGCCGCTCAGTGCACACATCAACGTGAGAGCGCTGCCGCGCAGGGCACTTCGGTGCATGGACTTAATCCCCCCGTCCTACAACCGTTGAGTGACACAGTAGTCCCTTTGTGCCGCGACAAACGCGACACTCGTCACGGCGCGTTCAAGTGCTGCAGCAGCGCGCGGGCCTGAGCAGTGAATTCGCCATGTTCTGGTAAATGCCCACTGCCTGCGGCTGGAGGGTGATCCGCATGCCTCTGCACATCGGTATCGTGGCCTGCTCCGCGGAAGGCGCCGCGCTTTGTCACCGCACGATCTGTCGCGAGGGTGCGCAGGCTTTGGGTGCGCACGCGCACCCGGAGATCTCAATGCATACGCCATCGTTCGCCGACTACCTCGCGCACCTCGAGCGCGGCGACTGGCCGCAGGTGGCGGAGCTCATGATTGGTTCGGCGCAGAAGCTTGCGCGGATGGGCGCTGACTTTCTGATCTGTCCCGACAACACGATCCATCAGGCGCTTGAGCTCGTCGCACCACGCTCGTCCCTGCCCTGGCTGCACATCGCGGAAGTCGTCGCGGCCGAGGCCGTGCAGCGCCGGTTCAAGCGGCTCGGGCTTCTCGGCACGCGTTGGCTCCTCGAAAGCGATGTGTACCCGAGCAGACTTGCTGCGCGCGGCCTGAGCTGCTTGCGCCCGAGTGCCACAGAGCGCGAGGAGATCAATCGCATCATCCTCGATGAGCTCGTGTGCGGCGTGTTCACGCCGCAGGCTATCGCCTACCACCAGCGCGTGATCAGACGCATGCAGCAGGAGGGCTGTGATGCGGTGATCCTCGGCTGCACCGAGATCCCGCTCATCATGAGCGACACGAATTCCGCGCTGCCGACCCTAGATTCCACGCGTCTGCTGGCGCGCGCTGCGTTGCAGCGCGCTCTGACCGTGGACTGAGCGTACCTTTCAGCCAGCTTTCCGATGTGCTAAAAGGGCCAAAACGCCCGCTCTCCATAGCAAGGGCGCCCTCCGAACCCACTCACTGCGGAGAGAACAGATCATGGCCATCAATGAGCAGCGCTTGAATGCATTTCTCGGTAAAGCCGTCGGTGACCTAGGCGCCGCGATCAGCGCCGTCCTCGTGTCGCTCGGGGACGAGCTCGGACTCTATCGTGAGCTCGCCAAGGGACCGCTCACATCCGCGGAGCTCGCGAGCCGCACCTCGACCAACGAGCGCTACATCCGCGAGTGGCTCGCCAATCAGGCCGCGGGTGGCTACGTCGATTACGACAGCGCAAGTGGCAAGTATCTGCTCAACGAAGAGCAGGCGCTGTGCATGGCCAATCCGAACGGGCCCGTGGACCTACCCGGTGCGTACGCTCTCGTGGAGGACATGTTTCACGTCAAGGAGCGTGCGCGCGACAACTTTCGCAGCGGCAAGGGCATGGAGTGGGGCGAGCACCATCCTTGCTTGTTTCATGGCACCGAGCGCTTCTTCCGCGCCGGCTACAACGCGAACCTGCTCTCCTCGTGGCTCCCCGCGCTCGAGGGCGTCGTACAGAAGCTCGAGCGCGGCGGGCGTGCCGCGGACGTGGGCTGTGGTCATGGCGCGAGCACGATCCTCATGGCGAAGGCATTCCCCAACTCGCAGTTCGTCGGCATCGACTATCACGATGCCTCGATTCAAACAGCGCGCGGACGCGCGGCCGAGGCGGGCGTGCGCAACGTGCGCTTCGAGACGGGCGATGCGACGAGCTACGCGGAGAAGGATTTGGATTTCATTGCCTTCTTCGATTGTCTGCACGACATGGCCGACCCTGTCGGCGCAGCGCGTCATGCGCGGCAGGCCTTGAGGGCGGATGGCAGCTGCATGATCGTCGAGCCTCGAGCCGGGGACCGCGTCGAGGACAATCTCAATCCGGTCGGACGCGTCTACTACGGAGCCTCGGCTCTCGTCTGCGTCCCGGTTTCGCTCGCACGGCGTGGTCCTGCGCTCGGTGCACAAGCCGGCGAGCGGCGCTTGCGCAAGGTGGTCGTCGAGGAAGGCGGCTTCACGCGCCTGCGGCGCGCCACCGAAACGCCGTTCAACATCATTCTGGAGGCGCGTCCCTGATCGGCGCGCGAGCGCGAGCGCGCTAAACGCGCTTCGATATCGCCGTCTGATTGGCGAGCGCCAGATGCCGCGCGCACGCGCTGGCCCGCTTGTTGACATGTCAAATGGAGAGCCCGGATAACTGGTCTGCAAGCGGCGTCCGCGGAACCGCCGTTCGGCTCTACATCCGTTTAACCTGAGGAAAGTTCTCCAGGTCGTTGATACCATTTATTTTTTAGAAGTGATGTTGTAGAGTGTCGGGCGCATGTAAGACACGGGGGAGGGATCCTGTTGCTGAACATCGTCCGATCCATGCATCAGTTTCTGGGGGGATTGCAGAAGATCGAGCGCGAGATCATCGAGCGCACACGGGCCGCAGGCATCTACCTGCGACCACAGAATCTGCAGTGGCAGCGGGGTCAGGGTCTGATGCCTCCACCGGCCGCCATCGCCGTGCAAATCAGGGTGCAGGGCAAGACCGCAAATACCACCTTCAGCCGCGAGCAGGTGCAGAACTCCTGGGAAAGAGTCGCACGCCCCGATGTCGACGCACGCGTGCAGGAGATCATAGAGCGCCTCATGTCCTGATCGAAGTCGGCCACGCTGCGGCGGTGCGGAATCAGTCGCCATAACGGCCTCGACTGAGCTTGGTCGACCGCTGATGTTGCCGTCGCGACACGCTTCAAGGATCATTTTGCGTCGGATCGACCAGCGCATCCGAGTCCGGACGATGCGCGTGAGGTTGCATGAACAAGCAGTTGTTCGTCTGCTCGGTCGTGGCGTGTGGCGCAAGCGTGTTTGGGAGCGCGACGCTCGCGCAATCATCGAATTCCCAGGTCATCGCGCGCGCCGCGCAAATTCGCGCCTCGCCTCCGCCAGCTGCGCCCCTGCAGCTCTCCGATATGCAGTTCTGCGACGAGCTGGCACGGACGGCAAAATCCGCTCATCTGGATGTGGGACCCTTGAATCCTCCCGGCTGCCTGGCGCCCGGGGGCTCTCCGCAGCAACGCCTGAACAGAGTCGCGATCGTGCACGTGGTGATGGAATGCAGCGCGCACATTTCGGCCACGATGGCCGATCCCATGGCAGAGCTTCACGTCTGCGAGGACGGTGCCGTCGCGGAGCCCACTTCCTGACGCGCTGCGCGGTGGCATGGCCGCGCGTGCAAGCCCTCTAGCAGATCCAACAATTCCTCCGGGCGCATCGGTTTGCTCGCAACGCCCAGATCAGAATCCGTTGACAGGGCCTCGATGCCCGAGGAAGTGTCGCCGCTCAGCAAGATCGGCTTCAGTGCACTCCCCGGCTTGCGCGCGACGACTGCAGCACCTGCACAGCCGTCTGGTTGTTGCCGAGATGAAAATCGGTCACCAGCACATCGAGTCGGCTGGCCTCATGGCCCGACTGCAGTGCTTCGGCTTGCTGCCCGAGCGCTGCCGCCACATCAAAGCTGACGGACTGCCGACGGAGCGGCCGGTTCAGCTGCACCAGGCTCTGCAGCGGATGGTGCAGATCGCGACTTCATGGCGAGCGCTGATTGCCTACGGAGCGATGCCGAATCTCTGAGCGCGCTCGGCGAGGTTCGGGGCAATCACAGCGGCGGCCGCGATGTCCGCCTGGCCCTGGGCCGTCATCCCCTTGCGTATCCGCGCCACGCCGCGCCCATAGAGTGACCAGGCGCTCTTCGGGTCGGCCTGCAGGGAGGCATCATAGTCGGCCAGCGCCTTATCGAGCTTGCCACCTCGCAAGTAAACGAGTCCGCGACTGTCCAGGAAGGGAGCACGCTGCGGATACATCCGCAAAGCCGCATTGCAGTCCTGCAATGCTTGTTCGAGCCCCTGATTGGCCAGGGCACGCGCCCAGCAGCGTCCGTTGAGCGCCCAGGCGATATCCGCATCCGCACCGTGCACTGCAATCCGCAGATGCGACTGCCTGATCGACTGTGGAAACCGATCGGCCTGCTCGTACAGTGAGCGTTGTGCAGCGGAAGTTGAACAGAGTGAACGTCTTGACCGTCGTGACCGAGGCCTCGACGGTCTGGCCCCCGAAACCTTCGTAGTACAGGCCCGGATATTTCGTGCGATCCAAATGGAGCTGGTATTGAGCTGCCGCGGCCGGAGAAATCGAGCTGTAGAACGCGCCGCTATCAAGCGCAAAGAGCACGTCCTGGCCGTTGAGCTTCGCGGGTACCGTAGCGCGCATTCCGTCCATGGTCACGGGAAGCTCGGCCAGCTGGCCGAGTTTGCAAGCCGCCCGAGCAGTCGGAAACGAGGTCAACGGCAGGGCAAGCAGGATGTACGCGAGCCCGAGCTTCAGGCGCAGTCCAGCGTGCAAGCGTGCGCTCACGGCAATGACCCCCTGTGACATCGCTCACCGGCCAATCGGCTCAGTGGCGAGCAATGTTTGAGAGTCAGTATGCGGATGCTGCGTGCGCCTGTCGAGGTGACGCGCCAGCGGCCATCGGCACTTTGGACCAGGGTTATGGAGAAGATCCAGTGCCGTCGCGGGCGAGCGGCGCAAGTGAACTACCCGGCGTGGGTGCGTCGCCTGAGGACCAATTGAGGTATGCTCGTGCGAACCTTGGGAGTCGGTCATGTCTGATTACGAGATGGCCCAGCTCAACATCGGCATCATCAAGGGTCCGATGGACTCCGCGGTCGTGGCGGAGTTCGCGGCCAACCCCGACCGGCCAAACGCACTTGCGGAGAGCTCAGCGGCTTCGTATGGCGGCTGCGGGCTGCCGAGGGCAATGCCACGGCGATCCGGCCTTGCGAGAACGCGCACATGCTCTTCTACGCTTCAGCTCCGTAGATAAAGAGGATACGGCGATGGTTCAGCGATTCAGCGACAAGCAAGCGGGCGGCGCTCTCTTCGCGACGCTGCGCTTCGAAGGGGAGATCTCCGACTGCGAGATTGAGGGCGAGATCCCACGGGAGATCCGCGGGACATTCTACCGTCTGGGCGGTGACTGGTCGTACCCCCCGAAGTATCCGAACGAGGTGCCCTTCAGCGCGGATGGCTATATCTCCATGTTCCGCTTTCATGACGGCCGCGTGGACTACAAGGGGCGCTTCGTGCGCACGCCCCGTTATCTCGCCAACTGCAAGGCGGGGCGCCAGCTGTTCGGCAACTACCGCAATCGCCGTGGAGACGACCCTTCGGTGCGCGCGCTGAGCAGCACCGTCTCGAACACGACCCCGGTAGTTCACGCCGGCCGCTTATTCGCGACGAAGGAGGACGCGCGACCCTACGAGATTGATCCGCACACGCTCGCTACCAAAGGCGAGTACGACTTCGGCGGCAAGCTTTCGAGCCTCACCTTCACGGCACATCCGAAGATCGATCCCGTCACCGGCGAAATGATCGCCTTCGGTTATGAGGCAACCGGCGAAGCATCGAAAGACCTGTTCGTCTATTTCATCGATCGAGACGGTCAGGTGCAGCGCGAGGTGCGCCTGCAGGTGCCGTACGTGAGCGAGAACCACGATATGGCGATCACCCGCACTCATATCGTGATCCCGCATTTCCCGTTGACCACGAGCAAGGAGTGGCTCGCCGCATCTCCCCAGAACCTCCACTGGTACTGGGACGAGCGGCTGCCCGGCTACCTGCTGGTGCTGCCGCGCGATGGCGATGCGAAGGATGCGCGGTGGATCAAAGGGCCGCCGTACGCCATGGGGCATACGCTGAACGCTCGCACCGAAGGTAATAAGCTGGTGGTCGACGGTACGGTATCGGATGCGAACCCCTATCCATTCTTTCCGAACCGCGACGGCTCGCCGTGGACACCCGCCACCGGTATGTCGACCATCCGCCGCTGGGTCGTGGACCTGGGGACAAAGAGCGAAAGCTGGGAAGAGCAGAGGCCTTTCCCGCAGCACCAGGGTGGTCTGCCGCGCATCGACGACCGCTTCTGGACGCACCCCTATCGCTACGGCTATCTCGGCTACACCGATTTCAGCCGTCCCCCGAGCGCAGAGCTGAGCGGACCGCCCTCCTTCCCGCTCACCAATAACCTGGGGCGCTTCGACATGGTCGCGGGCACCAGCAAGACTCTGTTCGTGGGCGACAACGGCAGCCTGCAGGAAGCGTGCTTCGTGCCGAGAGGGCCGGAGGCGGCCGAGGGTTCAGGCTACCTTGTGGCGGTATTCAGCAATTTGCTCGAGAAGCGCTCGGAGCTGCTGGTCATCGATGCAGAGCGGATGCAGGAGTGTGGGCGCGTCATCCTGCCCTTCCCCATCGCCGGACAGGTGCATGGTATGTGGGCCCCGTACGAGACCCTGCCGTTCGATTTGAATGCCGGCTGAGGGGATCGAACCCCCGACCCCATCATTACGAATCCCAATTGGGCACGTTTTCGCCCTCGCAGAGCCGCATCAGTGACTTAGCCCAAAACGGGCCGGTTCTCCCGCATTTTCAACCACTTCTGCGCCCATACCTGAATATACCGGTTAGTACGGGGAGCCACGCTCGTATACTCACCTTGCACTTATACGTGCTCGGTCAGGCCGGGCACATCACCGCCGAGTGATGAGGTTGAAGCAATGCGAGCGATCATCTCCGCGTCCCTGCTCAAGTCGAAGCATGCGCAGGCGACCGCCAAGCCCTACGACATCCGCGACACGCGCCTGCCGGGATTCATCCTGCGGGTGCAGCCCTCGGGCGTCAGGTCCTACAACGTCGAAACCGGACGCGGCAAGCGCGTCTCCGTGGGCAAGGTCGGCGAGTACACACCCGATGAAGCCCGCGATCGCGCCCAGCGGGTCATCGGCAATGTCGCCCACGACCGCCCGCCCCTTGAGGGGCTCGAGGGCACCGATGCGGGTCCCACGCTCGGGGAGTTCATCACGGCGACCTATGAGCCCTGGCAGAAGGCGAACCGACCGCGCGGGGCCACGTACACGATTGAAGTCATCAGGCGCTACTTCAAGCCCTGGCTCGCAGAGCCGCTGAGCGCCATCACGGTGGCGCGTGTGGAGGCCTGGAAGACCGAGAAGCTCTCGGGCGGGTTGAAGCCTGCGACCGTGCTGCGCGGCCTGGCATCGCTCTCAGGATGCCTCTCGCACGCGGTGCGGATCGGCGCCCTGGAGGACAACCCGCTGCGCAAGGTGGTGAAGCCAAAGCTCGATCGATCCCCCAAGGTCCGCTATCTCGATGAGGCCGAGGAGGCGCGGCTGCGGGCGGCGCTTGCCGAGCGCGATCAGCGCATGCGCAAGGCGCGCCGCTCGGCGAACACCTGGAGGCGAGCTCGCAGGCAAGATCCGCTGCCGACTCTCAAGCATTTCGGCGATCACCTCACGCCAGCTGTGCTCATCAGCATCAACACGGGACTGCGCCGAGGCGAGCTGCTCGCCCTCAAGTGGGAAGACGTCGACGCGAAGGGCAAGCTCGTGACCGTGCACGGCTCTGGCGCCAAGTCCGGCCAGACGCGCCACGTTCCCTTGAACTCCGAAGCGCTCGCGGCGTTCAAGCGCTGGCAGCAGCAGACGGGAGATGCCGAGCGGGTGTTCCCGTTTGAGACGACGTTCAAATCCGCATGGGCGGAGCTACTCGCGCGCGCGAAGATTGAGCGTTTCCGCTGGCATGACCTACGCCATCACTTTGCGAGCCGGCTCGCACAGGCCGGCGTCCCGCTCAATACCGTGCGCGAGCTGCTCGGACACGGGAGTCTCGCGATGACGTTGAGATACGCACACCTCGCGCCCGATCAGAGACGCGCGGCAGTTGATGCGCTCACCGTGCCCAAGGCCGCGGCCAGCGCGCGCCCCAGCGCCTAATAGCAGTGGACAGAGCCGAGTAATCGCGAGTACCCTTTTCACGCACACACACATAGAGCCACCAAGCCCTTCGGCTTTCGGATGAGCTGAAGGCGGCTCGCCACGGATGGCTTCACTAACTCCCCTCACCGAGAGGGTTGAAGGACTGTGTGTGAAAACCAAAACCAAGCGCACCGCGCGCGCCAGATCCCGAAGTTCCCGATCCTCCACCGCTCAGACTGCCGCGCCTCCCGCGCCCATGGGGCTGACGCTGCTCAATGAATTCGCGGCCTCGCGATACATCGGCATGAGCACCCACTTCCTTCGCGTCGCTCGCTCGCGCGGCGTCGTGGGTAGCAGCACTCCGCCGCCGCCGCATTACAAAGTTGGCAGCGCCGTCAAGTACAGCACGGCAGACCTGGACCGCTGGCTTTCCGAGCGGCGCGTCGATCGGTCCAAGCCGAAACCGCAACAAGCCGCAGCCGCGCCATGAGCGTGCGCAATCCCGCGTCCCCCGGGTGGCTCCGGGGGCGCGGTGATATCACAGGGAAAGCCGGCTCGGGCGAACACGGCGAGCGCAGTCTAGCGGATGCTGGGGGCGTGCTCAAAGTGCCCATCGGCCCGCTCCCACGGACGCCCGAGATCAAGGCTGGCATCCTTAAGGGTCAGGTCAAATGGGCGCGCGACCAGCTTGCCAACCACTCAAACATCAGCGCCAAGACCTGGATACGGATAGGCGAGAGTCTTGCCAGTACGAAAGGCGTGGCCGACGAGTTGGGCCGGGGCGTGTTTCGCGACCTATTCCCCAAGGCCAACACCGCGAGCGACCTTGCGAAGTACCCGTTCTCGTTCAAAACCGCGCAGATGCTGATGTGGATTGCGGAACGACTTGCTACCAGTGGTAGCAACTTCGGCCAGCTGCCTGCATCGTGGCGCACGCTCTACGTGCTCTCGTGCATCCCGCCCAAGCAGCTCATCGCACACATTGAATCAGGTGCCGTGCACCCGATGATGACGCGCGCTCAGGCAAGCAAGCTCATGCCGAAGAAGTCCGCTGCGCCAGAGCGAGCCCGGAGCGTCCAGGCGTGGGCGCAGAGCATTAGGCGGTGCCTCTCGCCCGCAGAAGTCGCGCAGCTCGCAAAGCTGCTATCTGAAGCTGCGCCGCCTATTGCTGAGAATCCGACCGCATTAGAAGCCCGTGGTGCCACGATCGCCAGGGGGGCCGCTATCTTGGTATCCCCCCATCCGTGGGAGGTAGAGCCACCAGGGCCAGAGGACAAGATCACCAAGGAGTATTTCCCTGCGCCGCGAATGAAGCGCTTCAACGCGCCGCTACGCGCCGAGATCGAGGCGCTTTGGGAGGAAGCGCGCAGCGGGAGCCTATCAGAGAAGGTCGCCATCGAGCGGCTCAATGCGCGGGGCATCAAACATCCCGACGGCAAGCCTTGGGATGTCTCCCGGCTTCTGTGGACTTGCTGGGCGCTCGGGCTGCGCAAGCTGTACGGATTCGGCTGGTCGGGGCTGAACTCGTGAGCGTCATCCAATTTCCCCGGCGCCAGCGGCGCGGTCTCATCGGCAATTTCTTCGTCATGCCGCCCGCTTGGCGCCGGCAGCGCGTGATCGTGATGTGCAAAACCATGTCGCCGACAATGGTCAGCTCAATGTGCGGGCTCACGATGGATGAGCTCTTCTCGGCGCTGTTTGACCCATGAACGCGTCCCGCGTCCTCGACCGGCTCGAGCGTGTTCGTCAGAGCGGACCCGGACGCTGGCTCGCACGGTGTCCTGCGCATGAGGACCGCTCGCCATCACTCTCAATCCGCGAACTCGATGATGGCCGCGTGCTCGTGCATTGCTTCGGCGGCTGCGGTACGAATGCCGTGCTCGCAGCGCTTGGCCTCACCATGGCGGACCTGTTTGAAAAGCCGCTCGGAGAATTCCGCCCGTCGCACTCGCGGGTTCCGGCGCGCGAGCTCCTCGAGGTCATTGCGTTCGAGACCGCCATCGTCGTCGACGTCGCCGGCCAGCTGGTGAACAAGCAGACCGTGAGCGCCGAGGACTGGGCGCGGCTGCGGCTCGCCGCTCGTCGAATCCTCGCCGCGAGGGACCACAGCCATGTCTGACAACCTCGAAAAGACACAAGCGGCCCTTGATGCGCATGCGGGGCGCTTCGAGAAGATACCGGACGAGGTTTACGAACGCGATGAGCCAGGCGGCAACGGCAAGCACGAGAAGGGCATCGAGCCATTCGAATATCGGCGCCTCGATGAGATTGAAACCGAGCCGCGCGTCGCGGTGGTTCAGGGCTTGGGATTTGATGAGGGCGCGGTCGTGGCAATCGTCGGCGCACCCAATGCGGGCAAGACAGCGTTCGCTATCAGCCTTGCCCTTGCAATCGCCAGTCGCTCCGACCGCTGGCTCAATCTGAAGGTAGCAGGCGGGCCGGTCGTGTACTTCGCCGCCGAGGCGCCCGCCTCGGTGAAGATGCGCGCCCGTGCGGCGGTTGCGCGCATGGCGGTGCAAAGTCCGGCCTTCTATGTGAGCGAAGCGGCGCCGGCAATCGGAGGCGAGCTCACAACCTTCGTTGATGCCGAGCGCATCATCGCAACGATAAAGGCAATCTCGACAACCGAAGGCCAGCGAGTGCGCATAGCAGGGCTCGACACGCTCGCGAGCTGCCTCGGTGATGGCGATGAGAACGGCGACGGGATGCTGCGCCTGGTCGCAGCCGCGAAGCTCATTGCCAAGAGGACCGACGTGTGCGTGGTGCTCATCCACCATCCGAGCAAAGGCGATGGCGGCGGCCTTCGCGGTCACGGCAGTCTCGCGGCTGCCTGCGATGCCGTGGTGCGCATTGATGCCGATGAGAATACCGGCGTACGCACGGCAACCTTGGTGAAGGCGCGCGACCACGCGACCGGAACACAACTGCGCTTCGAGCTTGAGCCGGTGCAGCTCTCCGAGCGGGATAGCTTCGGCGACCCGTACACGACCGTGGTGGTTCGAGCGAGCCTGCAACCCGCGCCCAATCCCAGACCGAAGGGCGCCCGCCAGCGTCAGCTCCTGGGCGAACTCGAGCGGCGGCACCGAACCGGCGAGCAACACTGGGACGAGGCGACGGTGTGCAAGGCGGCCCGCGACCTCGGCATACCGGCCAGCTCCGTGACCGACGCGCTGCGCGGGCTCATGAAAGCCGGCTATCTGCTCGGGTCCTCGGCGAGCCTCAGTCTCAAGTATCCACCGGAGACGCGAGCGTGACTGGTGCCGAATCCCAAACGCGGTGCACGGGACGTACGCACGAAACACGGGGTCTTATAGACCCCTCGTGGTTTTCGTGCCCTTCGGCGCCCGCTGCACGGAACACACGAAATCGGTTTCGTGCACTTTCGTGGATTTCGTGAAGGCGAGCCAGACACATACAGGAGATCCGGCCATGAACGATGAAATCGCGTTTTCGACGCCGCCGACAATTGCTGAGTTCACCGCGCATATTCGGCGGATGCTCCGCCGCCTGAATCTCGGCGACGAGCTCGAACAGCTCACCGAGCAAGCCGAAACGGTCATCAAGCGTCTGCCCACACTGCCCTACGCCGACGCGGTGAAAGAGTACCGCATCATCGCACGGGCGCTCCTTGATGCTTCCGAGGCTGCGATCGCTTCCGGGCAGGCCGAGTATGCGGCCATGAAGGATTTGGACCGCATGCTGCACCCGGTATGGACCGAGCATCCCGATTGGACAATCTGGCAGTGCATCGACTACCTGTGTGCCAACGCGAGCGCTCTCAAGGAACCCGCGCCGGATTCGACGCTCGTCGCTCGCGCGCCGCCGGGTACCCAATGAAGGCGCGCGGGTGCTCGAGCGCGACCTGTTCGATGATCCGTTGCCCGGACTCACCCACGCGAGGATCTGATATGGACACACCCGATCTTGAACGGATCAACACTTGTTTCTGGGGACCTGCGATCACCAGCCGCGGGAAGACCCCTCGGAATTTCGGTCGCGTTTTAAAGGAAAGAATCGCGGTCCGTTTCGCTCAGATATCGCCCGCCGCAAAGCGCGAAATCGTTGACTGGCTCGAGACGGACGCCGTGCGCCGAACGCTGGTGAAGAACTTCAAGCGCTGGCCCGACGGAACGTTCACTCCGCGGAATTGGAAGGCGCCGGTATTGCCGCTGCGCAGGCCGGCGGAATCGAATCCGCCTGCGACGACCGAGACGCCTCATGAGTGATGAGCTGCGCGAGCGAGCACGCATGAACCCTCACGATCAGAGCGCCATTCGGCGCCAGGGATGTTCAGCTCGATGACCTCGCAGCGCCGGGATGTTCTGCCGAAAGTAACATCACCTCATGATTTTGCAGGCCTCACATTCCGGCCGAGCGGGGTTCGAACGACCCGCGTTTGGTGCGGTTGGACAGGACCCGGGCACGCGAAGCGGCGCGGATAGGCAGTGATCTTTGAATGCTCGCACGGTCTGAAAGGCAACACACATGGCAACGACGGTAGACCGCAACACACTGGCACGGCTGCTGCGCATCGAGCCTGCATCAATCAATCGATTGACTCAAGCCAGCATGCCAAAGCTCGGGCGCGGTCGCTACGACTTCGCTGTTTGTTTGAAATGGCATCACGACTACCTGCAGGACTCGCTGCGCAAGGGCGCGAGCTCGCCCGATGGCAGTAGTGATGCGCTGACCACAGCGCGTGTGCAAAACTTGCGCGAGCGTGTGCGATTGAAGGAACACAATCTCAAAGAGCTGCGCGCAACGCTGATAACCAGCGGGTACGTCGCCGAACGTTTGCGTGCGCTCGAAGCGGACTTCCGCCGCGAACTGGGCTCATTGCCGGCGCGTGTGGCGCCTGTGCTTGCGGCCGCGAAAGACGCTGATAGAACCGAGCTGCTCGGGCAGGCGATTGATGAAGCGTTGTCGCGAATAGCACACCAGCTGCTCGCGGCTGCGCAGCGCGCAGTGCGCAAAACTGGCGAGTAGTGATTCAACTGAAAGGAGAATATCCATGAAGAGTCGTCTAGACGTTTTGACTGAACAACACGGTCCGATTGTCGCTCAGCACCTTCACGCGCTCGAAGTTCAGGCGCACCGAGCGGAGGCCCTGCGCCTTAAGGCGCTGAACGATAAGCTCGCACAGCTCCGCGGTACGCTCGAGCACGAGCGCCTAGTTCAAGATGAGCGCCTCCAGTCACTGCGGCGGGAGATGGATGAAGCGGGGGTGGCCTGGAATCTGGCATGCCAGCGCCACGAGGAGGCACGGCGGGCAAATCAAAGCGCGTTGGTTCCGCTTCAGAATCGGATCTACGAGCTCATGCGCGAGTTGAACCGCTCGCCGCACGAGGGCCGAGTCGAGCAATGGGTTCCAGTGAAGCCCGAGGATGTGCCGCAGTTTCGCGAGGGCCCCATGTGAGGTTGGAGGATGCAATTGCGAGGATCACCTTCTCTCTCGAGTCTGTGCACGTGGAGAGTGCAGCCGCTCGAATTGAGGAGAAGCAGGCCGCCAACCAAGCCAAGCAATCCGGTGCCGCCTTGATCCTTGCAAGCGACGCCGAGGTGTGGCGGGCCGGGGTGCACGAGAGCGCCCACGCAGTCGCGGCCGTTCGCTGCGACCTGCACTTGGAGCACGCAGGTGTTCGTTGCGATGCCAGCGGATGGTGCTGTTATTACGAGGGGGGCGAATCTATCGACCAGACGATCTCGAGGGTGGTCGCAGACCTTGCCGGCCCCTGTGCCGAGCTCCTCCTTGTGGGCGCGGACGACGCCCGGTGCGGGCAGCTCGCGCACTCGAGCGACCTACTGCTCGCGCGCCTGAACATCGATCGATGCCGCGCGCGCGCGCCTACCTGGCAACTTCCGACTAGGCTATTCGCACAACTTGCTTGCAGCATCGTCGCCACGAATATCGATTCGATCGGCCGTCTCGCGCACGTACTGATATTGTACGGTCAGCTATCACGCGATGCCGTCGCAGCATTGGTGCGGCAATGAGGGGGTACAAATTCCCCACGGTCGCGTGCATAGAGTGTTTCGAGCTCTACAAGCGGTTCCATCAGCAGCTCGGGCCTCCCTGGCGCACTGTCTGGTGTCCTCACAATGGCGTGCTGCAAACAGAAATCGACGGTGCACTCGTCGTGATTCGGTCGTCGAGTCACGAGCGCGCCTTGCGGACGCTGCGGATGTTCCTCAGCTCCTCGCCACGTGGCGCGCAATCGCGAGGATCGTATACGGGCAAGGAGAGCGACGCATCCAGACGAGCGAGTTGATTGTCTTGAGTTAGTACGTATTGGTTGTGGCGCGGCCCTCGTACAGTAGCCTCAAAGCCGCAATCCACGTGGCTAACTGCACACGCGCAAGGTCCTTAGAAACCGTCGTCTGCTCTTGGTGAGCGATGTACTTGTTCCTGAACTGGTAAGCCGAAACCAGACTCTCCAGCAGTCGCTTGTCATCCTCCGAGCCAAAGTGACGCTTGATCGCACTGAACACGCCGCCGAGAACCTCGGTCGCCTTTATGGCGTATTCGAGACAAAACTTCAGGTGACCCATGGGCGAAATAGGAGATCGAAAGACCAGCGTCCTCTCCAATTTCTTTAGCTCATCTTGATAGTATTTCAATTTCTTTTGGTCGACGCTCGACAGCATAGGACTGAAGAAGTCTGTTTGCGCGACGCGTCCGATCGGGACTGCGGGCAGTAGCCTCGCGAGGATCATGGTGTTGCACGCGTCTTCCATTGCGCCAATCAGAGGTGTGAAAACGGGCGAGAATGACATGTTCTCCTTGTTCTCAAGAAACTTAAATAGCATCACGGCTTGCTCGATGTTGTTCTGGTACCGCGATGGAAGCCTTGCAAACGCCTCCTGTCGTACGAATTCCTCCACGACCTCCCTGCCCGACGGCTGCTCAAATGACAAGGACTGCTGCGAAGTAGCTGCTTCGACAAGGAGATCAGCAAGTGCGGGTCTGCACAGCGAAACCAAATCCTTGAAATCCGGCGAGGAGAGCCTTTCGAAAACCCCCTGCGGCACATAAACATAGTTCCACTTTGCAGCCTTGGAACTCGCCGCCTTGCACCATCCTACTGCCGCTCTTGCTTTTGCCGAGACATCCTGATCCGCGCGACCCTTTGTTTCGACTAGGTAGTAATTGTTATCTAGGCCGTGGACAAAGAAATCTGGCGTGTAGAAGGCAAGCCGCGCGCCGCCCGACAAGTAGTCTATTCGAAGAGCCTGCGGACCAGCGTTCTTTGCGAAGGCGATCACGTCGGACGAGCCCCCAACAAACTTGGAAAAGGCGACTTCTAAACCTTGATTGCAGGGAACGAGGTTAAACAGGGTCTTCGCTGAGTTAACCGTCGGTCTGCTCTCCGAATGTGTCACTTGATACGGCTTCCAACCACTCAGCAGCGAGGGTTCGCCAGCGCGCTCACGCTTCTCTTGTCTCGTAATCCGCTGTTGAATCAGGGGCACAAAAGTGGCCCGAAGGTGCTCCGCTACGTCGGCGTCAGGCAAACGACTGATGACCCGCTGATCGCTAAGATCGACGTGGGCTCCGAACAGGATGTCCTCCAAGAAGGACTGGATGAGTGGAGCAAGAACCGCGTGCAAGCCGCGAATCTTGCACATTCTCTCCAGCTGCTCCCGATAGTAAGAGATGGCGCCAAATCCGCTCTTTAGAAGTGGGATTTGGATTTTCATCTGCTGAACTATCTCATCCGTAAGCAGCGTTCTACCCTCATAATCCAATTCCGCCGAACCCTTTTCTCCCAGTCGAAGGGGCTCAAACCCAGCGTTGAGAAACCGTCGCCCCACATCGTGAATGCTCAGGTTCCCGAGTTCGGGAACGATCCGATACTGCTCGCTGACCGTTGGAAGTCGGATTTCCATCTCACGAAAGCGAGCCTTCTTATCGTCCGGGAAAATGGCGATGGTGGTGCGAGGAACCTTATCAATTTCGACAACTTCGATCTCCACACCTTGCTGACTTAACTCCTGCTGATATAGGGCCGCGAATGCCTTGTGCTCTACCACAGTGAGAACTTCATTTGCCTGCCCGGGTGAAGTCATCCGACGCAAGCCTCTGCCGAGCGTTTGTTCTGGGAGAATGTTTGCCTGTGCTGTCAGCGGGCGCAGCGGAACAATTGTGGTTACATTTCTTATGTCCCATCCCTCGCGCAACATGAGTACGGAAACTATGCAGGCGTGTTGCGGGTTCTCGTCAAGCTCTCGCGATAGTCTTCGAAGCTCCTGCAGATCCTCATCGGATATGTCCTTATCGCTCTCCACAAATTCATAGGTTGCGGCTCGTCCTTTCCCCACCTTTTTCAACTTCCCTTTGAGATTCGTGTGGAGATTTATAGTTCTGCCGTTGAGTGCTTTGTAAAGTTCCGACTTGTTCAATTCTTCCGCGATGTCGTTTGCAGCATCCGTGTCCTCGGTCATCACGAAGAGGACTGGTTTCTTGCCGCTCCCGGCCCACTCATCCCGAGATGACTTCCAGCGTTCGTAACCTAACAGTAAGTGCTGCTGATAACGTTCTGCAGCATTCTCAGAAAGGCGAGCCGTGAGTTGACTACACCTGCCGATCACCGGAGTCTTAACGATCCCAGCATCGACCGCCTCGCCCAGTGGTGAGTCAGAAATGATGTATTGGAAGTACTGTCCTTTGTTGTCCTTCGGCGTCGCTGAAAAATCCAGTTGGGCGCAAATGCCCTCGGAGCCGCTTCGCTCGCGGATGGCGCGATTAATGAATTCAATTGCCTCATTCCATGCCGATTCGGGGTCCCAGACGTGATGCGCTTCATCGTTGAGAACCATTACTCGGTCATGCGAGATGATGCGCCTGCGCAACTCCGCGCCTGTGTCAAGCGCCTTGCCTTTCGACACCGCCGGTCCCGCCCATTCGTAGGTCTCAGAGTCCTTCTTGCGGCGCTTGGATGTGTCATACAGCCGATGAATGTTAGTGAGGTATAGGGTTCCGCCGGTACTTGTGCCGCCAGCTTCATCTTGGAGAACCGTGGTGAGATTCCAATCGCCGCGCCACGAGACCGGGATCAGAGGATCACCTTCGAAGATGGTCGGTCCGCCCGTGGCAGGCGCAAAGTCTTCTTTGAGCCTCTCGAAGACCGTGATGTTCGGTGCGATCACTACAAAGTGGCGTGCCATGGGCGAGTCAGTCTCGCGCAGGGCATGAAAGTAGCTCCACACGATGGCGAGACTCATCACTTTCGTCTTGCCTGAGCCCGTTGCCATTTTGAAAGCGTACTTCGTCCACAGGTCCTTCTCCGGATCGACGCCCAGCGCTAGCGTTTCAGCTTCGTAGCCTCCGAAAGCCGCCATGAGTTTCGTGACGCGCTCACATTGAATTACCTCTTTCAGGTAAACGAACGTCTCTAGCGCCTCTCTCTGACAAAAGTGGTACCAAAATGGCACACTGGAACCATCTTTAGCTTTGACAATGTGATCACGGAGAAACCACTGCTCAAGCAATTCCCGGGTGGTATCAGAGGCGCCCGGGTAGGAGTTATCTCGCCACTCGCGCACGGCTGCTCGGACATTTTGCGCGATGGTAAGCGGACTTGGGCGTCTACCACTCTTGATCTCGCCGCCCTTTACGCGATGCCTGTTTGGCTCTTCCGACGGCTGATACAGCGGTTCGAGTGCTTTAGGATTTAGGATCTCGTCGGACATCTGCTTTTTAGATCTCTATAGCAACGGTAATGCTGGTGTCGCAGCCAAATGTGTCCACTACTTTGACACATGCCACATGCTTTCCGGCGGTCGGATAGACAAAGTTGTGATCGCTAACTGTGGGAAGCCTACGATCTTTCCGGGTCCGGTACGCCTGCCAGTGGTGCTTAAAGGGTTGCCCCTCTCGGTAGTCGAAGTCGACCGCCCAAAAATCAATAAAATCGAATCCGTGTTTAATGGAACGTTCCTCAAGTGCTTCCAATTCTTTTTCTGGAACCTCAGCTAACGAGGGAAGAAACGTCTTGAGCTTGATGTTGGCGACTCGATCACGCCCAACTGTGGTGATGAGTTGCCCCGCGTGTAGGGTTGCAATCTCGAAGAATGTAACCTGAGTCCTATTCTTCTCCATAATCTCTCGCGGTATCCGCACGAGCCGAATTTCGATTCCAAGCTCCGCCTGTAACGAATTAGCTTGTAATCGAATGTCCATTTCAAATTCCCACGCCAAGCAGTTGATGTGTTTCCCCCCAGCCTCCTTGGCAGACTCGGCTGCGATGCGAAGCTCTCGTCTAGTGAATATGCTGTCGATGCTGCCCACGTGCACCAGCGCTGGTCCCTTGCGTCCATGGATTAGAGGCGACGTAGAGTTTTGAATTGGCTCGGCTTTGTAAAGTTCAAGTACGACGCGGCGATGCTCGTTGTCAGCGCCCTTCAGGCGCTCCTGCTGCCACCACTGACGCTCGTATCTAGCTAGGTTGTACACGTCGAAGGCGCGGTATTCCCTTCCCTCGTCATGCAGCGAGCGCTGACGCTCGATCAAACGCTTCCTTGTGGTGTGGATCGCAAATCGCCCGAGGTCCGACATGATCCAGCGCCTTCCGAGTCTCTCAGCAACTGCGCCGGTGGTGCCGCTTCCACAAAAAAAATCGGCGACTAAGTCACCAGGCTTACTGCTTGCATTGATGATGCGCTCAAGAAGGGCTTCCGGCTTCTGCGTTGGATAGTCACATCGTTCGTCAGATGTGTTTCCGATGCGGTCGATGTCCGTCCAGTTTGTCGTAACTGGTGAGCCACCCTTTGTCTCGTCGAGGTAGATCTTCAAGCCATCCATGCGAGGGCTACCATCCTGTTTTTTTAGAATCCTACCCTCCGCCCACCATGCTTCCAGTTGCTCAATCGACGCGCCCCAAGAACGGTTGTCGGGCGGCTTAGTCCCACGCCAGTCAAACTGCCGAGACCTGTTCCTCGAGGAGAACGTCAAGTTTTCTGCTTTGTAGAGACGACCAGTCTCGTCTCGCTTGTACCGGGCAAGCTGGGCGTCACTATAGGGAACATATTGCTCGGTAAAGTTAAACGTATCGCTTTTGGAGAAAAATAGAATTGTGTCGTTACAACGCACGTATCCGGTTGTTCGCATGTTGTGCGCCGTGGAGCGCTGCCAAATGATCTCATTGACAAACCGCTCCGTCCCAAACAACTCCTCCATGATCAATCTAAGCGCGCTATTCACGCGCGGGTCACAATGGATGTAGATGCTCCCGTGCTCACTAAGCAGCTCTTTACACAGAGTTAATCGCTCAAACATCATGTGGAGATAAGAATCGGTTCCCTTACCCCACATATCTCTATATGCAACCATTTCAAGAGTTGACTGATCCTTCTCAACGGTTTCGTTGCCATCGCCGATGGGCACGTCCATCGTGAAGTCTGCGCCAGCATCGAATGGAGGATCGATGTAGATCAAATCGACCTTGCCCTGAAACTCCTTCAGGAGCGACGCCATCACGAGCTTGTTGTCGCCCCAGATCAGCTGGTTTCTAAAATCGCCCAGCTTTTGAGCTTGTTCATTTAGTGCGAACAACGCTCGTTGGTCCCCAGCAGCCTCAGCACGGCTACGTGGCTCATCAATGGTCTCGATTTTCTGGAGTGGCAGAGCGGCACGAGCAATGTCAACTTCACGTCTTCTGCCGTATTCATCGTACTTTCCCTCCCAGAGTAGCTGGGTCTTTAGCTGAGAGAGCGGGTGAGGATTGTCGGGACCGTAGCGATTTGATGCCGATGTCATCCGATCTCCTGCTGCTGAGATTGCTCTAGTGACCATAGAGCTTGTTCCAGTGGTCGTCGAATTTGGTTCAGCTGAATTATTGAGGAGCAGCCAGCGACAGATGACGCCCAATCAGGTTGTCAACCACGCAAAGTCGGCGTCCACCCATTCGTCGAAGCCGTTGCCGCGTACTCGTGATTCAACCATGATTGCCGGTCGCTGATCCAAAGGTGTCGAGCGAAGAGCCGTCCCCGCGCACGCACGGTGTGGCGCCCGTCCACACAGCAAGGCACATCGACAATGGCCTCGAGCGATGGGACGCAGCGCGAGCAAGGCGGCACCCTGTGCCCTGTGCGCGGAGTTCGACGGGGGGTCTTCCGCAAGATCATGGGAGGCAGTATAACCGGCGCGCACTGAAGGACCTCTCGCCCAAGCCGCACCACGGGCGATTATGGCGGACCAAATTGGAGGCACCATCGCGCCCCTCGGTGGTGCGCGTGGCAGCTGCGGTGGCGGCGGGGAACTCGTGTGTCTCCGAACAGCGCCGCCGGTGACGCTGTCCCGCTCGCATCAACGTGCGGAACGATGGCCCAGCGGCATAGCGGTAATCCGCTCGGCCGCGCACCGTCCGGCATGACTGCAACCATCGCACGGGCAAGGGGCAACGCAGCGGGCATTTTCCTGCGCAGACACGTCACGTCTTTGCGCGAACCGAACGCTCTGCGAACTATGTTTGCGAGGCCGCTCGCAAGACCGAGGAGCGCGTATGGGACATGCCTCGTCAGACCCAGCAACGCCAAGAGAGACATTGGCGCCCGCCTCGCGCCCGACTGTCTCGCTGCATTCGGCAGCGGTGGGCGAGTTCGCGGACGGTTCAGAGGGCTCGGCTATAATGGCTGCCGTGAGCTTACGCATGCGCATGTTCGCACTGTTTGTCGGATGGCTCGCGGCCGCCATAGCCCGTGCTGAGGCGTACGGCGTCGGCGATGTGCACCTGGGGTGTACAGTGCACAGGGCCTCGGCCCCCCCCCACTTCCCACATGTGGAAGTTGATTGGCGCCCGAATCTCCCGCCGCCATCGGACGAACTTCCACCTGGTATCGCATCAAACCAAGTCATGATGCTCGATGAACCGGTGCGCCGCCGCTGGCACGATCCGACGCCTACGTGGCGCAATGCCGCGCTGCTCGACCTGTGCGCAAGAGGCGAGCTCCCCGGATGCAGGGACATCGCGGCGCCGAAACCGCCAGAGCCATCGCATGTGCACGGCAGCGAGCGGTTGGAAGCGGTGCCGGTCCCCAATACCCCCATCACCCCGCAGCCGGGGCACATCGAGACGACGGGATACTCGCCGGGGACTGAGTAGCGCAGCGGCGCTCGGCGCTACGGCCCGGTCTACGGCCCGACATGGCGGACCCCCTACCTTTACCGCGACCTGGGCGCCGAGCGCCGCCAATGGGACGTCCCTGCCGCGTCCGGGCGCGCGTCCTACATGACCTCGCGGAATTTCTCCCGGCTCGCATCGCTGCGCGGGGCTCGGGCCCATCGGGAAGGCGGCGCACCGTGCGCGAACATCACGAAGGCAGAGCACGCCGTCAGTCGCTCGGCACAGCGCTGTCGGCTCGAGCAGATATCATAGGGGCTCGGGCCGACCACGAGCGCTGCGAGTGCAGCCTTCGGTATGCGCTCAATCGCAATCGGCTTGGGGTCGAGCTCGCCGCGCAGCTCGCGCATGCGACGCTCGATGAGCCCGAGGGCGTGGCTTCCCGGCATGGGCTCGGGAGTCTACGCGCCGCTCGGTTGCTCGCTGCACTTACCACGCACTTACGGGGCGAAGTGCTCAGGCTGTAGTTTGTCGTAACTGCTTGATCTTAAACTGCCGGCTGAGGGGATCGAACCCCCGACCCCATCATTACGAATGATGTGCTCTACCAGCTGAGCTAAGCCGGCACAAACGCGGCTGCGGATTCTAGCGCAAAAGGCGACGGGCTTAAGCCTGCTTCTTGCGCAGGCGGATCACGACGTCGATCCCGGCCAGCTCGGTACCCTCCGGTGGCGCCGGCAAGCGGCGAAACTCGACCTCGGGCACGGGCACGTCGATCAGAGCGCCGCTGTCGAGATCGTGAAAATGATAGTGCGGAGCCACGTTCGAATCGAACCAGGCACGCGTGCCATCCACGGACAGCTGCCTGATGAGCCCCCGCTCGGCGAACAGGTTGAGCGTGTTGTACACCGTCGCCTTCGACACACGGGCACCCGCCGCGCGCAGATTTGCCAGAATCTGCTCGGCCGAGAGGTGCTGCGGGGCGGCGAGCAGCAGCGCGGCGATCTGCAGGCGCTGCGCCGTCGGGCGAATGCCGAATTCGCTCAGACGCCGTGCACTTTCGGCCGGGACATCCGGATCGCTCGGTCGGCTATCCATATCAAACGATTATAACCAAGCCCTCGTCGGGGCCAAACAAATGCTGAAAAGGCCCCGACCAGAGCTTCTATAGTCCCCCCGTGCACCATCAGAGCCCGCCTGCCGAGCGTTCACCGGTACGTTCCGGGTGCCCGTGAAGCGCGGCCCGACCCTCCTCGAGGCGGCCGTCGGGCTGGTCATCATCGCGATCGCCGTAGCGATCGCGATACCGCTCAAGCGCATGCATGCGCTGCGATCGGGGCGTCACGAGGCCATCACAGCCCTGCAGCGCATCCAGACGGCCGAGGAGAGCTTCTTTCTGCAGCACGATCGCTATACGGCCGCTTTGACCGCGGCCGCGCCCGCTGGCTTGGGTCTCGCGGGACGCTCGGCAGGCGGCCGCTATGCCCTGAGCGTCGAGCTTCACGGTCGCGGTACGCTCAGCGGCTTTGCGGCGCGAGCTCAGCTAGCTGCAGATGCCATCGAGACGGACTCTCTCTGTCGTAGCTTCTCACTGGATCAGAACGGCCTGCGCAACGCACGGGACGCTCAGGGACATGACCGCACCAGTGAATGCTGGCGCTGATCGACCCACCTGGCGCGGTCGCCGCAGAAAGCTGGCGCCTGATTCAGGCCTGAGACCGCAGGCCCTTCGGCAGTGCGAACAGCACATGCTCTTCGCGACCGACAACTTCCTCGGGCTCCGTAGCACCCCACGAGCGCAAGCGCGCGATTACCTGCTGTACGAGCAGCTCCGGGGCCGAGGCGCCCGCGGTGAGCCCGACAACACGCTTATCGTCGAACCACTCGCGATGCAGCTCTTCAGGACCGTCGACGAGATAACCGGGCACGCCGGTGCGGTCGGCGAGCTCGCGCAGCCGATTGGAGTTGGAGCTCGAGCGAGAGCCCACGACCACGAGCACGTCGCAGCGCTGCAGCAGCTTCTTGACCGCATCCTGGCGGTTCTGGGTCGCGTAGCAGATATCTTCCTTGCGTGGCGTCGCCAGTCCGGGGAAACGCTTGACAAGCACCGCGACGATTCCGGCGGTGTCGTCCATCGACAAGGTCGTCTGCGTCACGAATGCGAGCCGGGACGCATCACGCACTTCCAGTTGCTCCGCCTCCTGCACGCTCTGCACCAGGCAGATGCGGCCGCCGAAGGAGGTATCGAAACGGCCGAGCGTTCCCTCCACTTCCGGATGGCCCGCATGCCCGATGAGGATCACATCGCGACCCTCGCGCGCATAGCGCTGCACCTCCATGTGGACCTTCGTCACAAGCGGACAGGTGGCATCGAAGACGTTCAGCTCGCGCTCGCGCGCCTGGCGTTCGACGGCGCTCGGCACCCCATGCGCGGAGAAGATGACGGTGGCGCCATCGGGCACCTCGGAGAGCTCCTCCACGAAGATAGCGCCGAGGCCGCGTAGACGGTCAACGACGTAACGGTTATGTACCACCTCGTGGCGCACGTAGATCGGGGCGCCAAACAGCTCCACCGCGCGCTCCACGATCTCGATCGCTCGATCGACGCCCGCGCAGAAGCCACGCGGGTTGGCGAGCAGAACCTGCATCAAGTACTCCTCCGCCGGCCTTCCATCCATGCATCAATCAACATGAGCACGGCGCCGACGGTAATGGCGGAATCGGCGATATTGAACGCCGGGAAATAGGCATCCTTCCAGTGTACGTCGATGAAATCAATGACGTGGCCCAAGCGTAGCCGATCGATCAGATTGCCGAGCGCACCGGCCAGGATCAGGGACAAGCTCAATGCCAGCAGCCACTGCGCGCGCGCATCCAGGCGGTGCATCCAGAACACGATGCCGCAGCCGACGGCGAGCGCCAGCGCTTCGAACAGCCAGCGTTGCCATCCGGAGGCATCCGCCAACATGCTGAAGGCAGCACCCGTATTGTAGCGCAGGGTGATGTTGAGCACCGGTAGCAGCGGCAGATTCTCGGCATAGGCGAAATGGCGCACGATCCAGGCCTTGGTGAGCTGATCGAGCAGAATGACGAGGACGGTGACCGGTAACCAGCGCCAGCCCCGGCTCACGCAAATCTCCTGCGCTCACCCGCGCCGGCGATGTTCGTCACGCAGCGACCGCACACCTCGGGATAGTCGGGGTGCGCCCCCACGTCGGGCAGGTGGTGCCAGCAGCGCAGGCACTTGGCGGCGCTGCTCGGCTGGACGGCGATCCAGATGCCCTCGCGGGCCGCTTGCGTCGCGGGGACCGCCCTGGGAGGCGCCTCGGACACGCGATGCAGCCGCGCCGCCGAAGTGATGAACAGGAAGCGCAGCTCGTCACCGAGGACGTTGAAGCGCGCGAATTCCGCCGGCACGCAGTAAACATCGACCTCGGCATCGAGAGGTGCGCCGATGGCACCGGACTCGCGCAGCTTCTCCAGCTCGCGCATGACATCACTGCGCAGCGCAAAGAGCGCCTCCCAACTGATATCGCTCGCCGCCGCTTCCGGGGGCTCGTGCCAGCTCGCGAGGAATACCGACTCCGCGCGCTCACCAGGCAGGTAGCGCCAGATCTCCTCCGCGGTGAAGGATAGGATGGGTGCAAGCCAGCGCACCATGCTCTCGGCGACGTGATAGAGCGCGGTTTGCGCCGAGCGGCGCGCGAGGCTCGTGGCCTGCGTCGTGTAGAGCCGATCGCGCACCACATCCAGATAGAAGGCGCTCAAATCCACGATGCAGAAGTTGTGCACCTTGTGATAGATGATGTGGAACGCGTACGCGCGGTAAGCTTCGATGATCTGCGATTGCAGCTCGCGCGTGCGCGCGAGCACCCAGCGGTCGAGCGCCAGCATCTCCGCCGGATGCACCGCATCGCGCTGCGGATCAAAGCCATGCAGATTGCCAAGCAGGAAGCGCACGGTGTTGCGCAGCTTGCGGTAGGCCTCCGCGATGCGTCTCAGCAGTTGATCCGAGGCGCTCATCTCGTTCGCATAATCGGTGGCGGCGACCCACAGCCGCAGTACATCCGCACCGAGCGTGTCCGCCACCTTCTGCGGCAGCACCACGTTGCCGATCGACTTCGACATCTTGCGGCCGCTGTCATCCACGATGAAGCCGTGAGTGAGCACACCAAGGTACGGGGCCCGCCCGTAGAGCGCCTCGGACATGAGCAGCGAGCTGTGAAACCAACCCCGGTGCTGGTCCGAGCCCTCGAGGTACAGATCCGCGGGGCCCTTGAGCTCCGGGCGCAAGGTGGCGACGCACTCGAAGGACAGCCCCGAGTCCGCCCAGACATCCATCACGTCGGTGAGCTTGTGATAATGAGCGGCGTCCGCGCCGAGCAGCTCGGCCGCATCGGGTCGGAACCAAGCCTCGATGCCTTCGCGCTCCACGCGATCTGCGACTGCTCGCATCAGCTCGGATGAGCGCGGGTGGCGCTCGCCGGTTTGATTGTGCAGGAAGAGCGCGATCGGCACGCCCCAGGTGCGCTGGCGGGAGATGCACCAGTCGGGCCGGTTCTCGATCATGCCCGTGATGCGCTGCTGACCCCACGCCGGTGTCCACTGCACCGTTTTGATGTCGCGCAGCGCATGCGCGCGCAATCCCTCGCGATCCATGCTGATGAACCACTGCGGCGTGGCGCGAAAGATCACGGGAGTCTTGTGGCGCCAGCAATGCGGATAACTGTGGCGAAATGACTCGTGATGCAGCAGCCGGCCGTGCTCTTGCAGCGCGCGCACGAGCACCGGATTGGCATCGTCCACTTTGAGTCCACCAACGAGCGGTGTGTCCGGCAGGAAGCGCCCATCATTGCCGACCGGGTTGCTGACCGGCAGCTGATAGCGCTGACCGACGCTGAAATCCTCGAGTCCGTGACCCGGTGCGGTATGCACGGCTCCCGTGCCCGCCTCGAGCGTCACGTGCTCTGCGAGCACGACAGGCACGGTCCGATCCTGGAAGGGATGTTGCAGCCTGAGACCCTCGAGCGCTTTGCCGGGGAACTCCGCGATCGCACGCGCCGAGCCCAATTCAAATCGCTGCAGGCAACTCTCCAGGAGGTCGGCCGCGAGGATCAGCCGGTGCGCAGCGTCCTTTCCGCGTGCCTCGATCAGCGCGTAGCGATAGTCATCGCGCAGCGCGACCGCCTGGTTGGCCGGCAGGGTCCAGGGAGTGGTGGTCCAGATCACCACATCGATGGGCGCCGCGCCGAGCGTGCCGGGCTGCACACCGATGCGCCGCTCGAGCTCACCGTGGTCGACGACGCGAAAGGCCACATCGACGGCCGGCGAGCTGCGCTCCGCGTAGTCGACTTCGGCCTCCGCGAGCGCAGAACGACACTCCGTGCACCAATGCACGGGCTTCACACCCTGGTAGACGTGGCCCGCCTCGATGACCCGGCCGAGTGCACGAATCTGTTGCGCCTCGTAACCCGGCGCCATGGTCAGGTACGGATGGTCCCAGTCACCGAGCACGCCAAGACGTTTGAAACCCTTGCGCTGGATCTCGATCTGCTCGGAGGCGAAGGCGCGGCAGGCAGCGCGAAAGGCTTCCGCGTTGAGCTTCTGACCGGGACGGCCGTGCTTCTTCTCCACTTGCTGCTCGATCGGCAGACCGTGGCAATCCCATCCGGGCACGTACGGCGCATCAAAGCCATCGAGCGTGCGCGCCTTGACGATGATGTCCTTGAGTATCTTGTTGGTCGCCGTGCCGAGATGGATATCGCCGTTCGCATACGGAGGACCGTCGTGCAGCAGAAAGCGCGGACGGCCGCGCCCGGCCACGCGCATCTTCTCGTACAGTCGACCGCTTTCCCACTGCTCGAGAATGGCGGGCTCGCGCCTGGCGAGGTCCGCCTTCATCGGGAACTGCGTCTCGGGAAGATTGATGGTCTGTTTGATCGTCTGCTTGTAATCAGCCACTCGAATACCATTCATGGGCTGCGCCCAACCGGAGGCCCGCCACGGCAATCACGCGCTCAAGATCTGCCGCGCCGCGGCGGCGTCGCGGTGCATCTGCTCGATGAGCGCATCGAGCGAGTCGAAGCGCTCCTCGGCACGCAGCTTGGCAACGAATTCCACTTCGATCTCACGACCATACAGGTCACTGTCGAAATCAAACAGGTGCGCTTCGAGCAGCAGCGTGCTGCCACCCACGGTCGGCCGGCTGCCGAGGCTCGCCACTCCTGGCCGCGCACCGTCGCCTGCACCGTGCACGCGCACGGCGAATATGCCCTCGAGCGCCGGACGGCGCCGCTCGAGGGGCAAATTCGCGGTGGCAAATCCCAACTTGCGCCCGAGATGCAAACCCGGCATCACCCGCCCCCGCATGCTGTAGGGCCGCCCGAGCCAGCGCTCGGCCTGGCGCAGATCGCCGTGCGCGAGCGCGTCGCGGATGCAACTGCTGCTCACGCGCACGCCATCGACCATCACCGGCGGCACGACCTCGACCTCAAATCCAAGCCGCTCGCCCGCTTCCTGCAGCACGGGCGCCGTCGCCTCGCCGTTGCGGCCGAAGCGAAAGTCATGACCCACCACGACCAGTGCCGCGCGCAGGTCTTGTGAGAGCAGCTCGACGAAGCGCTCCGGCGGCAGATTGCGCACGTTGTCCCCGAAGCGCAGCAGCCACATGTAATCGAGGCGGGTCGTCGCATTGAGAATCCGCCAGCGCTCCCGCCAGGAGGTGAGCCGCGGTGGCGGATCACCTGGTTCGATATGCTCGCGCGGCATCGGCTCGAAGGTCACGATCATCGTCGGCCGGGCAAGCCGCGCACCCCGCTCCTGCAACCGCTCGAGCAGCGCACGGTGCCCGAGATGAAGGCCGTCATAAGTGCCGATTGTGACCACACAGCCCCGCTGGCTCGCGCGCAGGTTGGCAAATCCACGAATGAGCCTCATGAGCGCTAAGCCACGGATACCGATGACAATAAAGTATAGGGAAGTCTACGCGACCCCGTTAATGCATGCGTTGACAAGCCTGGGCGCCCTACGCAAACTACCGCGCCCTTTGCAGCGCACGACCCTCTTGGAGACTTTGCGTGGCCAACACGAAATCGGCGGAAAAAGCGGCTCGACAGGCGGAGAAGCATCGCGCGCGCAACATCGCGCTGCGCACACGCCTGCGCACCGCCGTGCGCAAGGTGACCGCGGCTCTTGCCCAGGGTAACAAAGAAGCGGCTCAGGCCGGTTATCGCGAGGCGGTGCCGGTCATCGACAGCCTGGTGAGTAAAGAGATCATCCATCGCAACAAGGCCGCAAGGCACAAGAGCCGTTTGGCGGCGCGCATCCGCGCCCTGCAGTAAACCGATCGATCTAGGCCGCTGGCGGCTGTGCGCGCCGCGGCTGTCCCTCGCGCTCTGCGCGCTCCCGCTCCTCGAGAAAGCGCATCACTGCTTCGGTCAGTGCGCGCGTGCCCTCGCCCGTTGCGGCCGAGATCAGAAATCGCGGTCCACGCCAGCGCAGCCGCCGCAAGATCGCAGCGAACCGCTGCTCTGCCTCCTCGGTGGGCAACAGGTCACGCTTGTTTCCCACCAGCCAGCGCGGCCGCGAGGCCAACTCCGGACTGAACTTCTTGAGCTCGGCGACGATCGCGCGCGCCTCCTTTGCGGGGTCGACATTGGGGTCCAGCGGCGCGATGTCGAGCACATGCAGCAGCAGACGCGTGCGTTGCAGGTGTCGCAGGAAGCGCATACCGAGGCCCGCCCCTTCGGCGGCTCCTTCGATGAGCCCCGGAATATCGGCCATGACGAAGCTGCGGTGCAGGCCCACCTGCACCACCCCTAGATGGGGATGCAGCGTCGTGAAGGGGTAGTCGGCAACTTTGGGCCGCGCCGCCGAGACGGCACGAATCAGGGTCGACTTGCCGGCATTGGGCAAACCGAGCAGTCCGACATCTGCAATGACTTTGAGCTCGAGCTCGAGCGTGCGCTTCTCGCCTGGAAGGCCCGGCCCGAACTGGCGCGGCGCACGATTGGTGCTCGATTTGAAGCGCACATTGCCCCAGCCACCCTTCCCGCCGCGGGCGACCAGCAGCACATCGCCCACGTGTGCAAGATCGCCGAGCTCCTCACCGGTATCGGTGTCCCGAACGACTGTCCCGGCGGGGACCGGGATGTGAAGGTCCTCACCCGCCGCGCCGGTGCAACCCTTGCCCGCGCCCGCCTCTCCGGACTCCGCCCGATAGGTACGCTCCACGCGAAAGTCCACGAGCGTGTTGATACCGGGCGCAGCGCGCAGGTAGACGCTGCCGCCGTGGCCACCGTCACCCCCATCGGGGCCGCCGTAAGGAACGAATTTCTCACGCCGGAAGCTGGTACTGCCGCGCCCGCCATGGCCCGCCTGGACTTTGATGCGGGCTTCGTCGACGAACTTCATGGGCGCGCCCGCGCGCCCGGCGCCGTCATGTGCCTTCGGGGGCTTCCGCGACGGCTCCGGCGCCCGCTGCCTGCACGGCCGACGATGCGGCCACTTGCGCAGGCTGCGCCTCCGGCAGCACGCTCACGAAGAGACGCTGCTCCGGTCCCCTGCGCCTGAACTGAACGCGTCCGGTGACTCTCGCGTACAGTGTATGATCGGTGCCAACGCCCACATTCTCGCCGGCTCGCATGGGCGTGCCACGCTGGCGAACCAGAATGTTGCCGGCGAGAACGTACTCCCCGCCGAAGCGTTTGACGCCGAGGCGCTTGGAATGCGAATCCCGGCCGTTCTTGGTGCTGCCGCCTGCCTTCTTGTGTGCCATGTCGAGAAAACCTCTTTCAACCGGCGCTGATGTCGGTCACCTTCAGCTCGGTGTACATCTGCCGGTGACCCTTCTGGCGCAGATAGTGCTTGCGGCGCCTGAACTTGACGATCGAGACTTTCGCGCCCTTCAGGTGCCGCACGACGGTAGCGACCACCTTGCCGCCCTTCAAGTGCGGATTTCCCAGCTTGACGTTAGCTCCCTCACCGACCAGAAGCACCTCACCGAGCTCGACGGTGGAGCCGGGCTCGGCATCGAGCCGCTCCACGCGCAGCACCGCGTCCTTGGTGACCCGATACTGCTTGCCGCCTGTGGCGATGACCGCATACATGATGGGAATCCTCGGGGGAAGTCGCGCCGAGCAACGCGCGAAAGGCGGCGCATTCTACTGACCGGCACAATAGCGGTCAAACCCATGATTCCTCATGGACTTACGGACGTGGCGGCGGGCCCAAGCGCATTCTCCAGAGCGTCCGTGTCGGCTAGGATGACCGCTCGGCCAGGCAACCGCAGACCATGACCCTACACGAGATCCGCACACTCGTCCGACATGATCTCGCATCGGTGGATGAGGTCATCCGTTCCCGGTTGAAGAGCTCGGTATCGCTCATCGATCGGGTCGCCGAGCACATCATCTCGGGGGGCGGCAAGCGCTTGCGCCCGCTGCTCGTCGTGCTCGTGGGCCGAGCCTGCGGCAACGCGGGTCACGCTCATGTCGAGGCGGCCGCCTTCATCGAGTTCATCCATACGGCCACGCTGCTGCACGACGACGTAGTGGACGGTTCATCCATGCGCCGTGGCCGCGACACGGCGAACGAGGTGTACGGCAACCAGGCGAGCGTGCTCGTGGGAGATTTCGTGTACTCGCGCGCCTTTCAGATGATGGCCTCGCTCGACTGCCAACGGGTGATGGAGATCATGGCGGACGCGACCAACGTGATCGCCGAAGGCGAAGTGCTGCAGCTCATGAACGCCCATGATCCCGAGACTACCGAGCAGCGCTACCTCGACGTCATCTATCGTAAGACGGCTCGGCTGTTCGAAGCCGGCGCGGAGGTCGCAGCCGTCCTCTCCGACGGATCGCCCGAGATGCAACGCCGCTTGGCTCTCTTCGGGCGCCATCTCGGCACGGCATACCAATTGGTGGACGACGTGCTCGACTTTCGCTCGAACCCGGCCGAGCGCGGCAAGAACCTCGGCGACGACCTCGCCGAAGGCAAGCCCACGTTGCCTTTGATCCACGCACTGCGCCGCGCCGGTGAACACGATCGGCTGCTGATGCGCGAAGCGATCGAAAGCGGCGGTCTCGCCCAGCTCGAGCCGATCATCAGTGCCATCGAGTCTGGCGGGGGGCTCGAGTACGCCGCGGAGCTCGCGCGGCACGAGTCCGAGGCCGCGCTCGCGGCACTGGAGATACTGCCGGAGAGTCCCTACAAGCGGGGACTGCAGGCGCTTGCGCACTTTGCGGTGGAGCACACTGTCTGACGTGCGTATGAATTCGGCCGCAAGCCGTCGCGGATCGCATAATGCCTGGCGGCAGGAGTGATGCCATGCCTCGTCCCATGATCGCTCTCGCATTGCTGCTCCTCGCCCTTGCGGGCTGCGTCAACGCACCGGAGGGCGACAGCAACAGTGGCGGCTCCTCCGGTGGCAGCAACCCGAGCAGTGGCGCTTTCACGGCCAATGAGTCGGGCACTCACACCGTCAACGGCTCGATCAGCGTGCCGGCGGGGCAGCCGAGCGGCGAAGTCACGACCGTCAATGGCTCGATCCGCATCGCGGACGGCGCCACGCTTACCGAGGCTCACGCGGTGAACGGCAGCATCGGTGTGGGAGCGCACGCGACGGCCGTTGCTCTGCAGACGGTAAACGGCGGTATCAGCCTCAGCGACGGCGTGCATGTCGCGCGCGATGTCGCGACCGTCAATGGAGATCTCACGCTGCATGGCGGTTCGGATGTCACCGGATCCATCGCGAACGTGAACGGGAAGATCGAGCTCAACGGGGCTCACGTGGGTGGGGGCATTCGCACGGTCAACGGCGACATCGATGTAGTCGGTGGGTCGCACGTGGAAGGAGGCATCCTGGTCGAGCGGCCCTCGATGAGCTGGTTTCAATGGTCCAACAGCAAGCCACGGGTCGTGATCGGGCCGGGTTCGGTCGTGCAGGGTAACCTGCGCTTCGAGCGTGAAGTGAAGCTGTACGTGAGCGACAAGGCGACGATCGGCCCGGTGACTGGCGCCACGCCCGTCCGATTTTCTGGCGACAGCCCGCCTGCTTGAGCGCTCGCGACACACGCGAGCATCGCAGCACGCCGTTCGATTGAAACGATCGGCGGGCATCGAGTAGACTGCGCGGCCCGCGGAAGATCAGACCCCTAGGCGATTGCAGCGCTTCCCGAGCCTTCCGGCACCAGGGTCATCTTGCCGCCGCGCGCATCGGTCCGGGGTGTAGCTCAGCCTGGTAGAGCACTACGTTCGGGACGTAGGAGTCGCAGGTTCAAATCCTGTCACCCCGATCAAGAAAATCAGTGTCTTACCGGCATTCTTCTAGCTCTATACAAGCCCGTAGAGCCTCTCCAAGTCCACTGCAAGTCCACGGGGCGCGAAAATCGCCCTTGATAGCTCGATGCGGAACTCGCGCCTTGCTACCAACGCCAAATGGTGCTGGTGACAACGTCTGTAACCTGAATGGCGGGGTCACAACGGTCGTTCCGTTTTCCACCACTGCCTACGTCTTCAGCTCTCTCCCCTGATAGGGCGGCAATAATCAATAAAGCACGCGGTCCTACTCCGTGACCGCGGATGACGCGCGGGTTCAAAGGCGCAAGTTCTGAAGTGCCCTGCACCGCGTCCTACTGGGAGCCACGACCTCCAAACACAGTATGAGCTCAGCGGTAACCGTCCGGTGACGGCCGCATAGCTCTCGGCACGGTGGGTGCCGATGATGAGCTACGTGGACACCTGCGACGTGTCCACGTAAGGCTTTAGGTGGACACCTCCTCTGAAGAGAGCACTTCGACCGACGCGCTGGGCCGGCGCACAGGCCCGCGGCGTCAGTACAGTCTTGAGGAGAAGCGGCGCATCGTGGAGGAGACGCACGTCAAGGGCGCCTCTGTTGCGATCGTCGCCCGCCGGCACGATCTGAACGCGAACCAGGTGTTCGCTTGGCGGCAGCTGTATCGGCAAGGCTTGTTGAGGGAGGGTGCGACAAAGGCGGATGGGACGATGTTGCCGGTGAAGGTGACTACGCCCACGCTGATGCCCACTGAGCGTGCGGTGGCTCACACACCGAGCAAGGCTCAGCGCTCTTTGGGCTCGGACTTCATCGAGATCAAGCTTGCGAACGGCCACGGCATTCTCGTGCACGGTCAGGTGGAGGGCAAGGCACTCGCACGGGTGATCGATCTACTGGTGCGTCGATGATTGCACTGCCGCCGAACGCTCGAGTGTGGCTTGCGGCAGGATCGACAGATATGCGCAAGGGCTTTGATGGACTCTCAGCGCTCATCCAGACACAACTTGCCGAGGATCCCTTCAGCGGACACCTGTTCGTGTTTCGCGGACGTGCGGGAGATCGGGTGAAGATCCTGTGGTGGAGTGGGGATGGGCTGTGTTTGTTTGCCAAGCGCTTAGAGCGCGGTCGTTTCATCTGGCCGCATGCCACCTCGGGCACTGTGGTGTTGAGCGGTGCGCAGCTTGCGATGTTGCTTGAGGGGATCGATTGGCGGCATCCGATTCGCACCGCAGAACCGCAGCTTGCGGTGTAAAAACGCCTTATTTTCCAGTGCTTTTCTCTCGCTTCACACGGCCGAGCTTGATATAATGCTACATGCCTCAAGCGGCAGATCTGCCGAACAATCTTCAAGCGCTCAAGACCCTCATCATCGAGCGTAGCAGCAAGCTCGAAGCCGCCGAAGCCCTCGTCATCTCGCAAAAACTCGAACTCGAGAAGCTGCGCTTTGAGATCGCATGCTTGAAGCGCATGAAGTATGGACGCTCCTCGGAGAAGTTCGACGACGAGCAGCTCACGCAGATGCAGCTCTCGATCGAGGATCTGGAGGCAAGCCTTGCGGCAAAGCCTGCCGAGCTGCGGCCGCCTGCGAAGCAACCCAGTGCGAAGCCGGTGCGCCGAGCGCTCCCCGCGCAGCTGCCCCGCGAGGAGCGCGTGCACGAGAACCCCTGTGCATGCCCCGCCTGCGGTGGGGAGCTGCGCGCACTGGGCGAGGATATCTCCGAGATGCTCGAGTACGTGCCGGGGCGCTTCAAGGTGATCCGTCATGTGCGGCCCAAGCTCTCCTGCAGCGCTTGCCAGAGGATCGTGCAAGCTCAGGCCCCGAGCCGGCCGATCGAGCGAGGTCTCGCGGGCCCTGGGCTGCTCGCCCATGTGCTGGTATCGAAGTATTCCGATCATTTGCCCCTTTACCGGCAAAGCCAGATCTTCGCCCGCGAGGGCATCGAGCTTGATCGCTCCACATTGGCCGACTGGGTCGGTGGGGCAAGTGCGCTCCTTGAGCCCTTGGTGAACACGATCGGCCGCTACGTGCTGGGTAGCTACAAGATCCACGGTGATGACACCCCGGTGCCGGTGCTCTGCCCGGGCCGGGGAACTACCAAGCAAGGACGGCTCTGGACGTACGTGCGCGATGATCGGCCGGCGGCCAGTAACGATCCGCCGGCGGTGTTCTTCCGCTACAGCCCGGATCGCAAGGGTGAGCGCCCTGGGGCGCACCTTGCGAACTTCA